>Ga0209098_1000740_pt1 | contig 34357 bp, 25 predicted proteins | sample AD_JPNHW1_MetaG_FD_184429 | JGI IMG/M metagenome (GOLD analysis project Ga0209098, IMG submission 184429) | Active sludge microbial communities of municipal wastewater-treating anaerobic digesters from Japan - AD_JPNHW1_MetaG (SPAdes) (version 2) | ecosystem: Engineered > Bioreactor > Anaerobic...
AATGTGGAGCATTCCAGGCTGACTCGACCACGCTGGTTTTCATTGGCCACAACACCAATAAATCAAGCGCCTACTACCTTAAATGGTACCTCTGGGTTTATTCCTATAATCCGATGAACGGCATCTTCACCCGTGGAAATTACTATATTCTGGAGGGAGCGATGGGGGCAAAATATGGCGGAGTGGTCAAACATATGGATAAATCCGGAAAGGCCTGGTATGTGCTGAACACCAGTTTCCCCGACACCTATCTCGGCTACCTGAGGCCGAATCCGAATCCCGGTTGCCCATATACCTATCAGCCGGAGCCACGGATACCCCCTCTTCAGAACTATGGAACCACTACCATCATTGCCGGAAGCCTGAAAGGCGGCAGATCAATTTCTTCCGTGATGAGTCCGCAAAACCCCTGTCGTTTTGCTTTGTTCGGCATCAGTAATTCCAAATCAAGCGACGGAAATTACCACATGGCGTACCGGGATATTTACATCAAATCGGGAAGCATGTACCTGGGCTCACAGGGAGAGGTGGTACTTCCCTCCGCATCTTATCCCAACGAGGTAGACAACAATTTCTATCTGCAGGGAGCCTACGAACTCGATGTGGCGGATTTTTCGAATGTTATTTACGGGCCCGACGGTCTGCAACAGAATATTTGGATTTTTTATCCCGATAAAAAACAACATCTTAACGGGGCCCGGTTTGTTTCCGATAAATGGAGACCGGTGGATCCGGATGTTATTTCATCCTTCGACCTTATGGATACGACTTATCCCGGTATCCGGAACCTCTGGTCGCTTACCGGGATTGTCGACGGCGCGCCTCCCTGCTCGGTCAACTGGCCCTTGTGGGTCGAATCGCACTCGGCTGAAACGGAACCCACGGAATTGAATTTCACCACCGAACAGGAGTCGGAAACCGAGATTACCTCTTCGTATGAAGATAAATATACGATCGGAGAAGAGATCGATCTGGGATATGAAGGCGAGGCATTCGGAGCGTCGATGAATGAAGAATTCCAGTACTCCAACTCTTTCAAGCAACTATACAGCTCGGGAACAACAGTTTCTACTACGTATTCAAATGCTTTTGGCCTCGACGAAGAATTTCAGGAAAACGGATTTTACATCTGGTCGGTTCCGCAGATCAAACGTTTTACTTACGTGAAATATCCATGGTGGGACGATCACTGTGTCTATCCGGACTCCTCTTCGCTGCAGTTCTTGTTCCGTGTGCTCGGAATGTCGATTGTTACCGAAAAGAAGAAACTATCCGACTTCCCCTTTTACGTGGAAGATCCAAACGATTCCACACTGATCAACTGGACTGCCGAAAAACGGGTCGCTTTGGCTACCAGCGTAACAGGCTATGGTATGAGCCCGATCCTGAATCTTCAGTGGACTGACGGCGCCCACGGATCCAAAGGAACTTATGCCATTGCCGGCGATTCCGTGACATCCTATGAGTCGGGAACCTCCTATGAGGCAAAAATTGGTATTACCGTTAAGATACCGGAAATTTTCAAAGCCAAACTCAGCTACGGACAGGAGGTGAACTACTCGAGTGAAACTACGGTAAGGACCCGGTTTGGGCAGGAGATCGAGGCGTCGCTGTCGAACCTGACCTCAAAGTCAAAAGGACCCAAAATCAGTGAACTGCAAATCAGCACCTATTGGCTCAGGAATGAGGACCGGGTGAAATGGTGGTTTTATGACGAATTGGGGGATCAGCGCCCATGGTACATTGCCTACCTTGTGGATTATGTGAGTGAAGGAAAAATCATCCCCCTTGCTCCCGAAAATGGCCAGAATCTGAAAGCTTCTGCTATGCTTTTTGCCTGGCAGGCTGAAAAGATCGAACCGGAAAAGTACACATTTTTCATCACGACACTCGCGCGGGTGACCCCTTCTTCGGTGGTTTACCAACGCGAAACAGGGAACAATACCGGGATTGGTATCACGGATTTTACGCCGGTTCCGGGAACCACCTATTACTGGATGGTGAAAGCCACCCTGGGTAATGAAATCTTGTGGTCTCAGCCACGATCATTCACCGTTCCTTTGGAACAGCCCGCGTTGAACGAATCGGGCGACCTGAAGGTAAATCTGTATCCCAATCCGGCGTTTGGATCGGATGTCCACGTAATTCTTGCGCTGGAAGAGACGGCGCGTGTCCGGATTTCACTTTATGAAATTTCCGGGAAAATCATTTTTCAGAAAGAGATGGACTATTCTTCTCCGGTTCCTGCAACCTTTTCAATTCCAGCCAGGAACTTAAAACCGGGAATGTATTTCGTGGGTGTTCAGTCGCAGTCAGGCTCCACACTACGAAAACTGATCATCGGTGACCGGTAAACCCATCCCCGACTTCAGGATGCCTGTAAAGGCGAGCACTTCAGAACAACGAGGCTGATACCCGTTATGGTTATTGAGCCAAAACTCCGTGTACGAAAGGTCTCCATATTGGCAGATTTTCGAAGCAATGGCATCTTTCGTAATGCTTTGTCAGAATTTTGTTGGATGGTATATTTGTAATTTTTATTATACAGGTTCTCCTTTCTGTTCATCACCAGGATGGAATGAAATCAATAATGTACAACTTCAAATGAAATGCCCATAGGAATCCGTTCGTGCAAACCCCGAATGATCATAATGGGCATTCCATGTGACCATTGAAATATAAAATTATTAACCCATGAAGCCCCGCATCATCCCATCGATATTCCAGAGCGAGAAGGTATTCTCAGCCCGCTGGTTCAAATCCTATCTGCAAATCGCCATCGGAACCCTTCTGGTTTCCGTCGGGTATGTGATGTTCATCAGTCCCGATAAGATTGTCCCGGGCGGTATCTATGGGATATCCATCATGCTGCATTACCTTTTTGGAACTCCGATCGGTTTGACCGCCTTGGCCTTCAACATTCCGCTCACCCTGATCGGGACAAAGTTGTTGGGGCCACGGTTTGGCGTAAAGACGGTGGTAGCATTCGTGCTTACCTCCTTTTACGTTGACGGGCTTTATTATTTCTATGGATCAAAACCGCTGGTAGAGGGCGAAACGCTGGTCTCTTCCATCTTCGGCGGACTTTTCGTTGGGGTCGGCGTGGCGCTGACCTTCAAGGCAAAGGCGACCAGCGGGGGCAGTGACGTGATCGCGATGATCCTCCAGAAGTACACCCGACTGCCGTCGGGACAGCTCATGATGATGGTCGACGGGGTCATCGTGCTGGGCAGTCTCCTGGTATTCGGCGACTGGCGAATCCCCCTCTTTAGCTTCATTACGATCTTCGTCATCGGCAAGGTCATCGATTTCACCCTCCACGGTTTCAATTACGATAAGACCCTCTTTATCATCTCCGACAAACACGAGGAGATCCGCGACAGCATCATCAACGATCTCAAGCGCGGCGGTACCTTCCTGAATGGCGAAGGAATGTATAACCATGCCGAAAAACAGATCATCTTCACCGTCCTCAGTCCACGCGAAATGTACCTGCTCGAAGAGTATGTGAACAGCATCGACCCAAACGCCTTTATCGCCGTGCTCGAAGCCTACGAGATCTTAGGCAAAGGCTTTAAATCGCTGAGTGAAAAAATTGAAGATAAATAGTTCTGTTCAAACGGTATCGGTCAGATAAAGACCAAGACCCGGTTTCTCATACCTATTCCGCCCTGATCTCGAACATGTAATCGATCGTTTCAAGTCCGACGGCACCGAGGATCGTCTCGATCTGGTCGGTTTGCACGGCATCAGGCCCCATGAGTGCATCCTTGATCAGGAAGGCCTTGTAATCATAATTGGCGGCATCCGTGTAAGTGGCCAGTACGCAACCCACCGAGCTCAGTCCGCAAAGGTATAGGGTATTGATCCCCTTCTCTTTGAGCAGTTTGTCCAGACCGGTCTTGTTAAACGCGCTGCCGTATGTCTTTACGATCTTCGGGTCGGTATCCAGGATCTTCAGGGTATCGGCAAACTGAAAGCCAGGGTCATCGGGTTTGGGCCCCCACTTGTCGCTGGTATGATAGACACGGATGACCGGGAAACCGTATTGCCTGAATACCCAGATCGACCAGTTCATCATCATCAATGCCTTGTCCTGGTCCTCCTTCGACATCATCGGGAGGAACTGTTTCTGGACATCAATGACCAGCAATGCCGGTTTCATTACGGTCTTTTCCGGCTTCCCGGATTGTGCAAACAAGGTCGTCGCACAGAAGGCCAAAATAACGGAAATCAGAATCTTTTTCATAATGCGGATTTTTGGTTGTTATTTATTGGTTTTATATCTCCCTTTAAGGTCAAATCAATCTCGGAATTGGGTCTGTGGTTTCCTTTTGCCCCGGTTTTCCTCCGTGCATACATTCAGGATTCATTCGACATCAAAAATAATTAAATGTTACATATTTTTAGGTTTGATGCATATGGTTTATGAAGTTTTGACCGCGAAAAGCCACAGGTGATTCCCTGTGTTTTCTTATTTTTGACATTTAAACGACCCGCTATGTTCAAAACAAACGAGTATTTCGAAGGAAAAGTCAAATCCATTGCTTTCGACACAACAGAAGGACCGGCTACTTTAGGCGTAATGGCCCCCGGAGAATATGAATTCGGAACCTCCACGGTCGAGTATATGACCGTTGTCTCAGGAATTATGACCGTACTGCTTCCGGGCGAATCAAACTGGAAAGAATATAAATCTTATGACACGTTCGTAGTAGCCAAAGATCAAAAATTCAGGCTCAGAATAAACGCCGACGCCGCTTACCTGTGTAAGTACAAATAGCGCCGGACGGACCGCCATCCATCAACTTTTCCTTGTAAACCGGATCCTTGTGATTGTGCGAAATAAACATCGCTCAGATTCATTTAAACTAAGCGATTGACGCGCGATGTTTTACAAACACAAGGAGTCGAAGCATAACGATCAGATGGTTTTAACGGTACGTAAAAGTATCCGGTTCCGATAATCCAAAAAAAAATTAAAAAATGTTGCACGTATATAATTTTATATTAATTTTGACCGCTTGGTTAAACTATTTACTTAATTTAAATGGTTAAACTGATTTGTTAAACCAATTGAATAAAACCCATGTCTGAGCATGATAAACTGACCGAAGACAAGATCTTTGAAGCGGCCACCGAAGTCTTCATCGAAAAGGGGATGGACGGCGCCCGGATGCAGGATATCGCCGACCGCGCCGGTATGAATAAATCGTTGCTACACTATTACTACCGGTCGAAAGATCGCCTGTTCGATGCTGTATTCGAGATGATCGCGTCGAAAATGCTGAAGAAATTTGCTCCCGTTTTTGAAGACAATCTGACCTTCGAAGAAAAGATCAGGTTCTTTTTCAGGGAACATATCTCCTTTATGCAAAAGAACCCGCGGCTTCCCGCCTTCCTGCTGAACGAGATTAACAGGCACCCCGACAGGATCCGGAAATTCCTTGCCAATGTAAATATCGGAAACGTATGGGATATACTGTATAGCCAACACAAGGAAGATCTCGACAAATACCACATCACCCGTGAGAAAATACCCCAGATCATGACTACCATGGCCTCGCTCAGCGTATTTCCTTTTGCCGCGAAAAAACTTCTCGAGGAAATATTTGGCAAAGTCGGACTGAAGTTCAACGATTACATTGAAGAACGTAAAACCTTTGCCGCCGATTTCGTGATCAGCGCCCTGGAAAACATGAACCGGTACAATTTTAATGATGAATCCAAAACCCAACCACATGATAAGAAGAAGAAAAAGTGACCCGCAACGGCTCACATGCTGGCTAAGCCTGGTCCTGCTTGGTGTTTTACTGTTCCCGGGGCCGGGAGTTCACGCCCAGCCGGCTTCGGTGCTTACCATCGACAGTTGTTATGCACGGGCACAACGAAATTACCCGTTGATCAAACAGTACGACCTGATCGAAAAGTCGAAAGAATACACGATATCGAATGCCAACAAGGCCTACCTGCCAAACATCAGCATCACCGGCATCGGCGCCTATATCATCAGTGGACTGCCCACCATTTCGCTGCCCAACGCCCCCACTGCCGAGAAAAAAGATTTTCAGTTCATCGGTATCGGTCAGCTCAACCAGACCATCTGGGACGGCGGAGCAACCCACACCCAGAAGGAGGTCGCGAAAGCCGGCGCCATTGCCGACAAGGCTTCAATCGACGTAGCGATGTTCGAGATCCGCGAGCGGATCAACCAGCTTTTCTTCGGGATTCTGGTGATTGACGCCCAGATGGAACAACTCGACATCCTCGTTTCAAACCTCACCCGAAGCCTCAACAGCGCGAAACTGACTTCCGAAAACGGATTGGCCTACCAGTCGGATGTGGATGAGGTAAAGGCGGAACTGTTGAACGTAAAGCAACGGAAAATTGAATTCCTGTACACCCGGAAAGGATTTGTCGACATGCTGTCGTTCATGACCGGAACCGCCCTGAACGAGACAACCAAAATGGACCAGCCGGTGGTGGTCGAAAATTATCTTTCGCTGACCAACCGCCGGCCTGAACTGGATCTGTATGCCAGTCAGCTCCGGCTCACCGATGTCTCCGGATCGTTCGATAAGGTAGCCGTGATGCCCAAGTTCGGGGTGATGGCTGCCGGGATCCTGATTGAACCGGGAATTGCGTTCGGCACCGCAACCATGAACTCGCTGGCCGTGGCCGGTCTCAGCCTTTCATGGAACACATCCGGACTCTACCGCCTTTCGAAAAACAACAAGCTCAACAAGATCCGCCAGGACAAGATCACCAACCAGCAGGAGACCTTTTTGTTCAACAACGCGTTGCAATTGAAACAGGGATCCAATGAAATCGAAAAACAACAGGAGATCATTAAAAACGATGATGAAATTGTCCAGTTGAAAATCAGGATTAAGAACGCCTACCAGTTGAAGTACGACAACGGGATCTGTTCGATGAACGACCTGATCAGTTCCATCAACAAAGAGAGCGAAGCAAAGCGGAACCAGGCGTTGCACCGGGTGCAACTGCTCATGAGTATGTATAATTACAAGGCAAAAACAGGAAATTAGTTCAAACCATTTAATATTCAGCGTATGAAATTCAGGTTCATTTTATTTTCAGCCATCAGCCTCCTGTTGTTCTCATGCAATAACGGTAAACTGACATCCGACGCGGCAGGAAACTTTGAAGCGGTGGAGACGGTTGTTTCAGCCGAAGCAAACGGGAAGATCCTTGCATTTGCCGTTACGGAAGGCGAAATATTGATCCCCGGCCAGGTAATAGGCTACATCGACAGCACCCAACTCTACCTGACCAAACTGCAACTGATGCAAAGTCGTAAGGCGATCCTAACCGGTCGTCCGGATATCAAGACCCAGCTCGAATCACTGGAGAAGGAGCTGGCCAACGCGATCTCCGACCGGAACCGCATCCAAAACCTGGTGAAAGGTGAAGTAGCCTCACAGAAACAGCTCGACGACGCCAATACCAGAGTCGAAGTGCTGAAGGCCCGGATCGATGCCCAGAAGAGTGTACTGAGCACCAGCACCAACACGCTGACCGAGCAGGGCGGGACCGTTGAGGTTCAGCTTGCCCAGGTCGAAGATCAGTTGCGCAAGTGCAGGATCGTCAACCCGGTGGCCGGCACCGTGATTTCAAAATATGTCGAACCTTTCGAGATGACCGTTCAGGGCCGGCCGTTATACAAGATCGCCGATCTCGAAAACCTCTACATCCGGATCTATGTCAGCGAAACCCAGCTTTCGCACATAAAGGTCGGGCAAAAGGCGGAGGTACTCATCGACAGCGACAAAAAGGATTTCAAAAAATATGAGGGAACCATCAGCTGGATCTCTTCCAAGGCCGAATTCACCCCGAAGATCATCCAGACCAAAGAAGAGCGGGTAACCCTCGTGTATGCCGTGAAGGTGCTGGTTAAAAACGATGGCTACCTCAAAATCGGGATGCCGGGAGAGGTAAATTTTGTAAAATAGTTCCATGACAACGAAAACCATCATATCGGCCGATCGTTTATCCAAGTCATTTGGCGCGGTAAAAGCTCTGCAGGATATCTCCTTTGAGGTGGCCGAAGGCGAGATCTTCGGTTTTATCGGTCCCGACGGGGCAGGCAAGACCACACTCTTCAGGATCATTACCACCCTGATGCTTCCCGACGAAGGTAAGGTGACCGTTCTCGGGCTTGACTGCGTGAAAGGATTCCGGGAGCTGCGGAAGAACATCGGGTACATGCCCGGACGGTTCAGTCTTTATATGGACCTGACGGTGGAAGAGAACCTGAACTTTTACGCCACGGTTTTCGGGACAACGGTCAAAGAAAATTACGACCTGATCGCCGACATCTATTCACACATCGAACCATTCAGAAAGCGGCCGGCCGGCAAGCTTTCGGGAGGAATGAAACAAAAGCTGGCCCTCTCCTGCGCCCTCATACACAAACCGGCCCTGCTGGTCCTTGATGAACCCACCACCGGCGTCGATGCCGTGTCACGTGCCGAATTCTGGGAGATGCTGAAAAAACTGCGGAAACACAATATCACCATCCTTGTTTCAACACCTTACATGGATGAGGCGATGCAGTGCGACCGGGTAGCCCTGATCCAGGAAGGAAAGATCCTGTCGGTCGATCAACCCGGAAAGATCACAGCGGGGTTCAGCCGGAAACTCTTCAGCATAAAAGCCCCGGAAAAATATCAACTGATCACGGCCCTGCGTGAATTTCCGCTGGTAAACACCGCATACCCTTTTGGTGACTCGGTGCATGTAACCTTCCGGGATGATGTGTATGATGATTCCCTGATCGGATTTCTTGAAGCTAAAGGAGTTTCCGGGGTCATCATCGCTGAAACCCGGGCGGGAATTGAAGACCGGTTTTTAGAATTGATGGAAAAGAAATAACCCCACCCATGAACGAAAAAGTAATATCGGTACATAACCTGGTGAAGAAGTTCGGGAGCTTCGTGGCGAACGACCATCTCAGTTTTGATGTGTACAAAGGGGAGATCTTCGGTTTCCTGGGAGCCAACGGGGCCGGAAAAACCACGGCGATCCGGATCCTTTCGGGCCTTTCAAGACCTACCTCGGGCGAAGTAATCGTGGCCGGGTACGATGCCCATAAACAGCCCGAACAGATCAAAAAGAACATCGGGTACATGTGCCAGAAGTTCTCGCTGTATGAAGACCTGACAGTGAAGGAAAACATCATGCTCTACGGCGGCATCTACGGCATGAAAAAGCAACTGATCCGCGACCGGACTAAAAACCTACTCGAACGGCTCCGGTTTGAGGAATATGGCGATCGGCTGATTGCCTCCCTCCCGCTGGGGCTGAAACAAAAACTGGCCTTCTCGGTTGCGGTCCTGCACGAACCGAAAATCGTCTTCCTCGATGAACCCACCGGGGGCGTCGATCCCATCACCCGGCGCCAGTTCTGGGAGATGATCTACGAAACGGCCGCCCGTGGGATCACGGTTTTCGTTACCACGCATTACATGGATGAGGCGGAATACTGCGACCGGGTCTCCATCATGAACGAAGGGAAGATCGAAGCTCTTGACACCCCTGCCGGACTGAAACAGAAATACCAGGCCGGATCTATCGAAGAAGTATTCATCCGTATCGCACGTCCCGGAAAAAATTAGCCTATGAAACGTTTACTTGTTTTCGTAAAAAAAGAATTCCTTCACATCTTCAGGGATTTCCGGACAATGGTCATCCTCTTCCTGATACCCGGGGCGCTGATCCTGCTGTTCGGGTTCGTCGTCAGCACCGACCTGAAAAATGCGACGGTTTCCTTCCTCGATCTTTCCAATGATGAGATGACCCAAAAACTGTCGGATAAAATCTGTTCCTCCGGATTTTTTAAAAGAGGCGAGAACCTGAAAAGTTTCCAGGATATCGACCCCGCGCTCAGGGGCAACAAGATCAAGGCAGTCATCATCTTTGAAAAGGATTTCAGCGCGAAACTGATCAGCGAGGGCAAGGCAACGGTGAACATCATCACCGACGGCTCAGAACCAAACATGGCCACCATGGCCACCAACTACATCTCAGCGATCGTCGCCGATTTCAACAGTGAACTGGCAGGTGGCGGAAAGGCTGCAGCCCTTCGCGTGCAGCCTGAAGTCAGAATGTTCTATAACCCGTCGCTGAAAAGCCAGCACATGTTCGTCCCGGGCGTCATCACCCTGATCATGATCCTGATCTGCGCCCTGATGACCTCCATCACCATCACCCGCGAAAAAGAGTTCGGGACCATGGAGGCATTGCTGGTCTCCCCCCTGAAACCGATCCAGATCATCCTGGGCAAAATCGTCCCCTATTTCATCCTCTCCCTGGTCGATGTGATCATCATTTTACTGCTGTCGCGTTATGTCTTCGATCTGCCCGTGAAAGGAAGTGTCGTCCTGCTGCTTGCTGAAGCAATGCTATACATCCTTATGAGCCTCTCATTGGGAATTCTGATCTCCACGGTATCCAAAACCATGCAGCAAGCCATCTTTATATCGTTGGTGGGAATGATGTTGCCGACGGTCCTGTTATCCGGGTTCATCTACCCGATCGAAAACATGCCAAAAGCATACGATTGGGTCAGCGCCATCATGCCGCCGCGTTATTTCATCATCATCATTAAAAATGTGATGATCAAAGGAACGGGATTTCTTTATGTCTGGAAAGAGACCCTGATCCTTACGCTCTTTACCCTTGGGGCCATCGGACTGAGCATGCGGAAATTCAACATCAGACTTCAGTAATACAGGAGGAAACACGCGATGCGGACGATCTTATACCTTATACGAAAAGAGTTCATTCAGATCTTCAGGGATAAATTCCTTGGAAGGGCGATTTTTGCCATACCCATTGTCCAGATGCTGATCCTGGTACCGGCGGTGACCTTCGAGATCAAGGAGGTAAATCTCTGTGTCGTCGACAAGGACCTGTCGACCGAATCGAGAGAACTGGTCAGCAAACTGGTAGGTTCGACTTTTTTCAAGGTCCGGCATGCAACCTTTTCGGAGCGCGAAGCCAACGACCTGCTCCACCGGAATAAATGTGACCTGATCCTCCAGATACCGGCAGGCTTCGGAAAGGATATCGGTAAAGGGACACCCACAAAACTGATGGCTTCGGCCAACGCCATCAACGCCATGAATGCCCAGCTTTCATGGGCTTATCTCAATGGCGTTATCATCGATTACAATATGAACCTTCTGGCCCGTGAAATCGGCAGTCGCACCTTTACCGCCATCCCGCAAATCGAGGTGACAAACCGATACTGGTACAACGAGATGCTCAACTACAACTTCTATATGCAGCCGGGGATCCTGGGGATCCTGGTGCTCGCCATCGGATTCATCCTGGCGGGTCTGAACCTGGTGAAGGAAAAGGAGATCGGCACCATCGAACAGATGAACGTGACGCCTGTGAAGAAGTACCAATTCATCCTCTCCAAGATAATTCCTTTCCTGATCATCGGGCTGATCGACCTGGCGCTGGGGATAATCATCGGAAAGCTGGTATTCAACGTTCCGTTTGTAGGCAGCATGGGACTGCTTTTCCTGTGCTCGACCGTATTCCTGATTGCCGTGCTCGGACTGGCACTGCTCATCTCGACCTTCTCCGGCACCCAGCAGCAGTTCATGTTCACCGGCTTCTTTTTTATGATCATCTTTATCCTGATGAGCGGCATCTTCACCCCGCTCGAAAGCATGCCCGACTGGGCGCAAAAGATCGACCTCCTGAATCCGGTGGTCTATATCATGCGCATCAACCGGATGGTCATGCTGAAAGGATCGACGTTGTATGATATCCGGACCGAATTCCTTGCCCTGGTCCTCTTTGCCATTGCCACTACGACCCTGGCGGTGAACCGTTACCGGAAGACGGCGTAGAACTTATCCGGAGTCATTCGGATTAAAATGAAATTCCTGCCGAAAGCAGTGTAAGTTCAAGGTTCAATGCCCTGTCGGGACCAATTCCGACACCCAGTTCAAGCGCAGGTTGACATCAGTCTGACCCCTCGGGTTGACGGCTGCCACAAAAGTTGACCGGATCTTTCCTGATTATTTTCCTTTTCGTATGGTGCATGCAAAAAAACAGAGGATGAGTCGCTATTTTCTTACCCAGGTTTCATTCACGATTATGTTATTTTTCAGATCAACGGTTCCTGTCCACTTATAGGTGGTTGGCCAGGTTCGGAACGACCGGATAAAAATGGTTAACAACCTGTAGGTGAAAGGAAGCTTGCCGGGTTTCCACGGTTGAGTCACATCCAGTTCGACAGTAACTTTATCCTGGTCTCGCTGAAGGGTGTAGGTTCCACCAAAAAGTACCTTCGACGAAACGGCATATTGCCATTGACCTTGAATTTTTTTATCCCGGGGCAAAGCGAGCAGGTTTGGAAAACCAGGTTCAAATTTCAATCCGATGGGATCATTTCCCTGATCAACCCAGCATTCCTTTATTCTGCCATCATCATCAATAGTCAGATTTAAATCATCGATCTTATTGATCCCTGGCCGGACATTTTCGATAATTACCGGTTTCGTAGGCAGTGAATTGATCTCTCCGATCACCAGGTTTGTTGCATACCGGATGAAATAAACCCTCTGGCCGTTCATTGGAAGCGGAAACGTTGCAGGAGTCAATTCCCGGTTGCCAATCTTAAGGTTTATTTCTGTACCCTGCCGCTTAACAAAATCGAACTCCTTCATGTAAACGGCGAACAATTTGTTTGGCGACTTTACATTGCTCCCCACCGGCGCCAGAAAGGGAACGGGATGAAAGTCACTATTGTTTTCCCGGATATATATCCTGACCCGGCGTCCCAGTTTATCGGTAAAGACAATGTCGAGGTAAACTCCGGAACCGGTCATCTCAAAGCGCGAAGGCGACATCACGCATTCGGCGGTGTCGCCAATGCCATCTCCGATCGAAAGATTCTGAAGACCGGGACGAACGCCTGGTTGCCAGTACACATCAACCTTTTTGTCTTTCCGGTACATCAGGATTCTGAGTCCCTTTCCGCTTTCCCCGTTGTCGAACAACTGAGGTTCTATCCCCTCATATTCGGCATCATCCTTGACATCAGCCACGAGTAATCGTTTAATGGGCTCATTGTTTAACCGAAATGGAAAAAGAAATGGAGTGGCAATCAACGCAATAACGGGCTCTGATCGGATGGTCTCCCCATTAGCATTTTGTGAAAGTACAATCACGAGAATGAACGGGAGGGCAGATGCAACAAGCGACATCCAACCTTTATATGGAAGTTTGAAAAAATAGTCCTGAGCGAATCTAAAGACGGCATCTTTCGTTTGTTTTAACAGATTCAAGAGGTTGGAGACGGTCCTGATCAACCCCAATGCGATGAGAAAATTGATTAAGTATGACATGTTGGTATTTGTTTTTAGGTGGTGTATAAATATGTTGACGGCTTAAATATACTAGTTGGCTGATATCTCCCTGACAAATTCATCAATGGTTTCGTATTTAATACTCGAAACGCTTTCCCTGGCGCCCGATATTTTCTTTACCAGCGAACGTTCGATGAAATTCATCTCTTCAAAGCGGAATTCGCCGCCCAGGTGCTTGATGCTCCGGGCATGATTCCGCAGAACTTCAGGAAATCCCTTGTTAATTTGTTCATATGCTTTATCGAAAAACATGCAGCAGACGAAAATCCCTACCTGTTTTTGAAGCAGATCCACCAGATTTTGTTCGATAAACCTTCTGACCTTCGACAGCGGGGTTCCGGCATAAATGGAACTTCCGATCACGATCCGGTCAAAAGGGCGCAGTTCGACCCGTTGTTGGTCATTCAGATTGTACATAACTACTTCATTGCCATTCAGTCTTTTTTTAATCTCGGTTGCAACAAATCCGGTCGTTCCGTGTTTTGAAGCGTAAATAATAGCTGTTTTCATTTTTCGTGTTTTTAAAATTTGATGGCACGAAAATAGAACGGCTGGAGTACCCGGAAGTCTCAATGAACCTGCAAGGGGTCTCAACAGGAAGAAGAGCAGGTCTCATGGAAAGTGAGACCCTGGTAATCAGGCGGTATCAATTATTGCTCGGATAAGAAGGTTTCGGCTGATCGTGGCAATTATGCGGATCAGATTTGCGCATAGGCTCCGGGTGTCATCCCGGTGGCATTTTTAAACACCCGGTTGAATGTCGCTTTTGAGTTGAAACCGCAATCATAGGCGATTGCAATCAGGGTGAAATTTTTATTTTCAGGAGCTTTGCAGCGGGTTTTGAATTCTTCGATGCGGTAATGATTGATGAAATCAAAAAAATTCTTACCGAGTTTGCTGTTGAGGATACCGGAAAGGAATTCCGGGGTTATCCGCAGCTCATCAGCCAGGGCTGAAAGGGTGATCTCAGGAGTTAAAAAAGGCTTTTTCTCATTCATATGGTTGAGAAGCAGGTGAATGAATTCATCCTCCTTTTTGTCGATGGAGTAAGTCTTTTCAGAGATCGGTTCGGGTTTCAGAAGTTGGAATCCTATTTTATTATCCGAAAAAAGATTCCTCTGACGATGGCCGAAAAAACCCAATACGATAAGATACACCGCCCCTAACAAAAAACTGGTCTTGTGAAGCCAGCTGAAGGAGGCCAAAGGAATCGCCAGATCAACCACAAAGGTCAGATAGATAATCGTGTAGATGATGGCAGAAGCAATCATCAACGTCCGTAACCAGGCAAGGTCATATTTCGACGTTTCGGAAAAATAACCTTTAATCCTGTTTTTATATTGAGCAACCAGGATGGCAGACCATGAGAAGTACACGAGAGAGGAGAGCGCCATCGCGATGATCACTACGGGGTAATCCCACTGGTTTTTAAATGATTCAGATTCAATAATTTCTATTTTATAGGCCGGCGACTTTATATAATACCCGATACTGAATAGCGTGACACATAATACAAACGGCAGGAAATGCAGCCAGTACAGAGGTTTAAAGTAAAAATGCTGGTCGGTAAGCGATTTCACATAAAGCCAGATTAATGGCCAATGCAAAAAAAGGAGCGGCGTTGAGATAAAAAAGGCCTGTGAGAAAGGAAATCCGTGAGTACGGTTATAAATTTCCAGATAACTCATGAAGGTGTTGAGGGAGAAAATCAGGAAAAAAGCCGACAACCAATAGTCGGAAACAGACTTTCGCCGCTTCAGGATGATCAGCAGGAACATAATCAGTCCCTCAAGAACTCCAAACAGAATGATGGTTTCCATCGAAGGCAGGAAGCAGTTTTATTCAAAGGCGAAAGTACAAATTTGCCGGGATAATCAAGTATTCAAAACCTTTACATTACCAAAAACCTCAATACGGTTTTTTATGCATCTGATGGAGATTCACCGGTATCACTCAATTATCTCCTTGTGAGCATTCGAGATCCTGAGGTAGTATTCTTGTTTCGCAAACGACTAAATCAACTGCTCATCGCTTTTAAAACAGGATTATTGTCAGGAAAGGACTGCTAATTTTATTGATAATGAACAATATATCGAAAAAATAAATAACTTTGTTGATTATGACCCTGTTTTGCATTCGATAGTACAAAATACTGACTGGAAGGCTTTATAAATTCGATCCTGATCCTTTTTCATTTCATCACCATGATACGTTTCAGATCAATTAAAACAAAGGGCATCATGCTGTTGCTATTCTCGGCACTGATTCCCGGAGTTGCCGGTTTCACGCAACAAACATCTTTATTCACCAGGAGCTTTGAATCAGGCTCATGGAATATTCTTCCTGCCGGATGGGAAGCGGAGCTGATTCCCGTGACTCACTGCAGCCGGACCATGGAATCGGGAAGCTCCTCCCCCGGCATCACCGCGGTTTTTGATAACCTGAAGTTCGGCAGGTATGGCTCCGGCGGTATGGTAACGAGTTCCACACCATTGAACCGAGCCCTTCACAAGGTTACGAAAAAAACGCCTTTTCCTTTGGCCAACGTTGCATTGTATAAAGACCCGGATTCCCCGTCAAATCCGGATACCCAGGTCGGAGGGGTTGTTACGGATGCCTCGACAGGCCTTCAGGTTATCGGCGCCACCATCACCATCGCCGGTACCACATATACCATGTCAGTTTTCGGGGGTGTCTACCTTACCCCTCAGCTCCTGATTGTCGGTTCACAACCAATCGAAATCGAGAAAACGGGTTATGATCCTTACTGGACAACGATTATCCTCATTCCGGGAACAACTAAAACCGTGAATGTCGCGCTCGTGCCGACGGCTTATCCGCCTGGCCCCCTGATCGCCACTTTAAACGGAACGCCGGCAACCGCCGTAAACCTATCGTGGAGCAAGCCGGTAGGGATGTATCAACTTATTTATGATGACGGCATCCAGGACACCCTTGTGGTCTGCGATTCAGCCGGCAACCTGAATGCTTTGAAATTCACACCGTTAGAGTGGCCTGTCCGGGTAACCGGCGGAAAAGTAAACCTCGGCCTGGCTGCCGACTATCCTTCGAACGCCCCTCCGCTTACTCCTTTCACCATGGTGGTTTACCTTGCAGATGGTTACGGTGGCTTGCCAGGTACACCGGTTGACAGTATAACCGTTACTCCAACCGGATTTGGATGGGCCAGCTTCGTCTTTTCAAATCCCGTCACCATCAACTCAGGTGATTTTTACCTTGCCATGAAACAGGGTGGCATTCCTCCGCATGCCGCCGGGACCGGAATTGATACATCGGTTAACCAGCTACGCAGTTTTTCACGAGACGTTGCAGCCGGAGGTTCCTGGATTCCCTATCCGGGAAATTTTATGATCCGTGCAATTGTGGAAGGTTCCGGCGGTCCGTCGCAATCCGTCAATTACTCCTTCGGCCGGAAAATCCGGCTGACCAATGAACCTTCAGGCGATCAGTCGCAGGGAATTTCTTACCAGGTGTGGCGACTGCATCAGGGCCAGGAAAGCAATCCCAACCTCTGGATAGCAATTGCAACGACCGGAACGACAGGCACCGTCGACAATGCCTGGCCTTCATTGTATCCCGGCCCCTATCGCTGGGCAGTCAAAGCCGTCTATTCATCTCCGTGGTATCGTTCCTCCACCCCCATATTCTCCAATGTCATTGGCAACAACTGGACCTCCCATGTGACGGTTTGTGTCGATCCGAGCTGTTCATTCGATTCAAAGGCAGGAATTATCGTGAAATTGAATAACACGGCTTACCCTGATACAAATTACACCTTGATCACCGACACTTCAGGCTGTGTTCATTTTCCCGGTATCTGGAACGGTACCTACACCATACAGGTAACAAAGTTTTCATACCAAACCGTTTATCAGGTCCTTATGATTACCGGTGATACAACCCTTCAGGTTTCATTGCTCCATACTGCCATGCCCCCGACAAACGTTACAGTCAACGACCAAACCCTTTTGGCAACCTGGAAATCCCCTTCCAACATCAGTTACCAGTTCCAGGAAAACTGGGCCAGCGGCAGTTTCGCCACCAACCAGTGGAACATCTCGGGCGGAACCAAATGGCAGATATCCTCTGGGATTGGCAATCCCGCTCCTTCGGCTATGTTCAACTGGTCGCCCATCGTCACCAACTACAATCAATACCTGACCAGCAAACCTATTGCAGGCATTAATGCCCCGATCATGAGACTTAAATACGACATTTTCCTCGACAACTACGAGATAGGCAACCTGAATACCATGGCGGTTGAAATCTGGGATGGGACTTCCTGGTCGGTACTGAAAGACTATGACAATTCTGATGGAGGTATTCCCTGGATTACCGAGAACCTGAACATCACTTCTCAAACTGACAACCCGGCATTCAGGATCAGGTTCCATTCAGCAGGTACGAACTCGTATAATATTAACAATTGGAATATTGACAATATCGCTGTTTACAGCCAATCCGATTGGTATGGAAATGATCCTTGCATCAGCGGGTTTAATTTTTACCTGAACGATTCCCTGATCGGTTTTACTACCGATACGACCTTTCAGATTCCCCCCGAACTTGTGATCTATGGTCAGACCTACATGGCCTGTGTCAGAACACTTTACGGATCGACATTAAGTACCCCGGCCTGCGTAACCTTTACATCCCATTTTTTATATCCCCCGCGAAATCTCACGGCATCGTATGTCCCTGAAACGGTGACCCTTGCCTGGGATGCCCCGATACCAGTTTCAACCCCGGTACTTACAGGTTACGATATCTACCGGGATTGGGAAAAAATCAATACGGCACCTGTCCCTGCACTTACCTATACCGACGTGCCGGTCCCAATGGGCCTGAATTCTTACTGGGTCACGGCGATATATGGCTCAGATGAATCACTTCCTGCAGGTCCAGTTGTTATCAACGCCGTGCCCCTGATCCGCACTATAACGAATGATACGGTCACGAACGGGCAGGTCAATTGCTACAACGCAATCAACACCGTCATGGTTGCCGGAAACGGATCGACCTTCGTGGTTGAGAGTGGTGGAAGCGCCACCATGATCGCCGGACAGAACATTCTCTATTACCCCGAAACAAAGGTTCAAAATGGCGGTTTCATGTGGGGGTATATCTCTCCCGGTGGTCCATGGTGTGCCAGTCCATCCCTTCCGTCGACAGGAACGAAAGAAACCCATGAATCCGGAGAAACCGAAATAACAGGCTTCGCTGTTCTCCCCTCATTTCAGATCTATCCAAATCCCACGAGCGGGGACTTCGCAGTGGTTTGGGCACCACCGTCATCACCCTGCGATATGGTTATTGAGATTTATGGTATGTCAGGTGAAAGAATCTTAAGACGGATCCTGCATGGCGAACGCAAACACATATTTTCCTTATCCGACAAGCCTTCCGGCATTTATTTTATCCGGATGATAAGCAGTGAAACGATCGAAACGGTCAAGATCATCAAACTTTAAATCACATCGCCTGAGACCAGTAAGAAAAAAAAGGGAAAAGAAGCCCTTGAATTTTTTAAAATTAACACAGAGCTTTATCCAAATTCCTCAAATGTATTTGACAGTTACGGTGAATGTTTATTGCTAATTGGAAAAGAAAAAGAAGGATTGGCGGCATATAAAAGATCTTTAGAATTAGACCCTAAAAATATGAATGCCGACAAGATTTTAAAAAAATATAACTACAACTGATTTCTCACGCCACGCACTTTGAACGGTACTCCTGCGGGGTCAGACTGGTGTAAAGTTTGAACTGGTAATTGAACGCCGACTTGCTGTTGAACCCTACCTGATAAAGAACTTCAAGGATCGTGAGTTTCTTTTCCTTATCTCCGGCCAGGATCTTCATGCTCTCCCTGATGCGGTAATCCAGAATGTATTGTTTGAAACTCTTCCCCATCGACTCATTGATGATCTGGGAAAGTATCCGCGGATTTATTTCCAGTTCGGCTGCTAACGACTCCAGCGAAATATCGGGATTAAGGTAAGGTTTCTGCTCAGCCATGTAAGGGTTCAGTTTCCTGAGATAACTGTCCCTATCCTTCTCCTGTACTTTATTGTTCCTGTATTTTGTAACGACATAATAGACATCCGGTTTTATCATGATCAGGAACATCAGCAGCGTGAGAAAGAGAAAGAGTATCAACGCAAAAATACTGGCAGTATAAGCGCACCATCCCGGTTTTTGTACGATCATGTATATCGCGAATGAGTTCAGGTTCACCATCCACAGGATAATAAATCCCATCAGCAAAATTTGCAGCCAGTTTGTCTGCGGGGCTGTCCGGATGTTCCTGAACATATCCTTAAATCCGATCTTCGAAGATCTCAATGAAACGACCGAAAGAACAATGTAGAAACAATGCGAAACCAGGATAAGAATGGTAATGTAGAGATCAATGTTGGATTCCCAGATGACAAAGTGTTCCACATTTTGGAAATATACGGTAACTACGATCAGGCTAACGACAAAGGGTAGGAAATGAAAAAGGTTCCGGTCAAAATAAAGTTCTTTCTTCTTTAAAAACACCGTGACATAAAAAAAGAGCAGCGGGCCTGAAAGCAGGGAGGTCAGGCGGACCAGGAAGATGGGCTTATGCCATTCCATAAAATACCCGAAGGCATAGTTGCTGGTCATGAACGAATAGATGATCTGCAGACCAAATACAATCAGCAAAGCCGTAAGTGTCCTGTTCACGGGAACTGATCCCCGTGGTGTCAACAGAAAAAAAAGAGCCAGGACCAGGCAAAGGAACACACAGATGGTCACCAGGATTGCGAAGAAGATAAACATACCGGTTTTTTCCGGCAAACGTATGGAAGTGTAACGCAATCAAGAAAACAAATCGGTCAACTACCCGGATTATTCGACGAGTTGGTCAGAAAAGACAAATCCTCCGGTTCACAACCTCTTTCCCTAAGATCAACCTGATCATATAGATTCCTTTTGGTTTACCGGCCAGGTCAAGAGAGGTACCGGTATTGATGGTCACCTCCTCCATACGTTCTCCCCGGACATTGAACAAGGTCGCTTTCACCGGTACCGGCATATTCTCAGGAAGGCTGATATTTATTAAACCGTTTGTCGGATTGGGGTAGATTAACAGATCCTCATCAATTTTCTCCTGGGTTCCGTCGGGTAAATGCACTGTGAGTTTGAATATATCGGAAGCTGTTTTCCCGGCAGTATCGGTTGCCATCACCTTCAGATAGATTATTTCGACAGCCGATGGGGTCCCGGAGAAGGTGATCGTGGTGGTGTCGAAATTCAGCCATGAGGGAAGAGGATCTCCGTTAAGAAGTGTGGCTGAATAGCTCAGCGTTTGGTTACCATCATCGTCCACAAAGGTGGAGTCGGGCACTGTATAGCTGAAAAAATATCCGGTAATGGCCGTCTGATCCGGAACAGGATACATAACATACGGCAGGTAGTTGGTGTATTTCAAACTGTCAATAAAAGCAGTTGATACCCAGTACAGATCATCGTTTGATCCGTAGGTCATGTATAATCCGTCAGGTGTTATGTCACCGGAAGTTTCGTCACCCGGTGTATTGATATTGCTTCCCAGATTTTTAGGATTGGTCCACGTCATGTCGGGCTTACGATAGGCAATATAGATGTCGTTTTCGCCGAATCCCTCTTCCCGTATTGCCTTTATGATCATATAAGTCTCACCGGCCGAAACATAAGGATCACCCCATGTTTGCGATCCGATGAAGTTCAGTGGCCGGGGAAGGACGACCCGTCCTTCATAGAGGCCGCCAACGTACTGGCATCTGCAAATCCGGCCTTCACTGCTGCTGAAATAAACCGATGAATCCCCGACAATGCACGGGTGGAACTGGACTGCCTCAGAATTTGGAGGATCACCCATACTGATGGGATCGCTCCAGCCGTTTCCCTGTTTTTCGGAGTAACTCAGGTCTTTGGTTCCATGATGATTTATGGCATTGGTGGCCCACAGGTAAAGCCGGTTACCGTTCCAGGCAAAGAACGGTTCTCCGGTTGACCGTCCTATAGCGAACGGGATGGTGTCGGGTATACTCCAGTGATCATTGACATATTCGGAGAACATAACATATGGATTGCCCGGTTGCGGGTACTTTTCGATATAGAAAAAGACCGATTGTCCGTCGGGTGAAAAGGTAATCACGGCTTCATTTCTTCCCGGCAAAGAAACAATTCCCGGCGCGAAAATCTGCGGGATGGATCCCGGAGGAGTTTGTCCGAAATAAAGGCTGTCGGGAGGAATTGACTGCGAGAAGGCAATCCCGGCATACAAAAGCAGGCTGATTTGTAAAATGATTCGTTTCATAGTGTTTCGATTATTTCCGGCAAAATAACACCATGAAAATCCCGGAATCGACCTTTAACAGGTAACAGGACGCTTTTAGCTTCATTTTTTTTACATTTTGATCAGATTCCCGGGTCCATGTACTTGAAGCCGGTTATATCCTTTTCTTGCTTCAGCCACACCATCGGGATTTCAATAAAAGTTCGTGATATTCTCAAGGAAAGTCCTTCAGTATCCTGTTTGACCTTTTGAAAATTACGGTTCATGATCCTCAACGACAGGTATTTGCCGGCCCGGTAAGAAAGAGATGGTTTTTTTTCATAGATTTGTCCGTAAATCAACAGGTTAGAAATCCCGGATGATGGATGAACGTTTGATCCTCTTTTGCCGCTGTCGGGCAAGGCATGAAACGGCCGGATGGGTTGAAGCTGCCAGGATTGTGGAGAGCCAACATGAAACCTGCCGTTTCATACTCGACGACCTTTGCGGGTTGTGCGCTGAAGATCCGGGGAAAATATCAAACCTGGTCAACGGCGCCCGGCAGGTATTGCTGATCGCCTGTCATTCCCGCGCGGTAAAGCTTCTGCTGCACAACGCCGGGGTCGATGACGTGGAAAAGTTCCTGTTCTTCAACCTGCTGGAACAGGACCCGGCCATACTGATGACAGTGATCGGGGATTTCATCGGGGAGAAAATGACGATCCCATCTTGCGGCAATCCCGGTACCACGCTCCTGCAAAGTAACCTTTCGTGGCCCGCGTGGTACCCCGTGATCGACGATTCACGGTGCAACCGTTGCGGTCAGTGCGCCGATTTCTGCCTCTTCGGCGTTTACCGGAAATCAGGGGACAACGTTACAGTCACCCATCCGCAAAACTGTAAGAACAACTGCCCCGCCTGTGCCCGGATCTGCCCCGCTGTGGCCATTGTCTTCCCTAAGTATTCCGAAGGCGGCGCCATCGGGGGATCCGAAGGATTCGACGAAAGATCTGAAATCCAACGTATGCAGCAGGATACGGATGAAATCCTCGGAAATGACATCTATCAAGCCCTTGAGCAACGCAGAATGAAACGCCGTTCGATCATCCGGGAGGATTCCCTGCAAAAGGCGATCACCGAAAGGGACGAAGCGCTTAAACAGGCCGGATCTTCCGGGGAGGCATCCTGATCATTACAAACGCACCAAAACACTGCAGAAATCACACAAAAATAATTCACAAACTGCCCAGGCTCATGTCAGCTCTTCGAAACCTGCTCCGCGCCGATCCGAAATGCATCCGGTCATTCCTGTTCAATTTTGCCTGGAAAGGATTCAACACCTTCCGCCGGTTTGAAAAAAGGAGAAAGAACGGATCCACCTACCCTGCTTTCCAGTTCATCTCTGTGACCAACCAGTGCAACCTGTCATGCCAGGGATGCTGGGTATCGCAGGAGGAAGGCATAAACCATATGGAATTTGATATTCTTGACCGTATCATCCGGGAAAGTAATGATCAGGGCTCCTGGTTTTTCGGCATCCTGGGCGGCGAACCATTGCTATACCCGGAGTTGACAAGGCTTTTCAGAATGCATCCGAAGTCCTACTTTCAGCTGTTCACCAATGGCACCCTGCTGAACGAAAAAATGGCCGGAGAGCTTCGGAAAACGGCCAATGTAACTCCTCTGATTAGTTTTGAGGGCGATGAAACCGTAGCCGATATCAGGCGCGGAGGCTCCGATGTGTACAAAAAGACCATCCGGGCCATCGAAACCTCTGTCGCCGGCGGGCTGATCACCGGTGTGGCGGTCAGCGTCTGTAAATCGAACATCGATATGGCCCTGTCGGAATCATTTGTCGAAATGATGGACCGCCTCGGAATTGTTTACCTGTGGTACTACATCTATCGCCCGGTCGGCGCACAGCCTTGTTATGAACTGGCCCTTTCGTCATCGGAGATCGAGCGCCTGCGCCGTTTCCTGGTCGACGGGCGTAGCCGTTACCCCATTGCGCTTATTGATTCCTACTGGGATGCAGATGGCAATCCCTTTTGTCCGGCAGCAGAAGGACTCAGCCACCATATCAATCCGGCGGGCCATATCGAGCCCTGCCCGGTTATCCAGTATTCATGCGGTATGGCAGGAGCCGACCTGAAAGCCACTTACGAAAACTCGGTATTCCTGCGCGGGCTGAAAGAAGGGATCCGCCAACAGACTAGGGGTTGCATCCTGATGGAAAACCCGGCATGGCTGCCTGAATTGGCCAGGCAACATCATGCATGCAATACTTCGGGAAGGCCGTCGTTGAATGAACAGTTGAAAGCCGGCTGCGTGGTGTGCAGTCATGCTTCCTGTCCGGTCATTCCCGAAAAAAACCGGCTTTACCGGTTTGCCAAACGAAAGGCATTCTTCGGAATGAGCGCTTATGGTTGAAAAGACAGTTTGAATGATGATTACAGATAACATTCCATTATCTCTTCAGGTCCCTGAGGATATCATCACCCGGAACGGCATCCGGACAAAGGTTGACGCCTACTTCAGGGATCATCCCGCCTGGCCCCCGGTCTCCTGGGAGAAGATCTCGGAATATGCCTCCCTGCTGATGGAACAGGCCGGACGGGAGGAACAACACCGGGGATTTGTGATGTTATGCTGTGGAAACGCGGTGTGGCGAAGGGTTGTCCGAACCGTCCCGTTCCGGCGAAGGATCCTGCTTCTTCCCCAATGCCTGAAGAACAGCCAATTGTGCCGGGCCAGTGTTGATAATGTCGGATTGTTATGCGACGAATGCGGCCAGTGTTCGATACCAGGAATTGTTCATGAAGCAGAGAACCTGGGGTATGTTGTCGTCGTTTCTGAAGGGACCACCATCACCACACGGCTTATTGAAAGCGGTAAGGTGGATGCCGTGATTGGAGTAGGCTGCATGGACGTATTGCAAAAGATATTCCGGTCGGTCAATAAATTCGCAGTACCCGGCATCGGGATTCCGCTTATCACCTGCGGTTGCAAAGATACCATTGCCGATCTGGAATGGATCAGGCAGGAGTTGTATTACTGTCATGAAGATCCTGCCATCAGGCTTTTGAACCTGAACCACATCAGAAACAAAACACTCTCCCTTTTTGGTGAAGAACAGATGCAACGGATGTTCGACACCCACTATGATCCGACTCTGAATATTGTGGTTGATTCCCTTTTGGCCGGTGGACAGCGCATCAGGCCGTTCATCGCCAATCTGACGTACGAAGCGTTTTGCCCGGAACCGGACCAGGCTATCCTGAACCGGCTTGCCTTGACGGTAGAGTGTTTTCACAAAGCATCCCTGATCCATGATGATATCGAGGACGATGATCCGCTGCGCTACGGCAAGAAAACCATCCATGAACAGCATAATGTCGCGGTCGCCATTAATGCCGGGGATCTGATGATCGGCGAAGGTTACCGTTTGATCGCGGAAAGCGGACTACCGGCGCAAACGGTTGTCGACTGTATCCGTGTTATTGCAAATGGACACCGGTCGATGGCACTCGGCCAGGGCAGCGAACTTCTGGCAACGACGGGTAAAAGGATCCTTTCAATGGATGAGATCCTGGAAATCTTTAAAAAAAAGACCGCATCGGCTTTCAGGGTCTCCCTGCTCCTGGGAGCGATCATCGGAGGCGCCGACACCCTGACGCTGGATCAGCTGGAAAGGTTCAGCCATTTCACGGGAATTGCTTACCAGGTGATGGATGACCTCGAAGACTACTCGGGACAACGGGGCGATATCCGCTTCCGGAAACCATCGATCCTGCTCTCGATGCTGATGGAGGAACTGCCTGAAGATGAACGGGGCGTCGTGGAGCACGCTTATAATGCCGGTGATTTCGATGTGATCTATCAGTGTCTTGAAAAGAATGAAACGGTCGGTCATTTCACGGCCTTCTTGCAGGATCAACTGTTCCGGGCCAGGGAAAGCCTTGCCGGCCTGGAAAACCTGGGATTAAAACTGGCTTTGCATGAAATTCTCGGAAAGATTTTCAACAAGTATGTTTAGCCTTTCGATGAAGGGATTTTTTTTCAGCAGGAGAAAGAAAATCCTTCTGCGAAAGATGATCGATGCCGGATCGTTCCGCCAGGTTCTCAGGCACGGAGTGGATCTGCTTAACCCGGAATCAAAAGAGCAGGTCAGGAATTGGATCATTTCGAAACAGACCATTGTCGGGGGGTTCCCTGACCGGGCCGGTAATTGTGACCTCTATTACACGCTGTTTGGATTTTTCCTGGCTGAAGCGCTCGAAGCTGATTCTGTTTTCCCGTTACTCCGGGACTATATCAGAAAAACCGCCACGGATAAGGATCACCAGGGAATTGACCTGTTTTGCATGGCGATCCTGAATGCTTCGCTTTTCCCGGTTCATGCGGAAAATAAAAGATTGACCGACGCTATCAGAAAAATATCGGGCGACAAAGAATTCCTTCAGAACAGCTATACTCCGTTTTTAGTGACCCTTTCACTGCTTTCTCTGCATGATTACCGGGGTGTCATCAGACTGCTGAAAGTTTTGGATGCATCCGGGCCGGGAATCGGCAAACCCTGCACCGTCGTAGCCGCCCGGCAGGTTGTAGCATATCTGGGATCAGGGGGTAATTGCGGAATAACGGGAAATGCCCGGGATGCTGCTGCTTCAACCGGCCCGTTCAGCCCCTATTACCGGGAAAACGGCGGATTTGCAGCCCTGAAGGAGACACGGGAACCCGACCTGCTTTCCACCGCCGCAGCGCTGTTTGCCCTTCGGTTTATGGACTGCGATCTGCGCCTGATCCGGCCCGACTGCCTTGAATTTATAAATTGTCTCTATCATGATGGCGGTTTTGGTGCCGTGAGATCCGATACCGAAACGGATGTGGAATATACGTTTTACGGACTGCTGGCTTTGGGAGCCATGAATGCATATGATTGACAGAAGTGAAATATCGCAAAAATTCCACGTACTCTCGGGGATCATGCAGTCATCCCTGAATGAGCAGGGATTCTGGGATGGGGAGTTGTCGTCGAGCGCCCTGGCTACGGCGGTTTCCGTGGTTGCGTTGAAGTTAGGCAACGCGAATCTCTGCCACGACCCGGTCTCCCGCGGGATGCACTGGCTGGCCGCGAAAATCAATCCCGATGGCGGGTTTGGCGACACCCCCGACAGCGTCAGCAACGTCAGCACCACACTTCTATGCTACGCTGCCTTCCGGATGTGCTCCCCGGGTGACACAGAGACCGCTTCGATCCTAACTCATATGGAGCATTACCTTCTCGGCCAGGGAGTGGATATCGGATCAACAAAAATTGTGAGTTCCATACTCAGTTATTACGGGAAAGACTACACTTTTTCAGTGCCGATCCTTTCCATGCTGGTTGTCTGCAAGGTGCTGGAGGAAAAGGCGCTCAGAGAGATCCCCCAACTACCCTTTGAATTTACATTACTCCCTTTGCCATTTTACCGGTTTTTTAATCTGCAGGTGGTCAGTTATGCGATCCCTGCTCTGGTAGCAGTCGGTATTTACCTGTTTAACCATAAACCCGCGCCCAACCCTGTCATGAAGTTCATCCGGAGGAAAGCAATCAGGCCGGCGCTGGTTAAACTGGAGAAGATGATGCCTGAAAGCGGAGGGTTTCTTGAAGCCATACCACTTACCGCCTTTGTATCCATGTGCCTGATCAAATCAGGATATTCCGGTCACCCAGTCGTTGAAAAGGGCATTGGCTTTTTACAGAAGCTTCAGCGTGCCGACGGGAGTTGGCCCATCGATACCAACCTGGCAACCTGGGTGACATCCTTAGCCATCAACGCCCTGGGCTCTGCAATTTCCGAAGCGATGACCGCGGAAAAGCAAGAACGGTTGAAGCAATACCTGCTGGATAACCAGTACAGAAACCCCCACCCGTTCAACCAGGCCCGGCCGGGAGGATGGGGATGGACCTCTTTTTCCGGGTCGGTTCCCGATGCCGATGACACGGCTGGAGCTATCCTTGCCTTGCTCACGCTCGATCCGGAAGACCGCAGCGTAAGAGCATCCGTTCTTCGCGGCTGCAAGTGGCTCGGCAGGCTTCAAAACCGCGATGGTGGCATCCCCACCTTTTGTAAAGGATGGGGCCGTCTGCCATTTGACGCCAGCTGTGCCGACCTCACCGGCCATGCTCTGAAAGCATGGCTGAAAACTGTCGCACTATACCGCACATCAGCCGTTACAGTTCACGATGATAAAGGGATCCGGACATTGGAAAAGCATGCGAACCGGGCCCTCGGGTTTCTTGAAAATGCGCAGCGTTCCGACGGCTCCTGGCTCCCGCTGTGGTTTGGCAACCAGCAAACAGCCGATAAAACGAACCCGGTCTATGGAACAGCCCGCGTAACCTGTTACCTGAATGATGCCCTGACATGCACCGGATCGGATATTGTTTTATCCACCCGTATCGCCCGCCTGATCTCCAAGGCAAGGTTTTACCTTGCATCGCAGCAGAACGACGATGGCAGCTGGGGAGCAGCAAAAGGGATTCCCGGAAGTGTGGAAGAGACGGCGCTGGCTGTCAGTGCCCTCGCCGGGGCCGAACCGTTGAAATGCATGCAGGGCCTGCAGTGGATCGGGCGCTCATACAATAATAGTGGTCTGGTGCCAGCTCCGATAGGACTTTATTTTGCCACCTTGTGGTACTATGAAAAGATGTACCCGCTGGTCCACTCCCTGGAAGCATTGCGGCGTTGTCACAACCCTGTATTCTCCTGATTAATGTGGTTTGATCAAACCATCGCTTGAAGATCATTTTCTTTAGGTAATGATGGATTTGACAGAGCAAAGGATTTGAAGGATCCTGAATATGCAAACGGCTAAATGCATCCGGATGAATACAGATGCGAACTCCCAAAAGGTAAGTGACAAATAACTGTTGAGACCTTGTATTTGTTCCTGGCAAGGCGGCCGGATGGGTATCGGAAAGATTTTTAGCCGGTCGGAAGAACATTTTTTCGGGGAATTCCGTATCTTTACTACTGATGAAATAAGGGATCCGGGAGAGATCCTTGACCCTCAAAAATCAGACTCCATGAAAGCAAATCTGATTATTCGTCGCACCTGCACAATTTTCATCGCAAGCGCTTTCATTACATGTATGCTGGTACAGGTATCCATACCGGCCCGGGCACAGTACGATTCCCTGGTGTTCAAAAAATTTCACCACATCTGGGTTGCCCCGGTCCACGGCCGGTCAGTGAAACACGGCGCTTTATTGAGCGTTCGTGATTCCTCCCTGCTGGTGACAAGCACCGTCAGAAAAAAGATGCTCAAGAACGGGAATTTTCTGGTATCTGAAATTGATTCCCGCAAGATCCAGAGGTTATGGGTTCAATCATCCAAAACCTATGGAATGGGAAAGATCATCGGTGCATCGACGGGATTTGCAGCGGGGATCACCTTCGGGGCCATTCAGTTATCCAGATGGAACGATCATTATACCCTTGAAACTGAAGAGGGAAAGTCACTGGAAGATGCGGTTGAGGGATTTGGATTTATCCTGATCGTCCTGGCCTCCACCGCATCGGGTATACTGGTAGGCATGGTGGCGGACCAGATCTCAAAAAAAACGATTCTCATTGATGGAGATCAGCAACGGTTTGCAGCGGTAAAACAGGAACTGGCACCCAAAGGTCTGTTAAATATCCTCGGAGATTCAACAACGCAGTTGAAATATGTAAAACTACTGCGGGACAGCATTGCCGATTTTGACGGAAATCTGTACCCCCTGCAGGCAATCGGAGGTATGGTTTGGATGGCAGAGAACCTGCGGGCCACCCATTATTCGAATGGGGAGCCGATCCCCCTGGTGGCAGGGAATGAAGAGTGGCAAAAACAATCCAAGGGGGCTTATTGCAACAATGCAAACAATGCTGCACAGATCAGGAAGTTCGGGCGGCTCTACAACCGGAAAGCCGTGCTGGATGCGCGAAATATTTGTCCGAAAGGCTGGCATGTCACCACATTCAGAGAATGGCATTCGGTGATCGATTTTTTTGGCGGCGAGGAAAATGCCGGGAAAGGATTAAGAGGTTATGGAACCCGGACTGAGTTCACAAATCTTGCGGGATACCGGGAGGGCGACGGCAGCCTGGTCCGGCCGGGAATAAAGGGAACCTACTGGTGGTCGGATCATTCGGATGAAGAAATGATTCTCGGGTTGATGGTGGAAAAAAGCAGGGCCGTCGTAAGCTATTTCGACAAAGAAAGCGGAAACAACATGGGTATGTCGGTCCGTTGCCTCCGGGATTATTAAGGTGACCGGGTGCGGACCCCGGCCCCATATTCCATGGTAATCAATGGGGAATCGAATCAAAAGTAATAGAAAATTTATACTGGAGATAAAAACAAACACCCATCCTTATAGGGCCATCTGCTAAAGAACGGCAAAACTGAAAAAATAGTGCCGATAATCTGAATTTCAAGAAAGTAAGAATAAAAAATCAGATTTTATTCGATATCAGTGTTTTATTTTATTTAATTTTACTACATGTTTTTGTACATGTGGTGTAATTGTCTGTTTAGGAAAACATTACAAATTTGCAACTTCAAATCACCACAGTCAGGTAAACAAGAACGGTCATGATCCCATGAAAAGAAATTTGTCGCCTAAGTATTCATAAAAACAGATAAACCATGAAAAGAGGAATATTTTTTTCGATCTGTTTGCTGGCTTTTGCAGGAGCGCTGACGATCCTCATGCCAGGTTGTAAAAAAAAGAATTCTGAACCGGTATTGGTGACCTTTCCAGTACTCTATATCTCTCAGCAGTCCGTTTCCTGTGAAGGTGCTGTAATCGACGACGGAGGTGCAGATGTGACCGAAAGGGGAATATGCTGGGGATTATCTCAGAATCCCACTACTTCCAATAATAAAAACACCAGCGGTTCAGGTACAGGAAGCTTTTCCTGCACGATTAACGGGCTACTTGTAAATACACAGTATTACATGCGTTCATACGCCATAAACAGCGCCGGTATAGGTTACGGATCGCAGATCACATTCCGGACATGGAATGCAGAAGTGGTTACTGATATTGATGGGAACACCTACCATACCGTGACGATCGGCTCGCAGGTCTGGCTGGTGGAAAACCTGAAGGTCACCAAATACCGCAATGGTGACCAGATACCTGAGGTGACAGATTATGACCAATGGGGGTTGCTGACTTCCGGAGGATATTGCAATTATGAGAACAATCAGGGTAATGGCGCAATTTACGGAAGATTATACAACTTTTATACAATAAACGATTCGCGCAATATCGCCCCTGATGGATGGCGTGTTGCCTCGGATGAGGATTGGTGGGCGCTGTCGGACTTTTTAGGAGGCGAAATAATGGCAGGCGGGAAGTTGAAGGAAGCAGGACTGTCACACTGGAAGGAGCCAAACGCAGGGGCCACTAATGAAACCGGATTCAGCGCATTGCCCGGAGGGCACCGTGATTATGCTGGAATTTTCGACTATATCCAGTGGGGCGGAGGTTGGTGGACCTCAACAGAAGGGAATCCGAATGATGCCTATGTCCGATATGTGGATTACGGCGCTTACGATCTCTGGAGATCCCTGGAAGATAAACGTTATGGCCGTTCCGTCAGATGTATTAAAGAATAACAAAACGGTTTTTTTGATTTTGTTTTCTTAATGATTTTTGTACGGGAATCATTGCAATTTCATCCGGCATTTCACTTTGTCCTACTGGTCTCTATGGTTTCCTGTATCGATAATTGATGAAAGTACGGCCCCGGTCACTTCTCCACAACTAAGGCACGCGTGGTTATATGTTCCTTGTCAGTAGATAATTTCAGGATAAAGACTCCGGGAGCAAGGCCGAGTTTTTTCGAATCAATCTTTTTCACAAACTTACCCCTTGCGAAAGCCTGATCATCGATAAGGGTCGAGATCAGATTACCGGAAATGTCGAATAGCTGAAGGGTAACAGCGGATGGTTCGTTAATCCGGAAAGAAACAAACGAACTTTCAGCAAATGGATTTGGATAGTTCACTATTTGTGCGCGGGTATCCGGATTATGCTCTTCGACGCCGACAATCGTAGGATCAATGATTCCGCAGATCAGGGAGTTCTCCCCGTCATCCATACGGTTCCAGACTGAGTAAACATGATCATCGTATGCCGTAACCCCCAGATAATGTCCGAAAAACACCGTATTGAATGGAATGAAAGGAGTTTCACTGATCCTGGAATTTTTGAACGTATTGCCTCCGTCCTCGGAAACCGCAATATAAACATCAGTTCTGGTATCCGTGTAGTTTCTCCTGTCGAAGAAGACCACCCAGACTTTGCCGGTGACGGGGTCGACCGTCATGGTCGGGAAAAACTGTTGCTTGCCGGGAAGGTCATCGTTGATCCGAATGGGTGATGACCAGGTGATTCCTCCGTCCGTTGATCTGACAATGAACACATCCGCATTGTTGCCCCCATTCCGCTTGTCGGCCCAGGAGATATAAATGTTACCGTTATAAGGCCCGCCGCTTCTGTCACATGCGATGAAGGGAAAAGTGACCCCAAGGTTGACTCCGGGTATGGAATAAATCCAGTCGATATGTGACCCGGCAGTGTTAATATCATTTGTCAACCAGGTTGCCCCCTGATCGGTCGACCGGTCGAACATGAGTCCGGACGGCCCGAACCAGGCAACGTAAATCTCGCCGTTCGGACCGGTTGTGTTATAAGAACCGTGCGCAGAATAATTACCGCCCTGTGCATTTCCTTTCTGATCACTGACCCGCACAGGATCACTCCACGACGCACCCCCGTCGGAACTGTGTGAAAGATATATACAGGATGAGTCATTGGGATTTGAACTGCCCCAATCGTCGAAATAGGTCCATGACAGGTAGATGATATGATTGACCGGATCATAGGAGGCCCACTCCTTATCGACTTCATGAATATTGTCGAATGATGCAAAGGATTCAAAATTCCACGGAGCTGAGATCCCCGGTTTCCGGTGACAAATGATCCTGTTGATTTCATTCGGGAGGTGTATGTAATAAAAACGGCCAAGCGAGTCAACCAACAGTACCGGATCGGCATTTACACCGTATGGAGATGATACGATCTCATGCGTCCACCAAATTCCCCCGTTGGTTGAAACATAGGCATTATCGGGCATGCCGGCAACGAGTATTTCCGATGTGTTTGCCGGATTAATCACGATCGCCGGTTCCGTAGGCAATCCATTGCCGATCGGGGTAGCAATCAACACATTCAGGTGTTGCGCTGGCACCGGAGTGGTTGAAATCAGGAGAAGGATGAAAACTGAAATGACCAGGTCGAACATTTGTCTCATAACTTGTTGATTTACAAAACTCAAATATATCTGAAAAACTAGTTATCCGGAAACATAATCGGCAACAACCGCAACCCGGTCGCTGAGATGAGAGGTAAACCGGCCCAAACGGTTGGTCTGTATTTTTGAACAGACTGCTCTGTTTGACCAGTCTTTACAGGAGTAAACCACCCCTTCTGAGGATTGATCATTAATGAGTTGAAATGGTTTACCAGGATTGGCTAAAGATGTTCATACCTTACGGTTTTCCAAACATAGCAAAAAAAACAAAAAGGATATTTCCACCGTGTCTGACTATATTGTAATTTTATTAAACCTACAAAAAGCTGCTAATTATTTGCTTGCAGTGTTATTATGAGGCATTTTAATAAACAAAACGGAAAGAATATGCTGAACCGCCTGATTGAGAAAATCAAAGAAGACAAAGCAAACTGGGAGAGATTTCAAAATCTGTTTGACGAAAAAGAAATTCACTCAAAAACTATACTCTTGCAGGAAGGAGATACTGCAACGCATCTTCATTTTATTAAAAAGGGATGTTTGCGCATGTGGTTTAATAAAGAGGGAAAAGACATAACATTTCAATTCTTTTTTGAAGGTCAGGCGGTATCTTCAATCGAAAGTTTCATAACCGGGCAGCCCAGCATTTTTACTATTGAAAGCATTGAGCCATCTACAATTGTTTCAATCAGCAGCGGGGACTGGAAACAGATTCTTCAGGCTTTTCCGGAATTAAAAGAAGGATTTCAACAGATGTTGTTTCAAAGATTCCGGAATTATGCACAGCTATTTCTTTCCCGTATTAAAGATACACCCAGGGAACGCTATGAGGATTTGGTGAAAAACCATCCTGAAATTATACAGCGCATTCCACAACATTATATTGCATCGTACCTGGGCATTACGCCTATATCTCTTTCCAGAATAAGGAACAGGAGGTAATTTATTAACAATTGTTATCGTTTTGAATGAATGATCGTATGCAATTTTGCATATAAATGATAACAATACGAAACCATTTTTTTTAAATCGGGAACATACCCGAACGCCCTTTGTCCAATTAAATACACGAAAATGCAAGGCATGTTGGAATTGTCTGGAAAACTGCCCGAACAAAGTTCTTGGTAAAGTCGATTTACCATGGCATAAACATGCAATAATTTTAATACCTGCAAAATGCACAGGTTGTTTTAAATGTGCTCAAATCTGTAAGTTTGAGGCATATACAAGAACATATAAAATGATTGAAAATGATTCAGCGAACTAAATATTTCATTGGTTTTCTT
>Ga0209098_1000741_pt1 | contig 34356 bp, 32 predicted proteins | sample AD_JPNHW1_MetaG_FD_184429 | JGI IMG/M metagenome (GOLD analysis project Ga0209098, IMG submission 184429) | Active sludge microbial communities of municipal wastewater-treating anaerobic digesters from Japan - AD_JPNHW1_MetaG (SPAdes) (version 2) | ecosystem: Engineered > Bioreactor > Anaerobic...
TGAAGACGATCCAGGCGCAGCCTCTCGTCACCTTCGAGGAGGACGCGGTCTTCAAGGCCCGCGTCGTCGTGGCGGCCCTGGAAACGGAAGCCTTCCGGGAACACCTCTTCCGGGAACCCGTCGAGAACTCCGTGGTGCTGGTCGGGAACCGGGAGGACGTCCAGAGGATCGCCATCGAGGCGGGGGTGCGCGCCCTCGTCGTCACCAACGGGAACGTGGTCGCCAAGGACCTGCGCGAACTCGCCGAAACGCGCAGGGTGTCCATCCTCGTCTCGCCCTACGATACTTCCGGGACCTCGCTCCTCGTGCTCTATTCCACGCCCGTCTGGACCATGGGGGACGCCTCCATCGGGGCGATCCGCGAGGACGACACGCTCCGGTCGGCCAAGTCGGCCCTTGCGTCCTCGCCCAGCCGCTCCGTGCCCGTGGTCGACGACGAGGACAAGGTCATCGGGATCTTCACCGAAGGCGACCTCATCCGGGAGCCCAACATCGAAGTCATCCTGGTGGACCACAACGAGCTTTCCCAGTCCATCGACGGCATCGAGAACTACAACATCCTGGAGGTGATCGACCACCATCGTCTCGGCGCGCTCACGACGAAGACGCCGATCACCTTCATCAACCGCGTCGTGGGCTCCACGAGCACGATCATCGCGGAGATGTACCGGGAGTGCCGTCTGCCCATCCCGCGGCCCATCGCCTCGATCCTCCTCTGCGGCCTGCTTTCGGACACCCTCGTGCTCAACTCCGCGACCACGACCGATGTCGACCGCGAAGTCGCCGAGTACCTCGCCAACATCACGGATCTCGAGATCGAGGCACTGGGCAAGGACATCCAGGGCTCGGCGTCGGTGGCCGCCCGGATGCCTCCGGCGGAAATGATCCGCGTCGACCGGAAGGACTACGCCGTCTCGGGCAGACGCGTCAGCGTGAGCCAGATCGAGGTGACGCACACCGACGAGGTGCTGGCCCGCGCCGATTCGATCCGCGAGGCCCTCCGCGCCCTTCGCGCCGAAGGGGGCTACTACTTCGCGACGCTCATGGTGACCGACATCAGCGAACTGACGAGCCTCCTCCTCATCGACGCCGAGAAGGACTTCGTCGCCCTGCTCAACTATCCCCGGATCGGCCACGGCGTCTACGTGCTCAAGGACGTGCTGTCGCGGAAGAAACAGCTCATGCCGGCGCTCATCGAGCTCATCGAGAAGGCGGTCGAGGGCTGAGGCCGGGGGCGCCTCATTCCACCGTGTCGCGGACGACGAGCCCTTTCTCCCGCAGGAACGCGAAGACCTTCTCGTGGTCGCCGGGCCAGGCGTCGAGGCCGTCGATGACCCGGACCGCCTCGATCATCTTCATGGACTCGCTGTGCCAGTGGCGGTGGTAGTCGGACGGCCCCAGGCAGGTGGGCGCGGAGACGTAGGTCGGCTCGAACTCCCCGCCCAGGATGTGGCTGAAGATGTAGGACACCCGGGGAATGTGGTAGCAGGAACTGACCACGATCGGGGCCCGGCATCCGCTCTCCAGGAGGAGCAGCTTGGAATAGACGGCGTTGCTGACCGTGTCGAGGGACGTCTCCTCGAGCGCGAGGTCCTCCGGAGGCACGCCGCCCGCCTCGTGGAGGTATTGCCATCCGGCCTTCGCCTCGGTGATCCCGTGCCGGCCGACGTCCCCGCCGATGACGACGATGCGCGGACCGAGCCCGGCCGCCTTCTTCTCCCGGTAGACCTCGAGCGCCTTGTCGAGGCGGTGGCGGAAGAGGCCGCCGATGCGGCCGCCTTCATCGAGGCGGCGTCCCAGCACGAGGATGTCCAGGCAGGATCGGAGAGTGTCGGGGCTCACGCGGGATTCCTCCGCTGGGGGGCAGGGGCGTTCCGGGCCCGCCCGGCCAGTCCTACGTTGTCACAGGGGAGCCGGCGGGTCATCCGGAATTTCCCGAACAGGCACGAAAAAGGGGATGGACGCCGGGCGGATCGCGGAGGAGGACGCTCACGCCTTCCTGCCCGCGGCCTGGCGGATGCCGGTCCTTTCCGTGGGGCCGATGCCCAGGGATTCGAGGAACTGTTCATGGGCTTCGGGGGCGCGCGCCTCGAATTCCCGGTGCCAGGCGTCCATGGCCTCGTCGTCCATGCCGGCGGCCTGGAACATCTCGACCCAGATGGTCCTGTCCAGGGCCGCCCATCGCCAGCCGCTGGCCTTCAGGTGGAGCATCTGCGCGACGAGGCGCTGCTTGGCCTGGAGCGCGCGGATCTCGTCCCCGAGACTCTGCAGTCTCTGCTGGAGGAGGTCCTCGCGGGCGTCCCCGGCCGTCTCCAGCCTCAGCAGGCTCCGGATGTCCTTCAGGCTGAGTCCGGCCTGGCGGTAGCGGCAGATGCGCGCCAGGCGCTCGCGGTCCAGCTCGGAGTAGCGCCGGCCGCCGGCCCGGTCCCGGCGCGAGGGCGAGAACAGGCCCAGGCGGTCGTAGTAGAGCAGCGTGCTGCGGGAAAGGCCGAACTCGCGTCCCAGTTCGGTGATACGGTGCATGGCAGGCTCCATCCGCGTTCAGGTCCCCAGTCCTGATTCTTCGGCCAGGGGAGGGTGGAGATCAACAGGAACGGCGTCCCGCTCCCAGCCATCCCGTCGCCGCGAGGCAGCCGCCGCAGGCCAGCAGGATGCCGGGGAGGTTCGCCGGGGTCAGGACGGCTCCGACGCATCCGTAGGCCAGGGGCATGGCGATGTTCCCGGCCAGGGACGAGAGGCTGAAGACCCGGCCGGCCATGTGTTCCGGGGAACTCAACTGGAGCAGCGTCTGCCAGCGGATGGACGCCTGGACGACGGCGAACCCGTAGAGGGCCAGCAGGACGAGGAAGGCCGGGACCGGGGCGCGCCGCTGCAGCAGGCCCAGCAGGATCATGCAGCCGCCCGCGGCGGCCAGGAAGCCGAAGAGGCCCGCCGCCCGCGTGCCGGCGTCCTCCCGGCCCAGGCGGAGGAAGGATCCCAGGACGAAGCCGAGGCCCACGGACATCTCCATGGCGCCGAGCGCCTTGACCCCTCCGGGCAGCGAAGAGGCCAGGAAGGGCAGCGCGAGCATGAGGGCGCCGGTGAAGAAATGGGCGACGCCCACCGTCGCGATCACGGCCCGCAGCGTTCCGCTGTTCCATACGAAGGCCAGGCCGGCGCCCAGCTCGGAGAGGTAGGGAGCCTGTGCCGGGGCCTCCCCGCGGGGCCGCAGCTCGATGCGGGCCACGCAGGCGGCGCAGAGGACGAAGGACACGGCGTTCAGCAGGAAGGTTCCGGTGAAGCCGAGGACGGCCAGGCATCCGGCCCCCAGCGCGGGCCCCAGGACCATGCAGAGGCCGCTCCCCGCCTGGAGCCTGGCGTTGGCCTCCGGCACGTCCTCGGCCGCCACCATGCGGGGCAGGACCGCCTGGGATAGCGGATCGAACACGGCGGAGGCCAGGGAGAGCAGCGCGGCCGCCGCGCAGACCAGGCCGAGATCCAGGCGGCCCGTCCATGACCGGTAGGCGACGAGGCCGACGATCAGTCCTCGCGCCAGGTCCGCGCCGATCAGCGTCCGCCGGGGGCGGGCTCGGTCCAGCAGGGGGCCGAGCAGGGGACCGGCCAGGATCCCCGGCAGGCTGCTCGAGGCCAGGAAGGCCCCCATGGCCAGGCCGCTGCGCGTCTCCTGGAGGATCCACCAGGCCAGGGCGATCGCGTAGAACCGGTCCCCCGCCTGGGAGACCAGGCGGCCCGTCCAGAGCCAGGCCAGGCTTCGGTTCATTGAAAATCTAGACATGGGGCCTCCTCCCGTGGTGCGGTGCCAGCATGGGGGGTGAAGCTGTAGACGGGTCAAGGGCCCTTCGACGTCGCCTGGGCTTCCCGGGGCGAGGGGGCCCCGTCTCCTGCCTCCCTGCCGGGGAAGCGGGGGTCTCGTCCCAGCGGACTGGCATACTGGGATCGGGCAGGTGGATGGGCCGGACATGGATCAGCTGGTTTCAGAGTCGAACTACGAGCATGCGGACATCGCGGGATCGGATTTCTCCGACCAGTGCGCCACGATGATCACGATTTCCAGGAGCAGGCTGACCAGGGTGGGGCTTGCGCGGACGCGACTCGACCGGTTCGACCTCGACAAGGTCGCGTTCGACGGCTGCGACCTGGCCAACGCCGTCTGGGAGAAGGCCAGGTTCCAGAAGGCCGACGTCCGGGAATGCCGGCTCACGGGGCTGGACCTTTCGGGATCGCACGTCAAGGAGAGCCTGTTCCGGGCCTGCGAAGCCAGCTTCAGCAATTTCCGGTCGGTCGTGTTCAAGAAGTGCCGGTTCGTGGACTGCAACCTGAGAGGTGCGGACTTCCAGCAGGCCGACCTGAGGTCCGTGGTTTTCGAGAACTGCAACCTGAAGGAAGCCCAGCTCTCCTTCGCGAAGCTGGGCGGCACGGACTTCCGGGGTTCCGTGATCGAGGACCTGCGGGTCGGGATCGAAAGCCTGCGGGGCGCCATCGTGGATCCGGCCCAGGCCGCCTACCTGGCCGGCCTGATGGGGCTCAAGGTGGTCTACTGACCCAGTCCCGCGGGCGTCATCCCGCCTTCTCGAGGCGGCAGGACGCGGCCTCCTCGCGGCACCTGGCCAGGGCGGCGAGGAACTCCGGATTCCGCTTGAGCTTCTCGAAGACGCTTTCCGCGAGGAGCCGCCCCCCCGCGACGTCGGTGGGGAAGTGCACGCCGGCGATGATGCGGCTCCACGCGGCCTTGCGGCCCCAGGCGAGCAAGTCCTCCCGCCGCTCCGGAAAGATCTCCGCCAGGACCAGCGACCCGAGCGTGAAGAACGTCGCATGGCCGCTGGGATAGGAAGAGGATGACCTGGGCGGGACCTTGACGCAGGGCGCCACGCGGGGATCCAGGTAGGGAGGGCGGAGGCGCGTGAACTGGTGCTTGGCCTTGGAACTGGCCGCCCCGGAGGCGGCCTCCACGCGCTCGAAGAGTTGTGCGCACTGCGGAAGGCGGGCAGGCGCGAACCAGGGCCCCAGGACGGCCGACGCGTCGAAGAGATCCTCGGCGTCCATTTTCCTGGCGAAGTCCTCCTGCGCCTGGGTGCGCCAGGCCTGCGCCTGCAGCACGGCTTCGAGGTCCGCCCGGGCGGCGAGCGACCCCGGCTCGGGAGGGGCGGGCTGCGCCTCGAGACAGGCGGCGACGGCCTCCTTCGGCAGGAGATCGTTCTTGGCCTTGGCCGTGCCCCAGGCGCCGCCGGCCAGGAGGGAGAGGACGAGGAGGGAAGGGGCGAGGCGGATGCGCATGAGGGGCCTTCGAACGGAACAGCTCAATGTATCATCCGGCCGGACGGAGTCCCGGGACCTCGGATCCGGCATGGCCGGGAGGCGCGGCGGGGGGAGGCTCAGCGGCCGGTCTTCCTCAGGATGTAGATCATGTCGGTGAGCGTCTGGCTGCCGGCCGCGGCATATTCCTGGGCGAAGTATTCCGCGACGTCCAGGGCGTTCCTGGCGAACTGGTCCTCCAGGAAGGTGGTCGTGTAGTAGTTGAAGAACATGCGGCGGCCATCCGAGAAGCTCGTCGTCTCGAATCCCGATCCAGTCCCCATCATGGTGCTCACGTAGATGCATCCATCCGGCCTGGTCACGCGCGCCAGCGCCTCGATCAGGGTTCCGGCCTCCTGGTGGTCGAGGAAGGGAAGGCAGAACGAGGCCACGGCGTGGTCGAAGGAGCCTGCCGGGAAATCCAGTTGGCGGACGTCCTTCAGTTCGAAGCGGGCCTCCGGGACGTTCCTGCGGGCGAGCCTGATCATCTCCTCGGAAAGGTCGATGCCGGTGATCCGCAGGGCCGGCTTCCGGGAGAGGAGGTACCTCGGGATGTTGCCGGGGCCGCACCCCAGGTCCAGGATCGAGTCGGAATCCCCGACGCAGGCCAGGAAGGCATCCAGCGTGCGCTGGTAGGAGGAGACGTCCATGAACCTGGCTTCGTAGCTTGATGCGCACTGGTTGTAGGTCTCGATGGTCAGCTGCGTCTTGTCGAGCATGCGGGGCCCTTTCTTCCTGGAGTGTTTCGCGGTCGAGTCGGAAATAATGTCGAATTAATGTTAATTATCCTGTCGATGAAGGGAATTCCCCGGGGCCCGCCGGTCCGCCGCCGGGCGGGATCCATGGGAGGCTTCGGCGTCAATTGGCGCTCGGGAGGCCCTTGGCCAGGAGCTCCCTGGCCACGCTCCTCACCGAGGCATCGGGCTCGTTGACTTCGCTGGTCGAGTCGATGATCCGGGAGGCGGCCTCCACGCTCCGGAAGCAGGCGAGGCTCCTCAGGGCCGAGCTGCGCACCGCCGGGACCGGCTCCGAGGCCGGAGAGGCGATCCGGACCACGCGCAGCGCGATCATGCGGTTCTGGAGATCCCGCTTGTCGAAGCACTTGGCGGCGGCGATGACGGCCTGTTCCCTGATCGCCGGATCCGGTTCGAACAGAACGTTGGACCGGTCGAGCAGCAGATGGGCCCCCAGCGTGGTGGGGGTGTCCAGGGCCACGAGCCCCTGGATGGCCTCCAGCACTTGGCTCTGCGAGGCCTTGGACTGCCTTCCGAGGACGCTGGTGAACTGGAAGATCCTTCCGCTGAGGTCCGCATCCTGGGCCTGGATGGAAGCGCCGCACAGGCCGACGAGGCACGCGGCAGCGAGGGTTCTGGTGATGTACTGGACGCGACTGCAGCGCATGTCATCTCCCGTGGCCTGCAGGACCACGCTCTCAATGTGATTCAATCCAGCAGATAGTCAATCATATTCATTGTTTATCATTCTCTTCTCGCAAGATTCGGGGAGATCCCCGCTCCACGGCGCCTTCCGCGCTTGCCGGCGCTGCGGGAGCGGATGGGGCTTGCGGCCCCGGGGGGCGAAACGCGTTGAAACGCGGGGGCCCCGATGGGACACTGGCCGACGACGCAGGCGCCCCTCCGGGGCTTCCGAAGGACTCCCACGAGCATGAACGATTCGACGCGACCTTCTCCCTTCCTTTCCGTCGTCATCCCCGCCAAGAACGAGGCCGACAACCTCAGGCCCCTGGTCGAGGAGGTGCGCCGGGCGCTGGACGGCACCTACGACTACGAGCTGATCTACGTGGACGACGGCAGCACCGACGCCACCTGGGACACGCTGGGGGCGATCCTCGCGGAAGGCTTCGACCGCCTGCGCGTGCTGCGCCACGAGCGGAGCACCGGCCAGAGCTTCGCGGTGCTGACGGGGGCGCGGGCCGCCCGGGGGGAGTGGCTCGTCGTGCTGGACGCGGACGGCCAGAACGACCCCGCCGACATCCCCGGGATGGTGGCCCGCCTCCTGGAGGCCCACCGGCAGGACGCGCGCGTGGTGGGCGTGATCGGCCACCGGGTGAACCGCCGGGACAGCCTGGTGAAGCGGCTCAGCTCCAGGATCGCCAACGGCTTCCGCGACGCCATGCTGAAGGACGGGATCCCGGACGTGGGCTGCGGCCTGAAGGCGGCGCGCCTGGACTGGTACCTGCGCCTGCCCTGCTTCGACCACATGCATCGCTACATCCCGACCCTGATCCAGGCCCAGGGCGGGATCATGATCGTGCATCCGGTGAACCACCGCCCGCGGGTGGCGGGCGTCTCCAAGTACGGCGTGTGGAACCGGCTCTGGGTGGGGCTCGTGGACGTGCTGGGGGTCTGGTGGCTGAAGCGGCGGGCCAAGGTCGCGGTCATCCGGGAAGTCGCTCCCTGACGCTCAAGGCCGGCTCGCCGGTGGTTCCCGCTGCCCGGGGTGCCGTGTCCACCGGCGGCGGAAGATGTGCGCGATCAAGGGCTTGACTGCGAAAGACTAGAGGCGCAATACTGAATAGCTCATGCGTTCCGTTTCGCTCAACCTCCTCCTTCTGGGCCTGCTGCTTAGCAGCGCAGGGGGGGACTGAACCAGCCAGACGCAAACGTTCAACCCTCTCCTGCGACCGCCGGAGGGGGTTTTGAGCATCAAGCCTTGATTCGTACCTCCGGGGTCTCTTACCTGCGGAGGCATCATGAAAGGCAGAACCTCGTTTCTCTCCCATCCGCCCCTCGGAGCACAGCCGCCCCCCGGCGATCTGGTACCGCACGGATTCATTGGGGTGACGACCGAGGAGAAGAGAACATGGTTCCGAGAGAAGGGGATTTCTTCCTTTGCGACAAGGATGTCTGGACGGTGGTTGAATCCACCTGGAAGGAAGGCGTGGTGGCGGAAAATCCCCTCGGACTTCGCCGGCGATTCCAGGAAAAGCACGGGCACTGGGAAATCCGCAGGGACGCACCCGTGCTTGAGACGTGAAGGACCACGCGGCTCCGCCCCCCTTGATGCCACCCCCCCTTGCGGGCAGCCTCGGCCGTCCGCGTGCACCCGATCCTGATCCAGCCGGGCAGCCTGCCTCAGGCCCCGCCCGCCATTCCCATCGAAAGGAAGCGTCGTGACCACGACCAGCAATCTCCAGAATTACGACATCCAGCTCGCAGATCCCCGCGTGAGCCCCGAAGCGCGCCGGGAACGCATGCAGAACCTGGGCTTCGGCAAGGTGTTCTCCGAGCACATGATCCAGGTCTCCTACACCCCCGGCCGGGGGTGGGGGCGCGTGGCGCTGAAACCCTACGGTCCCCTCGTCCTGGATCCTGCCTCCTCCGTGCTGCACTACGGCCAGGCGATCTTCGAGGGCTTCAAGGCCTACCGCCAGCCCGATGGGCGCATCCGCACCTTCCGGCCCGACGCCAACGCCCGCCGGTTCCGCCAGTCGGCCCGCCGCCTGGCCATGCCCGAACTGCCGGAAGAGATCTTCGTGGAGGCCGCGGACCTGCTGATCCGGACGGACCGGGACTGGGTGCCCTCGGCAGCCGGGGAAAGCCTCTATCTCCGTCCCCTCATGATCGCCACCGACGCGGCGCTCGGCGTCGACGCTTCCAGGGAGAACCTGTGCCTGATCCTCGCCTCCCCTTCGGGCGCCTACTTCCCGAAGGGCGTGAAGCCCGTGACCGTCTGGGTCTCCGATGAATACGTGCGGGCTGCGCCGGGCGGGACGGGCGCGGCCAAGTGCGCCGGGAACTACGCGGCCTCCCTCATCGCCCAGGCCCAGGCCAAGGGCGAGGGCTGCGACCAGGTGGTCTGGCTGGACGCCGTCCACCGGCGCTACATCGAGGAGATGGGCGGGATGAACATCATGTTCGTCTACAAGGAGAAGGGCGAGACCGTCCTCGTGACCCCCGAGCTCACCGGCTCCCTGCTGCCCGGCATCACCCGCCTCAGCCTGCTGGAACTCGCCCAGGACCTCGGGTTCAAGGCCGAGGAACGGCGCATCTCGGTCGAGGAATGGGGCGCCGCGCTCCTGGAGGGCCGCATGACCGAGGCCTTCGCCTGCGGCACCGCCGCGGTCATCACCCCCATCGGGACCGTGAAATCCCGGAACGGCCAGTGGATCATCAACAACCGGGAGACGGGGCCGGTCGCCGCGAGGCTTCGCGAGGCCCTGCTGGGCATCCAGCATGGGACCGCTCCGGATCCCCACGGCTGGATGCACACCGTCTGCTGAAGAAGGGAGCGGGCCGCCGGCCCGCTTCTTCTTGCCCGGCCTCCCGGGTCAGGCTCCGGGAGCGCGTTCCGCGGCGGCCGTGGCGGCGGCCGCCGCCTGGGAATCGCGCCTCACCGAGACGAGGGTCGAGACGACGACGGCGGCGACGATGACGGCGCCGCCTGCGAGCGCGTTGGCCGACGGCTTCTCCCCCACGGCGAGGAAGACCCAGACCGGGTTGAACACCGGCTCGAGCACCGCGACCAGGATCGCCTCGACCGCCTTGACGCGCTTGATCCCGAAGGCGAAGAGCACGGAGGCGAGGCCGATCTGGACGAGGCCGAGGGCGGCGATGGCTCCCAGGGCCTTCGGGGTGAACACGGGTGCGGGGAGGAAGAGGGCGATGCCGAAGGCCACGACCGCGGTGATGATGTGCGCGAGGAGGGCCGATTCGAGGGGGGATCCATCCTTCTGCTTTCGCATGAGGACAAAGTAGATGGCGAAGGCGAGCCCGGAGACGATGGAGGCGATGTCTCCGGCCAGATGGCCGCTGCTGAGCCCGTCCATGAAGAAGAGCCCCATGCCGGCGAAGATCGCGGCGAAAGCCAGCCAGTGCTCGGCGCGCGGCTTCTCCTTGAGGATCCAGGCTCCGAGGATGGCCACGTAGACCGGGGCGCCGTACTGCAGCAGGATGGCGTTGGCGGAAGTGGTGGCCTTGTTCGCGTAGATGAACAGGAGCATGGTCGCGGCGCTGGCCGCGGCGGCGCCGACCTGGACCATCGAGAACCGGAGCCACGCCTTGCGGAGCCAGACCGCGATGAAGATGGCCGCGACGAGCGACCGTCCGCATGCGATGGCGAAGGGGTTCCAGTCGACCAGCTTGACGAAGACGCCGGCGATGCTCCAGCAGAGGGCCGTGCTCGCGATTGCAACAAGGCCGCTGGCCCGGCCCGGATGATTCACTTCCATGGACACCATGTTACCTGGAACGCGGGCGGTTTGGGTCGGAGCGGGATGCCGCCCGGGAAACGGCCGGAAGCCGCGATGAACTTCGCGATCCCGCGGCCGGCCCTGGTGCTATAGTTTGCCGCCCAGGTCGTCCTGGTGGGGTGGGTGCGACATGAGAGACCTTGTCAAATCCCTGTTGCGTGTCGGATTTTTGCTTTTGGCCCTGGCCTCGTCCCTCATGGGGGACGCGGCTTCCGGCCTCCGGGAGGAGGTCGTGGCCCTGCCCGTCACCTGCTGGACCTGGTGGGGGGACACGTACGAAAGCCCCATGAACGTGACCGTCTTCCGGCCGGCGGGGGAAGGTCCCTTTCCCCTCGTGGTGTTCAGCCATGGGGCCGGAGGCGGGGACGGCCTCGCCCGTTTCGAGGAACCCTCGCGCCGCTTCGTGGAGAAGGGCTTCGTCGTGCTGGTGCCTTCGCGGGTGGGGAACGGCATCCTGAATCTCGATCTGGGAGCCGCCCAGGTGCTCGCCGCGATGGATTACGGACGGAGCCTGCCGGACATCGATTCCCGGCGGATCCTGCTGGTCGGCTGGGAATGGGGTGGCTTCCTGGCGATCGGCCTGGCCGCGGGGGATCCTCCGGGGGTGCTCGCCGCGGTCAATCTCGGAGGCGGGTTCGGCGGCCTCAGCGAGATGTGGCTCCACAGGGACCAGGGCCGGCGGACGCGCGTGCCCACGCTCTGGATCTACGCCCAGAACGGCCGGCCTTTTCCCGCCGCCTACGGCCGGGCCTGGGCCACGGCCTTCGCCGATGCAGGCGGGCAGGTCGACTTCCGCCTGCTTCCGGCCTCCGGCGAGGATGGGCCCGGCCGGTTTCCAGAAGGCTCCGGCCTCTGGATGCCGCTCGTCGAGGACTTCCTCCGCCGGGCGGGTTTCTAGTCAGCAGCGGCAGCCGCAGGCGTCGCAGCCGGCGGCGAGCTCGCATCCGATCGCCCTGGCCATGGCCATCGGGTCCAGGTCCCGGCTGAACTTCGCGTCGAAGAAGTCCATCAGCGGTTCCGGGACGGCCCGCCGGTCGATGGTCTCCCAGCAGAGCCTCCTCTTCAGGAGCCTGAAGGTGTCCACGAGGCCCACGGGCCAGATTTTCGGATGCCCGCGCAGGAGGGTCTCCAGCTCGGCGAGTTCCTCGTCGCGCAAGTGGATGTGTGCCGCTGGGGCCTCTTCGTTGATGGCCCGCACCAAGTCGACGATCTCAGCTTGCATCCCCATCGCCGCCTCCGCGACCGGTCCAGGGCATTGGATGCCCCGAGCCCGCGGCACGCTTTCCGGCCTCGATCAGGAATGTGCGGAATTTCTGGGTGGCTGTCTCGTGAGCACCCGTCCGGGATGGTGGTGAAGGTCCATTCCGTCTCTGATGAGGAACTGCCCGTTGCAGATCACATGGGCTATTCCTTCGGGATACTGGAGCGGTTCTGCGAAGGTGGCCTTGTCCTGGATCTTGCCGGGATCGAAGACCAGCAGATCGGCCAGGAAGGACTCGCGGATCCTCCCACGCTCCGGAAGGCCAAGTCTCTCCGCCGGGAGCCCCGTCATTTTATGGATCGCTTCCTCAAGCCCCAGGGCCCCGAGCTCGCGGACATAGCGGCCCAGCACTCTCGGGAAAGTCCCGAAGGTCCTGGGATGAGGCTGGCCGACGTCCGAGTCCTCCGCGGCACAGGTATAGCTGTCGGACCCGATCGTGGCGTACGGCTTCTTGAGCACGCGGGCCACGTTGTCCTCCGAGAGCAGGAAAAGCACGATGCTGATGTCCAGGTCCGTCTTCAGAAGCGCGTCGAACACCCACTCCTCTCCGGGCTGGCCAGCATCCCGGGCCAGATCGGCGACGAACCTTCCTTCGAAGGAGCGTTCGTTGGGGCTGCGGCAGATCATCACCTTGTCCCAGGAACCATCCCACTCTTCACGGATATCCCGGGTCATCCGGCGGCGGGTGGCGGGATCTGCCAGGCGGTTCAGGATCTCGGGCTTTCCGCCCTGGTGAGCCCACTCCGGAAGGTTGTTCGTGAGTCCGGTGGATGCCGCGGTGTAGGGATAGGCATCGATACTCACATCGAGTCCGCTGCTCCTGGCTTCATCGATCAGGGCCAGTGCCCGTTCCTGCAGCGGCCAGTTCCGGGGCCAGCAAGCTTTGTGGTGGCTGATCTGGACGCGAGCCCCGCTCTCCCGGCCGATCCGGATGGCCTCGGAAACAGCCTCGAGCAGAGTCCGTCCCTCGCCGCGGATGTGGCTGAAGTAGAAGCCATCGTACCCCGCGACGACGGAAGCCAGCTCGATGAGTTCCTCCGTACCGGCGAATGAACCGGGCGGATAGATCAAGCCGGTCGAGATTCCGAAGGCTCCCTGTTCCATGGCTTGCGCCACCTGGCTTCGCATGGCCTCGAGCTGATGCCTCGACGGATGCTCGGAGCCGTAGCCCATGACGCCCGCCCGTATGGTGCCTTGACCCACCAGCGGGACCAGGTTGATGGATTGTCCGCGCCGCGTCAGGAAATCAAGATAGCTCTTCAGGCTGTCCCAGTTCCTCCACAGGTCTTCCTCGGCCAGGGCGTTGTAGTTCGAAATCACCTCGCGGCGCGTACCCTCGAGCAACGGCGAAGGGGAGTCCCCGCACTGCCCGACCACGGCGGTGGTCACCCCCTGGTGGTAGAGAGAGGCCGATGAGCGCTTGAAGAGGCTGAAGTCGGCGTGGGAATGCATGTCGATGAGGCCGGGACACACGACTTGCCCCTGGACGTCGATCGTTTCCTTGGCCGGTCCGGCTTCGGAACCCGTCCCGAGGTAGGCGATCCGGTCACCCTGGATCCCCACCGAACCGCGGAATCCGGGTCCCCCCTGGCCGTCGATGATCCAGCCATTCGTGATGAGCACGTCGAGCATGGTTGCCTCCGGGAGCGGAAGTTCGGGAGAGATCGAAGGGGCGGACGGTTGACTAGGAAGGAAACCCCTCGCCGAGCGCCGCATCGAGCAGCAGCAGGGCCAGTCCGGTGGTGTCGCAATCATCGCAATTGCACAGGATGGCGAGACCAATGCCGGGACCGGGGGCGAGCAGCAGCCTTGACGTGAACCCCGTGTCATGGCCTCCGTGGAACCGGATGGGCAGACCCCTGTGAGTCCCGAGAAACCAGGAGAGCCCGATCTGCGTGCCGGGGCGCTCGGGTCCGCAGGATGCCCGCGGGGTGAAGGCAAGATCGAGGCTTTCAGGTTTCAGGATCCCGCCGCCCCCTTCCAGGCACATGGCGAGGAACCGGCAGAGATCCACGGCCGAGGAATGGAGGGTGGAGCTCGGTCCGTGCTTTCTGTTGTACGGGTACACCGGACTGGGGATGACGCGGCTTGCGGTCTCGTCTCTGAGGTGAGGCCACGCCCGCATCGCCTGATCGACGTGATTGGGGAAGAAGCTGCTGCTCGTCATCCCGATCGGAGCAAGGAGATCGGCGCGCATGGCCTCCTCGAAGCTCGTCCCGCGCACTTCGGCGATCAGCGCACCGAGAATCTCGAAGCAGGTGTTGTTGTAGTGGAACGCCTCGCCTGGGGCTCGGACAAGCCCGAGATTGGCTAGGCCCTGGACGTAGCGCGCCAGGGCCCCGTCGTCATCCGGGCCGAGGCCCCAGCGGGAGTCATCCGAATAGGACACACCCGAGGTGTGGCTCAGCATGTGGCCAAGGGTGATAGCCCGGTACCGTGGATCCGCGAAGGTGAAAGACGGGAGGAACTCCGCGGCCGGCCGATCGATCGCGACCACCCTCCGTTCGGCCAGCAGGAGCAGTTCGGCAGCCACGAATGTCTTCGAGACGGAAGCGAGATGGAAGATGCTCGTCCCCGTGACGGGAGCTCCCGTGCGGAGGTCGAGGTACCCGAAGCCCCGTGCCGTGACCGGTGATCCCTGGTGCACCAGGGCGATGGCGAGGCCGGGGAGTTCCCGCGAGGCGAGGTAGTCTGCAGCGGCAGACTCGACCGCCTCTTTCATCCGGAGAGGATCGATCATGCTGGGTCTCCATGCATGCAGTGGCAGGAAACCGAATGGCCCGGCTCGACTTCCTTCAGGACAGGCCGTTCCTGGGCGCAGATCTCGACTGCCATGGGGCATCGCTCGCAGAAGGCGCATCCCTTCGGAAGATTGATCGAGCTCGGGATCTCACCCTTCAGCTCAGCCGGCTCGCATCGTTCTTCCTCATCGAGCGTGGGCGCCGACGAGAACAGGAGCCGCGTGTATGGGTGCCGGGGGTTCCTGAAGATGTTCTCCTTGCGGCCGGTTTCGACGATAGATCCGAGGTACATCACGCCAACCGAATCACTGATGTGCTTGACGACCGAAAGATCATGCGCGATGAACAAGAAGGAGAGCTGGTACTCCTCCTTGAGGTCCATGAGCATATTGAGGATCTGGGCCTGGATGGACACATCGAGGGCCGAGACCGGCTCGTCGGCGATGATGAATCTGGGTTCCATCGCGAGCGCGCGGGCGATGCCGATCCTCTGCCGCTGGCCGCCGCTGAACTGATGCGGGTAGCGAAGGGCCTGTTCCGGATTCAATCCGACCCGTTCGAGGAGGGCGAGGCTTTTCTCTGCGGCCTCCTTGCGGTTCTTCGCCTTCCGGTGGAACAGCATCGGCTCCATCACGATGTCGCGCACGCGCTGCCTGGGGTTGAGGGAAGCGTAAGGATCCTGGAAGATCATCTGCATCTCGCGCCTGAGCGGAATCATCTCTTTCCTGGCGAGCTTCGTGATGTCGAGGCCCCGGTAGGCGATGGTCCCGGCCTTGGGTTCGAGCAGGCGGATGATCGTCCGCGCCGCTGTCGATTTTCCGCACCCGCTCTCTCCGACGAGACTGAACACCTCGCCCTCGCGGATATCAAAGGAGATGCCGTTGACTGCGTGGGCGACCCTGTGGACAAGCTTCGGCAATCCGTTCTCGAATCGGAGCCTGTCGAGGAAACCCTTCGTCAGATCGAAATGCTGCACGAGGTTCCGAACCTCGAGGATGTTGGCCATTTCAGAGGTTCTCCAGTTGGGGAAAATGGCAGCACACCGATCTGCCTCCATCCAGCTTGATCTCGGGGGGAACGCCCCGTTCGCAGATCGGCTGGCTTCTGGGACAGCGCGGCGAAAAGGCGCATCCGGACGGAAGATCCAGGAGGCTGGGCACCATCCCCGTGATCGGGTCGAGCCGGCGCTGGTCGGCTGACATCCGGGGGATCGAACCGAGCAGGCCGCGCGTATATGGGTGAGCCGGAGACTTGATCACCATCCGTTTCGGTCCGGTCTCGACGATTCTCCCGCAATACATGACCGCAATGCGGTGCGCCATGCGGGATACCACCGCGAGGTCGTGGGTGATCAGGATCATCGAGGCTCCTGCCCTGGAGACGAGGCGCTCCATGAGGCGCAGGATCTGGGCCTGGATGGTGACATCGAGGGCGGTGGTCGGCTCGTCGGCGATGATGAGGCAGGGGTCCGCAGCCAGCGCGATCGCGATGACAACCCGCTGGCGCATGCCGCCCGAGAATTGATGGGGATACGATCTGAGCCGCTCCTCGGGATTGGTGATTCCGACCATGGCGAGCAGTTCTGCGCACCGGGCCTTCCTGCCCTTGTCGTCGAGGTCGGTATGGAGGAGGAGCATTTCCTCGATCTGGCTCCCGATGGTGTACAGAGGGTTAAGCGAGGTCATGGGGTCCTGGAAGATCATCGAGATCTCCTTGCCCCGGATCTTGAGCATGCTCCTCGCATCCAGGCCGGAGAGATCCCGGCCCTTGAACAGCACGCCATCGGAGGAGACAACACCGGGCTGCTCGATGAGGCGGAGGATGGACAGATTCGCGACGGACTTTCCGCTGCCGGATTCTCCGACGATTCCCAGCACCTCGCCCTTGTCCAGATGGAAACTGATGCCGTCGACCGCGCGCACCCGCCCGCGGAACGTGTGGAAATCCGTTGTCAGGTTCTTTACTTCCAACAATCGTTCAGCCATGTCGCGGTTCCTATTTCAACCTCGGGTTGAGCTCGTCCTTGAGAAAGTCTCCGAGCAGGTTGATCCCGAAGATCAGGACCATGATGAAGAGGCCCGGGAAGACCGCGACCCACCAATAGCCACTGAAGAGAACATCAAAACCGTTCTTCACGAGGAGGCCGAGCGAGGGCCGGGTCACGGGCACGCCCACCCCGAGGAAGCTCAAGGTTGCTTCGGCAAGGATGAAACCACCTACGTTGAGCGTGGATAGGACGATGATGGAGGTCGTGACGTTCGGGAGGACGTGCCTGACAAGGATGATCCGGTCCGGTAGACCGATGACCCTGGCGGCTTCAACGTACTCTTTCGCCTTGACGCCCAGCGTGTCCCCACGGACGGTCCGGGCGTAGACCACCCAGCTCACCGCGGTCAGGGCGATCAGGAGCTTGTCGATCCCACGGCCGAAGACCGACATCATGAACAGGGCGATCAGGATCGACGGGAACGAGAGCTCGATGTCGGCGATCCGCATGATGAGCGAGTCCAGCTTGCCTCCGTAATATCCCGAGACGAGCCCCAGCGTCGTCCCGACGACGCAGGAGATCAGCACGCCGACGATTCCGATGAACAGGGAAATGCGGCATCCGTAAACCAGGCTGCTCAATATGTCGCGCCCCTGGTTGTCCGTGCCAAGAGGGAACTTGAGGGAGCTGCCCGCGAACCCGATGGGGGGCTTGTAGGCGTCTGCCAGGTTGATTTCCTTGAGGTCGTACGGATTCTGGGGAACGACGTGCGGGCCGATGAGGACGACGAGCAGCGCGAAGACGATGATGATCGCGCCTGCGACCGCGCTGGGGTTGGAGAGGAAATCACGGGTGAACTCCGATGCGGCGATCCGCGAGAGCATGGAAGGATTTGAAGGGCCGCGGGTTTCCGCCCTGGATGGCATGATTCTCACCTCAGATCAATGCGTGGATCGATGATCGTATAGAGCATGTCCACGATGAAATTGAGCACAACGAAGAGCACCGCCGTGAGGAGAAGGTAGACGACGATCACCGGGCGGTCGGAGGCATAGATCGAGTCCATGAGAAGCTTGCCCAGCCCTGGCCAGGCGAAGATCGTCTCGGTCACGGTCGTGAACGCGATCAGGCTGCCGATTTCCATGCCGAACACGGTGACGACGGGAATGAGCGCATTCTTGAGCGCATGCTTGAACATGACGTCCCGCTCGGAAACCCCCTTGGCCCGGGCGAAACGGATGAAATCATGACGCATGACTTCCATCATCCCAGCCCTGGTGAGGCGTATGAGCATGGCGAGGTTGGCGAATGCGAGCGTCAGCGCCGGAAGGATCATGTAGCGGATCCCGGCGGGATCGTTGATGCTCAGGCGAACCCCCATGACCACGGATGACGGCCCGCGTCCGGAGGAGGGGAGCCAGCCGAGGTTGACGGCAAAGATCAGGATCAGCATCATCCCCACGAAGAACGTGGGCAGGGAGGCGCCGAACAGCGAGGAGGCCATGATGATCCGGCTGATCCCGCGCTTGGGGAATGCCCCGGCGAAAACGCCCAGAGGGATCGCAATCACGACGGCAAGAACGATCGAGACCGCCACCATCTCCAGCGTGGCCGGCAGGCGCTCCAGAATGAGCCCGATGACCGGGATTTTGTACGTATAGGAATGCCCGAACTGCCCGTTCATCACGTTCTTCAGGAAAATCCAGTACTGCACCGGCAGAGGCTCGTTCAGGCCGAGCTGCTGCCTCACGAGCTCGCGCGTCCCGGCTGAGGCCTTCTCCGAGACCATCATGTTCACCGGATCGCCGATGTACGTGGTCAGGCAGAAGATGACGACAGAAACCACCGCGAGCACGATCGCGGCGTGCGCAATCCGCTTGATGATGTAATTGATCATCGAGACTCCGAATTTCGTCCATCGCGAAGGGGCCGCCGGGACCTGGAGCCGGAAGGCTCGATCCCGGGGCCTCTTCTCGCGATGCGCCTACTTGTTGAATCGAATGTACCAAGCGTAGAAGACATCATCCGCGCGCGGCGTGTACTGGATGGACTTCTTCATCGCGTAGTTTTCCTGCGTCATGTATAGGGGGATGTAGGCGCAGTCGTCCACCGCGGCGATCTTGTCCGCCTTGGCAACGAGCTGTGCGCGCTTGGTCTTGTCGGGAAGGTAGTAGGCCGAGTCGATGAGCTTGTCGACTTCCTTGTTGCTGTAGAAGCCGCGGTTGCCGGAACCATAGCCCGGTTTGCCTTCATAGGTGTAGACCATGTCGGCGAGAAGCACGAGTCCTTCACCCGAGTTGTCGGCCCAGCTGGTGAGGAAGAAGCTCGACTTGCTCTTGGAGGGGCCGCCGCTGTAGTACTCGGACAGCATGGACTTGGGCATGAGGTTCAACTCGACCTTGACGCCCACCTTTTCGAGATATCCGGCCACTGCCTGAGCGACTTGCGTGTCGTTGACGAAGCGGTTGTTGGGGGCGTCCAGGCGGACCGTGAAGCCGTTCGGATAGCCCGCCTCCGCGAGCAGTTTCTTGGCCAGCGAGGGGTCGTAGGCCAGGCGCTGACGTTTCGTGTAGCCCACGTAGATCGGCGGCATGTAGGTGTTGGTGGGATAGGCATGCCCGTTCTGCACGAACTTGATGATCTCGTCGGCGTTGATGGCATGGTAGAACGCCTGACGCACCTTGAGCTTCTTGAAAGGATTCGGTCCGGGCACCCCCGGAGTGGAATCGCGGTTCTGGTCGAAGTTCAGGAACACGCACCGGAGTCCTGGCTTTCCGAGGACGGCGAGCTTGGGGTTCGACTTCAGGTTGTCGAGATCCCGGACGGGAACATTGAGGACCAGGTCGGCGTCGCCGGAGAGGATGGCCGCCGTGCGGGTCGCGTCGTTCGAGATCGGGCGGATCCGGACCTTGCTCATTTCCGGCTTCGGCCCCCAATACCCTTCGTAGCGGGCCAGGTCCAGATGGTCCTCCTTCACGTGCTCGACGAAACGGAGGGGGCCTGTCCCGTTCGGGTTGGCCGAGATCTGTTCCGAGTTCATGTTCTGGCACGTTTCCTTGTCCAGGATCACCACGTCCTTGAGGCTGCAGGAGAACGTGGGATATGGCACCTTGGTCTTCAGCTGGACCGTGTAGTCGTCGATCTTCTTCACGCTGTCCAGCTGCATGAGGTAGACGTTGATCTCGAGCGTCTGGTCCTTCAGGATCCGCTCCATCGTGTAGACGACGTCATCGGCGGTGAACGGTTTCCCGTTGTGGAACTTGACCCCCTTCCGGAGCTTGAATTTCCAGGTCCGGCCGTCGGGCAGCACCTGCCAGCTCTCCGCCAGGCAGGGGATGGGCTTCAGGTTCACATCGGCGGCAATCAGGGGCTCGTAGATCTGCTCGGCGTAGACCAGCTCGACAGAATCCTTGAGGTGCGGATCGAGGCTCGAGGCGTCCTGCTGCATGGCGACGACCACCGTCCTCCCCTGATCGGTTCCGGTCGAGCCTTTGCTTCCGGCAACGAGGCTCAATGAACCAAGACAGAGCAAAGTTGCCAAGTGTAGTGGAAGTTTATTCATGACTTCTCTCCTTGTGTTGGCGGTCGTGATCAATTGGATTGCGTAAAATAGATCTCGCTTCTATTGCTGCGCCAGGAATGCGCGCAGAAGTGGGTTCTCGTCCGCGGAGCAGGCTTGGCGATGACCTTGCTGCCTTCCCGGAAGCCGTTTCGTCGGGATACGGTGGAGTCGCGGAGCTGTCACGCTTCATCGGGGCTGTTCCTGGATCGCCTGGGGTATGCTCGGGCAGGCATGGACTGGACAAAGCATGTCCTCTCGGCTTCATGGGCCGATAGATTCATGCACGCGTATATGGATAATGATAAAAATTATTAAGTTATCATCAGAGATGAGGGCGAAGATCGAAGAGTGCTCGGCAAGCGTCAAATGCAAGCGCAGTGCCAGAATGGATCGGCGCGCCTGGGGAAAGATTATTTCCTACTGGGATGCTGGACATCAGCCTCGATGCGCGCAAACACCCGAAGATCAGAAGAGGGTGTTGGGCCCGCCAGGAGGATCCGAGTGTTCCTGGGTTCTGCGTATTGGTGAATCTGGTTCTTGAAAAAGCCAGATTCGCCAATATCTCAGCCTTCATGGGTGATGAGGCAAGGCCATGCTGTCCAGGCAGCAGCCGCTCCTCCCGGCGTCCAGGACATCCTCGCCCTGGCTGTCCTGCCGGGAATCGGGGCTATTGGTCAATTCGGTTGACCAGATCCGCCTCATGCGCCAGATGCAGGATTCTGGAGCCTATTTCAGCAAGGCGGAGCATGCACCGGCCCCTCCGGCCCGTCCACCCGCCGGCAGCGCAACGGGACGCCCGGCCTGGGAGCGTCCATGCCAGAAATGCGTGATTTCGATCCTTGGCATGGGGATTGCCCTTTAGCTCAACACTCATGGCCCCGGACCTCTCGTCTCGGGGCTTCCGGACAGGAAGAACAGCCGCCGGACGGTCTTCAGGCATGGCCGCTCCAGCGCACGAAGGACAAGGAACAGAATGGAATCCTCACCCATCACTGGCTGGACCTGGAATCCCCCTTGACCGGCCATCGAGAGCCCGGTCAGCCCCTCTCCTCGCTCATCCCGCTCCAGGAACCATGGAGCCGGGGGTCGCACGCAGGCACCCGCGCGCATGCCGAGGCGGTCTGCACGATCCTGAAGACCATGGACAGCCTTGCCCGATGCACGCTCACGGGCAGGGAAGCCCTCGGCCTGGAGGTCTGCCAGGGCGGCCTGGCGCCGCTGACTCTTCCTTCCGCGCATTCTCTTTCCACCCCATAAGGAGTCATACGAATGACCGCACCATCCAGATCCAGCAGCATGCTCGACCAGATCGGTCACACGCCTCTGGTGAAACTGAACCGAGTCACCAGAGACTGCGAGTTCGACGTCTACCTGAAACTGGAGTACCTGAACCCCAGCGGCAGCCTGAAGGACCGGATCGCCCTGCGGATGATCGAACAGGCCGAGAAGCAAGGGCGGATCCAGCCCGGGAAGACCACCATTGTCGAGGCGACGACCGGCAACACGGGCATCGCGATGTCGTTCGTCGCCGCCGTGAAAGGATATCGCATGGTCATCCTGGCTCCGAGCGAGACCAGCGAGCATGAGCGCCTTCGGATCATGCAGGCCTACGGCGCGGATGTGAGACTGGTCGACGTGTCCGAAACCTCGAAAGAATTCCCCACCCTGCCGAGAGTCGTGCAGGATGAGCGAAGCGTGCATGGGGGATACGTCGAATTCATCCCGAGAAAGATGTGCAGGAAGATGGAAGCCGAGAGCGCCGATGTATGGTGGGCCCGGCAGTTCAGCTCGCCGGACAATGTCGGGGCACATGAATTCACCACCGGGGTGGAGATCCTCGAGCAGACCCGGGGGCTCGATCTTCGCCTGTTCGTGGCCTCCGTCGGCACGGGAGGAACCGTGGCCGGCGTCTCCAAGGCTCTCCGGAAGGAGCTTCCATCCATCCACGTGGTCGCCTTGGAACCTGCAGGCCACCCGATCCTCTCCGGCGGCGGCGAGATCGTTGTCGAAGGAATCACGGACGGAATCGAACATGATCTCGTCCTGCAGGGGTTCGGCAATCCAAGTTCCCTGCTGGATGGCCTGGAAATGGTGGAGAACGAGCAGGCGATTCTGATGGCGCGCAGGCTGTGCACCGAGGAAGGCCTGTTCTGCGGCGTGTCCTCCGGGGCCAACGTGCACGGCGCCATCCAGGCAGGCAAGCGCCTTGGGCTCGGCAAGGGCGCGTGCGTGGTCACGGTAGCCCCCGACCACCGCGACCGCTACCTCACCGAGCTCCGCTACATCACCTAGAGTTCTCCACTTCTTCCATGTGGACCGGCCGGGGGCACAAATACGCTGGATGGATATGATGCACTACGACTTCGATACACCCTATGAACGCCGGGGGACCCGTTCCTTCAAGTGGGACTACAACGACAAGTATTTCGGAGCGAAGGATGTCCTCCCCTTCTGGGCGTCCGACATGGACCTGCCGTGCGCGGAACCGATCGTTTCCGCGCTCCGGAGCAGAGTGGAACACAGGATCTACGGCTATACGGAACGCAGCTCCGAGTTCCGCGAAGCCATCGTCCACTGGCTGAAGGAACGGCATGCGTGGCAGGTTGATCCGGACTGGCTGGTGTTCTGCCCGCCCGGCATCATCCCCGCGATCGATCTCCTCCTGGACCTCAAGGGAGAGCCGGGCTCGGGCGTGGTCATGCAGACGCCGGGCTATCAACCGCTCGCCGACATGGCTGGCAGGTCCCACCGGGTCGTCCTGAACCCGCTCGCCCAGAAGGGTGCGGACTTCGAACTCGACTTCGATCATCTCGAAACGTGTTTCAACCCAGGTACGCGCATGATGGTGTGGTGCAGCCCGCATAGTCCCACGGGGCGCGTCTGGACCCTGGAGGAGCTCGGGAGGGTCGCCGAGATCTGCAGTCGAAAGGATGTGTTCGTCGTCTCAGACGAGATATTCGCGGACCTGCTCCTGTTCGGCCATCACCACCATCCCTTCGGGTCCCTTCCCGGCGACGCCGGCTACCGGTCTGCAACCTGCATCTCGGCCGGGAAGACATTCAACATCTCGGGACTGCTGCTCGCGACTCTGATCATCCAGGATCCAGCCTTGCGGGAGGCCTTCAACCGCCGGCTCAGCATCATCCAGATGACCCAGGGGAACCTGTTCGGCGAGGAAGCTACCCTCGCCGCCTATCAACATGGAAGGGAATGGCTGGATCAGGTTCTCCGGTATGTGGAAGGGAATGTCCAGTTCGTCCGCGATTTCTCGGAGGCATACCTCCCGGATGTCCAGGTGACCCGCCCCCAGGGCACGTACAACGTATGGATGGACATGACCCGGATCGGGAAACCGGCCGGGGAGATGAACCGGCTGATGGCTCACGAGGTGCGCGTCGCGCTCTCCGAAGGCCGCAACTACGGGATGGACACCGCATGCTACCGGATGAGCCTGGCCTGCCCGCGGACGTACGTGGAGATGGCCATGAGCCGGATGCGAACCCATCTGGGCAGGACGTGACGGCTTTGGTTCCGCTTGACCACGAACCGGAGTCCAGCCCTCTGTTTCGGCAGCACGGTCCAGGCTGGTTTCCCGCTCGCCAGAGGAGATCGTCATATGAGACTGCTGATCGCTGCAGACATGGAAGGCATCACGGGCGTCGTCCATCCCGAGCATGTTGACCCGAAAGCGCAGGACTACCAGCGCTTCCGCCGGCTGATGACGGCAGACATCAACGCCGCCATCGAGGGCGTGCTGTCGATCGGCCCTTGGGAAATCGAGGTGTCCGACGGCCATGCCAGCGGCCACAACGTGCTGATCGAGGAACTGCACCCCCAGGTCAGGCTGAACGCCGGCTCCCCCTTCGCCTTGTCGATGGTGCAAGGCGTCCAGCATGGAGCCGACGCCGTCTTCTTCATCGGCTACCACGCCCGCATGGGAACGCCCCGCGCCATTCTGGACCATACCTGGTCCTCGTCCAGGATCTCGAATGTGTGGCTCAACGGAAGGCTGGCAGGCGAAACGGCCCTGAATGCCGCGGTCTGTGGGGCCTATGAGGCCCCCGTCCTCCTGGTCACGGGGGACCAGGCCCTGGCCGCGGAGGCCGATGCCTGGCTGCCTGGAGTCGAAGCGGCCGTGGTGAAGATCGCCGAAAGCCGGACTTCCGCCTGCTGCCTGCCCCCCACGCAGACCCGCAAATTGATACATGATGCCGCCCGCCGGGCGGTCATCCGGCTGCTCGAGGGGAAAGCGCCGAACCCCCTGACGATCGACGGACCGACCAGGATCCGGATCGAGTTCTCCAGTTCCCAGCATGGAGACATGGCCGCGCTCCTGCCTGGAAGCGAGCGGATCGACGGACGCACCCTCGAGATTGCTGCCCCGGACATGCCCCAGGCCTACCAGCTGTTCAGGGCCGTCACGAATCTCGTCGGCTGCTAGGCGGATTCCAGGCGTCTATAGGTCTCGATGCCGAGGGGCGTGATCTTGGTGCCGCCGCGGCCCGCGGAGAGTTTCACGAGTCCGGCCCGTTCCATCTTCTCCAGCAGCTTTCGGATCTGTGCCTCCGTGAGGAAGAGGTCCTGCTCCAGGGCCTGGAGGTGGAGCTTGTGGCGGCCCGACCTCACCTTCTGCTTGTGGCTGGCATGGAGGCATCCCAGCAGGAACCGGCACTCCTCGGCATCAACCCCCAGGGAGGACAGAGATCCGGCAGCCGGTTCGTCCGGCCCCTCCCGCATGCGGCCGAGCGCCGCACGGCGGAGGATGGGCGTGAGATCCCGCGCGTCGATCTGGTCCTTGTCGAGGTGGGTCAGATAGTCGAACACATTCTTCAGTTCCCGGATGTTGCCGGGCCAGTGGTAATCCATCAGGACGCGCACGGTCTCCGGGGAGAGCGTGAACCGAAGGGAACGGATCTTCATGAAATGTTCCAGGATCAGCAGGACGTCCTCCCTGCGCTCACGGAGTGGAGGGACCTCGATCGGCAGGACATTCAAGCGGTAGTACAGGTCCTTTCGGAATTTCCCCTGCTCGACCTGCGCCCACAGGTCCTTGTTCGTCGCCGCGATGATCCGGATGTCGACGCTGATCATCCGGTCGCCGCCGATGCGCATGACCTCGCGGTTCTCCAGGACCCGGAGCAGGCGCGTCTGGAGGTTCATGTCCATCTCGCCGATCTCGTCCAGGAAGAGGGTTCCGCGGTGGGAAAGCTCGAAGAAGCCGGGCTTGCCGCCTTTTCTCGCACTCGTGAAGGCGCCCTCTTCGTAGCCGAACAATTCGCTCTCGAGGAGGCTCTCGGGCAAAGCCGCACAGTTGACGGTGACGAACTGCTGCTCCTTGCGCCTTGAGGCGTTGTGGATCGCATGGGCGAAGAGTTCCTTGCCCGTCCCGGTCTCGCCGATGATGAGCACGGATGCATCGCTGAGCGCCTTCTTCTGCGCCAAGTCCTTGACTTCCTGCATGGCCGGGCAAGCCGTGAGGATGTCTTCGAAGTTGTAGCGGCTGCGGTGCCCCTTTCCCAGAAGCTGGGCCCGGAGGTGCTGTTGGCTTTTCTCCTTCTCGTCGAAGGTGTTGACGATGGCCAGTGCCCCCCGGACTTCGCCGTTGGCCTGGACGGGAACGACCTTGACCGAGATGTTGCGGGAATGGACCCTGACCAGGGTGTAGTCCACCTCCTGGGCGCGCTCCAGGACATCCGAGAACCGGATCTTCGGGATCACATCCGTGATCGGCACCCCGACGAGGGTGGATTCCGCCTTCAGGACTTCCCGCGCCTTGCGGTTGCATGCGCGCGTCTTGCCAGAGGCGTCGATGATGACGAGGCCCTCCTCGAGGAGGTCCTGGAGGCTGGAAAGCTGGCTCTCGAGGACATTCGCCCGGTCGAACTGGGAAATGATGCCGCCGGAGCTTGGACAGATGTTCTTCACGTACTGCAGGTAGGCTTCCTGATGAAGGATGTGCTCGAGGTCGAGGGCCGTGGCGATCTCGATGAGGGTCTGCGCATCGAGGACTCTGTCCCCGATGTCCAGGACATGCTTCACGAACGGGGGGACGTGCGCTGATTCGTCCGGCGTCACCGCGATGTCGATCTTGGGATCGTTGGTGATGCCCGGATAGTAGGGAACGAACTGGAGGTGGTTGAGGCCGAACTGGAAGAACTGGGAGAGAAGGTCCAGCGTCATCTCTGGGTTGTCGTTCACCAGAAGGACGGAGGTGCCCGCCGGAATCTCGGCCACCTTCCGGAACTGCTCCCGGGTGATCGTGATGTTGATGATGACTGTCCGGGCCGTCTCGGGGATGAACTGACAGACACTGGTGCACAGCTGATGGGTGGTCATGACGACGACATCGGCGTCAAGCGTCGAGCCGATGGGGTCGGTTTCCAGCGCATGGATGTGTATCTGGATCGCCTTCCCGAAGATGTGCCTCAGCGTGGCGGCATGCACCTGGGCTGTCGCACGGCGGGTTGCGATGAGTGCGATCTTCTTGGGGATCACGATCGACCTCCGGAATCCTTGCTCAAGCCCTGGCCATGCCTGGCAAGGATCGAGAATTCATTATAGTGCCGAGACTGCGAACAAACCGAACGGGGATGAGGCTTTGGGTGTTCCTGCCGGCGGCTCCCGTCCGGAAATAGTCCTGGTCCGTGATGCGAAAAAAGATTAGAATTCTAATCATGAACGGCCGCATCCTGGAACTCGTCTCGAAGATCCACCTGGACTGGAAGCGCAGGGTGGCGCGAGACCTGGCGCCCCACGGCATCGGGCCCAAGCAGATCTTCGTGCTTCGCAAGCTGGCGGAATCCGGTGGACTGATTCCCAGCGAGATCGCGGTGCTGATCCATGGGGACCGGCCGAGCGTGACCTCGATGCTGAGGACGCTCGAGCGGGAAGGGTGGGTCACCCGGCGCCGCGATCCCGTCAACGGCCGGCGCGTGAAGGTGGAGATCAGTCCGGCAGGTCGGAAGAAATTGGCCTCCGTTCCGGATAACCTTTGGCGCAGCGGCCGGACGACCCTTGATCCCGAGGCCTGCCTGGATGCCGAGGAACAGGCCCGGCTCGTTCGTCTGCTCGCCAGAGTGCATCGGGCGATCCTGGATTCTCCAGAAGGGAGGTAGCCCATGTTGGCCTGGTTCGCCTACGGAATCATCTCGGTGGTGTGGGGTTCCACCTTCCTGGCCATCGCGTACGCCGTCGAGTGCTTCACGCCCTTCGGACTCTCGGCCGTCCGGTTCCTGCCAGCGGGATGTCTCGCCCTCCTCATCGGGCGCATGCGCAAGGAGCGGCCACCCTCCCTCCGGGAGATCCCGCACCTGATGGTCGTGGGAACCCTGCTGCTGACCATCTGCATGGCGCTCATCGGGTGGGCCGAACACCGGGTGAGCAGCGGCGTGACGGCCGTGCTCAGCGCCAGCGTGCCCCTCTTCCTGGGAATCATGGAGCCGCGCGGGCTGGGGGTGAAGGGCTGGATGGGGCTGGGCATGGGGTTCCTGGGCGTCCTCTGGCTGCTCTGGCCCTCTGGAGGCGGGCCTGATCCGGCGGGAGCCGCCGTCCTCATCCTGTCGGCTTGCCTATGGTCCTTCGGGACGCTGTACGGCCGGAGGCATGCCGTGCGGGCAGGTCACTTCAGCCAAGTGGGCGTGGAGATGCTCGTGGCCGGGGGCCTGTCGCTCGGGCTCGCGCCGGTGTCCGGAGGCTTCATGCGCGGCCCGGCGACCTCGGCCTCCCTGGCGGCTCTGGCCTACTTGATCCTCTTCGGATCCATCCTCGCCTATTCGGCCTATATCCATCTCGCCAAGATCTGGCCGCCCGCCAGGACAGGGACCTACGCTTACTGGAATCCCGTGGTGGGGATCCTGCTGGGGGGATGGCTCCGGGGAGAGACGCTGCACGCCGGCATGATGCCCGCACTGCTCCTGATCCTGTCCGGCATCGGGCTGGTGCAGGCTCCCGGGGCGCTGTTCCGCAGAACGCGCCCCGGGCTGGAACCTTCCGAGTAGATGGACGGGATCAGTCGGTGCCCGTGTCCATTCCGGAACGCTGCTGGGCTGCCTCCACGTCCTTGGGCGCGCCGAGCTCGCCCGCGACGATCGCCTTGGCCCTTCCCGAATCCAGGACGCCGACCAGCTTGGACACCGCGCCGCCCACCAATCCGATCTCCGCGTACTGCTCGAGCCGCGTCCGGGAATCGGCGATGTCGAGGTTCCGCATGGTCAGCTGGCCGATGCGGTCGGTGGGGCCGAAGGCGGCTTCCTCGACCCGCTCCATCGAGAGCTTCTCGGGGTGGTAGGACAGGGCCGGTCCGGCAGTGTCCATGATCGAGTAGTCCTCGCCCCGGCGCAGCCGCAGGGTCACTTCGCCGGTCACGGCCGAGCCCACCCAGCGCTGGATCGATTCGCGCAGCATCAGGGACTGCGGGTCCAGCCATCTCCCCTCGTAGAGGAGCCGGCCGAGCTTGCGGCCCTCGTTGTGGTAGTTGGCGACGGTGTCCTCGTTGTGGATCGCGCTGATCAGCCGCTCGTAGGCGATGTGCAGCAGGGCCATGCCCGGCGCCTCGTAGATGCCGCGGCTCTTCGCCTCGATGATGCGGTTCTCGATCTGGTCGGACATGCCGAGGCCGTGGCGCCCGCCGATCCGGTTGGCTTCCCGCACGAGTTCCACGGCGGAGGCGAAGGTCTTCCCGTTGATCATCACCGGGCGGCCCTGCTCGAAGCTGACCGTGACGTCCTCGGTGGGGATGGCCACGGATTCATCCCAGTAGGCCACGCCCATGATGGGTTCCACGATCGTGATGCCCGTGTTCAGGTTCTCCAGCAGCTTCGCCTCGTGGGTGGCGCCCCAGATGTTGGCGTCCGTGCTGTAGGCCTTCTCCTTGGAATCGCGGTAGGGCAGGTGGCGCTCGACGAGCCACTGCGACATCTCGGCGCGGCCCCCGAGCTCGCTCACGAAGTCCTCGTCCAGCCAGGGCTTGTAGATCCGCAGCTGGGGGTTGGCCAGCAGCCCGTAGCGGTAGAAGCGCTCGATGTCGTTGCCCTTGTAGGTGGAGCCGTCCCCCCAGATTTGGACGTCGTCCTCCTTCATGGCCCGCACCAGCATGGTGCCCGCCACGGCGCGCCCCAGGGGCGTGGTGTTGTAGTAGGTGCGCCCGGCGGTCCGGATGTGGAAGGCGCCGCAGATCAGGGCGCCCAGGCCCTCCTCCACGAGCACCGCCGTGCAGTCCACCAGCCGGGAGAGCTCGGCCCCGTAGGCTGCCGCGCGCCCGGGCACGGAGGCGATGTCCGCTTCGTCGTACTGGCCGATGTCGGCGGTGTAGGTGCAGGGGATGGCGCCCTTCTCGCGCATCCATGCCACGGCCACCGAGGTGTCCAGGCCGCCGGAGAAGGCGAGGCCGACGCGATGACCCACGGGAAGTTTCGTCAAGACCTTTGGCATAATGTGAATCCTTTGCGAAAAGGGTGATCGCCTGGTCGCGGAATTCTTGAATCGGGCGGATCGCCTGGGGGAGGAGGGTGAACGCGGAGGCCTGGAAGCTGATCGAGGCGGGACGCAGGCATTCAACCTAAAGCGCGACGGAGACTGACGTCAACCATTTGCGACATGTCTCAGCTCGCGGGAAGTCCGGTCGTCAAGAAGACACGCCGGAACTGCGTTCTCCAGGTATCCATGTGGAGGGGGTTCGACCAGAACCGGAGCCGGCCGTCCTGCAGGCTGAGGGATCCCCCCTTGGGGAACCGGGCCTCGGTTAAGCCGTCCTCGAAGAGCTCGGCGACCTTGAAGTGGTAGAGATAGCCGTAGTCCACCTCCTCGCCGGGGTTGGTGTTGTGGATGAAGGTGGCGCGGCAGGCCGGGTGCTTCGAGAGGACCTGGTAGTAGGCCGTCACCATCGAGTAGGGGTCGTAGCACAGGGCCGCTCCGTCGTGGATCCCCCGGAGGTTGTGGTCCACGAAGGCCCGGACGTCCGGGTCGGAGTCGTACTTCTCGATGATCAGGCACAGCAGGGCCATGTTGACCTTCCCGGCGCCGGAGAGGGCGAACTGCTCGAACACGGCGTCCTCGTTCCCGACCGCTTTCGCGAGCTGGCGGAACATCTTCACGAGCACGGGCGCGTTCACCCGCTGGAGACTGCCCCCGGTGAAGGGAGGCCAGGAGCGGCCGCCGCAGGAGACCGGGTAGGCGAGGAGCGCCCCTTCCTCCGGCGGCAGGGACTGCGCCATCTCCCGCCGGTCCTCCGCCGTGGCGTCGGAGTAGTCGGTGATCTTGTCTCCGTGCAGGACGAAGTAGATGCGCGTGATGTGCCGGGGATTCCCCAGGAGCCAGATGCGGGTGTACTGGAAGACGCCTTCCGTGCCGTCCAGCTGGACCTTCATGCCGTCCTCGAGGTGGAGGAGCGGGGCCTCCCCGAAGGAGACGGCGCGCACCGCAAGCAGGAGCAGGAGGATCGACAGGCCTCGCATGAGAGGGTTCCTGCAGCGGGCGGAAGGTGCATTCATGTCCGGAAGCTCCTGGAGACGGCTTTCGGTGCAGCATGCACCTCCGGGGAGGCACGTCGCCAATAGCATTTTGTTGGTTTTCGATCCAGCATTGATATGGTCCCTGCGGAGGTCCGGCGAGGGTCCGGCAGTCGACCTTTGCGGAAAGGAGGCAGGATGGAGTCGAGGCGAGGCTTCGAGGCGCAGCGCCTTCGGGGGCTCCGCAACAGCGCGCTGGGGATTTCGGTTTTCCTCTTCTGCATGGTGCCGTGGCGCCTCTCCGGCGCGCCCGGGCCGGGGCCCATGGGGCTCCTGGCCTGCCACGCCGGCGGCTGGGGCCTGTTGCTCCTGGCCTATGCCGCATGGCTGCACCGGCTCCGCCGTCGCGGGACCAGCGCCGAATGGCCGGCCTTCGGCCTGATGATGATGGGCCTGGGCATCACCGGAAGCCAGCTCCTCCTCTACGGCCGCCTCCAGGAGACGGCTTCCGTCCTCCTCGTCTCCCTCGTCGGCGGCGTGGCCCTCCAGCGCCGTTCGACCCTGGCCGCGTTCCAGGCCACCCTGTTGACCGTCTGGTGCGGCGCCGCGATCCACGTGGGGGGAGCGGGCCCCATGGCCACCTGGCTCTTCGACGTCGTGCTGGCGGCGCTGCTGGCCTTCCTGTGCCAGCACGTGAGCCGCCGCGCCACCCTGGCCCTGGTCAGGCGCGTCGACCGGCAGCGGGTGCTGCTCCGGGCCAACGCCGCGCTGCTGGAGGAGCTGCGGGAGGCCATGCTGAACGTCCAGGCCCTGCGGGGGCTCATCCCCATCTGCGCCCACTGCAAGAAGATCCGCAACGACGAGGGGTTCTGGGAACAGGTGGAAAGCTATCTCCACGCCCACGGCGAGGTCCAGTTCACCCACGGCATCTGCCCGGACTGTGCCGAAAAGATGATGGAGGAACTGAAGGACAGGGCCTGATCCTCGTCCCGTGGCGCGGTCTTGCGGGACCGGTGGCCCCGTGCAAGGCTGGGGGCAGGTCTGGCCATGGCTTCTTCCCCGCGCATCCTCCTCCCCGGGATCCCCCGGACATCCGAGGCCCCGGCCGGCAGGTGGGCTGCTGGGCGGCTGCGCATCCTGGCGATCCTGGCCGCGCCCTGCGCCGCCCGGGCCAACGCGGGCATCCCGGTGGGGGGCGATTCGATCGCCCTCTGCATCCAGTGGTTCGTGGCCGTCGTGGCCCTCGAATACCTGGTCCTGCGGCACGACCTGAAGACCGGATTCCGGCGTTCCCTTGGGATCGTGGCCGCGGCGAACCTCCTTTCCACGGTCGCCGGAGTCGTCGTCAACCTCGCGACGCTCTTCGTGCCGATCCTGGTGGAACCTTCGCTTGGCAGCCGGTCGAGGGGCGCGGACCTGGCCACCCTCGTCCTCTTCGTCCCCCTCTTCTTCCTGTCCTGGTGGATCGAGGGCGCCTTCGCGGTCCGGCGCCTGAGGGAGTTCCCGCGCGCCGCGGTGTGGCGGTGCCTCTTCCGGGCCAACCTGGGCTCCTACGCGATGCTGTCGGCCTTCGTGCTCGTCCGCGCCTTCCTGCGCGCCCGGTAGGGCCCGGCCGTTCTCAAGGCCGGGGAAGGTCCATTATCATGGAACCGGCGTCCCGCCGTGCCGGGAATGCCGGGAGGACTCCCTTCATGATCCCTGGCCCCGAACTTCTTCCCGCAGCCTCCATGCGGCCGGGCCATGGAGATCCGGAAGGGAGGCTGACCCGGTTGTCCTCGCTGGTGGAGATCGGCAAGGTCCTCTCCTCGAGCCTCGACCTTCCGGCGATCCTGGAGACGGTGTATGGGCAGATGGGGCGCCTGTTCGACGTCGCCAACTTCTACATCGCCATCTGCGACGAGCATGCGCAGGAATGGGAAATGGCGCTCCACTTCGTGCGCGGCGAGCCCCGCCCCCTCAAGGGGGGGCACCCCGCGGCCACCGGGTTCACGGGCTGGCTCATCCGGACGCGGCAGAGCGTCGTCTTCCCGACCGCGGAGGACTGCCGGGCCTTCGCGGCGCGCGAAGGGGACCTCGGCCTCGGCGAGAGGCCCCTTTCCCTGATGGGCGTCCCCCTCGTCGCCGGGGACCGCGTCATGGGGGCCATGGTCGTCCAGAGCCTCGACCACGAGGTGCATTACCGCCCCCAGGACCTGGAGTTCTTCGAGACCGTGGGCACCCAGGTGGCCATCGCCATCCAGAACGCGAGGCTCTTCAAGGCGTCTGCGGACAAGGTCACGGACCTCTCGGTCCTCCTCGAGATCTCGCGCGCGCTCTCGGCCAACATCGAGCTGGAGCCCCTGCTGGAGACGGTCTACCGGGAGGTGGGCAGGATCTTCGAAACCGGGGACTTCTACATCGCGACCCACGAGAAGGGAAGCGACGAGTGGATCTGGGCCTTCTACATGGACCACGGAGTACGGCAGCCCCGGAGCCGGTACGGGCTGGACACGGGCCTCACGGGATACATCCTCAGGACGGGGGAGAGCCTGCTCTTCGGCACCGGATCGGCGTGCCGGGCGTTCCTGGAGGAACACGGCGTGACGGGGCTCGGGCCGCTGGCGAAGTCGTGGATGGGCGTGCCCCTCCTCGCCGGAGACTACATCGCCGGCGTCCTCAACATCCAGAGCTACGAGATCGAGAACGCCTACGACCAGGAGGACCTGGCGCTCTTCACGACGATCGCCTCCCAGGTGGCCTCCGCCGTGAGGAACGCCCAGCTCTACAAGGAGGCCACGCGCCGGGCCGAGGCGATGGCCTCCCTGGCCCAGCACACCGAGATCGCCCGGCGGATCAGCGAGCAGAAGGACTACTCGCTCCGGCTCCACAGCAACTACAGCGACGAGATCGGAACCCTCACCCAGTCCCTGAACGAGATGCTCCAGCAGATCCAGATCCGGGACGCCCAGCTGCTGGACTACCAGAACCACCTGGAGGAGCAGGTGGCCTCGAGGTCCGAGGACCTGATGCGGGCGAACACCCAGGCGCTGCTCGCGAAGGAGCGCGCCGAGGAGGCCTCCCGGGCCAAGAGCCTCTTCCTGGCGAACATGAGCCACGAGCTGCGGACGCCGCTGAACGCGATCCTGCTCTACAGCGAGCTGATGATGGAAGAGGCGGCCGAGCGGGGCCTCGCGGAATTCCAGGACGACCTGAAGAAGATCCGGGTCTCCGGCAAGCATCTCCTGTCCTTGATCGACAACATCCTGGACCTTTCCAAGATCGAGGCCGGCCGGATGACGGCCTTCCTGGAGGACGTAGACCTGGCGGCGCTGTTCAGGAACGTCGCGACCACGGTGCAGCCCCTGATGGAAAAGAACGGCAACCAGTTCGTGTTCCAGGACCGTCCGGCCATTCCCTCCCTGCACACGGACCTGAAGAAGCTCAGCCAGGTCCTCTACAACCTGCTCAACAACGCGGCGAAGTTCACTTCCCAGGGCCTGGTCACCCTGAGCGTGGAGGCCGACGAGGATCCGTCCCGGGTCGTGTTCACCGTGCGCGACACCGGCATCGGCATGAACACCCACGAAGTCGGGCGGCTCTTCCAGGAGTTCACCCAGGCCGACGAATCCACCACCAGGCTCTACAGCGGGACCGGCCTGGGGCTGGCCATCTGCCGGCGGCTCACGGAACTCCTGGGCGGCCAGATCTGGGTGGAGAGCGGGCCTGGCCGGGGGTCGTCCTTCCATGTCCGCCTCCCCGTGGCAGGCGCCGTGGTTCCCGACGCCGCTTCCCACATCACCAGCCACGGGGGCACGGTCCTGGTCATCGACGACGACTTCACCATGCGGGACGCCCTGTCCCGCCTCCTCACCCCGGA
>Ga0209098_1000742_pt1 | contig 34350 bp, 35 predicted proteins | sample AD_JPNHW1_MetaG_FD_184429 | JGI IMG/M metagenome (GOLD analysis project Ga0209098, IMG submission 184429) | Active sludge microbial communities of municipal wastewater-treating anaerobic digesters from Japan - AD_JPNHW1_MetaG (SPAdes) (version 2) | ecosystem: Engineered > Bioreactor > Anaerobic...
CCCGGAACGACGGCTCGGACCGCTGGGCCTTCCAGGTGGCCGACCACCGCGTGGAGATCCTCCCCCTGCCGCTCCTGCCGGACGGGGCGCCCGCCCCCCTGCTGGCCGTGATCATCGGGACCGGCCTGGACTTCCCGGGGTGGAGGCGCAGCCTGCGCGGGCTCGAACGCCCCCCGGCGGGCGCCCGGCACAAGGTGGCCCTGGGCTGACCCTTCCATTCGCCAGTGGCGGGTCCGGCCCGCATGCTGGACACTGGGGGCATGCACGGACGTTCCCACGTTCTCCTCCAGGCCGGGCTGCTCCTGGCGTTGGCGGGAGTGTGCGCGGTGATCTCCAACGCCACGGCCGGCGCCTCCCGGCATCTCCCGTGGAGCGGGCGCCCGGCGGCTTCCGGGGCCCAGGTCCCGCCGGCCCCCGGCGCCGCGGACCCGGCCCAGCCCGTCCGCGAGGCCTCGCCGGAAGACGCCTGGGCGCTCTACCGGTCCGGGGCCCCCTTTCTCGACGCGCGCCGGAGCGCCGCCTACGCGGAGGGCCATGTCGCCGGCGCCTGGAGCCTGCCGGTCTGGGAGGACGCGATCGAGGCCCGGATCACCGCCTTCGAGGCCCTCGCCAAGCCGGCCTCCACCAGTCCCCTGGTCATCTACTGCGACGGCGGGGACTGCGCAGACTCCCGTCTCCTGGCCGACCGGCTGATTCCGCTCGGCTACCGGAACCTGCGCCTCTACATGGCCGGCTACCCGGACTGGACGAGACAGGGCCGGCCCGTCCGGAAGGGAGCGCAGCGATGAGGTGGCTCCTCCACCCCTGGCTCACGGTGCGCACCCAGATCGCGCTGGGGCTCGTCTTCGTCGTCGCGGCCCTCCCCAAGATCGCGGATCCCCCAGGCTTCGCGAAGGCCATCTGGATGTACCAGCTCGCCCCCGCGTGGAGCCTCCACCCGGCCGCCCTCGTGCTGCCCTGGCTGGAGCTGGCCTGCGGCCTGGCCCTCTGCCTGGGCGTCTGGAAGCGCGCGGCCGCCGGGTGGATCGCGGCCCTGCTGCTGGCGTTCACCCTGGCGCTGTCCATCAACCTCGCGCGGCACCACCCCGTGGACTGCGGCTGCTTCGGGACCGCCGCCGCCGTGAAGAGCGACGAGGAGCGGCTGTCGGACATGAAGCGGGACCTCCTCCGGGACCTGGGCCTGCTGTTGCTGGCCGGCCACGTGTGGGCCTCGGGCGGCCGTCCCCGGCGGCGCGAGGCCCGCAGGTAGCGGAGCGGGATCTCCGCTCGGGATCCCGGCCGTCTTCCGGTAAAATGGTGGGTTCGGGAGGCGAGGATGCTGGCGGTACAGAACGTGACGATGCGTTTCGGCGCGAGGATCCTCTTCGAGGACGTGACCACCACCTTCACGCCCGGCCGCCGCTACGGCCTCACGGGGCCCAACGGCAGCGGGAAGTCGACCTTCATGAAGATCCTGACGGGCGAGCTCGAGGCCCACAGCGGCACGCTCCAGCGGCCGAGGAAGATCGGCACCCTCAGCCAGGACCAGTTCGCCTTCGACGAGTTCCGCGTCCTCGACACGGTCATCATGGGCAACAAGGCCCTGTGGAAGGCGCTCGAGGAACGGGACGCCATCTACGCCAAGCCGGAGATGACCAACGAGGAAGGCCTGCGCGTCGCGGAGCTGGAGGGCGTCGTGGCCGACGAGGACGGCTACACCGCGGAGAGCGACGCGGCGGTCCTGCTGGACGGCCTGGACATCCCCGAGAGCTGCCACGAGCGGCGGATGGGCGAACTCCAGGGCGGCCAGAAGATGCGCGTCCTGCTGGCCCAGGCCCTGTTCGGACACCCCCAGGCCCTCCTCCTGGACGAGCCCACCAACCACCTGGACCTCGATTCCATCCACTGGCTGGAGGACTTCCTCAACCACTACGACGGCACCGTCATCGTCATCAGCCACGACCGGCACTTCCTGAACCGGGTCTGCACGCACATCGCGGACATCGACTACCAGACCATCATCCAGTACGTCGGCGGCTACGACGACATGGTGATGCAGAAGACCCAGATCCGGTCCCGGCTGGAGGCCGAGAACGCCCAGCGTGAGAAGAAGATCGCCCAGCTCAACGAGTTCATCCAGCGCTTCGCGGCGGGCACCCGGTCCTCCCAGGTGACCTCCCGGCGCAAGGAAGTGGAGCGCCTGACGCCCGGGGACCTGGCCCGGAGCAACATCGCCCGCCCCTACATCAAGTTCGACCAGAAGCGCCCCAGCGGCCGGCATGCCCTGGAGTTCGAGCATGTCTGCGCCGGCTACGGGGACGCCGGCGGCCGGCTGGAGGTCATCCGGGACTTCACCGCGAACGTCGGCCGGGGCGAGAAGGTCGCCATCATGGGCCGCAACGGCGCCGGCAAGAGCACCCTGGTCAAGGCCCTGCTGGCCGACGCTCCCGGCGTCGACGAGGCCGACCGCAACCTCGACTCCGGCACGGTCCGCTGGGGGCACGAGATCAGCGTGGGCTACTTCCCCCAGGACTACCGGGAGTCCATCCAGGACGGCTGGACCCTGGTGGACTGGCTCCGCCAGTACGATCCCGAGGCCTACATCGAGGACATCCGCGGCATCCTGGGACAGATGCTCTTCCGGGGCGACGAGGGCGTGAAGAAGACCGAGGTGCTCTCCGGGGGCGAGTCCTGCCGACTCATGTTCTGCAAGCTCATGCTCCTGAAGCCCAACCTCCTGGTCCTCGACGAGCCCACCAACCACTTGGACCTGGAATCCGTCATCGCCCTCAACGCCGCCCTGCAGCGCTACGAAGGCACCGTCCTGCTCGTCACCCACGACGAGGACCTGATCGACGAAGTCGCCACCCGCATCTGGAACTTCGGCCCCGACGGCATCGAGGACTTCCAGGGGTCCTACGAGGACTACCTCGCCAAGAAGGCCTGACCCCCGCGCCCCACCTCCCCCCGAGCGACAGACGGAATCGCCCGGATCGGCTATACTTTCCCGTGCAGTGGTGTGGGTCCTGTAGCTCAGTGGATAGAGCAACCGCCTCCTAAGCGGTAGGTCGTGCGTTCAAGTCGCGCCAGGACCACCAATCTTCCGGTCGACGTCGCGTCGGCCTTTTCTTTTGGTCTCCGAGAACCGGCCCGAAGACGCGGTCCCGGCAGGCCGGGTTCGGCATGATGCGGACAGTGCGCCCCCTCCGGCGCTTCGGTTCCTGGTTCAGGGGTATCTCGTCTCGCTCGCCCAGTCCAGCCGGCCCAGCACCTCCTGGGCGAGCCGGGGCCTCCTCCCGCGTCGACACCCCCTTGACTCCCGTCCTGCCCAGGATCGCCGCCAGTGCCTGCACCACTTCCTCGGCCAAGTCCCTCAAGCCGGACTTACAGACGCTTTTATACACAACCAGGATTCCGGCCCCCGGGTGTGGACAAGACCTCATATCTCAGCATGGATTGTCCTTGTACCCGCTTTCACGACTCCTCGCAGCGTCGAGACCGGAAGCATCCCTCGTCCGGAACCGAACCGGTTCACACCGAACCCACCGAGTTCGTCCAAAGAGAGAACCTTCTGGCTCACCCCGGCCAGGAGCGCTGTCGATGAGCAGGGGCGACCCCAGGAGCCGACCATGCACAACCCGGCGAGCGAGCCAGCTGGAACGAATCTCCAACAGGTGGTCCGGAGGGCCACGGATGGCCACCCGGAGGCCCTGGACCAGCTGGTGCGCGCCCTCCAGGGCGGCATCTACGGCCTCGCCCTGCGGATGCTGGGGAACCGCGCGGAGGCGGAGGATGCGACCCAGGAGATCCTGGTGCGGGTGGTCACGCGTCTGGCACAGTTCGACGGGCGCAGCCAGGTCCGCACCTGGGCCTACCGGGTGGCGGTGAACTACCTCCTGGATGTGAAGAAGAGCGCCGTGGAGCGACTCCACCACAGCTTCGAGCACATGGCCGAGGACCTGGCCCGGGATCCCGGGCCCGGAGGGCTCCTGGAGTCCGAGTCCTCCGTCCTCATCGACGAGATCAAGGTGGGGTGCACCCTGGGAATGCTCCAGTGCCTGGATCGCCCCCATCGCCTGGCCTTCGTGCTGGGCGAGGTGCTGGAGATGCCGGGGCCCGAGGCCGCCGGCATCCTGGACATCGAGCCGGCGCTCTTCCGCAAACGGCTCCAGAAAGCCCGGGAAGCCATGGTGGGCTTCCTCCGTGCCCACTGTGGGCTGCTCGATGACCGGGCGCCCTGCCGCTGCAGCCGCATGGCCGCCCGACTCCGGTCCGCGGGCGCGGTGGATGCCGCGACATGCGAGTTCGCCGAAGCACCCACCTCCTTCGAAGAAACGCGCCGGATCATCCGCCAAGTGGACGAGGCACGCCGAGTCCTCCATCTCCATCACATCGCCGAGCCGAAGCCTTCCAGCATCGACCATGCGAAGCGCCTGCTCGAAGCCCTGGGGCACGATCATCCCCCAGGCCGCGAAACTTGGCCGGCCGCCGAGTGACCCGCATGTCTTTCCGAATCCGCATCCCCGGCAGGCCTGCGCGGAAGACGGCCTCGTCCTTCGAGTCCCGCCTCAAGCAGGCGCGGGCAGCCATCCGGCAGGCCAGCCACGTCGTGGTTGGGGGCGGAGCGGGTCTGTCGGCCGCCGCGGGCCTCACCTATTCCGGCGAGCGATTCACCAGGCCCTTCGCCCGCTTCATCGAGCGGTACGGAATGGAGGACATGTACAGCGCCGGTTTCTACCCCTTCGAGCACGAGGAGGAACGATGGGCCTACTGGGCGCTGCACATCAGCCTCAACCGCTACGCCCCGCCCGGCCTTCCGCTCTATCGACAGCTCTTCAGCCTGGTGCAGGGGAAACCCTGCTTCGTCATCACCACCAACGTGGATCACCAGTTCGCCAAGTCCGGCTTCCCGGAGGACCGGGTCTTCGCGGTACAAGGCGACTACGGCCTCCTGCAGTGCGCGAAGGCTTGCCACCGGACGCTCTACGGGAACGAAGCGCTGGTGCGGACCTTGCTCGAGCACACCGAGGATTGCCGAGTGCCCGGGGGCCTGGTCCCCAGGTGTCCACGCTGCGGGGGCCCCATGGACGTCAACCTCCGCAAGGACGCATGCTTCGTCGAGGACGAGGCATGGAAGGCGGCCCACGACCGCCATGCGGCCTTCCTCGCGGAGGCCCTGGCGGGGCGCGTCGTGTTCCTGGAACTGGGCGTCGGCTTCAACACGCCGGCCATCATCCGCCTCCCCTTCGAGAAGATGGTCTTCCAGCACCCAGAGGCGCGGCTGGTCCGGCTGAACAAGCACCACTCTGAGGGTCCGGAGGAGAACGCAAGGCAGACCACGGCCTTCGCAGAGGACATGGCCGAGGTTCTTTCCGGATTGATCGGGAGCCAGGATGCATGAACCTCTGGAATCCCCGGCGCGAGGGCGGGATGCCGCGTCCTTGCATGAAGATCTCGCCAGGCTCATCGCTTTCCTCGCCCCGGGAATGCCCGTTCCGCCGACCCAGGAAGCACGCTGGAGGAGGTTCCGGGCTCTCGTCAACCTGCGGCCACCGGGGCCCGTGAGCGCGGAATTCCTGGAGATCCAGGATCGGATCCTGAAGTCCGTGACCGCCGCCAAGGGCATCACCCGGAGCCGGGAGCTGGCGCCGGTCCAGGATCGGCTCCAGCTCTGGCAGGGCGACATCACCACCCTCGAGGTGGACGGGATCGTCAACGCGGCCAACAGTGCTCTGCTGGGCTGTTTCCACCCCGGCCACGACTGCATCGACAACATCATCCACACCTACGCCGGCGTCCAGCTCCGCCAGGCCTGCGCGGAGATCATGGCGGAGCAGGGACACCCGGAGCCGGTGGGCCAGGCGAAGCTCACGCCTGGATTCAATCTGCCGGCACGCCATGTGCTCCACACCGTGGGCCCCATGATCGAAGGTCTCCCCACGGAGGAGCAGCGCCAGCAACTGGCGAGCTGCTATCGCGCCTGCCTGGGCCTGGCGGAAGCCTCGGGCCTGGAGAGCCTGGCCCTCTGCTGCATCTCGACGGGCGTGTACCGGTTCCCCCCAAGGGAGGCTGCCCGCATCGCCGTACAGGAGACGAAGCGGCACCTGGCCGGCGGGAGTCGCCTGGAGAACGTGGTGTTCAATGTATTCCGCGACGAGGACCTGGAGATCTACCGCGCCCTTCTGGCGTGAAGCGAGGCGGCAGATGTGGACTTCCCTTCACACGGGCTTCCTGGACCTCGTCCAAATACCCAGAGGGACAGGAGTCCCGATCTTCGACAAACCCATCAGGAGAACCCATGACCAAGGCAGGGAAGCACTACCGCATCGCCGCGACTGGCGACATCCAGAAGCTGGGACGCGTCACGTTCCACGATGAACTGGACCTCACAGGCTCCGAGATCTCCGTCAACGAGCTCCCTGCCGGCGTGAGCGTACCGTTCGTGCATGCCCACCAGCAGAACGAGGAGGTCTACCTCATCCTGAAGGGCAAGGGTCAGTTCTTCCTCGATGGGGAGGAGATCCCCGTGGCCGAAGGCGACGTGATCCGCGTGGATCCTGCCGGCGCCCGGTGCCTCAAGGCCGACGCCCAGGGCCCGATCCGCTTCGTCTGCATCCAGACCCGGGCAGGCAGCCTCGTCCAGTTCACCCAGAACGATGGGGTGCCTGCGGAAGGCAAGCCGAGCTGGCTCTGATCGCCCACTACCCACTTGCTGCCCGGGATCCGTTCGAGTCCCGGGCAGCGTGACTTCAGCCCCGGACTGGAGCAGCCACGAGGGTAGGATGCATCCAGGCCGGAAGGCCGAGATGCCAAGGAGAACTCGCAGTGAAACGATCCCTAGGAGCGAAAACCCTGGCGATGCCGTCGCCCGTCTGGCTGGTGGGAACCTACGACACAGCGGGAAAACCCAACCTCATGACCGCGGCCTGGGGGGAGATCTGCTGTTCGAAACCTCCCTGCGTGGCCGTCTCCCTCCGCAGGGCCACCTACAGCTATGCCGCCATCGAGGCACGGAAGGCCTTCACGATCAGCATTCCCTCGGAACACCAGGCGAGGATGGCCGATTTCGTGGGCATCGAATCCGGCAAGGACGTGGACAAGTACGCCGTCTGCCGCCTGGCACCGGTCCGCAGCGACCTGGTGGATGCGCCCTACGTCGCGGAAACACCGCTGGTCCTGGAATGCCGCCTGCTCCACACGCTCGAGATCGGACTCCATACGCTGTTCGTGGGCGAGATCCTCGACGTGAAGGCGGAGGAGTCCGTGATCGGCGAGAAGGGGAAACCCGACATCGAGAAGGTCCAGCCGATGATCTATGACGCGGCCGGCCAGCGCTATTACGGCATCGGTCGGACCCTGGGCAGGGCGTTCTGCATCGGCAGTGGCCTCAACCAGGAATAGTGGACAGCCGGTCCGTCATTTCCTGCCTGCCCACATCCCTCATCGGTTGTGTATAAATGTATCTGTAAGCCCGACTTGAGGCCCTGAAGTAGAGGTTGGCCACCGAGTTCGGCAGGTTGATCGCGTGCTAAACCACCAACTTGGAGGACGCGATGCCCGAAGGGAAGTTTGGACTCGGTGGTTTTTTGGGGAAGGCCTGTTCTCAAACGGAGGCGAGGGAGTCAGGACACTCGTGGAGGAGGTCGTGCAGGCACTGATTGGCTCGGAGGCGGAGGAGTTCTTCGGGGCGCCTTGGAATGCGAAGGGGCTGCCCTGACCCCATGGATATCGGAACGGGCTGAAGGGGCGAGTGGAGGAGAAGGCCCTGCTTGCGAAGCACTGGGGGAAGAAGTATCCGAAGCTCGTAGCCTGTCTGGAGGACCACTTCGACTCCGTCCTGGCGGTACTCAACGCGCCTGCCGGGCACCGAAAGCGCCTGCGGACGACGAATCATGTCGAACGCGTGAAACCGGAGTTGAAGCGCCGGGGTCGCACCATCCGAATCTGGCCCAATCCGGCCAGCCGGGATCACCTCTGCGGGGTGCTGCTCATGGAGCAGCTCGAACGCTGGACCGGCATCACCTGGCTGAAGCCGGAGGGTGTATGACCCACGCGCCGCGGGGGGTCCGCTTCGGCCGGGCTCCGCCATCCCTTCGCGGCCTCCCTGCATTCACTGCGATCCATCTACCGTCTAGGACGTACAGAAACTTCTGGACACTGCTCGCCGGCTGGGCCCCTGAACGGCTCTTCGCCCACGGTGCAGGTCCATGGCGAGGCCCGACTTCTCGGCGGGATGCCCCCCCTCCCGGTAGCATGGATCCATGGAGCTCCCTCACCCATGAAAGTCCTCGAATACGCAGATCTTGATACCTCCCGCGTCGGTCCGGCCTATGCCAAGTTGGTGCAGGCCCTGGAGCGGGGGGACTTCCGCTCGGCGGAGGTCAAGAAGCTCGCGGGGGGCCAGGGGCGCTACTACCGGGCCAGACTGGACCACACCAACCGGGCGCTCTTCACGACGATCCGCCATGGGGAGGCCACGTTCATCCTGATGCTGGAGATCGTCGAGAACCACGCCTACGACAGGAGCCGCTTCCTGCGGGGCGTCCAGGTCGACGAGGCCAAGATTCCCGACGCAGAGGCCGCCGAGGCGGCCCGGGAAGCCGCGCCAGTCCGCTACATCCACCCGGGCCGCACGGAGGTCCATCTCCTCGACAAGCCCATCTCCTTCGACGAGGCCCAGGCGGCCGTCTTCCACCTGAAGCCCCCCGTGGTGATCGCGGGAAGCGCCGGCAGCGGCAAGACGGCTCTGACCCTGGAGAAGATGAAGAAGGTGGACGGGGAAGTCCTCTACGTGACCCACAGCCCTTTCCTGGCTCAGGGAGCCGCGGAGGCTTACCATGCCTTCGGTTTCGACCGGGCGGCCCAGGATGTCACCTTCTTCTCCTACCGGGACTTCCTGGAGTCCCTGCGGGTACCCGAGGGACGGGAGGCCACCTGGCGGGACTTCGCCGCTTGGTTCGAGCGGCATCGCACCCTGGCCAAGGGCTTGGATCCCCACCAACTGTTCGAGGAGCTGCGGGGCGTCATCACGGCCCAGGCGGAGCAGGCCCTGGACCGAGCCAGCTATCTGACCCTGGGCGTCAAGCAGTCCATCTTCCTGGAAGAGGACCGTGAGCGGGTCTACAACCTTTTCGAGAAATACCGGGCCTGGCTTGCAGAAAGCGTCCTCTACGACCAGAACCTGGTGGCCCACGCCTGGAAGGAACTGGCCCGGCCGCGCTATGACTTCGTGGTCGTGGACGAGGTGCAGGACCTCACCATGGCCCAGCTCTCGCTGGTGCTCAGGACCCTCAAGAAGCCCGGACAGTTCATGCTCTGCGGGGATTCCAACCAGATCGTCCATCCCAATTTCTTCGCGTGGAGCCACGTGAAGACCCTCTTCTGGGCCGACGCGGCCCTGGCGGGGCGTCAGGAACTGAAGGTCCTCCAGGCCAACTTCCGGAACAGCCAGGAACCTACACGGGTGGCCAACACCCTGCTCAAGATCAAGCAGGCGCGATTCGGCTCCGTGGACCGCGAGAGCAATTTCCTGGTGCGCTCCGTGAGCCTGGAGCAAGGCCGGGTGGTGCTGGTGCCAGACCGGGAATCCTTCAGGAAGGAACTGGACGAGAAGACCCGGGCCTCGGCCCAGGTGGCGGTGCTGGTGCTCCGGGACGAGGACAAGGCCGAGGCCAGGCGCCACTTCCGCACGCCCCTGATCTTCAGCGTGCATGAAGCCAAGGGCCTGGAATACGACCGCATCATCATCTACCGCTTCGTCTCGGACCGGCGGGCGGCCTACGAGGCGTTGACGGAAGGGGTGGAATCCCAGGCCCTGGAAAGGGACGAACTCGACTACCGGAGGGGAAAGGACAAGACGGACAAGGGACTGGAGACCCACAAGTTCTTCGTCAACGCCCTCTACGTGGCCATCACCCGGGCCATCCGGGAGGTCTACATCGTCGAGCAGGACACCGAACACCCACTCTTCCGCCTGCTGGGACTGAGCACCGAGGCCGAGGTCCTGAAGCTGGAGGCCCGGACCAGTTCGCGGGAGGACTGGCAGAAGGAAGCCCACCGGCTGGAGATGCAGGGCAAGCAGGAGCAGGCGGAGGCCATCCGGAAGACCATCCTGCGCCAGGGGGAGGTGCCCTGGAACGTCCTGGATGCCTTTGGACTTGAGCGCCTCCTGACCAAGGTCTTCGTGGAGAAGGCCCCCGGCCGGAAGCCCGCCGAGCAACTTTGCGAGTTCGCGGTGTTCCACGACGAACCCATCCTTTCGGCCCACCTTTCCACGCTGGCGGGCGTGAAGGTCCCCGCTCCAGAGGCGAGGGAGAGCCAGCGCCAACGCCTCCTGGCCCCCTTTGCCTCCCGGAAGCCCAGGGAGGTGCTCCGGCAGTGCGAGGAGTTCGGGACCGAATTCCGGACCCCCATGGGCCTGACTCCCCTCATGGCCGCCAGCGCTGCCGGGAATGTGGAGCTGGTGGAAGCTCTCCTGGACCTGGGAGCGGGACGCGACACCGTGGACCACTTCGGCCGCAACGCCTTCCACTGGGCCCTCCTGCTGGCCTTCCGGGACGCGGACTACGCCCGGAAGGTCCTTGCGCCCATGGCGGAGCGCCTCGCCCCCCCGGCCATCGATCTCCGGGAGAGCGACAGGCTGGTGCGCCTGGTGCCCCAGCACTCGGAGTACCTGGTCTTCCAGACCTTGTGGACCCTCTTCTCCACGGTCTTCCGCCGCTACGACTGGCAGGGACGCTTCGGCTTCAGGACGGACCTGATCCTGGAGGCATGGAGCCACCTTCCGCCCTCCATGCTGTGCCCCGAGCGGAACAAGCGCCAGCACCTGAGCGCCGTGCTCTCCCGCAACGAAGTGGACCGGGACTACACCTACAACCGCCGAATCTTCAAGCGCATCCGGCAGGGCTGGTACGTGCTCAACCCCCTCCTGTGCCTGCGCCGGGGACAGGAAGGCAAGGACGAAACATGGACGCCCCTGCCCCAGGTCCTGAACCTGGCCCTGGCCCGGGAGCTGGCCCAGCCCGCCTTCTGGGAGGACATGGACGAGTTCTATGTCGCCGCCGGCCTTCCCGCCCCGCCCGCCCCCATCCTCCGCATCCCCTTCGAAGCCGCGGAAGCTCGTCGGCAGGAGGAACTGGCCTCCCGCACGGGATGGAGGAAGTAGGGCAAGATGCCAGCAGTCCGATCTGCCGTCGCGCGACCGAGCTGGCAAAAACCATCAATCGACCGTGCTCAACGCCCGTAGGCATTGGATCTGAAGGCTGGCCCAGGAGCGCGGCCTGCTCTCCCTCGATGCCCCCCTGGGAACCTACCTGCCGCCCTTCAAGGGCAGGCCCGCGCCGCGCGTCCGGGACGTCCTCTGCCACGCGTCCGGACTGCCGGTCTTCAAGTTGAACATGGGGCTGAACGCCCGGCCCGGGACGCTCACCCTGGCCGATCTCGCCTCGGGGATCGCCGAGCGGCCGCTGCTGGAGGAACCCGGGAAGCGATTCGTCTGGGCCTTCAACAACGATGAACTGGCCGGACTCGTGCTCGAGACCGTCACGGGCAAGCCGTACCCCGCCCTGCTCTCGGAGTGGATCCTCAAGCCCCTCGGCATGGCCCGCACGGGGGTGGGACTGGTTCCCGAAGGCCAGGCCGTCGCCTGGGAAACGCGGCTGGCGGAGTTCCGGAAGAACCTGGCCCTCTGGAAGGGCAGCTACCGGTGTTCCGTGGGCCTCTACTCGACCCTGGAGGACCTCGACCGGTTCTTCGACGCCCTGTCCGGCGGCCGCCTCGTTTCCGCCCGGGCCTACCAGGACATGCAGGCCCCCTACGTCAAGGACGGCGCGGAAGGCGCGGCCCTCGGCTTCAACGTGGCCGAAAGCGGCGTCCTCCACAACGGCGGCGACGACGGAAGCGGATTCTATGCCGTCTTCTGGTACGACCCGCGCCACGACCTGCGGATCCTCGCCCTGGGCAACCGCTGGATGGACCTGGAGGGCCGGAGCCTGCGGAAGGTCCTGGTTCCCGAGGTCTACGCTTCCCTGGGGCTGCGGGAGTGACCAGGGGTCCATGGGCAATCCTGCCTATTGAAGGCGCGGGGCTCCGGCCTTATCTCAGCGGGGATGCTCTCGGCCCGAGGGCCGTCGCCGGAACGTTCCGTCGTCTCCAGGAGGTCTTCATGAAACGCCACCTTCTCGCGTCCCTCTTCCTGCTGTTCGCATGGCTGGCCGCCCCCGGCTTCGGCCAGCTTCCACGGACCGAGGCCCTGCTGAAGGATTTCGAAGGCAGGCACCTGTTCTACGGTTCGGTACTCGTGAAGCGCGGCGGCGCGAACCTCTTCCAGGGCGCCTACGGTCCCCACGAGCCCCCCTATCCGGTCCCGAGGAACGCGCCGGATTCCGCATACTACCTGGCGGGGTGCGGCGAGCTCTTCGGCGGCACCCTGGCCATGATGGCGGTGGAAAAGGGGCTGATGGCCCTCGACGAGCCTATCGGCACCTACGTCCCGGCCTTCAAGGGCAGGCCCGGGCCCAGGGTGAGGGACCTGCTCTGCCACGCCTCGGGACTGGTGGGACGGCTCATGCACCCCACCGACAAGCCCTGGACCAAGGCGGACACGGCCGCCTGGGCCGCCGAGGACGGGCTCGCCTTCCCGCCCGGCTCCCGGCAGGCATACTGCGGCTCGGATTTCGATGTCCTCGCATATGCCCTGGAGCTCGTGGCCGGGAAACCCTACAAGCAGCTCCTGGCCGAATGGATCGCCGCGCCGCTGGGCCTCAAGCACACCAGCCTCGGGCTCTTCCCGGAAGGGGACCCCGCCCTGGCGCAGATCTACCGCCAGTCCGACTGGAACTTCTGGCTGAAGAAAACCTATGACGGTTCGGCCGCCCTCGATGTCTACTCCGCGCCCCCGGACCTGGCCGCCTTCCTGGAGGCCCTGGCCTCGGGGCGCCTCGTCTCGAAGGGATCCTTCGACCTCATGCGGACCGGGACCCTGCCGGAGGCCTCCTTCACGAAAGGGAAGGGCAAGGCGGGACTCGGATGCTGTCTCACGCCCGGGGGCGCGCTCTTCAGCACGGGACGGATGGGCGGGATGGCGGACGAAACCGCCGGCTACCACGCCCTGGCCCTCCACGATCCCCGCTACGGCCTGACGGTCGTCCTCCTGGCGAACAAGTGGAAGCCCGACCCCGATGCCCTCGCCCTCGACGTCGTGGTCCCGTCCATCTACGCGGACCTGGGACTGGCTGAATAGACCCGGTCGGCCGCGCCCTCCCGGGCACGGCTCATGGGAACCGGCCGGGAGGCCGAAAACAGGGGGACGGCTCTCCCTTCCGGCGGCTTCCCATGTCCTGCGCGGCGTCGATCCAGGTCCTGCGTTTCCTCCTCCCGGTGAGGCGGCTCTGGCTGCAGTCGGTCCTGGGCGTGCAGGGACTCATGCAGGTCCTGATGAAGGAGCGGAACGGGGGGGCCTGGACGGCGGAGGACCGGGCCCAGATCCGCCTGTGCCTGAAGGCCCTGGGCAGCGCGGCTCCCATGCTGGCGCTCTTCTCGCTGCCCGGGGGCTCCCTGCTGCTGCCCCTGCTGGCCTGGCTCCTGGACAGGCGGGGCCGGGGGCGGGAGACGTAGCCGGGAGGGTCACGGAGCTGCGTCGAGCCGCTCCCTCCGCCAGAAGCCTTCATCCAGGTCGAACTCCCGCGTCTCCTCGGCCTCGCCGGGATTGGCGATCACGACGCGGAGCCTCGGGGGCCCTGCGAGGGGAGAATCGACGATCCACGAGGCCAGGGTGTGCTCCCGGCCGCTGCGCCACAGGCTGTCGTCGGGACCGTCATGGCGGTCCCGGCTCATCGCGGCGAACTGGGCAAGGGTGAACGGTTTCCCGGCCTGCGCCAGCAGCTCGCCGATGCGGGCGAGGCGCCTGGCGCTGCTCGCACCGATCCTTGCGTTGCAGGCGGCCGCGAGCCTCGGGTCCAGGAAGTGGTTGGTGTGCGCGGCCGTGCCGGCCTCGATCACCTCCAGGCTGAAGCGCCCTCCCAGTCCCACCTCCGCCACCAGCAGCTTCCGCCGGTCGGCCACCAGGAAGAAGGAGGCGCGCGCCTGGGAGAAGAGCTTCGGGGCGTCGGCCGCCAGCGCGTCGACGCACCCGTAGCCCGCCAGGATCCGCCGCATGACGCCGTGCCTGCCTGGCTGGTCGGCCAGGAGCTTCTTCGGGATGTTGGTGGAGGCGGAGACAATCGAGAGGCCCTTCTCGTTCACACCCGCCTTCAAGCCGGGGTCGCTGCCGTCCTCCGCGAAGAGCCCCAGGTAGGCGAGCCCCTGGCCGGGGTGGACGAGCCGCAGCGCCTGGCGATGATCGGGCCGCCAGTCCCTGTTCTTCGACAGCAGCGTCCCCCCCGCGGAGCCTTCGTTGACGGCGGCCCAGAGGGTGCACGCCGCGAGCCTCGCCGGGCACAGGACCAGGAGGGCGGTCGCCAGCGCGATGGATCGTGTGTTCGCGGCCCGGATCATCCCTGCAAGGATGCCACATCCGGCGCTCCTGGAGGCAGGAGGCCCGTCCGCTCAGCGGGTGTAGTAGGCCAGGAGGATCTTCCGCTCGGCCTCCGTGAGCTGGGCCCCCCGCTTCACCATCTTGTCGAGGAGGTCTCCGGCCTCCCCGGGGCTGGAGGCGCGGAACCGGAGGGCGGGCTCGGACGAATGGCAGGAGGCGCACCGGGCCTCGATGATCGCGCAGGGGTCCGAGCCCGGCGCTGGAACGGGCGGGGAAACGACCGAGGCCCGGAAGCCGTCCACCAGGACCCGCTTCTGTGCATCGCCCAGGCGGGCCTCGGGATGGAAGAGGGTGTACTGGATCGGCGGCATGCCTCGGTCAAGGGCGCGCTGCAAGCCCTCGGGCGAAAGCCGGCCCGTCCAGTCCGAGAAGTCGAGCTTGCGCCTCGCCTCGTTGATGTCGCTCCGGGCGAGCCACGAGAAGGGGGCCACCTTCACGGCCCACCACCAGCGGGTCTCGCTGCTGTGGCAGTCGTAGCACGCCGACCGGGCGATCCGTTCCGCGTCCCGGGCCTTCCAGGCGAAGGGGCGCTGGGCGGGCTGCGCCGCGCGGTCCCGGCCGTAGGGAACGAACTGGATCGCGGCGAAGATGAAGGCCAGCACGAGAAGATCCCACAGGCAGGTCCTTCGGGAGGCAGGCATGCGGAAGCGCGGGAAAGCCATGGATTTCCTCCTTCCGTCGAAACGATGGAGCCGTCGACCTGGATGCAGGATCCTAGCGCGGGCATGCCGGACGGACAACTGGTTCTGACAAACCCTGTCGCCGAGGTGTGTCCGCCCCGCGCACCCGGGGACCGGGCGGCTTCAGCGCCCCGCGGCGCCGAGCAGGCCGACCGTCAGGGCGTCCCGGCGCCCCTGAAAATACTTGCCGAGCACCCGCTCGAAGACGGATCCGGCGGGGGACACGGATGCGAACAGGGTGGCGCAGGAATGGAGCTTCAGGTCGTCGGGGGAACCGAAGATCTCCTGCGCGGACCTCCCCTCGACCTGGAGCACCGCCTCGAAACATTCCTTCAGCCTCGGCCCCAGGACGGCGTGGTCGAGATAGGCCTCGGCTTCGGCGAGGTCCCTGATGGCGTAGCGCCTGGAGATGGCGCTGGAACCGAGCCCTTCGAGCTGCGGGAAGACGTACCACATCCAGTGGGTCCGCTTCCGGCCGCTCCGGATCTCGGCCAGGGCCCGCGCGTAGTCGCCTGCCTGCGCCGCCACGAAGCGGCCCAGGCCGTGGGGATCGCCAGCGCGACCAAGGGGGTCCGGGTCCATCATGTCCTGTCCTTCCCCGACAGGGCGCCATGCCGGCGCCCAGGTGCCGTACAATTCCGGAGACCCTTCTACCACAGATCCCACAGGGCAGGGTGATCCATGAAACGATGCATTCCGATGACCGTCCTCGTGCTGCTCACCTCCTGCGCGACGATCAGGACGAAGTGGCACGAGACGTTCGCGCACGAGCCCGCCCCCGAGGAGATGATCGTCGGAGACTGGGCGATGCCGGTCGTGGACCCGGACCACCCCTTCACGCCCCCGGTCGAGGGCGAGGTGCCCCAGTGGAAGCTGGGCGAGTGCGCCAACGTCTTCCAGTTCTACGCCAGCGGGGAATTCCACGAGATCGCCCGGCAGGGCGGCGCCAAGGTGGACTATTTCGGCCGCTATTCCTTCTTCGGGGACCGGAGCCTGATGCTGCGCTACGCCAAGGAGAACCGGAACGCGCGGCTTGACTATGAGTTCAGGTCCAGGGATTCGGTCGTCTTCCGGTTCATCCCGGGTTCCGGCTCCGGGAAGGACAAGATCGAGCCCTACTACCGGTTCAGGATCGCCGGCAGGTGATGCGAATGAACGGAATCCTCCGACGGACCTTGACCAGTGCCTGCCTCCTGGCGCTCTCCCCGGGGCCGGCAGGCCTCGGGGCGGCCCAGTCCCCCGGTGCCGGGACTGCGGCGCGCAAGGCGCCGACGAGGCACCTGTTCCCGGTCCCCGAAGGCTACGCCGACGCGCTGGACGTGGACTCCCCGGCCACCGAATTCTTCGAGGACCTCAAGGTGAGCTGGAGCCTCCGGGAGGTGAACACCCGGGGCCTGATCGCGGTGCTGGCCCGGATGGCCGACGTCGAATACTTCTACCACGGGGGCTCGAACCCGTACGGCAGCCACGCGCTTCCGAACCCGCTCGACGTGCGCCACTGCTACATCTGTTTCCTGGAGAGCGGCGACGTCCGCAGGCAGCTGTCGGAGATGAAGGCCTCCCTCCAGTCGGCGCCGAATGCCGGCCTCTCCGATCTCGAAAGGACGGTCAAGAAGATCAAGGCCAACGAGCCGAAGCCCCTGGGGATCCTCCGGGAGCTGGAGAACGGGTTCATCTTCGGCTATCTCGTGGGTCCCAGCCGGGTGAACCCGGACAAGGCCGCGAAGACGGCGCGGCTGTTCCTGACCGGGACGGTCGGCTCCGCCGGGGGCGGCTATTTCATCAACGACGTGTCCGTCGTGAAGGGCCGGCCGGATCTCGAGGAAGCCCTTGCGCGGGTCGAGGCCATCGCCAGGCAGATCCACCCGGCTTCTTCCTGAGCCGGCCTTTCCCATCCCGGAGGCATCCCATGCCGGATCCCAGAGAATCAAGGACCGAGGAGTTCAGGCTCGAGGGCGGAAAAGTCCTGGACAAGGTGAAGGAGCTCATCCATGCGGGGAACGTGCGCCGCATCATCCTGAAGAACGAGGAGGGCAAGGTCTACCTGGAGATCCCCCTCACCGTGGGGCTCGTGGGCGCCGCCCTGCTCCCGGTCCTCGCGGCGGTCGGGGCCCTCGCCGCCATCGTCGCGCGCCTGGTCATCGCCGTCGAGAAGGTGGAGGATTGATGCGCCCCCGATCCCACTCCGCGGGATGCTTTACGGCCCGGATGCATGCATAATGCGGCATTCCCCGACAAGGAGGCATGATGGGCACCCCCGTATTCTTCGACGAAGTGGTCGATGCCGGCGATACCCGGGGCCGGAGCGAAGGGAAATGTTCCGTCGAGGTGGTCGACTGCTACGGGACGCCGGAACTGCGGATCGGCCCGGAGGACGACCCCGAGAAGGACTGGATCGCCGAGTTCAAGGACTGGGACCAGTTCACGCGCTTCGTCCAGGCGGTGGTCGACCTGCACGGCCGCCGGAACGGGGGACGCACCCGGATCGCGCATCCATGAGGTTCCCGGAGAGACGGGCATGAGCCCCTGCCCCTTCTGCGACCTCATCGGGGGCGACCGGGACCGGACCATCGTCTACGAGGACGGCACGGTGATCGCCTTCATGCCCCTGCGCCCCCTCCACGAAGGCCACGTGCTCGTCATGCCGAAGACCCACTACCTGGACGTCTTCCGCATCCCGGCCCCCGAGCTGGTCCAGCTCTTCCGGGCCGCGGGCCGGATCTCCAGGTCCCTGGACGGCCTCTTCCGCCCGCCCAAGGTGGCGACCCTCTCCGCCGGGCTCCTGGTCGAGCATGCGCACCTGCACCTGATTCCCGTGTTCGGCGAGGGCGACCTCACCACCCGGTCCGAGTTCGAGGGCACGACCCTGGAGAGGACACGGCTGGAGCTGGACCGGCTTTCCGCCGCCATCCGGGACGGGCTCGGGCCCGCCTGACGCCCTCCCCCGCGCCTCCGGCCGCCGGGGCATTCCGATACACTGGACCTCTCGTTCCGGGAGTCCAGCGTGTTCGGCAAGATCCAGCGCATCCATTTCGTGGGCATCGGGGGCATCGGCATGTCGGGCATCGCCGAGGTCCTCGTGAACCTGGGCTACCAGGTGCGGGGCTCGGACCAGAAGGAGAGCGCCGCCCTCGAACGGCTGCGGGGCCTGGGCGTGGCCGTCCACGTCGGCCACGACGCCCGGAACGTCGGGGACGCCCAGGTGGTGGTGATCTCCAGCGCGGTCGGGAGCGACAACCCGGAAGTCCTGGCCGCCCATGCCGCCAAGATCCCGGTCATCCCCAGGGGCGAGATGCTGGCCGAGCTGATGCGCATGAAGCACGGCATCGCGGTGGCGGGTTCCCACGGGAAGACGACCACCACCAGCATGGTGGCCCACATCCTCAGCCAGGGAGGCCTCGACCCCACCATCATCGTGGGCGGAAAGCTCGGGACCATCGGCAGCAACGCCAAGCTGGGGAAGGGCTCGCTCCTCGTGGCGGAGGCCGACGAGAGCGACGGCAGCTTCCTGATGCTCACCCCCACCCTGGCCGTCATCACCAACATCGACCGCGAGCACCTGGACCACTACCGGGACCTGGACGAGATCAAGGAGGCCTTCGTCGCCTTCGGGAACAAGGTTCCCTTCTACGGCAGCGTCTTCGCCTGCATCGACTGCCCCAACGTGGCCTCCATCCTGCCCCGGCTCAAGCGCCCAGTCCGGACCTACGGCACCAACCCCCAGGTGGACATCCGCGCGCTGGACATCCGCCAGGAGGAATGCCGCACGCACTTCAGGGTCCGGGTCTCCGGCGAGGACTTCGGCGCATTCTCCCTGGGCATCCCGGGCGACCACATGGTCCTCAACGCCCTTGCCGCCATCGGGATCGCCCTCGAGATGGGTCTCGAGAGGACGGCCATCCAGGCTAGCCTGGCCGGCTTCACGGGCGCCGACCGGCGGTTCCAGAGGAAGGGCGAGCGGAAGGGCGTCCTGGTGGTCGACGACTACGGCCACCATCCCACGGAGATCGCCGCCACCCTCGCGGCGGCGCGGAAGGGGTTCCCGGACCGCCGCATCGTCGCGGCCTTCCAGCCCCACCGCTACACCCGGACCCGGGCCCTCCTGGAGGAGTTCGGCCACGCCTTCTTCGACGCGGACGTGGTCGTGGTCACCGACATCTATGCCGCCAGCGAGGAACCCATCCCCGGACTCACCGGGGCGTCGCTGGTGGAGTCGATCCTGGCCCACGGGCAGCGGGAGGCCCACTACGTGCCCAGGATCGAGGACCTCCCCGCGGCCCTGGACGGACTGACCCTTCCGGGGGACCTCCTGCTCACCTTCGGCGCGGGAACCATCACGAACGTCGGCCCCCGGTTCCTGGCCCTCTGAGGAAGGCCTGGACGGGGGCCGCGGCGGCCTGCCGCATGGGCGCCGTCAGATGTGCTCGACCTTCCGGGACCGGATCGGGGACACGAAGCGGTAGTCGATGTCCCAGGGGAAGTAGATCCACTTGTCCTGGCGGAACTCCTTGACGAAGGTGTCCACGATGGGACGCCCCATGGGCTTGGCGTAGAGGGTCGCGAAGTGGGCCTTGGGAAGCATCTCCCGCACGGCCCTGGCGGTCTTGCCCGTGTCCACGAGATCGTCGATCAGGAGCCAGCCGTCCCCATCGCCCTCGACGGTCTTGAGCCAGCGGAGGCTTCCCTGGGCCTGCTGCGCGTTGCCCTCGTTCGAGGCCCCGTAGCTGACGACGCAGACGGTGTCGATGAGCCTGATCTCCAGCTCCCGGGCCACCAGGGCGGCGGGCACGAGCCCGCCGCGCGTGATGGCGATGATGCCCTTCCAGTCCCCGAGGTCGTGAAGGATCGTGCAGAGGTAGCGCGCGTCCCGGTGGAGTTCGGGCCAGGAGATGACGACTTCGTCCTTGTAGGGATTGGCGCTCATGGATTCCTCATCTCCCCCGGACGGTCCTCACCGCGGCGGCGATGGCCTTGAAGACCCCCGGGATCTGGGCTTCGGTCAGGCAGGAGAAGGCCACGCGGAGGTTGGTCGGGCCCAGGGCGATGGTGCCGACCCCGTGCTCGTCGAGGAGGTTCATGCGCACGGTGTCCGCGTCGGCGTCCTTGAGGCGCAGGCACATGAAGTAGCCGCTGTTGTAGGGATAGACGTCCCAGCAGTCCGCGTATTCCGCCCGGCGGCATGCCACCCCCGTGGCCTCGGCGCGCTGGCGGAGGATCTCCACCTTCTCGGCCTGCTGGCGGCGGAAATCCGGATCCTGGAGGGCCTTCAGGACGATCGTCTGCCCCGGGTGGGTGACGCTCGACACCATGGCGCGGATCACGCCCGCGGTCTTGTCCTCCAGGGCCTTGTAGGCGGCGGGCGTGCCGTTCTTGACGCCGTAGGTGATGAAGCCCACGCGCATGCCCCACACGAAGGCCTCCTTGGTGCCCCCGTCGACCTTGACGGCCAGCAGGTTCGGGTGGGCCTGGGCCAGCCGGCCGAAGAGGGATTCCTTCTCGCAGGCCTCGTCGAAGAACATGCCGTAGTAGGCGTCGTCGCAGACCACCACCAGCCTGCTCCCAGCCTCGGCGGCCTCGGTGAGGGCGCGCACGATGCCGAGGGCCTCGGCCTTGGTCGGCGTGTAGCCGGAGGGATTGTTGGGGAAGTTGAGGGATACCACGAGCTTCCGGCCCAGTCGCGCCTTCAGGGCCTGGGAGAAGGCCTCGAGGTTGAAGCCCTTGAGCCCGGCGTCGAAGAAGGGGTAGTAGCTGATGTGGGCGCCAAGCCGGGTCTCCCAGGCCAGGTTGTAGTTCTCCCACAGCAGGTCGCCGGAGAGGACCTCGTCCCCGGGATCCAGGAAGAGCTCGCCAATGGTGGAGAGTCCGTGGGTCAGGGCGTTGGTGACCACGGGATTGGACACGGGCTGCCCGCCCAGGGAGGGAGTCTCCTCGCGCTGCTTCTGGGCCCAGGCCTGGCGCAGGGCGGGCTTCCCGTAGCTGGGTGCGTAGTCGTAGAGGTTCGCCGAGGTGAGGCCGCTGAAGTAGCGATGCACGCACGCCAGGTACATGGGCTCCCCGTTCTCGGTGGCGATGCCGATGGTCGCGTTGGCCACCTTGGCCTTCTGCTTGGCCTCCGCGCCCTGGGCGAGGATGCCCTTGGTGGGGAAGAAGAACCGCTTCCCGCGCTCGCCCAGGAGCTCGAAGACCGCCGGGCAGTCCTTCCGGATGGACTCGTTGGCGATCTGAGCCAGGGGATTCAGTTCGGCGACTTGCGTGGCACTCATGAGCGCACTCCTTCAACCAGACCTTCATGTTATCTGGGTCGGGCATCCTTTCGAACCGTGCGGGCGATCGATGCTTAAATATATCTCCCCGAGGGTCCTCCGATGCGCCTCCCGCCTCCTCCCGTGCTCCTGGCCACGCTCTCGCTGGTGGTCCGCGCCCAGGCGCCCCTGCCGCCCCAGGCCGGCTGGGACGGAGAATGGAGGCTCCTCCCCGGGGAGAGCGACCGGGTGGACGCTCTCATCGAGGAGCACCTGAAGGGGCGGAACTTCGCCGCGAAGCTGCTCTGGAAACGGAAGCTCACGGCGGCGTGCCGGACCTACCCGAACCTGGACCTGCTGTTCGGGAGCCAGTTCCGCGTGACCTTCGGCAGGGAACTCCCGGCGGACACCCCCGCAGACGGGAGCCGCGGCGCGTGGATCCGCAGCGACGGCGAGCGGTTCCAGGTCTTCCTGCGCCAGGAGGAGGGCCGCCTCGTCCAGACCTTCCAGGGAAAGGGCTACACGCTCACCCATGCCTACACCCTGGACCGGGGGAGCCGGAACCTCGAGCTGCGGGTCACCTATGCGAGTCCTAGGCTGGAGCCGCCGTTCTCCTACCGGATGGCCTACCGGAAAGTGGAATGACCGTCAGTTGATGACCTTCACGCGCCGGGGAGGCTCGGAGGGCCGGCCGCCCTCCCGCCCGACGAGGATCCATTCCAGGAGCGTGGCCACGACGCTGGAGACCAGGGCGCCGAAGACCCCGGCCCAGAAGCCGGCCACGGAGAATCCCAGCCCGAGCCTCGAGGCGAGGGTCCCCGCCAGCCAGAACACCAGGCCGTTGATGAAGAGGCTGAGGCAGCCGAAGGAGCAGACCATGGGGACCATGGCCAAGTACTTCAGCAGCGCGCCCAGGGTGGCGTTCATGGCCCCCAGGAGGACCGCCACGCCCAGCAGCTCGAGGAAGGGCCCTCGGTGGATGCCCGGGACGAGGTGCGAGGCCACGAGCAGGCCCGTGGCGGAGAAGAGGAAGCGGAGCAGGATTCTCAAGGGACGTCCTTCCGGCAGGCCGTGGATTTCGATGAGGCATCCGGGCGCCTGCCCCCCTTCCCCCGGATGTCCCTGGCCATGTCCTGGGTGACCGTGGCCCCCGGCGAAACGCTGCTCGTCAGCCAGACGTTGCCGCCGATGACGGAGCCCCGGCCGAGGGTCACCCGGCCCAGGATGGTGGCGTTGGAATAGATCGTCACGTCGTCCTCCACCACGGGATGGCGGTCGATGCCCTTGATGGGGTTGCCTTGCTCGTCCAGGGGGAAGCTCTTGGCGCCGAGGGTCACGCCCTGGTAGATCCGCACGTTGTTCCCGATGATGCACGTCTCGCCGATGACGACGCCCGTCCCGTGGTCGATGAAGAACTTCTCGCCGACCCGGGCGCCGGGGTGGATGTCGATGCCGGTCAGGCTGTGGGCATGTTCGGTGATGATGCGGGGGATGAGCGGCACGCCCAGCTTCAGCAGTTCGTGCGCCAGGCGCTGGCTCGTGATGGCCATCAGCCCCGGATAGCAGAAGATGGCCTCGTCCTGGTTCCGGAGGGCCGGATCCCCCTCGTAGGCGGCCTGGACGTCCGTGGCGAGGATGCGGCGCACCTCCGGCAGCCGGGAGATGAAGACCTGGGCCAGTTCGAAGGCCCGCTCGTCGCACCGGTCGCAGACCGCCCCCCCCTCCGTGCAGGGGACGCAGAGGCCGCGCTTGATCTGCTCCCCAAGGCCGTGCAGGACCCTGTCCAGGGTCGCGCCGACATGGTAGCGCAGGGTCTCGCCCGTCAGCTCGGAGGGACCGAAGAAGCCCGGGAAGAGGATCGACCGGAGATCCTCCACGAGCTCGTAGATCACCGTGCGGGAGGGGAACTCCCGGCGCGCGTGGGGCGGCTGGGGACCCGTGACGAGCGATTCGCTGGCCGTACAGAGCGCCTCCACCACGGGCCCCAGTCTGGACTGGGACAGGCGGGAGGCGGAAGGCGCGGCCGGGTCGCTCATGCTTCATCCTAGGATCGCGCCCGGCACCTGGGAAGACAGGACCGGCGCTTCAGGACCGGAAGTAGCCCTTCCCCGGCCAGGCGCTCCTGACGTAGGCGAGGATCGCCGCGGCCATCTCGTTCGCGGAATGACGCTCGTTGTTGAAGACAGCGTCGTAGTGCCTCAGCTCCGTGATGTCCTCGCCGAGGCTGTGGCTGATGAACTTCTCCCGGAGCTTCGCGTTGGTCTTCACGAACGCCTCCGCCTCCTCCCGGGGCATCTCCAGGCGCTTCACGATGCTCTCGACCCGCCACGCCAGGCTGGCCTCCAGGCGGAAGTGGTAGCAGTTCTTCATGCCCCTGCAGAGGATGGAGCCGCCCCGGCCGACGATGACGGCATTGCCGACGGTCGCAATCTGCACGATGGACTCGGCCACCTTCTCGAAGGCCTTGTCGTGGGTGACGTGGGTCGCAGGATGGAGCCCCAGCGCCTCCAGGGCGTGGGACATGTCCCCCAGGTTCCTCAGCAGGCGGAGGGAGATGGCCTCGTCCCGGGCCACCTGCTCCACCAGGGCCTTGTCGTAGATGTTCCACGCCTCCCCGGAGGCCTCCTCGAACAAGGCCTTCACGCGCTCCGCCAGGGCGAAGCCTTCGCAGCCGAACTGGCGGGACAGGGTGATCGTGGGCCGGATCCTGGGCCCGTCCTGGTGGGTGAGGCGGTACTGGATCTGCTCCCAGGCCGAGAGCCGGTGCTCCACGGAGGGGGTCAGCGACGAGAAGGGCTTGGTCATGGGAACCTCCGGGGAGGCCTGGAACGCCTGGGCGCCTCATGGCACCTATCGGACGGGCCTTCCGGTTCCATGAATCGCTTCCTACGGCAGCACCTTGGCCGACTGGATCGTCACGGGCTGGAGGGGCTGGTCGCCGGGCCCGGTCTTCACGGCCGCGATCCGGTCCACGGTGGCCATGCCTTCGACGACGTGCCCGAAGGCGCAGTAGCCCCATCCATCCTGGCCCGGGTGGTCGAGGAAGGCGTTGTCCACGGTGTTCACGAAGAACTGGGCCGTGGCGCTGTGGGGCTCCGAGGTGCGGGCCATGGCGACGGATCCGCGGACGTTCCGGGCCCCCTTGGCCAGGGCCTGCCTGGCCTCGTTCTGGATCGGCTTCCCGGTGGCCTTCTCCCTGCCGTCGGCCGTCATCCCGCCGCCCTGGATCATGAAGCCGGGGATGACCCGGTGGAAGGTGGTGCCCTTGTAGTGGCCGGCCCGGACATAGGCCAGGAAGTTGGCCACCGTCCGGGGGGCCGCGTCGGGGACCAGCTCCAGCGTGAAGCTGCCGAGGGTCGTCGTGAACTGGACCCTGGGATTCGGGGCGGCGGAAAGGACGGTCAAGGCTGCGAAGGCGACTGCGGCGGCTCGAAGGGACATGGACGGCTCCAGGCAGGACTCCCTTCATTGTGCCCCATGAGCGGAAGGATTCCCGCTCAGTAGGTCCAGGTCAGTGCACAGTCGGTCTCCCTGGCCAGCTTCTCCCCGAGATCCGGATCGTAGCGCAGCGCCAGCTCCGGCCCTGCCTTGACCTTGGCGATGATCCCCCCCGGGCCCCGGTACTCGAGGTAGAGCGGCAGGCCGCCGTGGTGGAGCCGCAGCAGGGGCAGCAGGCGGTCGGGGAGTTTCCCGGCCGGAAGCCGGACCAGGGCGCCCGTGAACCCTTTCCCCTGGAAATCCTCGAGGTTCTCGAGACTCGTCACGGAGAGCTTGAGCACCACCTGCTCCTCGTCCTCCTCCCCTTCCCCGCCGCCGTTGCCGTTCCCATTGCCGTTGCCGGCACCGGTCTCGATCTTCAGTTCCCCGGTGACCCTCAGCATGGCATCCGGAAGGAGCAGGTCCCGGTAGACCTCGAAGACGGGAGTCCGCTTCTTGGTGACCGGGTTGAAGCGGTTCGAGAAGACCATGGCCTCCAGCTTGTCGGTGAGGTCCTCCACCTGCAGCACCGCCCAGGGCTCCCCCTTGGCGTTGGTCTTGAAGGAGACGTTGGAGATCATGACGCCCAGGGTCACTTCGTCCCGGTCCTTGAGGCGGCCGGCGGCCACGGCTTCCCGGAGCGCCGGGATGGAACCCAGGGTGTGGACCTTCATCGCGTCGACGTACTCCTCCAGCGGGTGCCCCGAGACGTAGAGGCCCAGGGTCTCGCGCTCGCACTTCAGCCGCTCCTTCCGGCTCATGGGCTCCACGCCCTCCGGCAGGCTCCAGTTGTCGGCCAGGCTGGCCATCTCGGCCTCGTCGAAGAGGCTGACGAGCCCGAGGTCGACGTTGCCGCCCTTGGATGCGTTCTCGATGGCCGAAGGCAGGCCTTCCAGGAGCGCCGCCCGGTTGACTTCCAGGCTGTCGAAGGCACCGGCCTTGATGAGGCACTCCCAGACCTTCCGGTTGGCTTTCTGGAGGTCCGTGCTCTTGAGGGCGTGGAAGAGATCCTTGAATCCCTCCTCCCTGCCCCGGGCCTCCAGGATCGCCTCCAGGGCGGCCTCGCCCAGGCCCTTGATGGCGGCCAGCCCGAAGCGGATCTGCTGCTCGCCGGTGATGGTGAAGTCCAGCTGGGACTCGTTGATGTCCGGCCCGAGCACCTGGATCCCGATCTCCCGGCAGTTCTGGATGTACTTGACCACGTCGTCCGTGCGCTGGCTCTTGGTGGAGAGCAGGCCCGCCATGAACTCCGTGCGGTAGTTGGCCTTCAGGTAGGCGGTCTCGTAGGCCACCATGGCGTAGGCGGCGGAGTGGGACTTGTTGAAGCCGTAGCCCGCGAAATACTCGATCAGATCGAAGAGCTCGGCGACCTTGGCCCGGTCGTAGCCGCGGCCGGCCCCCTGCTCGATGAACTTGTCCTTCTCCTTGGCCATCTTGGCCTTGTCCTTCTTCCCCATGGCGCGCCGCAGCATGTCCGCCTCGCCGAGGGAATACCCCGCCACCAGGGAGGCGAGCTGCATGACCTGCTCCTGGTAGAGGATCACCCCGTAGGTCGGCGCCAGGATGGTCTCCAGGTCCGGGAACAGGTAGGTGACGGCCTCCCGTCCGTGGCGCCGGTTCACGTAGGTGTCGCCCATGCCCGCACCCAGGGGGCCGGGCCGGAAGAGGGCGTTCAGGGCGATCAGGTCGTCGAAGCGGTCCGGCTGGAGCTTCCTCAGGAGGGACTTCATCCCGCCGGACTCGAACTGGAACACGCCGTCGGTGTCCCCGGCCGAGATGAGGTCGAAGGTCTTCCGGTCGTCGAAGGTCCGGATGGTGAGCATGTCCAGGGGGGCGCCGTGGGTGAGCTTGATGTATTCCTGGGTCTTGGCGATCTGGGTGAGCGTCTCCAGCCCCAGGAAGTCCATCTTCAGGAGGCCCGCACGCTCCGCCTCGGTCATGGTGTACTGCACCATGACCTTGTCGTCCTTGTCCTTGGCCAGGGGCGCGAACTTGGTCAGCTCGTCGGGGGCGATGATGACGCCCGCCGCGTGGACGCCCGTGTTGCGGGCGACTCCCTCCAGGCGCGCGGCCACGTCCAGGATCTGCTTCACCTCGGGCTCGCGCTCGTAGCGCTCCCGCAGCTTGTCGACCCATTCCAGGCAGTTTCCCACGGACACCTTCTTGTCCGGGTCCGGGGAGACGTTCGGGATCAGCTTCGTGAGCTCGTTGGACCAGGCGAAATCCTTCTCGTAGACCCTCGCCACGTCCTTGATCACGGCCTTGGTCTTGAGCTGGTTGATGGTGACGATGTTGCTGACCCGGTCCCGGCCGTACTTCTCGGTGACGTACTCGATCACCCGCTGGCGCCCGTCCCGGCAGAAGTCGATGTCCACGTCGGGCATGGACACGCGCTCGGGGTTCAGGAAGCGCTCGAAGAGCAGGTCGTACTGCATGGGATCGATGTCGGTGATCTTCAGTGACCAGGCCACGATGCTGCCGGCCGCGGAGCCGCGCCCCGGCCCCACGGGCACCCCCATCTCCCGGGACTTGGTGATGAAGTCCCAGACGAGCAGGAAGTAGCCCGGGTAGCCCATCTTCAGGATGATCTCCAGCTCGAATTCCAGCCGGGACCGGTACTCCTCCTCCGCGTGCTTGAGGCGCCCCTGCTGCCAGAGCGGCCGGCATTCCTGGATGCGCTTCTCGAAGGTCTCCCGGGCCATGTGCACGAAGTAGCTCTCGAGGGTGTGGCCCTCGGGCACGGGAAACTGCGGCGTGATGGGCTTCCGCGTGATCGGGAAGAGCTCGATCCGGGCCGCGATCTCCAGGGAGCGCTCGACCACCTCGGGATGCTGCGCGAACAGGCCGGCCATCTCCTCCGGGGTCTTCACGTAGAACTGGTCCGTGGAGAAGCGCATGCGCCGCTGCTGGTTCTTGAGGGTCTTGGTGCCGATGCAGAGCAGCGTGTCGTGGAAGTCGGCGTCCTCGTGGTTGAGGTAGTGGGCGTCGTTGGTGGCCACCAGGGGGATGCCCGTGCGGCGCGAGAGATCGAACTGGCTGGGGATGATGAGGCGCTCGGCCTCGAAGCCCTGGTCCTGGATCTCCAGGAAGAAGTCCTCGCCGAAGATCTCGCGGTACTCCCGGGCGGTGCGCTCCGCCGCGTCCAGGTTCCCCGAGAGGAGCCTGGCCTGGACCTCGCCGCCCAGGCAGGCCGACAGCGCCACGAGGCCCTCGCTGTGCTCCCGGAGGAGCTGCTTGTCCACCCTGGGCTTGTAGTAGAAACCCTCGGTGAAGCCCGACGAGACCAGCTTGGCGAGGTTCGCGAACCCCCTGGGGTTCTTGGCCAGCAACACGAGGTGGTAGCCGGCGTCCCGGTGACCGGAAGGGTCCAGGCAGTCCTCCAGGCCTTCCGCGTTGAGCGCCGCGTTGTCGAGCTTGCGGTCGAACCGGGACCGGGGAGCCACGTAGACCTCGCAGCCCAGGATGGGCTTGACGGCCAGGACCCCGTTCTCGTCCCGGGTCTTCTCGCAGGCGTCGAACAGCTTCATCATGCCGAACATGTTCCCGTGGTCCGTCACGGCGACCGCCGGCATGCCGGAGGCCTTGCACTTCTTGACGAGCTCGGGAATCCGGGTCAGTCCGTCCAGGAGCGAGTATTCGGTATGGAGATGGAGATGGACGAAGCTCATGCGGGCATTGTCCCAAGATCCGTCCCGCCTGTGGGAACAGCATTCCGTGCTTCAGTTCCGGCGAACCCCGGGAGAGTCTTCGGAACGGCGGTAGAATCCCGGGTACAGTCCCGATCCTCCGGGGAGCTCCCATGACGAACGATCCCTCGAACCGGCGTGAATTCACCCGCGTCCCCGTCCACTTCGACCTCCGGGTGACGGCGGCGGGGAAGCCCGTCCCCTGCACTGCGGTCCGCACCCTGAGCATGAACGGCCTGTTCGCGCAGTCCACGGCGGAGCTGCCGGCCGGCACCGAGTGCGAGGTCCACATCTCCCTGGCGGAGGGCGAGATCGAGATCGAACTGCTCGCGAGCGTCGTGCGGAACTACCCGGACGGGATCGCCTTCCAGTTCACGAAGATCCTCGGGCCGGAGAGCTACGTGCACCTCCGCAACCTGGTGCTCTACAACGCGCCGGACACGGATTCGGTGGAGGACGAGTTCGCCGCCCACGCGGGCATCAGGCCGAAGGGGCAGGACGCGTCCTGACGGGCCTTCAGCGCCCGAGGGGCCCCAGGGCGCGCAGGGACGCCGCTGCCGCGGGGAGGACTTCCCTCACGCGGTCGATGTCCTGGCGGGTGGTCTCATGGCCGAGGGAGATCCGGACGGTGCCCCGGCCGTACTCGGCGGGAACCCGCATGGCGCGCAGCACGTGGCTCGGTTCCTTCTGCCCGGTGGTGCAGGCGCTTCCCGTGGAGACGCAGATGCCCGCGGCGTCCAGCTTCATCAGCAGCGCCTCGCCCTCGATCCCCCGGAAGCTCAGCAGCGACGTATTGGCCAGGCGCGGAGCGCCCTGCCCGTTCACCCGCATCTCCGGGACGGCGGCGAGCAGGGAGGCCTCCAGGAGGTCCCGGAGTTCCCGGACGCGGTCCCAGTCCGCCATGCGGCTCCCGGCCAGGCTGGCGGCGGCCCCCAGGCCGACGATCCCCGGCACGTCCTCCGTCCCGCCCCGCCTCCCCCGCTCCTGGTGCCCGCCCACGAGGAACGGCTTCAGGCGCAGCCCCCGCCGGATGAACAGGGCGCCCGCGCCCTTGGGGCCGTGGAACTTGTGGGCGCTCACGTTCATGAGGTCCACGCCCAGGACCGAGGCGTCGAGGGGCACCTTGCCGGCCGCCTGGACGGCGTCCACGTGCAGCAGGATCCCCCGGGCCTTCACCATCGAGGCGATCTCCGCCAGGGGGAAGCGCACGCCCGTCTCGTTGTTGGCGGCCATGACCGACACCAGCGCCGTGTCGGGCCGGAGGGAGGCCTCGAGCCGGTCCAGATCCAGCCGCCCCTCGGCGTCCACCTCGAGGAAGGTCACCTCCGCGCCGTGGTTCTTCAGCCATCCCGCCAAGGCCAGCACCGCGCTGTGCTCTACGGCCGTGGTCACGAAGTGGCGTCTGGCGGGAAAGGCCTCGAAGACCCCCCGGAAGGCGTGGTTGAGACCTTCCGTCCCTCCGCTGTTGAAGACAACCTCGGCGGGCTCGCAGCCGAACAGGCCCGCCGCCTGGGCCCGGGCGTGGACGAGGGCGCCCTCGGGCATCCGGCCCGCCCCGTGGGCGGAGCCCGGGTTCCCGAAGTGCTCGCGGAAATACGGGAGCATGGCTTCCAGCACCTCGGGGGCGAGGCGGGTCGTGGCGTTGTTGTCGAGGTAGATCAAGGACGTGTCCTCCCCGCGTTCATTCGTAGCGGAGACTTTCGATCGGGTCCAGACGCGAGGCCTTCCAGGCCGGATACAGGCCGAAGGCGACCCCGATGACCGCGGGAATCCCGAAGGCGCAGAGCACCGCCCAGAGGGGGACGCTGCCCATGGTCCCGATGAGGGCGTTGCTGAGGGCCGCGCCGATGGCGTAGCCGAGGAGGATGCCAACGAAGCCTCCGAACACGGAGAGGAGGGCCGCCTCGATGAGGAACTGCGTCAGCACGTCCCGGCGCTTCGCCCCGACCGCCTTGCGCAGCCCGATCTCGCGGGTGCGCTCCGTGACGCTCACCAGCATGATGTTCATGATCCCGATCCCGCCCACCAGGAGGGCGATGGAGACCATGCCCCCGGCCACGGCGGTGATCACCCCCGTGATGTTGCCGATGATGGAGGTGATCTGCTTCGGGCTGAAGACCTGGAATCCCTCCCGCTCCTTCAGCTTGATGCCCTTGATCCGCCGCAGGGCATCCTTGACCAGGTCCGCGCCGTCGTCCGCGTTCAGCTTCGGGTCCACGCGGGCCTGGAACATCAGCTGCCTCCGCTGCTGGTCGGTGAGCAGGGGCAGGCCGGTGGAAAGGGGAATGTAGATGTTGATGTCCGGATCGTGGCCCATGGTGGCGCCCTGCTCCTCCAGGACCCCGATGATCTCCAGGCTCATGGTGGGCGTCTGGACGATCTTCCCGGGCAGGTTGCCCTTCAGGCCCAGGCGCTCGGCGATCTTCGAGCCCACGATGACCACCTTGCTGCCCAGGCGCAGGTCCGAGGCGACGAAGTTCCGGCCCGCGGCCAGGTCCAGGCCGTTGAGTTCCACGTAGGTGTCGTTGGTCATGATCAGGTTGACGCTGGTGGACCGGCCGTTGGCCTTCAGTTCCGTGGCCATGAAGAAGAGCGGCGTCACCTGCCGCACCATCGGCACCGTCCGCTGGAGCATCCGCATGTCCTCCAGGGTCAGGTCCCGGTTCCGGATCTTGACGTACTCCTCCTCGGGCACGTCCATGGGCATGATCGGCCGGACGAAGAGGGTCTGGCTCCCGGCCCGTTCGATCTGCTTCAGGACGCTCCGCTCGAGCCCCTGGACCAGGCTCACGACGATGATCACGGCGGCCACGCCGATGATGATGCCCAGCGCCGTCAGGGCCGAGCGCATCTTGTTGGCGCGCAAGGTCTTCAGGGCGGCCTGGAAGGGTTCGCCGAGGTCCATCAAGGCTGCCGCCCTTCCTTCCGCTTGGCATCCTCCTCCAGGTCCTTGTCCGACTTCCTGCGCATGGTCACGGAATCCCCCGCCTTCAGCTCCTTCAGCTTCCGGATGGGGCCGGTGAGCACGCGATCCCCTGCTGAGAGCCCGCCTTTCACCTCGTAGTTCTGGTTGTCCGCGATCCCGAGCGAGAGGGTCCTCTCCTCGACCCTGCGGCCCCTGGCGACCATGACCACGGACCTCGCCTCGGGGCTCAGGAGCCCCTTCCGCCGGGCCTCCTCGACCGAGCCTTCCCGGTCCAGCACCGCCTGGAGGGGCACCCGCAGGACGCGCGCCTTCTCGTCGGTGAGGACCACCGCCCGGGCGCTCATGCCGGGCCTCAGCCGGCCGATGTCCGGGCTGGACATGGCCAGGGCCACCTTGACCTTGTACATGTTCGCGTTGTCCCCGCTCTGTTCGGCGGCGGAAGCGATCTCGTAGACCTTGCCCGGGAACACGCGCCCCGGCAGGGCTTCCACGACGACCTGGGCCGGGTGGCCGTTCCGAAGGCGGACCACCTCGCTCTCGTTCACCTGGATCTCCGCGATGATCTCGCTCATGTCGGAGATGACCATGAGGGTGGCGCCGGGCAGGTTGCTGGTCCCCGGGATGGCCGTCTCGCCCACCTCCGCCTTCAGGGAGGTGACGCGTCCGTCGATGGGGGCCTTGATCACGGTCTTGCCGTAGCTGTCCCGCATCGCCGCCGCGCTGGCCGCGTCCCGGGCCACGTTCGCCCGGGCGGCCTCGAAGTTCAGCTCCGCGCTCTCCCGCCCGAGCTTCGCCTGGCGGAAGTCCTCGTCGGAGACGAGCCCCTGCCGGAAGAGGGATTCGATCCTGGCCGTGTTCTCCCGTGCCCGGTCCCGGGCCGCCCCCAGCCGGGCGGCCTCCTTCCTGGACGCCTCCAGCGAGGCCTCGGCCTGGGAGGTCTCCTGTCGGAGCCTCTCCCGGTCGATGACCACCAGCACGTCGCCGGCCTTCACATCCTGCCCGTCCTTCACCGGGAGCGCCTTGATCTCGCCCGTGACGCTGGTGCCGATGTTGATGCGGGTCCTGGCCTGGATCTCCCCGCTGGCGCTGAGGGTCTCCCTGATCTCGCCGCGGTCCACGAGGTCCCAGGAGAAGGCATCCGGCGATTCCCGGAAATGGCTGACCGCGGCCCAGGCACCCGCGAGGGCGACCAGGGCCAGGCCCGCGATCCACAGGATTCTCGAACGCTTCTTCATTGCACCCCCACCTTCGGTTCGGCACACCGACATCGAGGAACTATACTCCCCATGCCGCTGCGCCTCCCATCCAGTGGGCCCGCCCAGACGCAAGGAACCGCGAAAAACGCGAAATCACGCGAAAAAGCAGGGCTTTCCTTGCGTGGTTTCAATGGTGGATCCCGGACTCAGAAGGCGTCGCAGATGGGCGCCAATCAAGAGTCGATATGGCAGGTCACCTCGCAGAGGACAACCGAAAGAAGCGCGACATCACGCAACACCAAGCATGGTTTTCTTTCGCGTCTTTTCGCGTCTTTCGCGGTTTCCCAGGTTTTCGCGGTTCCTGATTCCAGCGGACGGCGATCTCAGAAGGCGTCGTAGATGCGCTCCACCCGCGAGTTGATCTGGCAGGTCACCTCGTAGGTGATGGTCTTCAGCGCCTTGGCCCATTCGTCGGTCGTGATCTCCTGGTCGCCGCTGCGGCCGATGAGGACGACCTCGTCGCCCACCTTGACGTCGGTCGAGGGCCCCAGGTTGATCATGGACTGGTCCATGCACACCCGGCCCACGACGGGATAGGACTTGCCGTTCACCAGCACGCGGCCGGTGTTGGAGAAGAGGCGGTTGAAGCCATCGGCGTAGCCGACGGGGATCGTGGCGATCCAGGTGTCCTCGGGAGCGACCCAGGTGCGGCCGTAGCCGATGCTGGTGCCCTTCTCCACATGCTTCACGAAGGAGGTTCGGGTGAGGAAGGAGATCCCGGGGTAAAGCGGGATCGTCCTGGGGGTGGTGTCGTCCGGGTAGTAGCCGTAGATCATGATCCCCGGGCGCACCATGGTGAGCCAGGCGTCGTCGTGTCCCAGCACCGCGCCGGAATTGGAGCAGTGGACCAGATCCGGGGTGCGGCCGATGGCCTTCGAGATCTCCGCGACGGCCTGCTTGAAGCGGGCGATCTGGGCCTTGGTGAAGGGGATCTGCCGGCTGTCGTCGCTGACGGGCAGGTGGGTGAACACCCCCTCCAGGTAGATGTCGGGGCATTCCTGCTCGATGAAGCGCGCCAGGGCTGGCGCCTCCTCCACGGTGACGCCGATGCGGCCCATGCCCGTGTCCACCTTGAGGTGCACGCGCGCCTTGATCCCGAGGGCCTTGCTCACGGACTGGAGCGCCTCGATGTTGGACTTCTCGCCGACGGCGAGGGTGATGCCGTTCTCGACGGCGGCCTGCATCTCCTCGGGGAAGGCGTGGGACAGCTTGAGGATCGGAAGGCGGACGCCTCCCTTCCGGAGATCGATGCCCTCGGGAACCGTGGCGACGCCGAGCCAGTCCGCGGCGCCGGTGCGCTCGGCCATGAGCGAGACCGGAACCGAGCCGTGGCCGTAGCCGTTGGCCTTCACGGCAATGAGCACCTTGCGGCCGGGGCCTACGGCCTTGCGGATCCCTTCGATGTTCTTGCGGATATTTCCAAGATGAACACGGGCATGAGTCTGATAGAGCATGTTGAAACCTCTGTGAAAATCACACCACCAAGGCCCCGGATTACCAAGCGAAAACGCACGGAAAAGTTGGGGTGAGTTGTGTTTTACATCACCGACTCCTGGGAGCGGAATCAGTCC
>Ga0209098_1000745_pt1 | contig 34195 bp, 32 predicted proteins | sample AD_JPNHW1_MetaG_FD_184429 | JGI IMG/M metagenome (GOLD analysis project Ga0209098, IMG submission 184429) | Active sludge microbial communities of municipal wastewater-treating anaerobic digesters from Japan - AD_JPNHW1_MetaG (SPAdes) (version 2) | ecosystem: Engineered > Bioreactor > Anaerobic...
CCTAACACCAGCATTCAATGTTATCCGCGCTTTTTCGGTTTTTTAACCTGTTACCCTGCGCGGAAACATTAATGGCTGCCGTTAGGGACACACTCCGTGGGGATGGGCTGCAGATGAGCTGCAATAGCTAGAATAGCTAGAAACGGCCTGCGGCCGTGCTAGGCGCAAGCAATGACGAAATTAAGACTGGAAAATAAATGGACCAGATAGACTTGAATAATACCCTTATTAAGGGGCGATTGATTTACAAGAAAAAATTCTTAACGATTTTAGAAATTTCTTCGTTTGCTGCTGTGTTGGGATGCATCGGCTATATTTTTTCACTGATGTTTTCGCTAAATAATGGCGTCGAGCGGCCGTTAGTTTGGCCATTGATTGTTTTGATGAGCTATGGATTGTCCGTTTTGAAATGGAATTACACTATGCGAGTCAAAAAAATAAGAACTAATCAGGCCAAAAAAGAAAACAGGAGGCTGATTGAAAGCTACATAGACGGCAAAGGATTTGAGTGCAGATTTCGCAACGACAATCATATTCAATGTTTTGGCGATAGAGGAATGCCAGGAATTAGGATGGAATTGAATTTCATAATCAGAGACAAAGAAATCCACCTAAATGCTTGTTATTGGGGTGCCAAACTTACAATGCCTTCGATTTGGCGAATTGATGAAATCATTAGGGGTTTAAATTGGGCTCTAAAGAATTCCAGCCCAAAACCTACAGCATAAAACGGCTCAATCGCAAAATTTTTACTCATGAATAAAGCTATAAATAATGTGTTCATAGTCTAGGATAGTGGTGGTACAACTCTCAGCAGCCACGTTCAAAGGTCCCAAAGGAACAAAAAATACATTTCATCTGATTTTCGGCAGTACATTCAAAACGAGCAGCATAGCAGTGGAAGATTTTAATGACCCGAACCGCAGAAACCTTAGCAAACACCTTGAAACAGGCGCCTAACACAAAATTTAAGGATAGGATATGCCAACCAAGAATGATGAAAAAGAGTATGAAGAAAGTCTTGCACGATTAACAAAGTCTGAACTATTCGGAATTTTGAATTCTATTGATCGAAATCGATTCCCGAAAAGATACGATCTAGTGTTGTCCGCCTTCAAAGCTGCAAATGAAAAGAAATTTATCCCCGAGTTGTACGAATCAGAAATAGCAAAGTCTAATTTGAAGGATAAGGAAATAGGCTTTTCGGGGAGCGCATATGGTATCGGCATTCTTATGCTATTCGTAGTAGTTGTTATCGGGCATGCAGCAAGCGCAAATAGGCCTAATGTCGGGGTCTTAGGGGTTATTATTTTAATGATCATGCTTATTGCCGGGATCCTTTTGCTTGTTTCTAGCGGTAGCGTGCGACTAGGGAGTAGCTTCATTGTTCGAGTGAAATTATTCAAGCGCTACGAAATCCCTGTCCAAAGAATCGACAAGATTGAGATCGATAAAACTTCGGGCATGATGAGCATTTATCTAAAAGAAGTGGATTTCCCGGTTAATTTTAGCCTGGCCAAAACAGGCTTTGTAAAGCAAATACCTAAAGAACTGATCGACTTCATAAGCGCTATACATGCGTTCAACAATCCAGAATGCCCTGCAACTAGGAATTGTGAAAATGGCTCTGAAAATCCCTAACAAGTCCCGTTCCACCGCTATCGCGGCTTTCCCCTTTGGATTACCACCCCTGCCGCGAAGCGGTGAACAGGGGTTGTTAGCCACACGCCTCCGGCGGCCGGAGCTGCAGATGAGCAACAGGAGCACAAACGGCCTTTGGCCGTGGATAGCTACAGATAGCTGCAAATAGCGGCAAGCTGCAATAGCTACAGAACAAATAGCTGCAAAACGCCCCCCCCCCAGCAACAATAGCAGCACAAACAAATAGCACAAATAGCGAAGCAATAAACGAATAAAAAACAAAAACCGCGATAGCTGCAATTAGCTACAAAAGCAACAAAACCGCAATGAGAACAAAGAACAACAAGGAGGGCACCGCCTGACGGCGGTTGCCCTCCTTGTTGTTCGGACAAAACCCGTCAGATGCGGCCAAACCCGCATGAACAGTGCCCCGCAGCGCTTAATGTGACCAAATTTTGACAGCGCGGACGCAAGAAGCCTTGTATGTTCCTTTCAACTGTCAGCGGTGTACAACGCTGGTAGGAACTTCCCCCGCCGCAATCGCGGCAACAACAATATCCCCAATGTAGGAGAGTTCACCATGACTGCTCAAAACTTGATCTCGGCTTCCCTCCCCGAAGAAACAAAGCTCGATATCCTTCAAAAGCTCACTGATATTCGTTCTAAACTTGATTTCCTCATCACGCTCGATTCCGATCAGATGCGAACGCTTTTCAAAGCATCCAATGGATATTCCCCTTTCATCGAAAAAGCCTTCGCCGCCGCAACCACTCACCCCGACATCCTTCCCCGTGTTCTCTCGGCCACTGAGTATGAAAAGGATGTACTCCTTGTTCGCGCTTTGACCCCGATCTACAATCAGGTCAACGAGCTTGCCAACGGTTTGCGGGATACTTTGGTAGCGGCCTCCAGTGATGCCATGAACCAATCGCTGGAAGTCTACGCCGCCGTCAAGCAGCACTCCGACAAGGTTCCCGGATTGCCGGTCGTCGAAGACGAAATGAGTGTTTTCTTCCAAAAGACGCGAAAAAAGGCCGTTCCAGAGAAGGTCTAACGCCTTTCTGAGTAGCATTCGCACGCCCTGGACGGTATCACCGACCAGGGCGTTTTTAGTTTCCGCCCTCTGAAGTGCCCTGAAGACACTCCGGAGTGCCTTTTTGACAACAAAGAGTGTCCTCAGAACACTCCATGGTGTGATTTGGACACTCCGGAGTATCAAAACCGCACTCCGTAGAGTTGGGGGATACACTCAAGAGTGCCTCTGGGATACTCCCCAGTGTCCGGGCGGTACTCCGGAGTGTCGATTTCGCTCTCCAGAGTGTGTCGCAGACACTCGGAAGTATCGATGGATTCACTCCTGAGTGTCTGCGACATACTCCGAAGTGTGTTTTGGGCATTCCAGACTGGTTCAGACACACTCTGGAGGGGCTGCGGGGCTGGTACGAAGAACGTGGACTCTGCCGAGTTTCCGACCTTGACAAGGCGAGAGGAAAAGTGTTGTCTTACCTCCATGCGTAGACAGCACAAATCACCCGCGTCTCTCACTCTGATTCTGCTTGCTGCCCACTCACCGGTTTTTGCCGGTGCAGGTATTGAGGCTTTTAAAGCAGGTGAACCTGCTAAGGCTGATCTTGTAAATCATAATTTTCGTTACTTGGATAGCGTAAAAGTTGAGCAAGAAGATTTCAAACTTTTGCGTTCCGCAGTTACCGCAAAGGCTGATAAAGCCATCATTGATTCGCTTCTTGCCACAAAGGCCAATTTTTCCTCGCTAGACTCTTTTGTGAAGAATGGGGCAAATTATCCGATTCGAATCGAAATCCCGGACGAAAAATCAAAAGCCATCTATGCGGCAGATGGGATCAATTACTCCTTAGATCGTTCAAGAGCTTCATATTCAATGAATGGATTGAGTTATTCTGATTTTTACAAAGGGAGTCTGGTTTTAGGAATGGGCTTGCTTTCGTATTCAAAGACTGAACGAGGCATTGGCGGAAATATTCTTAATTTTCAGGAGCGGGGCAAGTTCAGCTTTAGCTTTAATTCTATTGATGCAGGAACTACCGAGCAGGTCCTGTCCGTAAATTCATCTGATGCTGAGATGGGTCAGGGGATTGAAGTAAGCGGAAACATCAAAATTTCGGGAACGCTAATTGCGCCAACCAAGTCATTCCCCGACTTCGTCTTTTCACCCACCTATAAGCTCCAGCCACTTTCCGAAACCAAAGCTTTCATCACCCAAAACGGACACTTGCCAAACATTCCGAGCGCGAAGGAAGTTGAAAAGAGTGGGATGGACTTGGTGCAGATGAACCAAATCCTTCTCCAAAAAGTCGAGGAGCTGACGCTCCACGCCATCGCACAGCAAGAACAGATCGAAGCCCTCAAGGCCAGGATCCCGGCCCCCTGATCTGACCCCCGCCACTCGATTCCAACTCCCCCAAGGAATTCCCATGGCTCTGCCATTTGATCGCAACCATCCGTACGGCAAGAAAGAGCCGATGCTGATGGACATCTCCACGGCCAAGCCCGGCGGCGAGGTCAACTGGGATGCGATTGTCGCCAAGACCCAGCGTGGCAAAGTGGACCAGACCAAAAAGGTCTACGACACCACGCAGTACCTCGCCCAAACCCGTGAGGAAGACCCGTGGCCGGAAGAGGGTTCCGCTGTCGAAGTTCCCATGACCTTGTCCAACTGTCGGTTCAAGGAGCCAGCTCCGCTAGATCTGATCGAACCGATTACGGTTCTGTGCGACGTGAAATCAGATTCCACTTTGCCAGATTCTGACCGTTCTGTCGAATTCCGTCTCTTCGCGATCTTCCGTGAAAACCAGAAAGATTCCGAAGAACCACAAGGTGAACCCCTCGTTGCGCGGTTAGACCCCACAACCTCGCAGACCGCCGAGGCAACATTTCATATCCCTGGCCTCCTGAATGCCCAGACCGAGCCTGGAGCGGAAGTCTTCCTGCGCGCAGAAGCGCACCATGTCCGTAAACAGTTGAAAGCACAGAACAAGCCTTTTCCCACCATCGCTGGCCCCACTTCCATTCACCGGTTCCGGCTTTCGGGCAGACTGTTCGACCCCAGTCGAAGTTTCCTGCTTCCGGAAGCGATTCCCCTGGTACAGAAGGTAACGGCCTACCATCGTGAGCATCCGCAGGATGCTTTAATCCTTGTGGGAAGATCTAGCGCACAAAAGACAGATATTGACATTGTGGAAGCACGGGTCAAATCATTGGAAGCGTTTCTCTCCAACCGCACGGATGTGTGGATGGATGCCTTTAGCCCAGGTCGCAAGGGCAAAGACCAGTGGAGTTTGCGCGAGTGGCAGTTGATCTTGAGATCGCTCGGCTTCAAAGAGCTTTCTTTGAGCGGTCGCATGGAAGAATCGACATTCCAGGCTATCCAATCCTTCCAGAAGTCGGCAGAACCAAAAGAAGGCGGGAGACTTTCTCCCACCGGCAAGGTGGATGCACCCACGGCCAAGGAGCTTCTTCGCGCCTACTTTGGCCAAGAAGGAACCACCGTTGGCAAAAGCGCCAAGGTGGACCAGTTCACCCTTCATGGCTCCATTCCGGACCCAAAGCCAGTGATGGCTGGTACGGAGGAATGGATCGAGTGCTTGTTCTTCTCTCCAAGGATCTCTCCTAGGCCAAACGGGAAGTTGGAAAGTTCGATCTACAGTAAATGGCTCGATGTCGTAACAGAAACTGTTGAACTGGAAACCTTGGGACTCAACGTCCAGATGCTGGATCGCGATCATCGAGCACTTCCAAACCGGAAGGTGGTTCTCAAAGGCCCAAAAGAGATCGAGACAATATCTGACATACAAGGTTGGATTGGACTTGTGGGGTTGGAACGCGGTACCTACAGAATGGAAGTCTGGCGCGATTCCGTTCGTGAAAGCATCATCTCCATGGAAGTGCCTAGCCGCTCTACGGTTGCCACCAAGGTTCTTCCAGCCCGGTCGAACATGGAGGCAACAAAGTCATGAGCTTTGGCAAACTTCCCGGACTCCCGGCAATGCCGGATCCCCCCAAGGTCCCCACCGAGGCCACACAGCAACTTTCTGGTGGCCCGGCCTCTACAAGCGTTGGCGTGGGAATTCCACAACACTTCGATCCATCAAACCCTTCGGTGCAAGTCAGCGGGACCATTCACAACCCCACTGGCGTGGGCGGAGATCTGACCGTCAGTCGCGAAGTGAAGATCCCGACCGAAGCCCCGAATGTGAACCTGGAAATACCCTCGATGCCAAGCATGGGGAGCGCCAGCAATCTAGCCCCGGACGTGCCGTCGTCTGGTAGTGGATTTGGGATGCCGAGCATCGGAAATCCGTTGAGTGGACTATCCCTGCCGGACATGCCCTCGCTTGGGAATCCATTTTCTGGATTCTCAGCCCCAACGCTTCCGGGTGGTCCTCTCATCCCCACGCTGCCCACGATCGGCACACCGGGGATGCCTGGATTCCGGTTTCTGGATCTGCCAAGTTTCACCGCGCCAGATCTGGACATGTCGCCGATCGATTTGGTCATGCCGGATTGGCCGTTCGAGTGGTCAGATCCAATCGAGAACAGCATCGACCCCGATCATGTGGTCACAAGCGATGATCCCCTTTGGGTCAAGCTCCATCTGGTTTCGGAAGACGGCGCGGACATCCCCGATGTGCCGTTTCTTGTCTCCGCATGTGAAGACAAAAAGCTGGAAGGCACCCTGGATGCCAGTGGCACAAAGGATCTGGAGGTACCCGAAGGGGAAGCATACATAGCCTTCCCAGATCTGGAATCCGTCACGCGCAAGTGTTTTGCAAACCAGCTTCGCCACGCACTCGAAGCCAAGGACCTGAGCAAGGCCGCCAGTCTAATTGTTTCTGGTGCTTCTCGTCTGGAAGAAATCGCCAAGGACTTCAAGAAGCGTTTTGGAAAAGACCTGAAATCCGAATTCGCGAGCTGCTGGGCGGGCACCGGACTTGGTTCTGGAAGCGAACTCCTTTGGGAAGCGGTAGCCGCAAAGATCATTGGTGCGGGTGATGCACTGTCACCGTTGCAAGTCAGCACACCCAAGCTTGACGCCTCCGATTCGAAAACCATCATGGCTTCCATCCCAGAAGGAACGGTTTATCAGGCTTCGACGCCGGTTGCCTTTTTCTTGGATGACTCCTGGGGAACAGCCAAAGAAGCGCTCGCGGCGCAATGGATCGCAATCAAGCTAGATGCACCCTCCGGAAGTGCAGCCAGCGCAATCGCTCATACTTGGGCTGGCTCTGTCTTTGGCCCATTACGTTTGGATGTCGGCTTCTGGGCAGTTGTAGCGCAGAACACAGCCAAAAAGGAAACAGTTGGTCAAACAATCCAGGTAGTTGAACGACTTGATGCCAACAACGCCAACGATCTTGCGCAGTTGTTTCGCTCGGTGGGTGAAGTTGCCAAGGTGATCGAACGCGCCCACCAAATCGCCGAGGTTGTAGGTGACGCATCGGAAGAGTCCGACGATGCCGAGGATACGAGCAAAGTCCACAAAGATCAGTTGAACCAATATGGGCAGGGTCTGAAACCCCTATGGGAATCGCTTGCCTCACACCAAGGCATCCAATCGGTCACCGCAACCCGCTTCCATGGCTTGGCCAGCGAACCCCTTTGTGTTTTCCTCTCGCAGGAGGACACCAAGTGGGTGGTCACGGACTGGACAAATCCTGGCATTCCAGGATTTTCGGGTCAGTTTGCATCCGACGCCGGAGCGCGACCTGCGGGCGAAGATCCATTTGAAGCCGAAAAGCTGATCAAGCAGGCGTTCGCGAAGTGGGCCAGCTCAACACGTTACACCGGAGACGCGATTTCCTGGCGTGTTCCGCTCCTGAAAGTTGACATTACCTCGCCCAAAGGACCGAGCATCCACTTCCTTTCTGGCTGTTTCGCTCTCTCAGGGGCTACGGCCCCGTTAGAAGTACATGTAGCCATCGAGGATCTTCTTACCGGCGTACTTCACCTAAACCGACAGGCTTCCTCACTACTTCTACTGGATTCTGGCGAAGAACCGGGGGGACACCAGTCGAAACACTACCCTTGGGAGCCAGAAGCTGTGGTTCGGAAACTGATCACAGGAACAACCGGTTCCATTGGCGCAAAGGCAACCGTCAAAGGCTGGCTCGGACTTGCTCCTGAAAAGCTGACGCTACCGGGTGTTGCAGAACCCTACCCCGCAGACTGGAGCGAGGAAGATGATGACCTTTGTGTCTTTGCTTTCTCGCATGAATTGAAGCAACGCATTCAGCAAGTTCTGAATCAGAGCGCACAAACGCGATACGAAAAGAGTCATTTCATTCTCCACCTCGTTCAGGAGGCGATTTCCAACGAAATTTTCATCGCCCGGATACCTGAACCGAAGAAAGCGGAGGCGGAAGGGCTATTTGATTCGAATCCTGAGCCCATACATAGCTTCTTTACTTCCATTGCTTCGTCCAATGCTAGTGATTGGAAAAGATTTGCAAAAATTCAACCTAGGCATAAGTTTTCCATCAATGCAAAAATTCATACTAAGAAGCAAACAAATCCTACAACTCTAACTGACTTATCATGTTCAGACCTTTGCCGATAACCGATCAAAATAATGCATGTCATTTAAAACTAACTAGTATACCGAGGTTTTCAGTATGATGGCTAGGGCTCATTTTTCTTTTCAAAAATCTTCATTAAAGAGAGTTCAAAGCAGACCATCAGTTAAATTTTCATTTGACATCGAAAATCAAGATGGCTGTATGGAAATTGCAAAATGGAAAATCGAAAACGGCAAAGCAGTCCCTCGAACAAAAGCCACTTTAGTTCTTGCAAATAAAAATATTAAGTCATTCGCAATCAAAATTGGGCCTGAGAATTTTCTAGTTGAAATAAAATGGAACTCAGACTCTGGTGTTCTTGCTGTCGATAGCTTGAATGGCGGCCGTTATATTTGTGAGGGGATCGACTCTCATATCCTAGATCGGCATATTGAATTCATGGCAAGAGAAAATCCGAAATACTTCTGCAATGCGATCGTTGATATCGAGTTTTCCCATTATCCATTCTTTGCCGAAATGATTAAGTGTTTTACGCGCAACACAAAGGATGCAAGCAACTTTGCTGATCCACCAAATCCTACCGCCATAATTGATACAATCAATTGCGATCGTCAGACATATGAGTTTAAGAATTTCAAAGAAAAAAGGGAGCACCTAAAAGGGATTCGTGGCTATGCGAATATCACTACCAGGAAAGGCAGAAGCCCGGAACGCCAATATGTCATAGACGTCAAACTATTTCAAGACCGCCCCGAAGACTACAAAGCCAATGAAATTTTGCGGTCTGATTATCAAATGTTATTCATTTCGTCAGACTTTGCAACTATGTATGACACCTATAGAAACAAGTTGCAGGATTTTAAAATTTATTCAGATAAATATGAAGCAGCAACAAGTAAAGCGAAGAGTTCAGAGATAGATATTTCCCAAGAAATGAAAAATTTGGGAAATATACTGCAGTGCCATTTTGGAAGAAAAGTAACATGGTTCGGAATATATAGCAATCAAGAGGATGATTCCGAATCAACTACAGATGATTCACACAAGCTCTGCTCGCCATTATACCCATCAAATGATTTTGATATTTTCAGCGATGCAGTCATTTTAAACGATGAATTGACAGGAGATGCAAAGGCTATCAATGAATTGCTTATATCTTCCGAGAAAACATTGGCCCAAAGCGAATCAAATGTTCACACATATTTTAGTTGTCGCGCTCCAGCTCAGAGAGGGATGGACATTGAACTAGACTTGTTGAAACAAGCCATAGCCTCTGGGACTAGTCGATCTAAGCTTATTGATGCAATTAGAGATGGTGTTGATAGAAAAATGATCCCAGCAAACCACTGGGCTGGACTCCGTGAAGATCCTAGATCCGAACCATTTCAAAATATTATTTCAAATGTCATGAACTATTTAAGCGTCGAATGCAAGATTGCAAATCCAATTTCTTTTATTCGATCCACCATCTACACCTCACTCCCAAAATATTTATTAACTAAAGCAGGTAAACCAAACCCAACAAAATCCGAGTATCAAGACTATTTAAACGCTGCTCTTTACAGTGAAGGATGGAAACTGTATTTGCAATTCGGATTTGGGAATTGCGGCGAACATGCTCAAGTATGCTACCATGCTTTTAAAACGCTAATGGAAAATGGCACAACGACAAATTACAAGAAACTATTTAAGAATATTATCTACACTGGCCACTTGTTCACTGATCACGCATTCCTGGTTGGAGGGTTTGAATTGAGCGAGGTGAGATATAGGAAAGCCAAGCCAAGTGCTATGTATTGGGATATTGAGGAAATCGTTAGAAAACTAAAAACAGCAAAGAAGGAAATGGATGCCTTTGTTGTTGATGCGTATATGCAGAATGTAAGAAGCATGAATCTTGAAGACTTCTTAACCTATCTTCTCACCCAACAAGCCCGTAATGCTGATGATAGGGAAATGCTGAAATACGCACGATTTGTTGATCAATATCCAGAAAAACCACCTGTAGTGATTTATTCCTAATGGTTGGCGAAACTTTCGACAAATTCAACAAAGGAACGAGAATTTTCACTCAGGGAATTCTTGAATTTATTGCTGCTGCTTGCCATTCCGAATGCCTGGCAAGGTTTAGCATCCTATTCGATTTTCTGCCAAAAGGAAACGTTGCGAATAGAGGGATTTCAGCGACTCCATTTAGCCAAAATACCTTCGCAATAATTCATCGTAGTACTTTCGTTATTCTGCTTTCCTCGACTTTCTGCTTTCCTCAAAATACTTTCACATACCAAAAGGAGTTCATCACAGAAGGAATTCTGCGAAAGAGATGCATGAGTTATGTTGACAGCCACCCCATTTTCACAATTATAAGGTCTGATAACATCGCAAAAAACGGTGATATTCTTCAAAAATTTTCTACTAAGCATTTTTCTGGGGAGATTTGTGAAAATCCAACCAGGATTAGTGCGCCGCTTCCAAAGGGTTGGTCTGATACTGGATCATTGCAAGTTTCCTTCTATTTTTTCAGAAGAGAACGTCAAAGTTGCAGCGGTTATGAGGTATTTTTTGACAAAACTCCGCTTATGAAAATTGATGCTACCATAAATCAAACGCGCGAATTGAACCTTACAGTTACAAAATTAATCGAAGCTCCACCTAGCTCGCTACAGATGGTACCTTATCCGTTGTTTTCTGACACAAACAAGGCCCAAGTAGCACTAATCGCTAATTCTGTTTTTGGAAAACAACTTTCGATCGCTGAAAAATTTGAAATTCGAAAGACATATTTTGCGTGGCATAAATTCGGAAAGCATATAAATCCAGAAATTGCTGACAGTCATCATGAATTCCTGCTTTGGGTAGGTCAACCAAAATGAAAGCTACCCTGTTCGTTAAAACCATATTTGTGCTTGCCATTATAGGAGCAGCAAACTGTTCTAAACCAGAAAATCTTAGTTTGGATTTCATTTATAAAAAGCGCTTCGACTCGACAATTCTTGAAAAGATATCTGAATTTGAGAATCTTGACTCTATTGCAAAGAGGGAAATCTCCGGTCATTTGTCAATTTCTAGACTATTCCCTTCAAATCTCCCATTCAGTAGCGCAAGCTCAATTTGGATAATTGTAACAATTAATGGAGCCTGCACACCATACAGATCCAGTGTATTTAATGACCTTTGTGGCGGAACTGAACACAAAGATACGGAGGAACCAGGAGATTATGGATGGCATCTTCAACAAACTGTTTTTTCCTCAAAGCACCCTTCTCAAGTGATGGGGATAGATTCAATACATGAGATTTCAAAATACCTTGAAATGACTCCAGATTGCTTTCAGCGCTCAACTGGTCGACTTGGATTTTGTAATCAAGTAAGCTTAGATTGGAATAGATCTCAATTTTTCCACGCCTTTCACATTCAGATAAATTCTGAAACCCCTGACCCAGCAAGCTGGAAAATTGACAGGATAAGTTGCCCCATATCTGACTGGCTCATTGAATCTGATTCCGTAGATTATTCTGCTGGCGCATTAGCGATGATTAAAGCGGTTTCCGAAAAAAGGGAACCTTCCTTGTTGGAAAAGGAACAGATTAGAGAATACTATCTTAATGAGGCTATTAACTATCAGAAGACAAACTTCAAGCATCTCTTGCCTGGCCAGAGGGACCTCATTAATTGGCTAATTATCGAATAATTCCAATTTGCGCTAACAGAGTAACAATGCGCGAAGCTGCAAAAAATAAGCTTTGGGAGGTAAATCGATTCGCCATCGAAAGGAAGTCAACATGATTCATAGCTCATGAAAGCGTCGCTCCAGGATTTTGAATGTCATTTTCAGCATCAATAGCATCAAAAAAATACCGTGGCATCAACCCAATCTCATTGATACGTTCATTCATTTATGATTTGTTGCCAAAAACAATAGCTCACAAGGAACGCAACACAAATCCATCGATGCCTGATCGTGCAAAGTACCAGAATACAACTCTATTTGATGAAGGCTGGAAATTTTACCTCCAACTTGGACTAGGAAATTGTGGTGAACATGCACAAATCTGTTTCCATGCATTTAAGACCTTAATGCAGAAGGGGGAGAAAACGAATTACGCATCACTTTTAAAGAATGTAATCTATTCAGGACATAGATTTGTCGATCACGCATTCGTAGTCGGTGGATTCGAATTAGAATCAATAAGATACAGCAAGGTAGCCCCGAAAGGCGCCTATTGGAGTATCCCAGATATACTTCAAAAGTTATCCGAAGAAAATAATGAAGCAAACTCATTCGTAGTTGATGCATATATGCAAGATGCCCGATCCATGAATCTCCGGCAATTCCTTACGCATTTACAAAAATTGCAAGCAAACGATCCCAAAAAGCGCCAAGAATGCAATTTTGCCAACTTTAAAGCCCAGTATCCAGCCAAATTCCCAAAATTGATTACGGATCCATGAAAATATCATTTGTGACTTTGCCGAGACTCATCATTTTAGCATTCTCGATCTTTTGTTTTGCCACATCATTCCATGCTGCTAAATGGTGGAAAAGCAGCAATAGCGCTTTCGGAAAATACTGCGCAATCAATAATGATGTTCTTAACAAATTAGCTACAGAAAATCTTGAAGTTTATGCAAAATACGATTTCAATCAATCAGAGAGCCAAAGGATGGTTTCGTTCGACATCCATTCGCATAGCAAAACAATTGCAGTCCTACAGGAAGAATGCCGCAAGATCGCTATAGAAAAAAAGGTTTTCAAGACAACCTCTGCCGGAGTAGCCACCAAATCAGGGGTGCGCGCTATCATAGATATTGATACTGGCTGGCGGGAATCTGATGGAGGATATTGTAAAGATGAATACATTTCGCCCCCCCTTCCCATATCGAACCCAGAACAGACTCCCTTCCAAACTTCATTTTACATGTTTCGGCGACGAACAGAACCTCCTTCATATCGCATAACAATTACCCAAGAAAGTGATACAGTATTCAAAATCCAAACCAAGCGACTTTTCGAATACCTACTTCCATCCGAGCGACTAATGGGTCTGCCTGATATCAGCGCAAACGATTCATTATACCAACAATTTATTAAAATTCTTTATGGCAGCCACCCAATTACGCCTCAGAAATCAGCCGAATTGAGTCGCTTGTATTTAGACTCAATGCCAAACGAAAAAATGTTGCCAGTTGAAATAATCAAACATCACAGTAGTTTCTTCAAGTGGTTAAATAAATGAGCCGCCTCATTAAGGCAGGCATTGTTTGTGCGCTTGCAGGGTTAGTCGGAAGTCTCTTCGGCATTATTCATTCGCCTGGCCCTTTGGACCTGACATCACGTCAAATGGAGTACATGATTAGGGAAACTTGTGATTCAATATTCTTGACATTTGGAAATAACTATGATGACAGCTTTCCGAATGAATTATTGGTTGATAGGCCTTTCACGAGGAAAACAATATCATATCCATTCCCGACAGAATGGCCGCCAACTTGCAATACGGGCGTTTGGGTTGCATATAGCCCTCTCGAATTCAAAACAATAAAAAGGCCCGTCTTTATACACTCAATTGCCAACAGGAAGCCAAGCGATGATACAGCAAAGTATGTCAACGGGGAGGGAATAGATGAGTACGGGGAAATATTTGGCGGAATGTTCAATATGCATTGGTATCACCCCCTGCCTGCTGAGCCTTTAGAGCGTTTTCCATTTTTTCATGTTAGGTTTTCTCCAGCCGGAATTAGCGGCTACACTATGGAAGTCGATACTTTATCAGGAGACTTTTCGGATTGGCTGCTAGAAACGGAGGACTTAAGAAATCATCCCGGGCAAACCGATCTTTTCAGAGCAATTAAGGAGTGCCGGCTTCCAACACCCGAAGAGAAGATACGAATTCGAGATTTTTATTTGGCAAATTTAATCGAGTATAAATATCAAGATTTTAAAATTCTACGCCCAGGCCAGCGTGAGTTTCTTGATTGGCTAATTACTGAGTGACTTCAGTAAAACATTTAGGCTGCTTTCAAAAACAAATGCGATCCATCAAAACAAAAACAAAAGTTGCGAGGGAGATTCATCAGTGTTAATTAAGCTAATTGCCGTTCTATCACAAACAATTTCCGCAGCAAAATACGTCTATTCCACCAAGGATGAGACTGTCACGAAACTAGAATACGAAAAATTGTATGTCATAGACCAATACAAAGGACCATTTATCAAAGCTTGCAATAATGGTGAATGTGATATTTTGAATATCGATGGCTCACAAACGGGAATTTCGAGGCTGCCATCTTCTCTTCAGATTATGAGAGTTTTTAAAGGCTAGAATCTGTTTGTCACTGAGGCAAATGGGATTTCAACTTTCTTTTTTGAAGGAAAGAGAATTGACATACCCCAAGCCTTCCTTCAGCCAAAAGTTATGATTGGAAATTCAAAAATTTGCAAAGATTCATCAATTACCCTTCCTCAAGCAAGTAAAAAATTAAAAAATCTGAATAGACTAGCCACATCAAACTATGTGATGCATACTGCTTGCTATGATTTGACCACAAACAAAATCAGTATTTTGCCATATCGTTTCACCTCCTCGCTATTCGGAATGGGAATTTTTAATGGAGACTATTCCCGCAATGGATATGGCTACATCTATAGCAACGGCAAAATCTACGACAGTCTCAAGAACTGTGTTGAAACACGGTTTCTTGATGGAACAGCTGGCGTTCAATGCTCAAGCCCGAAACCAAGCGCAGCCCCATGGAATGATGTGACCTTCGACTCCCAAGGTAATCGATTATCGTCAGATCTTGGATCAATTTACAACAAGTATCTAAGCCTCACCTTTTCAATCAAACGAGACGCATTTGGAACAGATAGTACGATCGTTTCACAGGATGGAACTCGAATTAATGGTCATGCATTCTTCAAGCCCATTCCATTTTATAACGCACTGGGGTATTGTAGCACCGACTATGATATTAGGCAGACCAACTGCTATAGCACAGATGACAAAAAGAAGTTCCGAATTGAATTTGGAAGCTACGATTTCCTCACCCTTTCAGGATCAAATAGGTCTGATACGCTTGGATTTGATGCCTATAAGAGACTCAGCGTTTTTCCCAGTAGATTCTTTCAAAGAACTAGATATTACAGCGGAATTTGGTATGTGGCAGATCATGGATTTATTGTTTCCTCTGCCGGAAATACGTACAATTCTAATCCCGGCTTAATTGTCATCAAAATGAATCAAGTAGACTCATTTGTTGTTGATAAATTCATTCCAAATGAAAATGGCCAAATTGAATATATTGGCAAGTTTTTCATTATTGGCATCGACTAAAAGTTGCTTCCACAAGCAATGTTTGTAATCGACGCTTTATCGCAACGCATTACCAATGTGTGCAGTGATTCCAAAAAAAAAGCGTTTTACCCTACCTACCAAGTTAGGGACGAAAGGGAATTAAATGGCAAAAATGTTTTGATGCATTGCTCAAGTTTTGAATAACCCTTTTCGCAAAATCACTACCCCAAATGAGTGGAGTACCTTAAATGTCAACAAAGAATGAACAAGTCGCAATTGTTACCGTACTTTCAGTGGTAGCACTTACTTTTGGAATTCTCGGAATGCTCGGTTCGTTTGTGCCTTGTTTTGGCTCGCTTGCTATATTCATAGCATTCCCAGCAACAATTATGGGTGCAATCGCAATAGTCCTTGCAGTAAAGAAAAATACCGCTAAGGAATTTGCCATCGCAGCAACAGTAATCTCCGCAATTGGCCTTGTGATTTCTGGTGTTCAAACTTTTGCTATGTTTGGAGCATCAGCGGCAATGAGCAAATCCATGTATGACGCATCAAAGGCTCGTACTGTTGTTCAAGATTCAATCAAGTAAGACACACCGTATCGAAATCAAGAGCGCCAACCTAATTTTTGGCGCTCTTTTTTTACTTATGTTGCTTTCGCCATTCGCCTTGCAATTATCTGAAAACCCCTATTCATATACGCCACAATGTGTTCATATGAAGTACCAAGGAAACCCATGCCAAACTTGCGGAATAACTCGGGAAATCCTTGGTTTTTATAAGGGTGACCTTGATCTTCACATGTTTGCACAGTCAAAAGGATTATATTTTATATTGTTTCTTTTTGTCCAATTATTATTGCGAATCATTTCATTCAAATATCCACAAATGATACGCTTTGATTTCGCACAGCTTATAATATTATCAACAATATTAGGCATCTTTTTGAACTCATAGCAAAAGAAGAAGAACAAAAGAAGGGGGGGCGTTGAGCGACATAACGCAGCACAGAACAATCAACAGTCATAACAACAATACGTTAGCTAACAACCATCTTCAACCGCCATTGCGGCAAAGCCGCAAGGCGGTTAAGAATGTTCGTTAGGCACACCTCCCGGGGGGATAGCTGCAGATGAGCAACAAGAACAAAAACGGCCTTCGGCCGTGAAAACAAACCAAAGAACACTGTAGTAGTAACGAATGGATACAACTCCAAAAACAACAAAAGAGAAACTTAGACATCAATTCGATGCCGGAGAGAATTCGTTCTTGCTCATATTGAGGTGCGAACTCAGATGGGATTGGAATGCATTCTATGAACTGACGTCTTTAATGTATGATGTCGCATTTGACTCGCAAGCGGAATCATGTTTCGAGAAATGGGTGGCGGAGGGGTTTTGGTATTGTGATACCTGGATAAAAGAATGGTCCAGTCACCCAAATTTTCCTGCTCCCGAAGTCGGGCAGCATGAAAAAGCAATTGCATTACTTCATGATCTTGCTTGGTTCTATTTCATGCAAGATGACCCATACCGAGACAATACACTGGAAGTGAATTCCAGGCGGGAGGTTTAAGATCCTTCTCTTGTTTTCTGCAATTCAAAGCAAGGAGCATGCATTTAAAGTGATTCGGATCGCTGGAACTACACACCAAAGCCTATTTCAAATGCTCCCCAAAAAACCGCATTTCATCAATTTTTTTGCAGTAAATTCAAAACAACAACACTACCCTCGAGGATTTTAATGATCCTAACCACCTATGGTCAAGCTTGCAGCACCAACCACCCTGCCTAACATCCTGTTCCACCATTATCGCGCCCGTGTTGCTAATGCCGGATTTGGCGCGAAACGGTGAACAAGGGCGTTAGGCACACACTCCGTGGGGATGGGAGCAGCAGATGAGCAACAATCAGCAACAGATCAACTGCAGATCAGCAGCTTCCCTGGACAGGGATCTCAAGTTAGGAGCCTTGGCAAACACCGACAAGGTTGCATTACTTCAATCGCGATGAAATGTGAATGCACAAGATTCCGGCAATCCAATCAGATTCAACGTTTTTCGTGCCAGTTGCAATGTCGACGTGCACGACAAAATCAATTAACCAACCTTACCCAAAAAGGGAAATACTCATGACTCCAGTTGAGCCATTGATTGAATCAAACAGAACTCATGACATTTTTGCAGACTTCCACAAAGTTGAATGTGCCATCCGATTACTATTGAGCAATGACAATTACTTGCTTAGGAAGAGCTGCTCAGAACGATCGATAACTCACAAGCTTGCTCAGTATTTGGAATATCATTACAACGGGCTTGATGTAGATTGCGAATACAACCTTAATATTAGCGGCTCCAGAGGGAAAAAATCCATACAATTTCTCGAACATAGATTTCATGAATTATCTATCCCGCGACGTGGAAGGGCAATCCAAAACGAATTCGGAGATGATTTAATCGAAATATGCGTCTCTCCAGATGTAATAATTCACAAGCGCGGAACAAACAGCAAAAATACTGCGATTATTGAGGTAAAAAAGCAAGGAGGTAGAGATGAAGAATACCAATTTGACCGAGAAAAATTAGCATTCTACACCGATCAAAAATGTGACTTTCGTTACCCCATTGGTTACCTGATTAATTTGCCTCACGGAAAGGAGCTTTCAAAAGCAGTGGAAGTGATACTATACTCAAATGGCGTTCAGATTGAAAGTATCAGCTTGCCTAACGATCAGGTTGGGAACACCCTCGCCGCTCAGGCTAGTGAAAGTACTTGATAACAAAAACTATTAACACAGTTGAAATATTAGGGGGTCGTTGTGTTCAGTAAAAAAGTAGCGTTTCTTATGACTGCACAATTTCTTGCAGCTGCAGAGCCAAAGAATGCAGAAATTGATATCTATAGCGACCAAGAGGAAATGGCTACGCAATACGCTTTGCAATACGGGAAGCTTGTCAAATCGATAAAAATGATAGTGCAGAAAAAGTCTGACAGGTTGAGGATTGAAGATATACATACCCCAGGAAAGGAGCCTAATGAATTAGATCCGGCTGTATCATTTTTTAATGACCTTTTTGGCGCTGATGATTCTGACTTCGTTCGCCGATATAATGATGATCGAGCTGCCATATTTGGAATCCTGGATAATGAAGCGATTAACCTTAAACCAGGGGTTTGCTTTTCTAAGGATAAAAAATTTGCACTGGAAAATGCAAAATGTATTTCGGCGGCACAGAGGCTCGTAAGTAGCAAACATCTTTGCTCAATTGATAGCAAGATCAAATGGGCGACTGCTGATTCAAATTTTAATATTACATATTTGGATGTGCCGAGAAATCTATCGCTAGGGAGTATGCCATTTAATACGGCATCATTCATTATTGCGATTCAAGCGCTAAAAGCGGGGATGCAATCTGATGTACACCCTGACACAAGGGCGATTAAGATTAATTTGATGCTAAAAGAAAATGATGCATTTGCAAAACTCATGAACAGCAGCGTGATCAATGCAAACAAGCAATCAAACGAGGAAACAGTAGGGCTTGAGAAAATATGTTTTGATGCCAAATTGACATCAGATATCAGAGCAAAATTTGATTCGATAAAATGGAAAATGTCTCAAAGGGATTACCGATTTATCTCTGAAATAGTTGGATATAAGAAATCGTGCAACACCTTTGCTCAGATAAATTGCTCGAGAATAAAGTTTGTTAATGGCGTCCCATTGCGCTTCTACTTAACTGCCAACTGCGAGGTTAATGCAATATCGGAGATCGAAATGTCTGATCAAATTGCCGATTATTTGAAGAACAGAGAAATAGCAAGTGCGGCAACTTTAAAGGAGGCCCTTTCAACAATCGAACTTTGCAGGCGATTATTTGCGTACAATTATTCATGGATTTTCAATTACCCGGAATCAAGCAATTGTTCCCAAAAATAATAATCAGTATTTTTGAGTTGCTACATCTTCAAAAAACGACAAAGCCCTCGAGGATTCTGATGATCCTATCCGCCGATACCATAGGAAACGCACCGCGCAATCTGCCTAACACCACTCTTCAATGTTGACCGCGCCCATTCTGTTTTTTGATCTGTTTCCCGGCGCGGCAACATTAAGAAGTTCTGTTAGGGACACACTCCGTGGGGATGAGCTGCAGATCAGCTGCAGGACGAAAAAGATGTTATTATCATGTTCTATCAGCTGAGAACGGCCTACGGCCGTGAACGGAACGAATGGCTTATCTTCATGTTGATCAGCTACCAAGCAGTTCACCGCGTTGTATCTAATGAACAATTTCGATCATCATGTTTTAGCTAAATATATGATGTTCAGCAAATACATGTAAATCACTGGGAAAGGAGTCAAGATGTCAGGGAAATCTAACAGGGATAGAGTGATAGAAATACTGAATGATAGCGAGAACAAATCGTTATCAAAGCCAAGAATTCGGCAAGAATTGAATCTAGCAAAAGAAACCTTCTCCAGAATAGCAAGAGAAATTGAAGCCGATGGTATAGCGGAGACACGTACAGGCCAAGGCGGAACCCTGCATTTGTTAGAAAAGGGAAAGAAAATCGCAAAGAATATTAGTAATGAGTATATTCGTGCTACAAAAGTCGAGAGCGATCTATATCCAATTTTCTTAAAGCATTTAAAGGAAACAAATTCAGACGAGTCATCCATAATTGACATCGACAATAGCTCATCAAAAGCAAAAGGGAAGTGGCGGAATCCTGATTTTTGTAGGGTGATTTCCAAGCAACACAAGTTAATTTCGTCACCAAATTCGAGCGTTCATGTTGTAACCTATGAACTCAAACCACTTTTTTCCAATGCTTGCAATTGGGATATTGTTGGTATTTACGAAACCGCAGCCCACTCATCGATTGCCAATGAATCGTACTTGGTGATTGAAATGCCGCACACAACAAAAGACGAATATTCAATCAGCTTAATCAATAACCTCAGCAGGATCAAAGGCGAATGCCTTCGACATAAAATTGGGCTCATCAAAATGATTCCAGAAGATAAACGCGGAAAGTCCTGGCGTTATGAGTACGAGCTGCATGCACAGAATGTTGTACAACCAATGTACGTTATTGATGAATTTCTCACTACTGTAATTGGGAAAAATCACGAAATCAAACGAAAACTCCTGGATATTTTTAACCCTAAAGCTATTCAGCTCGAATCTGCAAATGATGAATAGCAATAAATCAAACAAAGGAATGCGAAATCATCCGTGATTATCATGCCAAACGGGTTCAACGTTGATCGCTCCTGTTGTGGTGCCGACGTGCGCGACAACGTCAACGCCACCGTTAGGTACACACTCTGTAGGGATGAGCTACAGATGAGCAACAAAACGATAAGGTACGGCCTTCGATCGTGGTGCAATTTAAATAACAGCAACATTCAAAGATCGAGTAGGTTAAATCGAGATCGAAGCTTCGAATTTCATATGATTTGTAATCGCAGAGTAATTTCCGCAAACCGTACAGGAAAACGTGAATGATGACTATATAGTGATGCCTCTAATATTAACGCAGGAAATGAATGAAAACCAAAACTCAAATGGAAACGGGACTAACAATGAAATGGGCCAATCTTTGCGCGGCTATCTGCGCATTGTCGATGATTGGGTGCAAAACCGAAAAAACGGTTGATAACAAGAATCTTTCGGATACTGCAGCTGCAAAACCAATTTTGGATACTTTGCAGCAAAAGAACCAGACTTCAATATCGATTGACTCTACGATAATACGCAAAAATTGCTCGGTAGGTGAGTTTAACGTTTTATGGCTTACAAGCCAATTGCAACGGGGCGCAAACATGGATAGCTTAATCGGCTGTGAAACCTCGCTAACGTTTCAACAGCGCAGACTTACTGTCGAGGGCGACATCATTATGCTTGTTGATCAAAGGACAGGAGATCCACTTGTTCTTGTTAAGAATGGAGGCGCTGCAAAGCAGCAGATTTCAGGAAGAATTTATCAGAATGAGCCTGCAATATATTTGGGTATTAGTTCATACTCGTCACCTAATGGCAATACTTATGCGGTTGCAACCTTTCAGCTTTCATCGTCCATATCAAACCAAAAAATAATTGGATTTGGTGATTTAAAATTGGATACTCTTGTCGGAAAAGGCGGCGAAATCGCTATAGAGAATGCCTACATTCTAAAAGAGATTCAATCAAAAGTTCCTAATGAAGGGTTCGTGAATCTGGCTACATGGAGGCAAAGTAATCCACTAATTTCAAGGATGAAGCTCACAAAGCCATGCTCAAAAGATCAGGAACTTTTAGTGTGCGAAGGAATACGAAGGCTTGGTGATGATGATGGAGGAATCTTTACAGTAAACATGGCAACCGGAAAATTCAACGCAGCGATAGTCAGAACTCTACCTGGGGGCACGGGTGAATCAAATTGGTACGGTGGGGAAATCAAGCAGCAGCCGGAGCAGATCAAATCGTGGCTCAGAAATCGAGGGGTAGATGTGGATAAACTATAATGGTGATTTGATAGAAGATTGGATAGTTTTAGATAAACATGAAGGAGTTAAAATGAATGGAGCGCTTAATAGAGCTATTCAGATTTTATTGGAAAATCTCACCAAATATTTGATGTCCATTTTTGTTCAGGCGTGCATTGTTCATTGCTTGGAATGCCTTCCCTCAAATCGACTCAAAGGAAATCATTCATGAAATTCTTCGCTGTATTGGCATCATCATTAATGCTTTGTGCTTGCGAGCAAGATGGACCAAAACTCTCAGTAAGCACATTTGATAATGGCTACAAGCAAGACGAAACAGGATTCATCACCAGAGTATATGGTTTACGAATTACGTCTGAAGATGATCGTCCTATGATCATAACCGGAATCAAGGTCAATGAAGCGTATACAGCAATATTTGACAGTACATTTCTTTTCTGCGACTTGTTTTTCTGTCCTGACACTAACGCACAAAAAAAACGTATGATCGCAAGCGATTCCAGCAACTTCCTCCTAGCAAAAGATTCCAATTTTGGCGCAAAGGGGTACAATATTAGATCGTATTACCATTACGCGACACCATTGCCTCCAAAAGGAAGCATATACCTTTACAAAGGTGCTGGTAATGTAAATTTGTGCGCGCTTGATACAATTCTAATTTCCGCAACTGGAATTAGGAGTCGAAAGCTTATGGAGGACGAGAGAGTATTGAATGCTGTCATTTACACAAATATCGGCAATGCAACATTCAATTGGAACGAACAACCCAAAGCGAATGGATACACTGATGGGTTGAGAAATAGGTTTGTTAATTATTGTGCGGCATTAACAGGGAATACAAAAACCTCACAAGAAACTTGTGTGTGTGTGTTGAAAAAAGCAGAGGAAACATATACTGCACAGCAGTTATTTTCAATGAACGAAGATTCTGAAAAATCAAAATATCAAACTTGGGAAATGGAAGCGATTTTGCAATGCAACGGAATAAGCCAAAATGCATTTCAGATTGGGAAATAAAATCACGCCGAAAAACCTTTGGGGATTCTTGGAAAATTCCCTAACACCGCAATTCCATGTTGATGCGCTTCGCGCTCAACATGAATATGCACCGTTAGGCACACACTCCGTGGGGACTAGCTACAAAAATGAGCAACAAGAGCAAAAACGGCCTTCGGCCGTGGATAGCTACAGTAGCTGCAAATAGCGGCAAGCTACAATAGCAACAGAACAAATAGCTGCAAAACGCCCCCCCCCAGCAACAATAGCAGCAAAAACAAATAGCACAAATAGCGAAGCAATAAACGAATAAACAACAAAAACCGCAATAGCTGCAATTAGCTCCAAAAGCAACGAAACCGCAATGAGAACAAAGAACAACAAGGAGGGCACCGCCTGACGGCGGTTGCCCTCCTGGTTGTTCGGACATAACTTGTCAGATGCAGCAAAACCTGCATGAACAGTGCCCCGCCGCGCTTACTGTGACCAAATTTTGACAGCGCCGCCCCAGGAAACCTTGTAAGTTCCATTCAACTGCCAGCGGTGTACAACGGTGGCAGGATCTTCCCCCGCCGCTTTCGCGGCAACAACAATATCCCCAATGCAGGAGATTTCCCCATGACTGCTCAAAACTTGATCTCGGCTTCCCTCCCCGAAGAAACAAAACTCGATATCCTTCAAAAGCTGGCGGATATCCGATCCAAACTGGATTTCCTCATCACGCTGGATTCCGATCAGATGCGAACGCTTTTCAAAGCATCCAATGGATATTCACCTTTCATCGAAAAAGCCTTCGCAGCCGCAACCACTCATCCAGATATCCTTCCTCGTATTCTTTCAGCAACCGAGTACGAAAAAGATGTCCTTCTGGTTCGTGCTTTGACTCCGATCTACAATCAGGTCAACGAGCTTGCCAATGGACTTCGGGATACCTTGGTTGCAGCCTCCAGTGATGCCATGAACCAATCTCTGGAAGTCTACGCCGCCGTCAAGCAGCACTCCGACAAGGTTCCCGGCTTGCCGGTCGTCGAAGACGAAATGAGTGTGTTTTTCCAAAAGACACGCAAAAAGACTGTTCCTGAGAATGCCTAATGCCACTCTGAGTATCATTCGCACGCCCTGGACGGGATCACCGACCAGGGCGTTTTTCGTCCCCGCCCTGCGAAGTATGGTTGAGACACTCTGGAGTGTCGTTATGACAACAAAGAGTGTCTCCAGAACACTCCATTGTGTGATTTTGATACTCCGGAGTAACAAAACCGCACTTCTGAGTATTGGGGGATGCACTCGGGAGTGCCTTGGAGATACTTCACAGTGTCCGAGCAGCACACCTAAGTGTCGATTTTGCACTTTTGAGTGTGTCAAGAACACTCGGAAGTATCGATAGATACACTCCGGAGTGTGTTTGGCATACTCCAGAGTGTGTTCGAGGCGTTCCGGAGTGTCTTAGACACACTCTGGCGTGTCAACGGGGCAGGCAGGAAAAGCGTGGACTTTGTAGGGTTTTCGACCTTGACAAGGTGAGAGGAAAAGTGTTGTCTTACCTCTATGCGCACCCACTTCAAATTTTCCGTCGTCCTGCTTGGCTTGGTTGCACTGCCTTTTATGGCCACCTCCGCGGCCTCCGGATTGGAGCAATTTAAAACTGGGGATCCAGCTAAAGCGGAACTGATTAACAAAAACTTCAAGTATCTGGATAGTGGCAAAGTTGAGAAAAGCGCATTTGATCTTATGAGTGCAGCGGTTTCTGCCAAATTAAATAAATCAGTGTTTGATTCGGTTATCTCTGGGAAGGCAAACAAGACCGAAATTTCCTCTCTTGCGAACCAAAAAGGGGTAGATCCAGTCTGCGTAAGCGATACTTCAACGAATTCGTGGTATTGCATTTCTGGAAATGGCTTTTCATTTAGTGGCCCTTCAGATGGAAGAATGTCCCTCTCGAAGGGTACATTGAAGTATCTAGCGCCACCTTGGAATTCGAATGGTGATCACTCTCTAAATTTTGAAAAACCTGGCGCATTTCTTTTCTCGATTGATAATTCGAAGGGAGCGGGAGCCCCTGAAGATATTCTTAGCATCAATTCAACAGCGACAACCACAGGTCAAGGAATTCATGTTTCAGGGAATATTACTTTAACCGGAACAATAGTAACCCCCACAAAAAACCTCCCCGACTTCGTCTTTTCACCCACCTATAAGCTCCAGCCACTTTCCGAAACCAAAGCTTTCATCACCCAAAACGGTCACTTGCCAAACATTCCGAGCGCGAAGGAAGTTGAAAAGAGTGGGATGGACTTGGTGCAGATGAACCAAATTCTTCTTCAAAAAGTTGAGGAGCTGACTCTCCACGCCATCGCACAGCAAGAGCAGATCGAAGCTCTCAAGGCCAGGATACCCGCCCCCTGATCTGAGTTCGTTCACTCGATTCCAACTCCCCCAAGGAATTCCCATGGCTCTGCCATTTGATCGCAATCATCCGCACGGCAAGAAAGAGCCGATGCTGATGGATATCTCCACGGCCAAGCCCGGCGGCGAGGTCAATTGGGAGGCGATTGTCGCCAAGACCCAGCGCGACAAAGTGGACCAAACCAAGAAGGTTTACGACACCACAAAGTACCTCGCCCAAACTCGCGAAGAAGACCCGTGGCCGGAAGAAGCCCAGGCCACAGCCTCCGTCACACTCTCGCTATCCAACTGCCGGTTTCTGGATCCTGCACCTTTGGACTTGGCAAAACCTGTCCGCGTAGCCTGCGATGTGTCCGGATCGGCAGACTTACCGGAGTCGGACAGGTTCGTGGAATTCCGGTTTCGGATCATCCACCGCAAGAATTCCTTGGATACCGAAGAATCATTGCATGAAGTCGCCCGTGCTGATCTAACCGCTGCCGCCAAGCAAAGCCCGGAGCTTGCCGCCAAAATTTCCCTGCCTGCCGGACTGGATGACCTTGAGAATGGTGCTGAACTTTTCCTGATCGCAGAGGCATACAGATCCGACCGGAAATTGACATCTACGGCAAATCCGATCCCGGTTGTGGGTGGTCCTACTGTCGTGCGTAGAGTTCGACTTTCGGGAAATCTGTTCGACTTCGACAATTGTTTCATACTCCCGGATGCACTTGCCGGAATCCGTCAAGCAGCATTGTTTCACGCCAAGCGCCCTACCGACTCCATCGTGATTGTGGGTCACGTCGCGCAAGACCAGAAGACCAGCACGGGATTGGATCGCGCCAAAACCGTCGCCGCGATCCTCACGAACAAGTGGGAAGACTTGGTGGGTTATTTCAAGGCGGATGGGAGCGGAAAATGGGGTACCCGCGAAGCCCAACTGATCCTTGAACATCTAGGGATCTACAAGGGTGAAGCAGCTGGTATCATCGATTCCGCAACAACCCAGGCGATCACCCAGTTCCAAAAATCCGTCAACGAAAAGGGCAAGACCCATCTAGAGGAATCCGGTAAGCTGGATGCCTCGACCTGCCAAGCCTTGCTCTGGGCGTATTGCCAAGATGGTGAAGCAACTCTCGCCAAGTGCGCTACCCCAAAGGTAGCGGGGAGTCGTGCCAATCCAGATTCTGCCGCCATGCCTGATGGCTCAAAGGCTCCCGATGAACGACTGGAAATCTTGTTCTTCCAGCGTCGGTTGGATCCGGAACCGTCTGGAGAACAGCTTGGCGCCAACGACAAGGCGTATTCCGCTTGGATGGCTTGCCTGAAAGAAACGGAAGACTTCGAGGTCCATTCCTATTCCTTGCAACTGGCAGACAAGCAACAGCGGGCCCTCCCAAACACTCCCGTCAAGCTTTCAGGGCCTCTCCAGAAATCCGGCCAAAGCGATTCCCACGGACGCATCCAATTCAAGGGCTTGGCAAGGGGCTCCTACAAGCTGGAGATCCTGACAGACCCCAAGCGTCCCTCCACCCTGACATTTGAAGTCCCCAATGCCGCCAAGGTGAACAAGCCGGTCCAGCCCGCCAAACCGAGCCAAGGAGAGAGCGCATGAATTTCGGATCTCTCCCCGACCCTCCGAAACCGCCTAAGGTACCGGATGTACCTGCGGTTCCAGCGGTGCCAACGAGCACGCAAACGAACCTATCCAATGGTCCATTGAACGGTGCGGTGGGTGTTGGCGTTCCTCAGAATTTCGACCCGAACAACCCTTCTGTCCATGTCGAAGGCACGATCCACAACCCGACAGGAATTGGCGGCGACCTCAAGGTGGATCGCGATGTCAAGATTCCCACAAAGGCTCCGGATCTCAACATTCCTTCGATGGGAGGTGGGTTACCGGACGCGGGATCTGGTGGCGGCTTTGGACTTCCCGATCTAGGGAACCCGCTTTCCGGGCTGTCCATGCCAAGCCTCGGCAGGCCGCTTGAAAGCCTGTCTGGCCCAACGCTTCCGAATTTTGCAGGCTTTCCGGAATACCCAGCCTTTCCGAGCATTGGCACACCAGGGATGCCAGGCTTTCGTTTCACCAACATTCCGGAGTTCAAGTTTCCGACACCGGACTTGTCACTTTATGACATCAACATTCCATCGCCCATTCCTGATTTTGATACCCCGGTCTTCGATGGTCGGGCTCCCGTTAGCGAGTATTTCGAAGTAGATGACATGACCGACATCGTGGTCAGTGTCAGCATCAATGACCAAGGGGTTCCGGCCGTTGCCTACAAGCTGGAAGATGACGACGACCAAACGTATCCCGGCAAACTGGACGCAGAGGGCAAAGCCAATCTCCGGATCAATGGGGGCGATTTTCATCTTGAGATCTCGGACTTGCAGGACCTCCAGTCCCGCGCATGGGCGGTAGACCTCGAATCCGCGCTCGCATCAAAAGACGTAGCCCATTTGGCGGCATGGGCCACGGTGGGTGGGCCCTCGCTGTTGAAAGCCCTCAAGCTAACGAAGACATCGCTTGATGCATCCATCGTGGGATCGAAACTTGCCGACTTCGTGACCTTGGGGTTGTGGACTTCCGAGCTGGGACGCCCGGCAAGCTACTTCCCCTTCGCAAGCCGCCCCGCTCCAGCGGTGATACCGTCCAAGTTCGTGGTGGTTGCTCACCGGCCTGAAACAGCCTTCCGCTCCAGCGAAGTCATTCACCTTGCCTTGCAGCCAACATCGGGCCGTAACCTCGATCAGGTCCCACTCCCAGGAAAGTGGAGCGCACTGTTCATCCCGCGCACCAACCCCAATACTTCGCGCCTGATCGAAGGTCCTGCGGGGATGGAATGGAAAGACTTCCACCCAGAAGGACCGGGACTGGTCCGGGTCTTATGGAAGCATTCGTCCACCCAGGAGGGATACTTCCTTGACCTACGGATTGTCGATGGAATCGATCCAACGCTCCAACTCCCTTTGCGCCCAGGCAAAATGGAAGATCCAGCGTGGAGTGTTGGGGCGATGCTTCGCTACCGGGACATCGTCCATCATCTGTCCGAAGAATTTCCGGTGGATTCCAAACGCAAAGCGCAGGAACAAACCGACTGGAACACGCTGACAAGCTTGTGCCAGTCGTTGGAAGTCTGCGTCCAGGATCCATTCCAGAAATTGTCAGACGCCGATCAACTTGCCTTGGCCTTCCAGATTGGCCAGATCCAATCGGGCCTGGAAGAAGATCCATTGAGCGCTATTGCATGGTCCAGGCTATTCACCACGTCAGAGCCCAGCCAAGTACGTCTTTCGCCAACTGTTTCATGGATGCGCCCAGATGCGTTCTTGGTTGCCTGGCATTTGATTGCCTTGGAGGGAAGCAAGGAACCCGTCTGGACACGCGGCGCGAAGGTTCGACATCCAACTGGTGAGGGGCGGTTCTTCGGTGCTGTCCATCTAGCGCAAGTAGAAGGCATTCTGGTCCCCGACCGCATTTTTGGTGAGGCTCTTCGGATCATTTCGTCGGATGGCAAGACCTCCTGCCAGAAGCTTTCCGAGCTGTTGGGCTTGGTGGTTGGCTGCTTCAACGGCACGAAGATCGGCACGCTTTCTCTTCGCGGTGACCGCTCGGACTTGGATAAGGTGGTCCGCAAAACAGGGATGTTCTCCTTCGACAAGAAGGTCAAGGATGGCTTGGAGGCATTGGCCGACGAGGATGAAACGATGGATTGGCGCGGCACAATCACCGTTGATGGTGAGACGGGCAAGGACTACGAAGTAGAGGTCCGGACGGTCTTGGGTGAAGGTGATCCGCTGGGATGGAGTCGGGAGTTAGTGCCATTACCAAAGAGAGGGAAAGGCGGGAAGCGAAAAGTCAAATTGCATAACGACCTATTACCTAAAACCAGCAACATTATAGTCAAATGGGAAAATGCATCCGGGGAAATCGGACAAGTCACTACCGACTCGGAAGGATGCTTTGAAATTGAATGTCATGAAGGTGCCACAACAATTAGATATCAGGCTGGAAATTCAACATTCTTCATTGACACGATTTATTTGCTTCCCGATGGCATCGAAACGCTAACCGGCAAATGGCAACGACTAGTAAATACTGGCTACATACCTCAGAGCCATGCAAAGCAATCGCCATGCGAATCCATTTTTTCAGCGGCAATGAGTAATTTCCTCGAAAAGCACGGTCTTCGAGAAGGCGCAACTGAAGAAATTTTAGAGGCGATGAAATCAGAAAATCTGGAGGCATAATTTTGCCAAATGAAATCATCGAGATTAGCAATGTTTCAAATGCGGTTCCAACCTTTCTCTGGCTAGAATTTCTCGATCCAAAGGATGGCATTGGATTCGGTGATGCGGCAAGAAAGAAACAACAAGGGTCGCTCCAGTGGCTTAATGCATTAGAAGCTGCAAAGACAAAGCCTAGCAAGAAGAAGAAATTGCCGATCCCGCAAAAAAGAGCTAGCGAAGTTCCTGTGTCTTCGTTTTTTGAAAATGACGATTTCTTGATTTGCAAGATTCAATCTGGCTCAATGTCAGCAACAATAGGCTATCCATTATTTCCAATCGAATACAGTGGAAAGACTAGCAGCCCAGGGAATGATGCATTATATAATTCCCCCTTAGTAAAAACCGCGAGCAGCCAGATTACGCCAAACATCTATATTATTAGCGGACATGGTGCTCATGGAAAAGTATTTGGAGAGGGTGACGAAACTGGGACTATATATCTACACAATTTAGCGCCACTACCAGAAACCAAAATCATTATTGTTCCAGCCTGCACGAATATCAATTATTTCAGGGGTTTCAGGTATAAAAGTATAATCCAAAAATCTGAAGGTATTTTTGCGATCCTTGGATATGAGCACGCATATGAAGGCGGTCCTGGCGGGCGAGCTGTTATGTCTGCATTTGTGCAGAAAATTAGAAACAAAGCTCCTATCCTTCAGGCGTGGAAAGAGGCAAATGAATCACAGGGGGTCGACAAATATCCTTGGTCAGCGCTGATGGGTTTTGCCCCGGAAAACAAACAAATTGATTTCAACATTACCCATATTACCTCTCCAAGGGAAATATATAAGGATTCTGATCCGATTTTTTATTCAAATACATATCCGAAGGGTAGTCGGGTAAGGATTCCCGAAATATCTGCGTACATGCTAGAATCGGAACTACCCCAAAAATACCATATGGAAGAGGTGATGTCATCACTCGATGAGGACAAGCTATTCAAGCGTTTAGAGTTTGAAAAGATCAAATGTGGATCAACCGGAAAAATCTTCGGTATTTATACCTCTCAGGAAGATTTTTCAGAGGACGAAGTTATCCTTCTGTTTTTTTATGTGGTGCGATCTGACTGGCATAACAAAGTTGATATGGATCAGATTTGGAAAATTGATGAAGAATACGAAAAGATGGGCGCAACGTTCAAATACATAACATTTGGTGAACGCAAGATCCTTGCGCTATTTCCCAAAACTCAAACGAAATCAATCTTCCTAAAGGTCGACATCAAGATGGGTGCATATCAACATTTAATCAATGCATCTACGTTTCAAAACCATCTCAATCCAGATGATTTAGTTTGTTCATGTATCCGTGGAAAATTTGATAATTCAGAAGCACTTCATATCGAGACGCAAAAATTTGACGGAGAAGACAACAAGAAAAGTTATCACTTTTCTAAAAATGAATATGAAAACATATCTTGGGATCGATCGCCCTATGTCCTTGACCTGAGAATATTCCCAACCAAATTCGGATACTAGACAGAATATGAGATCAAAGTATCACTGCTCTTCTCTCGTGGTAAAGTCACCATTGTCTGCGCTCACAAATTTATTCAATGCTATGCAAAAATTTCAAAAGTCTGAAATTCCAAATAACTCTTCCCCTAAAAAACACCGGCTACAGATTTTGGCTGGGATCGCAATTATCGCAACCTTATCTGGTAGGGCGAATTCTCAGGAAAGTGAAATTCAGTTACTTTCAATTCAAGACTTCAAAAACATTGAGTCAAATCCATTTGGTAAATTCAGCCTTGATGCGGATGTATTATGGACCTCAAACTCTGAAACATTTAAACCTTTCCCATTCTATGGGTCGCTAAAAGGTAATGGACACACAATACATATACCAAAAATCACATGCAATGAGAATTCACCATGTGGGTTGTTTACCCTAATTGCAAATGATAGTAGCGCAAATTGCGGAGCGCTTGCATTCCAGCAGAAGCAATTCAAACCGCAGTGCGTAACGGATCGGCAAGCGGAAATCACCAATTTGCATGTCATTGTTGATACGATTTATTGTACTCAATCTTGCGGCGTTCTAGCAGGGGAAATATCTCGCGCTAAAATACAAAACATCATTATTTCAGGAAATGTTTTCGGTGGATCATTTGTCGGGGGAGTTGCTGGCAAGGCTGGGCCATTTGTGGAGGTAAATCGCATTTTCACAAGTGGAACCATCTCGGGCATTAACTTTATTGGAGGGGTTTTTGGATCATCCTTTTGGAATATCATCAATGCCGCCTATTCGAACATGGATATTTCTGGGCGATTCTCTGTAGGAGGGTGTATTGGAAGATCAAATTCATCTTATTCGCTTCACCTCATTTCAACTGGAAATATCAAAGGGCAGGATACGGTTGGAGGAATATTAGGCGTGTCGGTTGGGACAAATCGTGGGAAATCCGCCATCACCTTAAATGCGGATTATTCGAATATCCCTGGTTCATTTCGGTCCATCGATGATTTGGCAGATTTCTCGTACAAAACAAACCATCCTTGGGAGAGCGGGAATTATTCTGGCTATACTTATGAAGGTGAAAGCGATTGGCCAACGCTTGAAGAAGAATGGAGTGAGCCTAAGCCAAATACCAGATCGGCTTCAAAGCTTTATCCTGATAGCAGTCCTCAATCATTTGATGAGGAATGGGTATCAAAAATCGCGCTCGACAACAGATTGATAGATGCCGTATTTCTCGGAACGGTAAAATGCAGAAATGTTTGCGGAGGTATTCGTGGGGCGGGCGTATCAAAATCACTAGCACTGGCACATGCTCTCAATTCAGGCTACATTCTTGCTAGCGGCAGGAAATCTGGCCAGATATCTGGAACAGCAAGTGACGAAATGCCACAATTTAACATTTTACAATCAGGAAAGCTCTTAGGGACTAGGCCATTTCGAGCCTTTGGAGAAACGGCTATTGGGGTGGCCTGCGGTATTCAATTTCCGCTTTTTCCAAACATAACTCCAAAAACATCCGATATATTCGGAAGTATTGCTTCAGACCAAAGATATTCCGCCAGGGGTATATCTTGGTACCCAGAGGTGTATCCCAAAGGAATATTTATAGCGAAACCAAATAAGACAACATTTTCATTCTCTTCAGCTGGACTTCCTGTTCTTAAAGATTTAGATGCATCAATCCTTGTTTCAAATAGTCGTGGCTTTAATTTTATACAAGATCAAGATTCGACATTCATGAGGCTTCCTATGTACTTGGAATCTAATGACTATTTTTGGCGGCGATACTTGCCCCCAATACCCATCCGAGCTTTCGAAAAATTGGCCCCTGATAAATGCATAAATTTGAATGACTACTTTGATGCAAATCAGGCGATCACATTCAAAATTCTATCCAATCAGGATGGTTTGAAGATGTCGAATTCAATTTTATGCTCAGAACTTCGGGCAACAAAAGGTGAGATCGACATTCAAGCAAAAAAGAAAGATGGCGGTCAACTCATTTTCTCAATAAACACCAAATAAATGCCCTGTCCAGGGGCTGCGGTATTGACTCAATGGCAGTGCTGGTAATTCCACGAATAAATGGCTGAAAATCAATCCATCAGCTCTTTGCGCAACAAAAAATGCCCTATAAAAACCAATTCCATTTGTCATGAATGCCAATAATTCTGAGCTGACACTCACCACCAGAAACAACGGACCTATAAAATGAAAGAGCTATCCCGAATCGCCGCATGTGTTGTGATTTTCGCTAATCTTGTAAATGCAGATGAGCCAAAAATGGTCAAATACGACCGGAGAATTTGGTTGATCAGCAATAATGACGCAAATATCGATGCGCGCTTTATTAACATCAGGTCAATTGATGCAAATTCAATGAATGCAACAATATCAAAAGCGTCTAGATCAGATAGTCTGGTGTTTTCTGGGGTCATTTCTATTCATCTCACAGAATGGAAGGCAGATCACGCCAAAGAAACCTTGAGCCAAATCGCGATATTCGACTCACGTACAGATAGCTTGATCTCAAGTATACAAGATACCGGTTCAGTTTCTGTTTCAGGGAATTTCCTTGACAAGGGCGATTGGGTTGATAAATATTACGGCGCACCAATTCCCCTTCCGTACGATTCTGTAACAATAGTAATTTCGACCCAAACTTCTGGAATGTTTGGGTTCGAAAAAACATTTAAATTCAACACAAAATACAAAGTCTACCCAAAAGAACAGCCGCGCCCATCAGATATGCCAATATATTTACGTTTCATTGATGGTCTTCTAAATTTGATAAGTTGAGGAATGAATTCAAACATCAAACCAAACAATGTGATGGGGGGGGCGTTTAGAGCCAAATGAAAAACGTTACGCTCCGAACAGTGCTAGAAGGCGTGAAACTTTCCCTAACGAACCCGTTCCATATTGATTTTGGCTACGCCAAAACAATATGAACAGGTGCGTTAGGGCGATGCCTTCGGCGAGCAACAAAATATGAGCAACAATATTGAGCAACAATAAACGGCCTACGGCCGTTGAGCGAAAGAACAAAGAAGAAACGGCCGATGGCCGTGA
>Ga0209098_1000748_pt1 | contig 34041 bp, 13 predicted proteins | sample AD_JPNHW1_MetaG_FD_184429 | JGI IMG/M metagenome (GOLD analysis project Ga0209098, IMG submission 184429) | Active sludge microbial communities of municipal wastewater-treating anaerobic digesters from Japan - AD_JPNHW1_MetaG (SPAdes) (version 2) | ecosystem: Engineered > Bioreactor > Anaerobic...
GCCCGCCGTAATGCTAATGAAAGCGGGAACGGCAGATGTGGAGTTTATCCCGATTTTATCGGGAACCCTGTTGTGGGAAGATTTTTAAGCCCCGACATCATAGTACAAAACCCAAACAACACACAGTGTTACAACCGATACAGTTATTGTATAAATAATCCATTAAAATATAGTGATCCGAGTGGGTGGAGTTATGACAGAGGTTGGCTGCGCTGGCATCAACCATCGGACGTTGGCTTTCGCCAGCGCACTATTGATTTAATATTTAGCAAAAACTGGAAACAAAGTGAATTTAAGGAATTGGCAGGTTTGTTAGAGATGGCAGGAGGTAATAGTATAAATAATACTGCAATAGACTATCAAGATATTTGTGGGAATATGATCTATACCGAAAACACCTTATCAAATAACAACTTTCTTATTATGTCCCCTTCCTTTAAGAAAGAATATAATAATCTTATAACACAAAAAAAGTTTAAAGAGGCTGCAACTTATATGATTAATTATTTTAGAATGGCCGAATCCGTTCTTGGTGAAGATTTGTCTTGTAAATATGAAATAGTGGAAAGAGAGATTGGCTCATTTGGAACTATTGATCCTACTGAGACACAAGGTGAAGATGTCGTCGATAACAATGGAGATAAACTACCTACTAAAATTCGAGTTGTCAAACCTATTATGAGTTATGCAACCCCCGAATGGGTTTATTATGCCCTATATCATGAATTTATTCATGTTTTTCAATTCCAAGTTCTTGGCATGTTTGGTAATCCAAATAGAAATGAGCGTGAATTTTTTGCCTATAGTTACACAATAAGGCATGCAATCGACAATAGATATAGTGTTAGAATAGATCAAGAAACTTTTGATGGAGGTTCTGATGAATTTAATAATGGTGGTTGGAGGTGGAAATTGAATGGTTACTATAATAACCTATCGCATTTTCTTATGATAAAGTATAAAAGTTTCTATAATTCAACCTGGCTTTTGTATAGATATAATCCAAATTAAAATTTTACCATGAAAAAAACTAATCTTTTATTAATAATAATTTTATTAATATTTATTATCCCTAAATTAATTTATGCCCAAGAAAATGAGATAAATATTTTAAAAAAATATAAAATTAAGCTATCGCCTGCAAAAAAGGTGTTTTTTGAAAACGATACTGCCAATTTTAAAGTTACAGTAATCAATAATTCCGATTCTGTTATAACTATTTCAAGATGTCCTTCGGCATATTGTTATGACTACTTTGATGCATATCCAATAGATCATAAAGAAGATATTTATACTTTTTTATTGAAAAAAAGCGATAATAATGTTTACAAACCATTTTTTTTCTCTGTGGCTATGGAAGATGAAAATTTCCCAGTTGGTTATTTGGGAGATAATGATAAATCTGAACATCAAAATAAGGCAAACAGAATTTTAATGCATAACGAGAAAATTTCAATAAAACCCGGTGACTATTATATTTTCCTTATCGACCTTTTTTCATTTAAACAAGAAATGCCTTTGGGTGATTATAAAGCACGTATTGGCTTCTTTATAACTAATAAAAGGCCATACATTCTTGTTAAATCAAATTGGGTCAAGTTTTCTTTTAAGTAAAATAATAAACACACTTTAATTTGTAAATTATGAAAATAAAATGGATTCTTAATTTGGCAATAATTTGTTTTATATATTCTACGAATATAGTATACTCTCAATCGTGGCACTATTATAAAAGATTGCCATTAATACGAACTACTGATAAACAAATAGATTCAATATTGCTTGAAACAATAAAATCGGTTGAAAAATGTGATTACTACACAAAAGATATTGCTTTTAGAATCGATTACTTTTTTATGCAGGATACAGCTTATTTAGCAATTACGACATCTCATTATAGACAAGATATTTTTTGTGCATCAGGCCTCTCCAAAATTTTAGGATATTATAAAGTCAAAAAACATTTAGTAGTAGTTTTTTGCGATGAAAATCAGAAATTGTTTGAAAGAACAAAAGGTAAAAAAAGGTTCCTAGAAAATAATTCAGATAAAGTAAAATTATTAATAAGATCGGAATACTTTTTTTGGATGTTCATTATTAAAGAAAATAAGTATTATTTAAAAGATATGATCAATGAGTGCAAAAGTTACAATGGTAAATAAATATCCCCAACGCGCGCGTTCGTAACGCGTGCAATAAAAACAAATACCCTTTATAAATGTTGTCAAAAAACATTAGCTTTGCTTCCAATGTCGGAAAAATATAAAACCACCGAAACCGATAAGGCCTACTTTGTCACGTTTACCATTGTTGAATGGTTAACTGTGCTGGCTAATGTTCAAGGTAAGGGAATCATCATCGATTCGCTAAAGCATTATCAGCAAAGCAGGGGGCTTACTATTTATGCCTATTGCATAATGCCTAATCATGTACATCTTATTGCCCAATCAAATGGCAAGGAGTATTTATCGGCTGTATTGCGCGACCTTAAAAAACAAACAGCAAAAACAATTACGATGAAAATAGAAAGCAGAGATGATAATAAATCCCCAAAAGCATTGGAAATATTTGCAAGCGAAGGGAGACGGTTAAAAAGGATTTCAAAATATAAAGTTTGGCAGGATGGTAACCGGCCCATTCTGCTGTATTCAAACAAATTTATCCAACAAAAAATTGATTATATTCATTCAAATCCTGTAAAAGCAGGCTTGGTGGTTAATCCTGAAGATTATCTGTACAGTTCAGCAAGAAATTATGCCGGATTAACATCAGTAATAGATATTGAGATGCTAACTATGGAATGGAAAACAGTAAAATAATAAATCTTGAATTTTGCGTACAGGCACGCGTTGCGAACGCGCGCGTACGGGGAATCCTGATTTTTCTAATTGGATAGGATTTTTCGATAACAGAGATGCAACTAGTGGAATTATTCGTGGTTATTTTGGTTATCCTTTTAAATAAAATATTATGAAAACAAGATTTCTTATCGTTTTGGTATTAATTGCTATTAATATTTCGTCATGTGTAAAAAGGTCCAATATTAAAGATTTACTGATTTTCTCAAATTTGGATTCTATGCAATATATTATTATCGAAATGGATACTTTACTTTATAAGTTGCCAAAGGCAAATACATCTTCACAACTCAGGTACTACGAAATAAACATGAAAAACGAACTCATTATTAATAATGAATTTATTAACAAACTTGAGGATTTATCAATTAATGATTTTAACGATAAGATATTTGATAATCTTAGATTATCTGAAAAGCAAAGATTGAAATACGATATTTTATATTTATACAAGAACCATATCTCGCAGGGTTTACAAAGTCAATATTGTTGGCAATTTGAATACTATTATTATGATGATCCATCTTGCGACTATTGCGACAGATATATTATAAATATATATAATCAAAATGATACTTCAAATAAATTCTTTAGATATATGCATAAGATATTAGATGTGAAAAAAAATCTTGTCCTATATACTATTAATGATACTGTGCGGAATTACCCCTTCAATCCTCCAGATTTTCCTCAAATTATTAATCCTTATGATACATTGGATAAAACAAAAAAAATAAAAAATAGTATTACTTCTTATTTTCTTCTATTAGAAAAATCCCCAGTATGCGCGCGTTCGTAACGCGTGCAATAGAACCAAATACCCTTAATAAATGTTGTCAAAAAAACATTAGCTTTGCTTCCAATGTCGGAAAAATATAAAACCACCGAAACCGATAAGGCCTACTTTGTCACGTTTACCATTGTTGAATGGTTAACTGTGCTGGCTAATGTTCAAGGTAAGGAAATCATCATCGATTCGCTAAAGCATTATCAGCAAAGCAGGGGGCTTACTATTTATGCCTATTGCCTAATGCCTAATCATGTACATCTTATTGCCCAATCAAATGGCAAGGAGTATTTATCGGCTGTATTGCGCGACCTTAAAAAACAAACAGCAAAAACAATTACGAAGAAACTAGAAAGCTGTGATAATAATGAATCCCAAAAAGCATTGGAAATATTTGCAAGCGAAGGGAGACGGTTAAAAAGGATTTCAAAATATAAAGTTTGGCAGGATGGTAACCGACCCATTCTGCTGTATTCAAACAAATTTATCCAACAAAAAATTGATTATATTCATTCCAATCCTGTAAAAGCAGGCTTGGTTGTTAATCCTGAAGATTATCTGTACAGTTCAGCAAGAAATTATGCCGGATTAACATCAGTAATAGATATTGAGATGCTAACTATGGAATGGAAAACAGTAAAGTAATAAATCTTGAATTTTGCGTACAGGCACGCGTTGCGAACGCGCGCGTACGGTTGTTTTCACGCCAAAGAACCTTAGTGCCGGTATGTACACATTCCGACTTGACTTTACTGGCGAACAAAATTCAAACTGTGCTGTATTGAAGATGATACATAAATAAAGAGGGGAGTAATTCAGTATTGAAATGAATAAAGGTGAAAAAATTATAGCGCCTTTGGAAGCATTAGCAGAAAAGGAATACTACGTTCCAATTTTATAGAGTAATAATCCGGGCCGATGTGAATATTTTTATAATAAACAGATCGGTGCTCTGCATAATATTTTTCGCTTTGAATGCTCCAGGCATTTTCTCCGATTTTTTCACTGAGAAACCATTTTTCTATTAATCTTCCGGTACGTCCGTTTCCATCCATGAAAGGATGAATTTTCTCGAATAGTAAATGAATCATTGAAGCATAATAAAATATCTCTTTATAAGAGAGGTCTCTTTTGATTAATTCATTAATGTCGTGGAATAATTTGGAAAATTCATCTTTCAATTCTTTAAAATCAATGCCCATATAAACCATCTGTCCATTGCCAAAAATACCGATCTGCTGGTTTCTTAATTTCCCTCTGTGGGTTTTAAAAGACAGTATTGATTTGCTTAAAATCTTGTGCGCTTCAAATAAGTTTGTCTGGTTGAGTTTGTGTGACATTGCGAAGTTGTAAGCATCAACAAGATTGTCAATTTCGGCCATTTCTTTAGGCTTGGATTTAATTTTGAATTTTTTGTTTTTCAAATAAGAATCAAAATCTATGCTGTTGCCTTCTATATTTGAAGAATACGTAGCCGAAGACTGGAAATAAAAAAGGAAATCATTTCTTGAAAAGTCATTTTTCTGACGTAGTTTATTAAAAACATCGAACCAATCAATATTAACCTTGTCGGCGTATGCCTTCAAATAATCCGGGGTCAGTAATTTAAGGTGTTTGCTCATAAAGAATCGTTATACAAATTTAACAAAAAAATGGATAAGAATTTCAAAATTTTTTACTTCTTTTTGTGAAATGAAAGTGTTAAGCACAAAGATTTTTTTTTCTGATTTGCACACTTTAAATTTACGCACGTATCAGGAAAATAATGCCCTGTCATATCATTCAAAGCCCCGGAAACTGCCTTTCTGCGACAGCAGCAGACAAAACAATAAACTATCAGGCGCCAATAAACTCCGGCAGGCATACTTTTATACGCTGCTCATCGCCCACTATCCATATTTTGTCGTTCAGCCTGATTACTTCATCGGGTTCAGGATTTAGCAGGCGCTGGCCGTCTCTTTCAATCCCCACCACCAGGCTATGGGTTTTTTCACGGATTTTGGATTGGCGCATATTAATATTCAACAACACCGACTCGGGCCCCACCGTAAAATGATGCAGCGAGACCTTGGGGCGCGAGCTTAACAACGTCATGTCTGCAGAGACATTTTCGAGAAACGCGCCGAACTGTTCTATCTGTTCATCTGTTCCTATCACCGAAAGTATGTCGTGAGGAAACAAACGCGTCTCGCGGTCAGGAACGTTGATATACAAGTCGTCCCGGACAATCATCACCACGTTAACGCCGAATTTTTCGCGGATTTTTGCTTCCGACAAGGTGTTGCCCGCCAACGGCGAATGTTCTTTTATTTCCAGCGAACCTATATGTATGTCCCATGCGGTAAGCACATTATCTGAATCATTTTTAATAGTATTACACTCATTAAGGTTGATCATGAACCTTGTTTCAATTTTTCGGTAAAAATTTTTGATTTTTTTTGAAAAAACAGCCAATAGCAGCAGTGCGCCAAGCATGCCGATGAGGGCTATGCCGGTGGAAAACAACAGGTAAAACAACAAGCCAACATAAATGACAGCCAAAACCATACGCGACAAGAGCAGTGCCAGCAAAGGCCCTCTGCTCTGTGCCCGCTGCCATACATTGGCATAAGCCTGCCGCTGGGTTCTCCGGAAAGCCAGCGCCCATAAAAAAGGCGAAAGTACAAAGAGCGTTACCGTAGCGGTAATAACGCGGCTGAATTGAAAGGTATAAAACAATGGCTCTATGTACCTGGTGCTCACAATAATAATGGTGATGATGATCACCGAAAAAATGGTGATGCTTAAAAAACTGGCCGACAGTACTTTTTTCCAGTCGCTGATTTCCGAAATATCGCGGGTGCTGAGGCTGTATTTTTCAATAGCCCGGATCCACTTTTCGGGCAGGGTGGCGGCCAGGAACTTATAAACCGGCTCCGAAAAGCGCATCATATAAGGAGTGAAAAAAGTGGTGAGCACCGATACGGCAACGGCTATGGGATATAAAAACCCGCTGGTAACTTTCAGTGTAAGTCCCAGTGTGGCAATGATAAAAGAAAATTCCCCGATCTGCGAAAGGCTCATCCCCGAACGGATGGCAATGTTGAGCGGTTGCCCCGAAATAATGGCTCCTGCGGCCACAAAAAGCGGTTTCGCCAGCAGCAATACCAAGGTAGCTGCCACAACAGGCAGTAAATATTCACCCAACATATTTAAATCCAACAACATGCCTATAGAAACAAAGAAAATGGCGCCAAATAGATTTTTTACCGATCCGGTAATGCGCTCAATTTTTGCGCCGTTAGTTGTTTCGGCCAATATCGAACCCATGATAAAAGCACCCATAGCCGGCGAAAATCCGGTATAGGCGGCTAGTACAACCATCAACAGACATAAGGCTAGTGAAATAATCAACAGGGTCTCCTCATTTATTAATTTTCGTATCCGCTGTAGAATCGTGGGCAGAAAAAATATGCCCGACACAAACCATAGCACCATGAAAAAGGCAAGTTTCAGCATGGAATACAGCACTTCCGCGCCGCCCACCGATTTTCTTACAGCCACTGTAGAAAGCAGTGCCAGTAGTAATACCGCCACCATATCTTCTATAACCAGCACTCCTTTAACTATGCCGGCAAACTTCTGGTTTTTTAGCCCCAGCTCATTAAATGCACGAATGATAATGGTGGTGGAAGCGATAGAAAGGATACCTCCCAGAAAAAGACTGTCCATGGTGCTCCACCCTAATAATTTGCCAAGGCAGAACCCTGTTAACAGTGTCAACAGAACTTCAATCACCGCCGTTATCATGCTCGAGGCGCCCACTTTCAAAAGTTTTTTAAAGCTGAAATCGAGGCCCAGGCCGAACAGCAGAAAGATAACCCCGATGTCAGCCCAGGTTTGTATGCTCTGCGTTTCAACCAACGAACCAAACAGCTTTATGTTGGGCCCAACAAGCACCCCGGCAATGATATATCCCAATACTACCGGCTGTTTTAGTTTTTTAAACAACAGCGTTACCACTGCGGCAGCCCCTAAAATTATTGCCAAATCAAGTATCAGTGCAGGAAGGTGAGGCATTTGATATACTTATAATCTGTAATTTTCTGTTGGCATAAAAGTACATTTTTTTAAAATACACCGGCTTGTTGTGCGAAGTTTGCGATGAAAAGTAAGGTGCAGAGCACCGTAATATATATTTGTTCCACGCATATAAATAAAGATGCTCTCGTTGTGCGAATTTTGTGCTATTCGTACTCCTTGGGAGCTACTTCGCACAAAAATAAAATGAGGCTGTCTCAAAAGTCCTTTGTGCGCCTTTGTGCATCCCTTTGAGTTACTTCGTGGTAAATATAAGTAATTGAACCACAAAGGAACACAAAGTACACACGAAGGTTCACAAAGGTTAAATACTCCTAAATTTTGACTTTTGAGACAGCCTCAGAAGATATTGTCCCGTCAGGGACAAGATATCGGTAAATAAACAATATAACGTAACTCACTATTAAAAAAATAATCCCGGCAAACCAGGAAAGAATACCCGGGCTTGCAATCCACCAAAGGGACATACACCTTCACACGTTATAATAAGCCCAAAAGTTTTTTGGTATAATCAGCCATAAACAAAGGGATGTTCAAAACTCCATTGTCGTATTTAAGATTGCGTAACGAATAGCGTAAGCATATTTCCGGGACATATTCCTTGCGGTAAAACGCCATGCTTTTGCTTCGGATGTTTTCGTCGGATTTTACTTCAACAGGCACGATCTCGTTTTGGTGCTGCAGCAGAAAATCAAGCTCCGCGCTGTTGCCCGAGGCCCAGTACCGTGGGATGGTTTCAAACTGCCGGATAAGACTATTCAATACAAAATTTTCGGTTAAAGCCCCTTTAAACTCTGTAAACAGCCTGTTCCCTTCGGATATGGCTACGGGGTCGAGTAGCGACAAACGCCTGAGTATCCCGACATCAAGACTATAAATTTTAAAAGCCGATACATCATCATAAGCCGAAATGGGTAATGAGGGTTTTGCAGAACGGTAAATTTTGTGGACTAACCCGGCACTGATCAGCCATTGCAGAGCATCCTCGTATTCTCTTGCCCTTGCCCCGTTTTTAACTGTCTGGTATAAGAATTTTTTGTTTTCCCTCGACAACTGCGAGGGCAGAGAAGACCAGATGTAATGAATCTTTTGTATGTCTTTGCTTGCAACATGTTTCGAAAAATCAAGGATATAGGCATTCAGAATGTTTTGCAAAACCGTTTGAGTAAGCGATACATCTGATTGTTCTGCTATAGAAACAATCGCTTCTGGCATTCCGCCTGTGATAAAATATTCTTTCAGGCGTTTAACCAAAGAATCAAAAAATATTTCGGGTATGGCTTCCACGGTGTTAACAGATTCAAGATAAGCCAGTAAATTATCATCGGAGACCGAAAGATACTCGTTGAAACTTAATGGATGAATAGTTAAGAAATCAACTTTACCGACCGGAAATGTCGCCCCCTTATTCATGGCAACCCCCAGCAATGAGCCGGCGCAGGCAACAAAATATTCAGGCGCGTCTTCGCAAAAATATTTCAATGAATTAAGCGCTTCGTAGCATTCCTGAATCTCGTCAAAAACAATAAGTGTTTCTTTCGGCTTTATTGGCTGCTTGTTCAGAAAAGAAAGAAACTTTATGATCTGATGTGGTTCTTTTGTCTTTGTAAAAAACTCTTTTAATGCGGGCTGAGTATCAAAATTAAAATAGGCAACATGATCAAAAGTTCTTTTCCCAAATTCTTTTAATAGCCATGTTTTGCCTACCTGGCGTGCTCCCTGTAAAATCAGTGGCTTACGGTTTTTATTCTCTTTCCACTGCATCAAATTCTTAAGTGCATCTCTTTCAATATTCATTTTTTCACAAGTTTAGTGTATATTATGTGATAAAAATCACAAAATACATATTAATTATTGGCAAAAATACAAAATATTTTTAAATTGTCATTTCAAACAGATAAAAATGGCGATTTCATTTTTGAGGTGCTATTAGAAAAAATGATTACATTAATATATTAGAGAAACAGCGTTAATGCATTTAGACTGGCCATAATGAGGAGCACCATATTACGGTACGCCTGTCTGCCGAACAGGCAGGCTGTACCTTACTCCGCGTAAGTGTTATTTGCTGCAAATATTACTGTGCTCTGCACCTGTAATTTATGACAATATTAAATAAAACAAAAGAAAAATTCCATGTAACTCGTTGTGCGAAGTTTGCGATGAAATTAAGGTGCAGAGCTCCGACAATATGTATAGAAAAATTTAGCAGTAAAATATTAAGGTGCAGAGCACCGTAATATATTTTTGCACCACGCATATAAATAAAGGTGTTCTCGTTGTGCGAATTTTGTGCTATTTGTACTCCTTCGGAGCTACTTCGCACAAAAATAAAATGAGGCTGTCTCAAAAGTCCTTTGTGCGCCTTTGTGCATCCCTTTGAGTTACTTCGTGGTAAATATAAGTAATAATACATATCTAATATTATAATCTTGATTATTAATAAGTTGCTGTTTTGAATTGTTAATTCTTTCAAAAAAGTTAAAAAAAAATCATTTTTTGATTTTTTTATCCATATTTTTGATGATATAAATCGTGATTTCTTAAAATACATAAATAACAAAAAAAGTGCAGTGCCAGCACTATAAACTCTGGCGAAACCAAATGAAAAAATTATTTATATTTATCGTAGCATGCATTTTATGGAGTATGCAATCAGCATGGGCTACTGATGTTTCAGGAAGTATTTCATCAAATACCACCTGGGATCTTGCCGGAAGCCCTTATGTGGTTACCTCCTCCATAACCATTGATCATGGAGTAACTCTTACCATCGACGCGGGAGTAACGGTGCGGTTCAATGACGGACAAAACTTTTATATAAACGGCGGGTTGAATGCTACCAATGTAATTTTTACTTCCAACAACGGCAGCCCCACATCTGGTATCTGGGGTAATTTTCAGGTTGGCAACGGTAATCCGGCTGATTCCGGAAGTGTCGTACTGAACTCCTGCCAGTTGTTATACGGATCGCAGTTTAACGTTGCCAGTGGCACTGCTACACTGAACGGTACCGACATCAGTAATTTTATCAACCATACTGTTTGGATAGATAATTGGGGACGCTTTAATATGACGGGCGGAAATATCAACACGAATAATGCAGCAGCAGCAGCCTGGGGTTGTGCCATTTTTGCTATTGTTTGGTCACACGCTACATTGTCAGGGGTTACTATTCAGCATTACAGCACCGGCGTGCATTTGCATCCAGGAGCTACGGTCAGTATCACGGATATGAACATTACCAACTGCGGCTGGCCTATTTCTTTCACTGATGGAGGCTCCAGGCTTACTGTAAGCGGAACAAACTCATTTACCGGGAACAATAATAATGTTGTTCTTATCAGCAGCGGATGGGAACTTTCTGATACGTTGAACCTGCCGGTAATTAATATTCCGTATTATTTTCCGGGTGGTTTGCAGGTTAATCCCAGCGGATGCCTGATCGTAGGATCAAATAATATATTGAAATTCCAGGACAATACAATTCTGAATATCAATGGTACCCTGATCGCTGAGGCCAATACAGGGGAGGGCATCTATTTTACATCTTACCGCGACGACAATTGGGGCGGCGATTCCAACAATGATGGATCGGCCACGGCGCCCGGTACGGGGAACTGGTACGGAATTCGTTTCGGCGATCTCAGCCACGATGCCAATTGCCTGATGCGCCGTTGTTATGTGCGTTATGCCGGAATGGATAATAACGGAGGAATAACCACCGAAAACGCAAGCCCCACCATCGACCAGTGTGATCTTTCCAATAATTATTATGGTATCTGTATGCGATATGCCTCAAATCCTGTTTTTACTAACAATACCATTGGCTCAAGCCAGATGACACCCATTGCTATGTCTTTTGAAGCGGATCCTGTGATGTCTGACAATACATTGTCCTTTTCGGATAATGCTTATGATGCTATAGGGTTACTGGGCGGCGACCTCACCGCAAATGCAGTTCTTAAAATACGTTCTGTCACGAGTATCCCCAATATTACTTACTTTTTACTGGGCCATATTAATGTTCCCGCTGGGATAAACTTAACAATTAACAAGGGAGTTGTATTGAAATCGTACCGGGATTGGGATGCGCTCAGGATAACTGTCCAGGGAACACTGACAGCTAATGCCACGGCTGATAGCATGATTGTTTTCACATCTGCACGGGATGATAATTACGGCAACCCCGCCGACTGCAATAAAGATGGCACTATGACATCTCCTGTTGTTGGTAACTGGGGCGGCATCATCTTTCTTCCGGGTTCCACCGGCACGATGAATTACTGTCGAATTAAATATGCAAAACTTCCCGATTATGGTTTTTCATCCTGCAGCGTAACGGAATATGTGAATAGTGCTGCCATTGGCATGGTCGATGCCAGTCCTTCAATCTCCAGCTGTATTTTTGAAAACCTTCACCAGGCCATTTCATGCTACAGGGCATCCAGCCCTAACTTGTCCAACCTCGATATGGTCAATATCAGTTATACCCCAATTAATATTTCGGGCGCGGCGAATCCCACGATGAGCAACATTACCTTTACGAATGTCGGAATGCGTGCCATTGGATTGCTGGGTGGAAATGTTTGTCAGAATGGTACTATCAGGAAAAGGGACCTTGCGGGCTTTACCAACATTAGCTATGTTTTGCTCTGGGATATGACCATTAATTCCGGCACCTATGTCAATGTGGAGGCAGGCATTGTGATCAAAAGTTCACAGCATGGGGAATGTTATGGTGATTATGGCTATAATATTTTTGTCGACGGCGGATTCAAAACCGATGGGACATCAGGACAGCGTGTTGTGTTTACTTCCATCAGGGATGATAATTATGGAAATCCCGCTGATTGTAATGGAGATGGGAATGCCACCACTCCGGCTGCTGGTAACTGGGGTTGTATTAAATTCAGGTCAAGCAGTGATGATGCTTACTGTAAACTAAATTATACAGATCTTCGTTACTCTGGAAGAATACCCTGCGATGTTTCAAACGGAGGAGCAGCTTTTGAAAATGCAGGAGGGCAAATGAATTATTGTGTGATTACAAACTCATACAAATACGGCATCTGGTGTGACGGTAATTCAACACCAATCATAGATAACGTGGTCATTCAGAATTGCACCCTTGACCCGATTGCCATGTCCCTGACAGCAAATCCAACCTTTACCAATATCACATTTATTTCAAATTACAGTAAGGCTATCAAGATCATTGAGGGAACGCTTTCATCAAATGCCACGCTCAGTCCGCGTAACATTGCAGGAATAACAAATATTGCCTATGTGGTCAGCGCCCTTTCTGTTTCCAGTAATGCCAAACTTACCATTCAGCCGGATGTAGTTATTAAATTCAGAACAGATGACTGGTGCGGATGGTATCAGATACCGGCCAAAATGAATATATACGGGAACCTGATCGCCAACGGAAACGCATCCCATAAAATTTATTTTACTTCCTATGCTGATGATTCCAAAGGTGGGGATTCAAACAATGATGGAAACACCTCTATTCCCTCAATGGGCGATTGGGGGTATACCACCAATTGCGATGATCAGGCCGGCGGATTAAGATTTTATAATAACAGCCAGGTGGCAGACACTGTTAATTCGCTGAAATATTGTGAAATATCTTATTCCAACATCGGAGTCAGGGTGCAAAATTCTCATATTACTATGGATTATTGCACCGTTCAACAATCCCAATTTGGCTTGTCCATCAGAGGCTCCTCCAACCCGGAAATTAAAAACTCACAATTTTATAATCTTGCCTATGCCCCGGTGGAACTCAGCATGTTTTCAAATCCTGTATTTACTAATTGTACCGCTTTGAATGTCGGGTTGATGGCTCTTGCGGTCATCCCGGAAACTTATTCGCAGACGGATACCATTCCGATAAGGGATTTTGGAGGATATTCAAATATCGGATATTTCATGGAAGGCACCTGTACCATTAATTCCGGAACTACCATCACCATTCCGGCAGGCATTGTTTTTAAAACAGGAGCTATTGGCAGTTATGATAATTATGTGAAGGGGTTTGAAGTGAACGGACGCCTCAATATTCTTGGAACCGCAGGCAGCCCGGTTGTTTTTACAAACCTTGCTGATGATAATTATGGCAACCCGCTTGATATGAACCAAAACGGTTCAGCTACCCAGCCCAACGATGGATATTCCTGGGGGCAGAGTTGGTACGGTACCTGGCTCACGTTCAATGATGTCAGTGATGATTTAAGCACTGTGAACCATGCGGTTTTCAAATACGGAGATAAAGGCATCGTCACCCAGAGCGCTTCGCCTGCAATAAATCACAGCCTGTTAGAAAGTTTATATTTGGGGATTGATATGAACGGAGTTTCAGCACCAGGTATTGATAATTGTACTTTTAATAATTTGCGGTTTTATCCGGTTCAGATATCCCTGGTATCTTATCCGGTTACTTCATCAAATAATACCATCTCAGGAACAACATTTAAGGTGCTGAAGGTAAGAGATGAAACCCTGACACAGGATGTTACCCTGCCCAAAAGAAATTTCGGTGGCGTCACAAATATTCCATATTACTTTGAGCATTATACGGTTGGAACAGGTGCTGCGCTTACCATCAGCCCGGGTATCGTGTGTAAATTCCGGACGATGCCTTATACCGAAACGAACAACGGTATAACCGTGCAAAAAGGTTTTTCTGCAATAGGCGGTGCAACACCGGACAGCAATATCGTGTTTACCGATATCAGGGATGATTATTACGGCGGCGATGCTAATTCGGATGGGACGTCTTCCTGGTCAACGCCAGGAAGCTGGTCCGGGCTGGTGTTTGAAGATCAATCACTCGATCCCTTATGTAATCTGCAGAATTGCATCATCAGGTTTGCCGAAAGCGGCATCAGAACTAACAGTGCAAGCCCCACAGTAACCAAATGCAACATAAACCGGAATAATTATGGGGTTTTTGCTACAGCGGCATCCAACCCTGTTTTTAACAACTGCGATTTTGATGATAACTATTATTTTGCCATAAATAATGTTGACAAGTCCTTTACCATTATGGCAGAAAACTGCTGGTGGGGAAGTAACCTGGGCCCTGTACAGACAAATACCCCGGGGAACGGAACCAGCCTGCAGGAACTTGTTACCGATGAGGTTGACTATACACCCTGGAAAAACAACGGGCCAACCAGTCCTTTGATGGGGGATGTCAGCCTGAATGGCCTGGTACAGGCCTATGATGCTTCGCTCATTTTACAGAATGTGGTGGGGAGCATAACCCTTAACAGCCTTCAGTTACAGGTGGCAGACGTCAGTGGGACAGCCGGCGTCACAGCATACGATGCTTCGCTTATCCTGCAGTATGTGGTGGGATTAATTAACTCATTTCCTGCGGAACAGACAAAATCAGGCGCGGCAATACCGGCATATGCGCAACTATCAGTGGGTAATGGTACTACGATAAATGGCCAGGATGTGAGCATCCCTTTAAGCGTAGCGAATGTTTCAGGTATGTCATCTGCCGAAATACAACTGCATTTCGACCCGGTTTACCTTCAGGTAAGCGGAGTTAACGGCATGGTCCCGGGCATGAACCTGTATTATGGTGTTGACAATATCAATGGCATATTGACCATTGCCATGGCAGGAGCATATCCCTTAAATACGGATGCTGTACTTGCAGAGGTAACCTTTCAAACCACGCTGCCCAACGGAAATACAAGCACTACGGCTTTGACAGTAAATGAATTTCTGGCCAATGAAAATGATATGACGGCGGGTGCAACGGGCGGAAGCGTTACGATAACAGACAATATGACTACAGGAATTTCTGAAAATGCAGAAAACCCGAATGGCAAAATGTCGCCTGTTTATCCTAACCCCGTGACGGATAATGCCGCTTTTTCCTACCAACTCAGTGGTGATAACCAAATGGTAAAGATTGAAGTTTTTGATATTTTGGGACAAAAAAATCTGACCATAGTGAACCAGGTTCAAAGTGCAGGCACATATACTGTGTCCATTTCGGAACACACAAAACAACTCGGATGCGGGTCTTATCTTATCAGGATGACACTCGACGGATATCCGCAGACACAGTTGTTTCAGATCATTAGATAGACGGCATTTCCGCCTTTTTCACCTGAAAAGGGCGGAATGCTTTTTTGAAGAATGTCTTATTCATTTACTTCAAAATTAAAACAATGAAAAAGCATAAAATCCTATTTTTTCTTTTGTTGCTGATGTGGTCCAGCGGATGGTTGACGGCTCAGACGATTGCTATGCGGATACCGGATACGGTGGTAACCTCGGGCATCCAGATTGACATACCTGTTTATGTTGATAGCTCCCTGACCGGTCAAAATGTGATGTCGTATATGTTGCAAGTGGCGTTTAACCCGGCATATCTGCAGCCCGTTTCCATTATTGTTTCGGGAACATTGAGCGCTCCTTTTGGCAGCCCGGCAGTCAATACTTCTGTACCCGGAGTTATTACGATGGCTGCAGCCGGCACGGCTCCTCTTACAGGCGCAGGAAAATTTATCTATATCCGGTTTTTAGCCTTGCAGCCCGGTGGAACGGATATCAGTTTCACAGGAACTGCCGGCAATTATTTTAATGAAGGAAGCCCGGAAATGACTTTTGATGGTGGATATATAAATATTTATGCGCCACCTTCTATAACTGTTTTTCCTGATAACGGGATCATTGCGAATGGAGAACAACTGCAATTTAATGTCAACAACGGAGCGCCTTCTTTTCAGTGGTTTGTCACAAATTCTTCGGTAGCCGCTATAGATGCAACTGGCTTGCTTACAGCAACACAAGCGGGTTTTACCAGAGTGGTGGCACAGGATAACAATGCTATCAGGGATACCACGAATTTTATCGAAATACGGGCGATGCGGCTGAATATTCCTGATAATCTCAGCCAATGGCAGGGCACGGATATTGACATACCTGTTAATGTTACAGATCTGACAGGCTTGAATATACTCTCGGGTAATTTTGCATTCACTTACAACCAGAATATACTGACCCCTATAGGAATAGTTCAGGCAGGGAGCTTACTGGCATCTTATCCTTCTCCGGTATTCAATAGCAGTACTCCGGGATATTTTTCCCTGGCATTTGCCGGGACAACGCCTCTCGACGGAAGCGGTACCCTTATTTATGTGAGATTTCATGTTTCAAATCTAAACAGCGGTGCCACAGAGATCAATTTTGTTAACGGATTATTCAACGAAACCTTAGTGCCGGCCTTTACAAATGGCTACTTTACAACCATTGACCTGCCTGTGTTGTCCGTGTTACCCTATAGCGGCTACCTGGTGGCAGGGGAAACACAGCAGTTTACAGTTGGCGGAGGAGGAATAATGCCGTTTGCCTGGAATGTCAGCGATACAAATGCTGTCTCCATCAGTCAATCCGGGCTATTGACGGCTAAAAGGAGCGGATTGGTGTATATCAGCGTAACTGATTCACTAGGGGCTACAGCTACTTCTGGGGCTTTTCAGATTTTTGATACACGGGTCATTATGCCGGATACCATGGTATGTCTCGAAACAACAATCTATAGTTACCCGGTACAGATTGGTTCACTTCCTTCAGGAGAATCAGTACAGTCCATACAAGGGATATTGAATTACGATACTACCTATTTTTCATTTTTGGATATTGAAAGTTCCGGGACACTGACACAGGGCTGGACATTTGTTAAGAACCCATCTGCAGGTCAGGTTATATTTGCCGGCTCCGGGTCTTCGCCTTTTAATTCTGCCGGAACCATATTGCTGTTTGAATTTGCAGTAAAACCAGCATTTAATAACGGCAACAACACTTTTTTGAACCTGCATAATGTTGTCCTGAATGAAGGCATTCCTTTGCCCCTTGTGGACGGCTATGCAGATATTACAGGGGCAGCCAGGCCATCCACACCTGTCGTGGGGACAATCGTTCAGCCTGATTGCACAGAAGCACTGGGGAGTGTTGATCTGAGCGGATTACCTCCGGACAATTGGTTAATAAATCCCGGAAACACTACAGGATCAGGGATAAATACAACCATTTTTCTTGCTGCGGGCACCTATAATCTTACGGTTACAGATGGCTCAGGATGTGCATCGGAGCCAACAGCCAATGTGGTTATCAATCCGCAACCAATACCAATGGCTCCCATCGTAGGGACAATCATTCAACCAACGTGTATCGTGCAAACAGGAAGCGTTTTACTGAGCGGATTGCCTCTGGGCAACTGGACGATAAATCCCGGTAATATTAGCGGATCAACGACAAGCACGACCATTTCAGGCCTCACTCCGGGAACCTATAGCTATACTGTCACCAATGTGTCTGGGTGTACGTCACCGGCATCGGCCAGTGTGGTTATCAGTGCCGATTCAATTACAACAGCAGAAGCGGGAACAACGGCAACATATTCAGGTACTCCTGTTCAGATCGGAGACGCCAACAACGGTCCGGGAACCATCACCTGGTCGCCTGCCGCAGGTTTAAGCGATCCTACGATTGCGCAGCCATTGGCATCACCGGCAGCGACCACAACCTATACGATCACGGTTAACAATAATGGTTGTGTGCATACGGATACCGTGACAGTGATATTTGTAGGTTCAGGGCATATCATCGCCGGTAAAACACGTTATCTTAAAAAGGCCACAGCAGGAAACCCTGCGCCTAATCCGCCCACATACAACGCTGTAATATATAATATCGATAACGTAGAAGTGAAACTGAAGAGCAGTCCCGGAGGAGCAGTACTGGCAACCACAGTGAGTAATGCTAACGGGGTTTATCAATTTACCAATGTCCCGGATGGAAACTACATACTGGCCTACGACCACATCCCTTATCCGGATACCATGCAGTACGTTAATCATGTTAATTCGGTTGACTTAGCATTACTAAAATATCACGTTGGGCACAATCCGCTGAGTGATCCGTCCAGATATTTTTCAGACAAACACAGGAGGGGCGCGAATGTGGATAATAATGCGTCAATTAATACTGTCGACATAGCGAGAATCAGTGCAAAGATAGGGATGCCAAACGATCCGGCCAGAAACTTTCCGAAAGGGAATTGGGTAGCCTTTGATACATTAGTAACGGTGGCCGGTTCCGACTTAAACGTTACACTGCAAACGGTCGCTTACGGAGATTACGATGCTTCCAGTGTAAAATACCAGGGTGCAACAACAAATTGGGGTACAGCAAAAGTATTGCCTGATGAAAATATCATCATCCGGTCAGATGAATCTATCATGATGAATGATCCTGAATATTTTGAAGTTCCCTTACGGATAAGCACAAAAATGGATGAGCTTTCTGCAGTTGGCCTGGAGTTGAGTTATTCCAATGAAAAATACCAACTTGTAACCGCCTCCATGCCGAATACCGGCAAAACAGGTGGTGCAATCAAGATCAATCCTACATTGGAAGAGATCATTGCTGCAAATAATGACTTATTGGTGACAGATGTAGATGGTGTTATAAGAGTAGTATATGCCACCACAGATCATTTAGATATTAAGGCTAATGATGAACTTGTCAGGCTCGGTTTCCTTTCGCTCAATGATGCGGGTAGGGGAGAGCTGGATTTTAACCTGAACGGGACAGGTTTAATAGCCAATCAATATGGAGAAATCAATGAAGATGCATACCTCACGATGCCAAGGATCTTTGTTCAGGGTGATGATACCGAAGCCGGATTTGAGTTGGCGGGTTATCCCAATCCATTCAGCGATGCTGCTACTTTGACCTATAACAATCCCGAAAACGGGATGGTAAAACTGAGTGTGTATAATGCTATCGGAGACCTAGTGGCCGTGATTGTGAATGAAGTCCAGACCGGCGGAAAACATTTGGTTGTATTTACGCCAAACAACCTGTCTTATGGTATGTACACGTTCAAACTTGAATTTACGGGTTTGAATGAGTCAAAATGCTTAGTATTAAAGATGATCCATTGAGATCAGTTGTTATCTGATCTTGCCATTTTCAAAAAATGAGGCTTTCTCCAAACACCGGTGGCTGAGGCTCCCGAAGCCACCGGTAGTTCCTATCAATATATCATACCTGTCTGACTGCTTCGCAGGAACTCCGCTGGAGTGCGAAAGGCATACGCCAAATGCAGTCGTGTCAAGGCTACGGCCATGTGATAGTTCAATGTCAATTCTCTTTTAGGCGGCCCTTTTTAAGATTAGTATATGACATTTAAAAGTCGCCAATGCTTTGCAAAAAAAACCATGAAATTGTTTCTCCATATCTTTATATTTTTTAACTTTGTATGTAATTTTTTAATTATTTACAAAATGAAAAAAATATTCTTATTCCTTGTAACATTGTCCTTTCTTGCTTTAAATACCAATGGGCAGGAGACAGGAGTTATTTACCCTACAGAGTTTAAGATTACCAAGCCTTTGCGCGATCTGGTAAAAGAACATCCCTTTGTGGAGCCTGATTTTAATGCTTCCGTTTGGGTATCGCCCGACCGTAAAAACCGTCCGCACCAGACTTTTGTATATTCTGTGGAGGATGGGCCTGAATATGGCAACGATCCTTCCATCATACAGACTGCGATGGGTAAGCGCGAAATTCCTCAAAACAAGGCCATCCTGCAAAACTTTGCAGGAGCTTCCAGTGGCGCCTTTCCGCCGGATCCTACTGGAGCGGTAGGCCCCAGTCATTATGTGCAGATGGTGAATGCCACCACCGTTAGAATTTTCAACAAAACAGGGACCGCATTAATGTCTTTTCAGTTGGGAACCTTATGGGGATTATCCTCTAATAACGGTGACCCCATCGTGATGTACGATAAATTTGCCGATCGCTGGTTTTTAGCCCAGTTTGGCAGCACAACAGACAAAAAAATTTATATAGCTGTTTCGCAAACGAGTGATCCGACAGGTTCTTATTACACCTGGACCTATGTATCACCTCAGTTTCCGGACTACCTGAAATTTTCCATCTGGCATGATGGCTATTATATGACCAGCAATCAGACCACAGATAAAGTTTATGTTTTTGAAAGAAGCGTTATGCTTACAGGCGGCTCAGGTGCCAGAGGCATTTATTCAACATTCACCACCGGTTCTGTTTCTGCATTTTTTATTCCTTTGCCTGCCGATGCGGCAGATAATGCCACGCTGCCTCCTACGGGAACCCCTTTTCCATTTTTTGCCTATTACGATAACGCCTGGGGCGGAGGTACCGACGGGGTAAAAATATGGAATATGACCACCAACTGGACGGCAGGTACGGCCACTATTGCCTCGGCAATACAAGTTAATACCAACACTTTTGACGCTTCCTATGACGCCAGTTGGAACGACTGCCCGCAACCTAACGGTCAGTACCTTGACGGAATTGGAGGAGTGATAATGTACAGGGTTCCCTGGAGATCCTGGTCGGGATATAACAATGTTATTTTGACCTGGGGCGTACTAATTTCTAACAGTCCACGGCAAAGAGCTATTTACTGGTGTGAATTGCGACAGATTTCGGGCACATGGTCGGTGTATCAACAGGGGATTTATGCGCCCGATGCAGCTACCCGCTGGATGTCGAGCGCTGCCATGGACGACAATGGCAATATAGCGCTTTGTTATGCTAAATCTTCTACATCGATTTATCCTGGCCTTTATTATACCGGCAGGTGCTCCGGCGATCCCTTAGGAACCATGACCTTTGCTGAAACAACCGCTATAGCCGGAACAGGCTCCCAATCCACTTATAACCGTTACGGTGATTATGCTCATACTTCGCTGGATACCGATGGTATCACTTTCTGGCATACCGGTGAATATGTATCATCAGCTTCGGGGCAGGAATCAAGAATTTACTCTTTTCAGCTTCCCTGCGCCGTGGCGCCTATTGCCTCGGTTTCCATCGCCATTACATCAGGCACCAATCCTACCTGTGCCGGTACGCCGGTAACATTCACGGCCACGCCGGTAAATGGAGGTACGGCACCTGCCTACCAATGGTATAATAACGGGACAGCCATTTCGGGCGCCACCAATTCGACATACATTTCGTCTTCCCTTGCAAACGGCAATGTGATCACCTGTGTAATGACTTCAAATCTCTCCGGGGTGATGGGAAATCCGGCCACTTCAAATGCAATTACCATGGTGGTAAATGCATTGCCTGCAACGCCTACAGCATCCAGTAACACGCCTGTTTGTACAGGATCGGCAATTAATTTAACGACGCCAACGGTTTCGGGAGCCACTTATAGCTGGACAGGGCCGAATTCTTTTACTTCAACGGCACAAAATCCTTCCATTACTAATGCTGCCACTGCTAATGCAGGGACTTATTCGGTGACAGTAACCGTATCCGGCTGTACGAGTTTGGCAGGCACCACAGCGGTGGTGGTCAATGCAGTACCCTCCACACCAACAGCCGGCAGCAACTCCCCGGTATGTGAAGGCTCCACCATCAATCTCACGACACCGACCTTATCCGGCGCTACCTATAACTGGACAGGGCCGAATTCGTTTAATTCTACGGTACAAAACCCAAGTATTACCGATGCCACCACTGCAATGGCAGGAACGTATTCTGTTACCCGCACAGTGGCAGGATGTACCAGTGCAGCGGGAACCACTTCCGTTGTGGTCAATTCGCGGCCTGCCACACCAACGGCCGGCAGTAACTCTCCGGTATGCACAGGAACCACTATCAACCTTTCGACGCCGGCAGTTTCTGGCGCCACCTATAGCTGGACAGGGCCGAACTCCTTTACCTCGACACTGCAAAATCCTTCTATTTCCGCTGCTGCTTCCGCAAACGCCGGGACATATTCCGTTACCGTAACAGTAGCCGGCTGTACCAGTCTGGCAGGCACCACCACGGTAGTTGTCAGTAATCCCCCTTCCACCCCTACCCCGGGAAGCAACTCGCCGGTATGTGCCGGAAGCACTATCAACCTGACCACTCCGACAGTAACAGGAGCAACTTATAGCTGGACAGGGCCAAACTCTTTTACTTCAACCCTGCAAAATCCTTCTATCAGCAACGCCACTCTTGCCATGGCCGGCGATTATTCGGTTACGGTGGCCATCTCCGGATGTACCAGCCCCGCCGGAACTACAAACGTCAGCATAGTATCAGGACCTGCAACCCCCACTGCCAGCAGTAATTCGCCCGTATGTACAGGTGGAACCCTCATGTTATCCACTCCCACCGTGTCGGGTGCTACTTATAGCTGGACCGGGCCCAATTCCTTTACTTCCGCATTACAAAATCCTACGATCACCAATGTAACCACCGCCAACTCAGGAACCTATTCTGTAACAATAACCCAGGGCGGTTGTCCCAGCCTGGCAGGCACCACAACGGTGGTTGTAAATGCATTGCCTGCAACACCTGCCGCTGGCAGTAATTCACCGGTATGTGCCGGATCAACAATTAATTTAACCACACCGGCAGTTTCAGGCGCTACCTATAGCTGGACAGGGCCCAATTCCTTTACTTCTACAGCCCAAAACCCTTCCATTACCAATGCTGCTTCTGCCAATGCAGGAACTTATTCGGTGACGGTAACATTATCGGGCTGTACCAGTCTGGCTGGCACCACAACCGTGATTGTTAATTCGCCTCCTGCAACACCTGCGGCAAGCAGTAATTCTCCTGTATGTGTGGGATCAACTATTAATTTGACCACACCGACGGTTACAGGAGCCACTTATAGCTGGACCGGGCCAAATTCATTTACTTCAACAGCACAGAACCCCTCCATCACCAATGCCAGCGCTGCTATGGCCGGAACTTATTCTGTTACGGTGACAGTATCAGGTTGCACAAGCCTTGCAGGAACAACAAACGTGCTTGTAAATTCATTACCTTCGACACCCACTGCAAGCAGTAATTCTCCGGTGTGTGCAGGTTCAACAATTAATTTAACTACACCGACGGTCACAGGTGCCACCTATAGCTGGACCGGACCAAATTCCTTTACTTCAACATTACAGAACCCGACTATTGCAGGCGCTGGTGCTGCAAATGCAGGGACGTATTCTGTTACCATTACACAAGGAGGGTGCACCAGTCTTCCGGGTACAACAGTCGTCGCGCTGGATGCTCCGTCTGTTGCCGATTTTACAGGGGCGCCGACATCCACCATCTGCTCGGGATTTGTTCAGTTTACGGATAATTCCACCGGCAACCCGGTTTCCTGGCTTTGGGATTTTGGTGACGGACAGACTTCTTCTCTACAGAACCCTTTACATACTTATATAGCAAGCGGAGTTTATACTGTTAGCCTGACCGCTACCAATGCCTGCGGAAGCAATCTGTTTACAAGGACAAATTACATTACAATAAACACAATTGCACCACCAAGCGGTACCGGAGCTTCAAGATGCGGCCCTGGAACTCTTACCCTTAATGCTACAGGTGCCGGAACCATTGAATGGTACGATGCATTGGCCGGTGGCAACTTACTTGCTTCGGGAACATCATTCACCACCCCAAGCATCAGTACAACAACCACATATTACGCTGAAGATCACATACCAGCGTCAACACAAAGTGTGGGGCCTGCTGTTGCCGGCAGTAGTTCAACGGCAACCTCATACCTGATCTTTGATGTTTCACAACCCATGACGCTGATTTCTGTCCAGGCTCGCCGTCAATTTACCGGAAACGTCATCATAAGCCTGCAGAACAGTGCAGGAACCACATTACAAAGCACAACGGTGTCCGTCGGAAGTGCAGTTACCACCATCACGCTTAACTGGGCGATACCAGTGGGAACCAATTACCGGCTTGTGACACCTAACAACTCAAGGCTGTATCGCATGACCAGCGGAGTTGCTTATCCATATTCTATTGCAGGACTTGTCAGCATTACAGGCTGCAGTGCAGGAAGCAGCATATATAGTTCCTATTTCAACTGGCAGGTTCAGGGTCAGGAATGCCGCAGTGCACGCCTTCCTGTTGTTGCAACAGTAAACCCTGTACTTACCCCTGCCGTTACTATTGCTGCATCCGCTTCTGCCATTTGTGCCGGGACTTCAGTAATATTTACAGCAACACCCACTAACGGAGGCACTCCGGCGTATCAATGGCTGCTGAATGGCGCCAATACGGGGACTAATTCTTCCACATATGCAAATTCAGGGTTGGTAAACGGCGATATCGTTAGCTGTGTGATGACATCCTCCGTAACTTGTGCTTCTCCTGCTTCGGCAACATCCAATGCCATTACCATGACAGTAAACCCTGTACTTACCCCTGCCGTTACTATTGCTGCATCCGCTTCTGCCATTTGTGCCGGGACTTTGGTAACATTCACTGCAACACCCACTAACGGAGGCACTCCGGCGTATCAATGGCTGCTGAATGGCTCCAATACCGGGACTAATTCTTCCACATATACAAATTCAGGGTTGGTAAACGGCGATATCGTTAGCTGTGTGATGACATCCTCCATAACTTGTGCTTCTCCTGCTTCGGCAACATCCAATGCCATTACCATGACAGTGAATCCGGTGCTTACTCCTTCAGTTTCTATTGTTGCATCCGCTTCTGCCATTTGTGCCGGGACTTCAGTAATATTTACTGCAACACCCACTAACGGAGGCACTCCGGCGTATCAATGGCTGCTGAATGGCTCCAATACCGGGACTAATTCTTCCACATATGCAAATTCAGGATTGGTAAACGGCGATATCGTTAGCTGTGTGATGACATCCTCCATAACTTGTGCTTCTCCTGCTTCGGCAACATCCAATGCCATTACCATGACAGTGAATCCGGTGCTTACTCCTTCAGTTTCTATTGCTGCATCCGCTTCTGCCATTTGTGCCGGGACTTCAGTAATATTTACAGCAACACCCACTAACGGAGGCACTCCGGCGTATCAATGGCTGCTGAATGGCGCCAGTACCGGGACTAATTCTTCCACATATGCAAATTCAGGATTGGTAAACGGCGACATCGTTAGCTGTGTGATGACATCCTCACTTGCTTGTGCCTCTCCTGCTTCGGCAACATCCAATGCCATTACCATGACAGTAAATCCGGTGCTTACTCCTTCAGTTTCTATTGCTGCATCCGCTTCTACCATATGTGCCGGGACTTCAGTAACATTTACTGCAACACCCACTAATGGAGGCACTCCGGCGTATCAATGGCTGCTGAATGGCTCCAATACCGGGACTAATTCTTCCACATATACAAATTCAGGGTTGGTAAACGGCGACATCGTTAGCTGTGTGATGACCTCAACAGAGACATGTGCCTCACCGGCCACGGCCTCCTCAAATGCTATTACTATGGTGGTTAACACTATTCCTGCCGCTGAGGCCGGAAATACAGCCACGTATTCAGGGACACCCATCCCCATTGGTTCGGCGTCAAACGGGCCGGGAATTGTGAGTTGGCTCCCCGCTGCAGGACTTGATAATGCATCGGCAGCCCAGCCTTTGGCTTCCCCGTCGGTTACTACCATCTATACGGTATCAATTAATAATAACGGCTGTACAGCTACCGATACCGTGACTGTTTATTTTGGAAATGCAGGACATGTTATCAGCGGCAAAACACGTTATTTAGGAAAAGCTATCGCGGGAAGCCCTGCGCCAAATCTCCCCATATATCAACCTGTAAAATACAGCATCAATAAAGTGATCGTAAAACTGAAGAGTTACCCTGGCGGAGTTGAGCTGGCAACGGATACAAGTGATGCCTTTGGGACTTATCAATTCGCTAATGTCCCTGATGGAAATTATATACTGGCCTACGATAAATACACTGCCGATACGATGCAAACCTGTGATAATATCAATGTTATTGATCTGGCTTTGCTGAAATATTATATTGGTCATGATACCGTGTCCGATCCGTCCAGGAATTTTAAAATGAAATATAAATTAGCAGGGAATGTGGATAATTCATTTAATGCCTATGGGCCTACCATCAGTTCGATTGACCTCGCGAGGATCAACGCAAAGATTGGTTTGCCAAACGATCCTGCCAGGAACTTCCCGAAAGGAAACTGGGTAGCACTTGACACATTAGTAACGGTGGCAGGTTCCGATTTGAATGTCATCCTGAAAACTATTTGCTACGGCGATTACGATGCTTCAGGCTCCAAATATAGAGATTCAGCCACTAGCTGGAATATGACAAAATCATTACCTAAAAACATCATTAGCCAGTCAGACGAGACAATAACCATAAACAGTAACAATTGTTTTGATGTGCCTTTACGCATGAGCACAAAGATAAACGAATTATCTGCCCTGGGCCTGGAGTTAAGCTATCCGGATAATGAATATATACTCGTTGGCGTAACTATGCCGGAAATCAGTAATAATAAATCGATCAGGATCAATCCCACATGGGAAGAAATCCTTGCCAATGATAATGATTTGTTAGTGACCGATATAGACGGAACAATCAGGGTGGTATTTGCCACAACAAAATATTTTGATGTAGCTGCTGATGACGAAATCATAAGGTTCAGTTTCCGTTCAAACCATAATCTGAAGAAGGGCCCCCTTGATTTTAAACTTTCCGGCCCGGGTGTGATCGCTAACCAATATGGCGAAGAAGACGAAGATGCTTACCTGTTAATACCAAAGATATTCGTTCAGGGCAACAATAATGATGAGGGATTTGAATTGACGGGATACCCCAACCCATTTAGTGGTGACGTAACTTTAACATATAATATTCCTGAAAGCGGAACAGTAAAATTGAAAGTATTTAATGCTATCGGCGAGTTGGTGACTGACTTGGTGAATGAAGCCAGGACCGGCGGAAGACACGCAGTTGTTTTCTCCCAAAAGGATCTGCCGGCAGGCATGTATACGTTTAAACTGGAATTCACGGGACTTAATAAGTCAAAATGCCTGGTATTGAAGATGATTCATTAATTCCTGAAAAATTCGGATTTTTTGTTTGAAAAAAAATTACCCGCACAATCTGCGGGTAATTTTTTTATAATAACTATGCAACTGTCTATTAGACATGAAAATATTATTTGAAATAATTGCGTTAAAATTAGGTTATGAGGAAAGCTTTTTATATATTTGCATCAATAACAGTATTAGCAAAAAATAATTTTAGGGCTGCCGTGTTATAATAAATTAAATTTGTCTGATAAACAAATTATTAGTTATAATAAGTTAAATAATAAGTTATTAAATAAAAACAAAATATTTGAGTATTTAAGAAACAAATTTATGCCGGTTAGCTCAAAAATAAAAGCTTTAATTTTCATTCTCTTTTTGGGCATTTTTTTTATAAGTGTACCTTCTTCAGGGCAGGGTTTTTCGACAAAAGGAACTGATTTCTGGTTCGGTTTTATGGAGAATTATTTGGGTGAAGATTCTATTCAGACGGACAGGATGAAAGTATATATCACAGCTGATGATATTCAAGCCACAGGAACTGTTTCTGTTCCCCTGGGTGGATGGTCACAGAACTTTGTTGTTGCCCCCAATTCCACTATAGAGATTACCATTCCTACCGCAATTGCAATGTGTGTAGAAACAGAGCTTATCGAAAACAAGGGTGTGCATGTAACCTCAGATAATCCGGTTTCGGTATATCAACTTAATTATGTTCGTTATACTTCTGATGCAAATATTATTCTTCCGACACTTTCGTTAGGCACAAGATATCGGGTAACTACCTATACGCCATCTCCAGCCAGTCCGACCTGGACTGAGGTTTCGCCATCAGAACTTCTGGTCGTGGGCATTTTTGACAATACGGTGATAAAAATAACCACAAAATGCAATACCGAGGGGGGGCATGGCGCAAATGTGCCTTTTAACATCACACTGAATAAAGGCGAAGTATACCAGATCCGGGCTTATTATTCCAGTATGTATAGTCTGACAGGCACTTTGATTGAAATTGATACGACAGTTACAGATAATTGCAAAACCTTTGCCGTCTTTTCAGGTAACAAATGTGCTTTTGTTCCGGGTGATTCCTGTTGCTGCAATCATATCTGCGAAGAAATGATGCCAATAAATACCTGGGGAAAAAAATACATCACGGTTCCTTTAGAAGACAGGGCCAGTGATGTATTCAGGATTGTGGCGTCAAAAAACGGGACGATATTTACCATTGATGGCGGCCTGCCCCAGGGCTTGAATGCCGGAGCTTTTTATGAGACAGACCGTTCAACTCCGGCTTACATTGAATCCAATTATCCTATTTCAGTTGCTCAGTTCAGCAAAAGCGGTCAAACGGATGGAAATGAATATTCCGATCCTTTTATGATTATGCTTAACCCGCTTGAACAAACAATTGACCGTATTGTTTTTAATTCATTTGTAACACCGATTATTGAGGATTATTATGTCAATATTGTTACAAAAACAGCAAATACCGGCCTGGTCATGCTTGATGGCGTTGGTGTTGTCGACTCTTTTTCGACAGTAGCATCCAATACACTTTACTCTTATGCCCAGATAAGAATTACACAAGGGAATCATATACTTGTCTGCGATAGCGGGTTGACAGCCAATGTATACGGGTACGGCTGGTACGAAACCTATGGATATATGGCAGGCGGAATGGTAAAAGACCTGAATATCTTTTATTCGATCATTTCCCCTTCTGCGACAGTGCCATATTATGAGTTCACAGATACCATCTGCAGGGGGACAAGCCTTTCATTTGAGGCATTGAACATTCCTTCCATAATCACTCATTACTGGAATTTTGGTGATGGCTCTCCGATTGTTTACGGCCCATCAGTTTCGCACACGTACAATGACGCGGGAAAATACAAGCTCACCTATTATTATCAAAGGAATAATGTATGTGGTTTGGATTCCATATTATGGGAGATCAATGTCAAATGCTGTAATCCGCCACCTTCAATAACTGCTGACAGTCCCATTTGTGTAATCGATAGTTCAACCGTAACAGACGTTAGTATATTTAATCCAAATGCAACCTATACCTGGGATTTTGGCTCCGGTACAGTATCCTCCGGCAGCGGACAAGGCCCATACGAAATACATTGGGCAGGACCTGGCACTGATACCATATGGGTTTTTGTTTCAGATACCGGATGTCCTGTTGATTCTGATTCTTATATGATAGAAATCAAGCCCATCCCTGGTTCTCCATTTGAAGTGATCTCCCCGGTTTGTTATAAGGAGGTTACCACAGCCACGTACACTGGAAATGCATCACCTGCGGCAACTTATAACTGGAATTTTAATGGAGGACTAATTGTGTCTGGCACAGGGCAAGGCCCTTATAGTTTGTACTGGTTGAATACGGGGACATTTGATGTTTCTCTGAGTGTTTTCGAAAGCGGGTGTTTTTCTGAAACAACCTATGTTCCTGTTACTGTTTACCCGCCTCCCGGGCCAGGATTTTCAGCAGATCCGCAAACTGCTTATATCGAAGATCCGACAATACATTTCCTGGATAATTCAGCAAATACCGTTAGTTGGTCCTGGAATTTTGGCGACACAGCTTCCGGGCTTAATAATTTCTCATCACAAACATCTCCTACACACATATATTCAGGCCCGGGCCAGTACGATGTCTGGCTTGTTGCCGTCAGCCCCGACGGATGCATAGACTCCATCTCCTTACCTGTCAAAGTAATTGAATTATTTAATTATTATATTCCGAATACGATAACTCCCAACGCTGACGGTATGAATGATGTTTTTTATCCTTTCAGTGCCAGCGAGATGTATTTTACTCTATCAATTTACGATAGGTGGGGCATTGAGATATTTGTAGGTAAAGAACAGGAAGGATGGGATGGGACATACAAGGGAGAGGTAGTGGAACCCGGTATTTATGCCTGGTGTATGAATTATTCATTCGGGAAATATCAGTTACAGATAGCCTATGGACATGTTCTGGTGTTAAAATAATGAAATATTTTAATAGAGGCAAACCAAATCAATTAAAAAATTGTCTATATTTGATAACATAAAAAAATGAAAATGAAAAAGAACCTGTTTTTATTATTCATATTGTCAATTTTCATTATAGGCAGGGTAGATGCTCAGGGCATATCTATTCTTATTTATTCAGAAAACTTTGAAAATACCGCCCCCGGCGTCCTCCTCAACACCACGGGTTATGGAACAAATACCGGGAACAATATGTGGGTAATCAACAATAATTACACCGGCACGCCACTTTACCCAAACACACCGGATCAGAATCAGGTTTCCGGCGGTAACATCTCTTTTGCCCCAAATAGTAAATATCTTCACATACACGATCAGGCAAGCGGCATTACCAATTGTAATTATAATACCACGAATGCCTCCGATCGCTTTGCCCTGCTTACCAATGGGTTTTGTACTCTTGGGATGACCAATGTCAGGTTTACTTTTTTTTATATCTGTGAGGGCTCTCCCACAGCTTATGGGGAAATTGTTTATAGTGCCAATAACGGGCCATGGACATCAACAGGGTCCATATACAACAATCAGATGGTCTGGCAATATGTGATTCTGCAAAACCCTGCTTTTGACAATGTGACGAATTTGAAATTTGGCATCAGATGGGTAAACGATGCAGGCTCGCCTCCGGGGAAAATGGCTTTTGGAATTGATGATATTTTCATTGTCGGCGATTTCGATAATTTTACTACTAATTTTAATGTTGTTCTTGATTCCATAAAGCCCAATCCCATTTGCCAGAATTTTGGGCTGTCGATATATTATCACCTTCCTGTTTTTATTTGCGGGGCCGGTTTTTTTGAAGTACAATTATCGGATGCCACAGGGTCATTCGCCTCACCTGTAAGCCTTGGGATCTATCAGGCAAGTAATCAGTATGCTAATGGTATTCTTATGCCGACAATTCCGGCGAATACACCTGCCGGAACCTGCTATAAAGTGCGAATAAAGTACTATTACACAGAATATCAGTTAAATTTTTACAGCAACGCCAGCGTTTGCTTAGAAGTATTATCATGCCCTAACACGATAACAACCCTGCAGCCCGTGATCACGATGGGCGGAGACTCCGTTTGTGTCGGGAGTGTAATAGATGTTCCGTTTTTCTCGACAGGAGTTTTTCAAAGCAATAATCAATATATCGCCGAACTTTCAGATTCATCGGGTAATTTTCCTGCCAACCCAAATGTTTTAGGTTCATCTCCCGACCCCAATACTTATGACCCCAACCTGCCTCCGGGGACTCCCGGTTCCGTTTCCGGCTTGGTCAATGAGGACAATCAACCCATACAGGACGGCTGTCATTATTATATACGGGTACGATCCACCAATCCTGTTGCCATTGGAATGGTGTGGGGACCTTTTTGCATCAGACATTGTGATATAGAGACCAATGATAAAATGGATATTCATGCATGCATTTCTTCTACTCAGGGGTTCGACACTACGGTTAATATTGATATAAATTATTACGACTCTACTGCTATTTATGGCCCAACAAATCAATTCGTGATCGAAGTACACGAATCACAGTTCTTTAGTGTAGTCAATACTGGAGGTCTCGGAACCGTCACAGCCAACAGCGACACCACACTGACCATTCACATACCTCCTGTTACAGGGCTTGGCGCACTTGGCCTGCAGCCAGGCATGTTTTATTTGCGTATAATTGCAACCAACTCAAATCATAGTTTTGACGTACTCGGGACATTGATCCACCTAATTATCGGAGCACCGGCAGACGATCTGGAAATATGGCAATCACCTCCCGACTCTGTGCTATGTGTCGGAGATGCCGTATACTTTTATCCTATTCCTTATCATTCGGGGCCCCCCTGGAATTCTTCCTACGAATGGTTCCTTAATGGCAACCACTTTTCTTCAGATCCCGCTGTAGGTATTCTTTTTAATGGAGCAGGAACATTTAATTTATCGGTTCAGGAAACAAATTACGGCTGTGTCGGGCCACTTGTTCCCAACAATGTTACATTGTACGTCCTTGGCCCGCCAAGTGCTGCTATAATAGGCCCTTCTCAGGTTTGCCTTGGCGATACGATTTATTATCATTCAACTTTTAATGCTAATATCTACTACGAATGGGGCTGGGATTCACTTGGCGGAACGCTCGTCGATACATCAAATAACGAATTATTTATTGTGTTTAATACCGAAGGAGTATGGACAATTGATCTTCTGACATTAAATAAATGCGGGTCGGCTCAGAACCACAGGAATATAATCGTAACCGCTCATCCCGATCCTCAATTTACAGTGACGACTCCGGTATGCACAGGTGATGTCTCAACCATTGACTGGGTTGGGATTACTACACCTCCGGTAAATTTTCAATGGAATTGGGATGGAGGAGTTGCTGTGCCCGGAGGGAATAATTCGGGCCCTCATAATGTTACATGGACTACTGCAGGAACGCATCCTGTTATAATTACCGTTACTAAGTATAATTGTCCGACAAAGGACACCATGTTTGTTGATGTCTTGCCCGGTCCTGTGCCTGCATTTACATTTGACCATCAATGTTCGGGAACTCCGATACAGTTCACAAATACGTCTCAGGGAAGTCCAATTACGTATATCTGGGATTTTGGTGACGGAAGCCCTGTTGATACGTCATTTAATCCTCTTCATACTTACCAGAACGGAGGAACATACTGGATACAACTTGCATTAAGTACCGATAACGGGTGTACGGATACGTTATTACAGGAATTTATTGTAAACTCATCTCCCTCGCCGGCTTTCTATTCGAAATCGCCTATGTGTACTGGTGTTAACTCTACTGTTACGTATCAGGGCACCGGATCGGGCAGTGCTGTTTATACATGGGATTTTGGCGGAGGCACTATTGTCAGTGGAGAAGGCCAGGGACCTTACGAAATCAGCTGGCCCGGAGCCGGAACCTATACGATAAGCCTCGTAGTATCTGAGAACGGATGCGCTTCACCTATTAGTGTAGATTCTGTGATTGTACAAGCATGTGAAATTATTGTCCCCAATATTTTTACTCCAAATAATGATGGCTCAAATGATGAATTCGTAATCAAGGGAATTGAAAGCTTTCCGGAATCAAAGCTTGAAATATTCAACCGATGGGGAAAAAAGATCTATGAATGTGTCGGCTACAAAAGCGATTGGACTGGAAAAAACTATGCTGACGGGGTATATTATTATGTCCTGACCCTTGAAAATGGTGAGAGCTATTCCGGAACAGTTACGCTGATGCGTTAGGTTTTTTGAAGATTTTTCCCCAAAACAAAACCAGCCCCGTCATTTTTACTGCGGGGCTGGTTTCAGATTTTTTTCCGGGTTATTTTTCAGGCGGTTTCGGGTCGGTGATGACGTTGGTCGGCTTATCACTTTTCATGTTTACGTT
>Ga0209098_1000750_pt1 | contig 34023 bp, 30 predicted proteins | sample AD_JPNHW1_MetaG_FD_184429 | JGI IMG/M metagenome (GOLD analysis project Ga0209098, IMG submission 184429) | Active sludge microbial communities of municipal wastewater-treating anaerobic digesters from Japan - AD_JPNHW1_MetaG (SPAdes) (version 2) | ecosystem: Engineered > Bioreactor > Anaerobic...
GACAGAAACAGAAAGGCCACCGTAGAAAGCTTTCTGCTGATCTTTATACCAGCCATATGCGTATGAATAGCCGGCTGAACTTCCTGTCCAGTGATAATAATTGGTTTTGGTGTTATATTCAGTTACCCCCGCAAATAATTCAATTCCTGTATGAATAGGTTGAATCTGTTTTGAATATGCCAGATGTATATCATAAAACTTATTTTTGATGGTGTCGTTTGAACGTTCTGTATAGTTCTTTGCTATCCATGCTGCTGCAGTATCCACTGCAACCTTTTCAATATTTATGTAGCTAATCCTCCCAAAGTCAGCACTGAATCTAAGACCTCTGATATAATGAAAATTGTATTCCAGGCCGGCATCACCAACCCACTGGTCAGAATCAACCATATCTCTTGTCTGCATTAATTCAGCCACCGGATTATATGTATCGTAAGAATAAAAATAGCCGCCGTTCTCGCCGGTAGTATTGTAAACAGGGAAGGTAGGATTAGCCAGGAATGTATGTTGGATGGCATTTCTATATGCCTTCCTGCTATTGTTTAAGACACCTGATACGTTGAATCGTAATTTGAGGTGGTCTTTGAAGAACGAGGGAGAGAGAGCAAGTCCCATCGTTGTCCTGTCAAATTTTGATGTTCTGACTATCCCTTCCTGAGTTGTTTTCCCAAAAGAGACCCTTACAGGAAGGAATGCTATTTTACCTGAAAGGCTTAAATAATGATCCTGCCCGTAGGCTTTCTGAAAAACCTTATCCTGCCAGTCTGTAGCAGCAGTTCCAAAAAATTCAAAAGGATCCATGGTTGATCCAAAACGATCAACCCAGGCTTTAGCATATGCCCATGGGTCATATATATCAAACCTGTTTTGTATTTTTGAAACAGTGTAACTACTTGAATAATGCATCTTTAAGGCATCAGTAGCCTGACGTGTACTGACAATCATAACTCCATTTGCTGATTGTCCTCCATATAAGGCGGCTGCAGCACCATCATCCTGGTAATTAAAGCTTTCGATGTCGTTCGGGTTTATTGTTAACGGAACATTCCAGAGTGGCATCCTATCCACAATGACATAAGGGGAAGAATTACCTATAAAATTCTGGTTTTTCATGTTTGTCACAGTATAATCTGAACCAGGCTCTCCATTATTTGATATAATGTTTAAACCCGGAATTTTACCCTGTACAGCCTGCCACGGCGACAATATTAACCCCTTGTTGAATTCGCTTTGTTTAATTGTTGTGGAAAGATTATCCGAATCCGATGCATATTTGGAATGCACAACGGCCGAAGTATCCTGGCTCAGGACCGGTGCCGGATAAATTAAGTTTAAAGCTATCACGGCTATGATGAATAAAGAAAGGCTTTTTGACATTGACTCTGATAATTTTTTAAGACTTATAACAAATAAACATAAATATATCGAAAATCATATGAATATCACCAACTTAATGAAGATGTTTGTCGTAAATAATTACAATTTTTCAAAGATCCTGTTTAATCAACTTTAACTTATTGCCTCTTCTGTTTTTATTACTTTTGAATAAAATTGAACTTGATGAAGAGATTTTTTGGGGTTCTCCTTTTATTGATGATGGCATCATCCATCATGGCGCATCCATGGAAACCATCACATTATGTTATTGTGGATACTGATGGCGGGCTGGATGACATGAAGGCCATCTGCATGCTCCTTGCCTCTCCGGACGTAAGAGTGATGGCTGTTACCGTGACCCGGGGATTTCGTTCCGAAGAAGAGACATTTAACCGGGTCCGGGGTATGCTCGATGAGTTTCACCATGAAGGTGTGATTGTGGTAAGAAACGAAGATGCCGCGAGTGTTATTGATAATGCCATAAACAATGAATCGTCCCCGGTTGATTTTATTGCGCTGGGATCAATGGATATTGTTCAGGCAAGCTTAAACAGTTTACCCTCATTCAGAAAAAGAATCAGGCGAATAATCTGGAGCAATAATGGCTTGCCCGGAACAAAAGGGTATAACTATAACATCTCACCCGGGTCAGCAACAGCAGTGCTTGCCGATTCCATACCCGTTATTGTTGCAGGTGCAGGCGGTGACGCATTTTATGATGAAAACACGGTAGCAGAAATTGCAGCGGTAAACACCAGGTATGCGCAAAAGATCTCTGAAATAATAAAAGCCAACGCCGGACATCCTTATGTTTACACATCCTTCGATGAGATGGTGCCGTTGTATCTTCATAATCCGTCACTCTTCACGGTTATTGTCAGCGGCAGAAACAAATCGTGCAAGCCCGCCGACATACCAGCCCTTCGCAGGGCCGCTGTAAAGATACTTTCAGGGGCAACTGTAAAAAAGATGCAGGTGATGAAGACAATGACAGCCGATACATCATTTTACATGCCCGATCTGCAACCTTACATTACTGAAATTATTAATAAATACGGAGAAGATGAATGGGCCTCAGGAGTAATAGCTGACGAATTGCATCGCCATCTGGGCGTTTTTGCAATAATAGGCGTAAAGATGGGGATTCGTGCCCGCGAATATTTCTGTACCGGCGTTGATGAGTTTAAGGTAGTATCGCATGCAGGAAGCACCCCTCCGCTGAGCTGCATGAACGACGGGCTGCAGGTAAGTACAGGCGCCACACCAGGTCATGGATTACTTCATGTAACTGATCAGGAGCCTCTGACACCATCAGCAGAGTTCACCTATAAAGGGGTAACAATAAAGCTGACACTTAAGAAAGAGTATGCCGACAAGCTGATGTCTGAACTGAAGGAGATAAATTTCGTTTACGGACTCGACAGTAATATATACTGGGAGCTGGTACGAAAAAATACAATAAAATACTGGCTTCAGTTTAACCGCAATGATATATTTGACATTGTGAAATTGAATTAAGAAGAAAACCTCAGGCAAACCATATAATATGAAAACCAAAAAGATAGTATCAACTGCGTTGATTGCAATTGTTGCATTGTTCACCATTTCATGCAATAAAAAGGAGAATATCAGCATTATACCAATACCTGTCAGCATTGTTGAAGGGAAGGGCACCTTTGAACTCAGGCCTGATGCTATAATAAATTACAATGACGATGAGGCTGCCTCCACGGCATCATTCCTTGCAGGAATGCTTAACCCGGCCACCGGTTATGAGATCACCACGGCAAAGGGAACGGAAGGTTCTGTTTCACTTAACATCGTTACAGGCAAAGAATGGAAGCCGGAAGAATATGAACTCATTGTCACTAAAAAGCATGTGACTATCAATGCCGGTACTTCTGATGGTTTGTTCAGGGGCATCCAGACTCTACGCCAATTGTTACCTGCAGAAATTGAGTCAAAGGAAAAAACAAAGAGTGTAAAATGGACTGTTCCGTGTGTGAAAATTAATGACTATCCGCGCTTTGCCTGGAGAGGGATGCACCTCGATGTGTCACGTCACTTCTTTGACGTTGACTTTGTAAAAAGATATATCGATCTCATTGCAATGCATAAGATGAATGTTTTTCACTGGCACCTTGTTGATGACCAGGGATGGCGCATCGAGATAAAGAAATATCCCAAGCTGACAGAAACAGGCGCATGGCGTGTTGACAGAGAAGACAAACAGTGGAATGAACGCGAAGCACAAAAGCCAGGGGAGAAAGCTACTTATGGTGGTTTCTATACACAGGAACAGGTGAAAGAGATAGTTGCTTATGCAGCTGAAAGACATATTACTATCGTTCCTGAGATAGAGATGCCAGCTCATGTCACCTCTGCACTTGCTGCTTATCCACAGTACAGCTGTACCGGTGGCCCGTTTACTGTAACAACGGGAGGTGTTTGGCCGATAACTGATATTTACTGTGCCGGTAATGATAGTACATTTAAGTTCCTCGAGAATGTGCTCACCGAAGTGATGGATATCTTCCCTTCAGAATACATTCATATCGGAGGTGACGAGGCAGCCAGGGCAGAGTGGAAAAAATGCCCTAAATGCCAGGCACGTATACGTAAAGAGGGACTGAAAGATGAAGCTGAATTGCAGAGTTACTTCATTAAAAGGATGGAAAAATTTGTGAGCTCAAAAGGACGAAAAATAATTGGATGGGATGAGATTCTTGATGGTGGCATTGCACCGGGAGCAGCGGTGATGTCCTGGAGGGGGTTTGAAGGCGGCATCGCAGCAGCAAAATCGGGTCATAAGGTGGTTATGGCACCGGTATCACACTGCTACTTCGACTATTACCAGGGAGATCCCACAACAGAGCCTTTATCCATTGGAGGATATACCACCCTGGCTAAAGTTTATTCATTTGAACCTGTACCGCAGGAACTCACTCCCGAAGAAGCCAGATATGTGATTGGGGCCCAGGCAAACCTGTGGACCGAATATATATCAACACCGTCTCACGCTGAATATATGGTACTTCCCCGAATGACTGCACTCTCTGAGGTTCTCTGGTCGCCTGCAGAGAAACGTAACTGGTCCGACTTCAGCAAACGACTGATAAACATGTACAGGCGTTTTGACCTTATGGGCGTGAACTACTCGCACGGCACATACAACGTAAGCATAGACTGCTCTTTTGACAACAAGACAAATGCGTTTATTGTAACCCTGTCAAGTGAACAGTTCAAGCCTGATATCCGATACACAACCGATGGTTCAGAACCTACTGCCACTTCAAAGAAGTATGTCAAACCATTCAAAATAACAAGCACTTCAAATATTAAAGCAGCTGTCATTGCCGATGGCAGGATAATGGGTACTCCTTCTGTCAAAGAGGTTAAGATTACTCTCTCCACAGGAAAGAAAGTAGTATACAACCAGCAATGCAGTACCAGGTATAAAGGGTGCGGGGACGTGACCCTGGTAAACGGCATCAGTGGCAGCAAAAGAATAAGCGACGGCCAGTGGCAGGGCTTTGAAGGAAATGACATGGATGTTACTATAGATCTGGGAAAAGAAACATCATTCTCAAAAATCACTGCAGGTTTTCTGGCAGCTCCGGGAAGCTGGATTTTTCTTCCGGAAAGTGTAATCTTCTCAGTATCCGGAGATGGCACCAGCTTTACTCAGATAGGCACCAGGGTAACGGAAAAGAGGCCTCTCGACCAGGCGCCTGAACATGTCGATGTGTCATTTGATACCGTATCTTTAAATGCCAGGTACGTAAAAATAGTTGCCAGAAATATTGGGACCTGCCCTACCGGTCATGAGGGAGAAGGCGGGAAAGCATGGATTTTCACGGATGAGATTATGGTTGAACAATGAAAAAAGATATTCCTATATATTACGAAATACGTTTACATAAATGGTCACCCTGATAAAAAACGGAATGTTAGTAACCTCTGCATCAACAGAGGAAATGAGTGTTTTAATAGATGGGAGAAGAATAATACAAACAGGAAAATCTATCCCTGAAACCGGTGCAGGCAAAATCATTGATGCCACTGGTTGTTATCTTCTGCCGGGTGGTGTAGACCCGCATGTACATATGCATCTGCCGGGAGGGACAGGATTTTCTTCGGACGACTTTTTGTCAGGCAGCAGGGCAGCCCTCTTTGGAGGAACAACAACACTGATAGATTTTGTCACTCCGCACAGGGGTGAGTCTTTGACCGAGGCTCTTGAAAAAAGAAAAAAGGAAGCGGGTTATTCTCTTACCGACTACTCATTTCATGTCAGTCCTGTTGAGTGGAAAGAAAAAACAGGTGAAGAGATAAAAGAGTGCAGAAAGCTGGGGATAACATCGTTTAAGATCTACATGGCCTATAAAAGCACCATAGGTCTTGAAGATGAAGATATTGAAAAAGTGCTGAAGGCCGTTGCAGAGGCAGATGGAATGGTAACAGTACACTGTGAGCTCGGAGACGGGATTGAAAAACTAAGGGCCAGGATGTTCAGTGAAGGCAAAATCACCCCGTTATACCACGCACTGTCACGTCCGGCTGAGCTTGAAGCTTTGGCTGTTGATAAAATAATAAAGATGGCTGCCAGGGTACAATGCCCGCTGTATATTGTTCATGTCTCATCGGCAAAGTCCCTTGCATATATCAGGCAGGCACAGGCCAACGGGCATAAGGTCTTTGCGGAGACCTGCCCTCAATACCTGTTACTGGACGAATCGAGATATAATGGTGACTTCAGCTCTTCAGCCCCTTTTGTCATCAGTCCTCCGTTAAGAACCAGAGAAGACAACCATGCACTATGGGAAGCGCTGGGTGACGGGACACTCAGCACCGTTGGAACCGATCATTGCCCCTTCACCATGTCAGATAAGCTTTTAGGCAAGGACGACTTCAGAAAAATACCCAATGGAGCCGGAGGTGTTGAACATCGCCTGCAGCTATTATATACATATGGCGTTGCAGAAGGAAAAATAACAATTAACAGGCTTGCTGAACTGTTTGCTGAAGCACCGGCAAAGCTATTTGGTCTCTATCCTGGGAAAGGGGTGCTTGCGCCAGGATCAGATGCCGACATCGTTATATGGGATCCTGCCGGAGAGAGCAAAATATCGGCATCAACACATCATCAGAACTGTGATATAAATATCTATGACGGGTTAACCGTCAATGGTTCTGTCCGTTGTGTGATTGCGGGAGGAAAGATTGTGATAAATAGCGGGAGAATGACAAACGATAAATTGACGGGAGAGTTCATCCCCCGTCAACAAAATATCATGGTTTAATTACCTACACGTTTCCTGTTTCGCTTCATAACATCCCTCAGCACTTCGCCAGGGTTTTCAAACCTGTTGGTGAGCATCATTGCTGCAATAATATATGGTTTGTAACCTGCTTCCTGGTATGTATGTATCCTTGAATGCTCAAATGCTGCGGCACTAACCTCTCCCCTTTTGCATGACACATCACTTATGTCGGCAGGCAGACAGTGCATATAAAGGGCATCGCCGTTTCTTGTTGACGACTTCTTGGGGTAATCATATTCCCAGTCAATAAACCTTGCATTATTGGCAAGACAGACTTTTTCGAGTTCCCTGAGGCCTTCCTTATCGGCCTTCTTAAGCAGCTCCGTTCGTTGCTGCATTATATGGAACGGGGCCCAGCTCTTAGGATAGACTATATCGGCATCCTTCATGGCCTCTTCCATTGAATGGCTTATATTAAGCGAGCCACCACTCTGTTTGGCGTTTTTCTGTGCGTTGTCAACTATCTCCGGAATAAGTCCATACCCCTCAGGATAAGCCAGCTCAATATTCATCCCGAAACGGGAAAAGAGAGAAATAATACCCTGAGGCACAGAGAGTGGTTTGCCATAGCTTGGTGAGTACGCCCAGCTCATAACTATCTTCTTCCCCCGCAGGTTTTCAAGAGAGCCAAACATATTCTGCAGATGCATCAGGTCTGCCATGGACTGTGTGGGATGATCCTGATCGCATTGAAGATTTACAATGCCCGGTCTGACAGGAAGAACACCTTTCTCAAAACCCTCATCAAGCGCAGCACCTACTTCAACCATATATTTATGTCCCTCACCAAGAAACATATCATCGCGAATGCCAATAAAATCAGACATAAAGGATATCATATTGGCCGTCTCACGTACTGTCTCTCCATGAGCAATCTGTGACTTCTCCTCATCGAGATCCTGAACTGCCAGCCCAAGCAGATTACTTGCTGAAGCAAATGAGAATCGTGTACGGGTTGAGTTATCCCTGAAATTTGAAATGGCAAGGCCGGAGTCAAAGAGACGGGGTGAAATATTTTCCGTCCGCATCTCTTTAAGGATTGCCGCCACCTCAAGTATTATCCTCAGATCACTCTCACTCTTTTCCCATGTGAGCAGGAAATCCTTTTTATATAATCCGGATTTTAATTTGTCCAGTGCTTCTATCTTATCTTTCAAATTCATGGTTATTCACAATTTGTTTTCAATTTTCCGATTACTTTGCAAACTCATAGGCGTAAGCAGCATAAAATGCTGTTGCCACAACCAGGTCGTTCACAGGCACCTTTTCATTTGGGGCATGAGCCAGGACTTCATTGCCAGGTCCAAAACCAATGGTCGGTATCTTATATGTTCCGCAGGTCATTATGCCATTTGTTGAAAAGGTCCATTTATCTACCTTCGGAGCCCTGCCAAAGAGAGTGGTGTATGCATTTACCCCTTTTACCACTGCCGGGTGATCTTCCTCCAGTTTCCACGTTGGGTAATACTTCTCCATACCGTATTCAAGTCCGGTATAAGCCTTTTCTGAATAGCTCAGCACCTCTACTTTTGCATTCATCCCTTTGACAATCTCCTCGACCTCTTTCACTGCCGACTCTTTTGTCTCGCCCCAGGTGAGACGTCTGTCGAGGTGGATGCGTGCATAATCAGCCACTGCACAAAGAGACGGGCTGCCGGATATTATCTCTGAGATGGTCACGCTGCCTTTTCCAAGGAAATCGTCAAAGGCAAGACGCTCATTCAGCTTTTCAATCTCCAGTGCTGCACGTGAAGCCATGTAAATGGCATTCTTTCCTCTCTCCGGTGCGGAACCGTGAGATGAGACACCGTAAAAATGAACATGTATCTCCATCCTTCCGCGATGGCCACGGTAAATATTCAGGTTTGTGGGCTCGGTGCTTATTACTAAATCCGGTTTAATCTTGTCTTCTTCAATAATATATTTCCAGCAAAGACCATCACAGTCTTCTTCCATCACGCTGCCAACGAAATATATTGTAACATCCTCTTTAAAAGCCATCTCTTTGAGTATCCTTCCGGCTGTGACAAATGAAGCCGGACCTCCCTCCTGATCCACGGTACCTCTTCCATGAACAAAACCCTCTTTTATCTCTCCTCCAAGAGGATCAAAAGACCAGTTCTGAAGATTACCCATATCAACAGTATCCATATGACCATCAATAGCCAGTATCTTCCTGCCTTTACCAATCCGGCCGATGACGTTGCCAAGTCCATCAATAAACACTTCATCAAACCCGGCTTCCTCCATCTGCCTCTTCAGCTCCAGCTGAACATCCTTTTCCTGTGTGCTGAGAGATTTTATCCTGACAAGCTTTGAAAGGTTCTCTGCAGTATAGCTGCTGTACTTTTCCGAGAGTTCTTTTATTCTTTTATAAACTGTTTCCATCTGAGACTAATTGTTTAAAAATGATATCAAAGTTACGTTTATTGGATTTTTTAAACATCATTTAGAATAATAATTTATCAAAAGCATTATTATTTGGAATATTTAACCAGATTATCGAATTTCAATGGAATATTATTCTCAATTGTTCCACTAAACCTTTATTTTTCAGAGAGGCTTTTCCTGCTCGAATTCACCAAAAAGTTTCAGCCCGTTATATAGTTTTACCACTATCCCAAATAATATGGCTGTCCAGAATGAAAACATAGCATATACCAGTGCGGGTTTTACCATGTCATTACTATGTATCAGTGTCCCGGCAACAAGCAATGCGAGGGTTGTATTATGAACGGCTACTTCTATTCCGATTGTAAAGGATGATTTGATTCCGGTCTTCCCCAGAAGACCCATGATAATGCCGGCAATAAAGGCAGCAATATTTACAGCAAGTGCATAAGGGAAAATCTGCAGAGCCTCATTTATTGTTATCCCTGATCCGCCCCTGGATTCATCGGCAAGGAAAATAGCCGTATATACAGCAGCAAACAGTATTATCATAGTAAGCCGTACCGGCCGTTGAATTTTATTGGCAAAGGCATCCCACCTGTATCTTATAAAAACACCAGCAAAAGCAGGAATGAGAGTGACCATAAATATCTGTCTGAAAGACTCAAGAAACGGGAGCTCATAAACTGAATGGCTTCCCAGATAGACAGTAAGGGCAAGGTTAACAAGTATCGGGATTGTGAAAAGTGTAAGGATACTGTTTATTGTTGTCAGGGCAACCGACAGTGCAACATTACCGCGGAAAAGGACTGTAATAAACCCCGAGGTGGTACCGCCAGGTGAGGCCGCCAGTATAATGAATCCCACCTTTATCGACGGCGGGAGATCAGTGAAGTAAGTTATGCTGAAAGCAATGAGTGGCAGGAGTATCATCTGGGCAAACAGTCCGTAAATAAACGGTCGTGGAACCCTTATAACATCTTTTAGTTCTCTGATGCTGATGGAAAGTCCGACACCAAACATTATCGTTGCAAGCACAACAATAACCAGTATATCCATATATGAAGAAGCGACCTGGGACATTAAAGCAATAAAGAGCTTCAGGTAAAGTAAGTAATTCTTAGAAAAATATTACCAATATTTGTATCAATTTAAGTATGGAATGGGAAAAGAGCTCTTAAAAATAGCACGCAGGCTGCAGTCAATTGCACAGGCGGGGTTGCACTACAGCGAAAACATTTTTGACAGGCAGCGTTACAGTGAAATCAGGGAATTAAGTGTTAAGCTGGCCTCTGAGGTCACTGACACAGAAGTTGAGACTATCAGGGACCTGTTCACATTTGAAAACGGATTTCAGACTCCAAAAGTGGACATAAGGGCTGTCGTTCTTAAAGAGGGAAAGATACTTCTCTCACGTGAGAGGTCCGACGGCAGGTTCTCCATCCCCGGAGGATTTGCAGATATTAATTACTCCCCGTCGCAGGTCGCAGTGAAAGAGGTTATGGAAGAGACAGGCCTGAACGTCAGGGTCAACAGGCTGCTCGCAATTGTAGATACTGACAGGCATAATTTTCCGCCATTGGAGTTTCACTATTATAAGCTGGTTATACTATGCGATCTTATTGATGGTGAACTACGCGATAATGAAGAGACAACCGAAGCCGGCTTTTTCAGTTTTGACGCACTTCCTGAGCTTTCAACGCAGCGAAACACTCCTGAACTGTTTGAACTTATCCGCAAACTCTTAAAAGAGGAATCCACATACCTCGACTAACAACAATAACTCTGGTTGTCTTGATCAGCTATTGAAAAAGACTATGCACTGTTTTTTAATGTTATAATTATCATAATTGGTAAAAAGCTTCATTTTAAATTAATTAAAGGGTATTATATTTGTTGCCATTAACCGTTACCCAGAACGGATTAATAATGAGTTTTCTTCTTTTAAAACCACATTCAGATGAAGACTTGGAAAACAAAGACGATCAATGAGAAGGTAAGGCCAGACGCTCATGAAGATCGTATTCGTAAGCTTCCCCGGTTGCTAAAAAGATATGAGAATAAGGAATTTGAATTACAGCAGAGGGCACAGTTTCTATATTACCTTATGTTCGGGCTCCTGTTATGTATTGCGATTATAGTACTTTATACCTACTATCTTTATTATGATAAAGGATCTTCAAGCAACTACCTTGATATATCAACAATTCTGTTTTTTTCACTGGTAACTCTTGTCTTTGTCTCCTTTGTGTTTCTTATAAACGGTCGGTTTTCAATAGCTGCTCATCTTTTGCTTATATCCATACTTGTTACAGTATGGATAGTGCTTATTAAGGATAACAACCTGGTTCTGAGACGTCTCGACACAATTGCCTTTGTAATGGCCGGTCTTACCATACTACCTCTGGTTGTAAATAAACGCAGGTGGGTCATATACTTATATGTCATCATGAATATTGTTTTCATGATATTCTTTCTTTTTTATTTCAAGAAACAGATTGGCCTATCTACTGCGGATATCATTGAATTTGCCTGTGACACGTCAATCGCTATGCTGTTTATCGGGATTGTAAGCTTTAATATCTTCAGGATTAATAAACAAACTATTGAAACGGCGGTAGACGGGTTTAATGAAAAACTGGAAGCGGAGAAAGCTCTGAACGAGAGTCAGCAACAATTCCAGACACTTGCGCATATGTCTCCCGTAGGTATATTCAGAACCCGTGCCGATGGATATACTACATATGTAAACCCGAAATGGTCAGAGATATCAGGTCTTAGCTTTGATGAAGCTTTAGGATATGGCTGGCTCAAAGCGGTTCATCCTGAGGATGTGGATAAATTAACTGTTAAATGGGGGGCAGACACCGGTCATAAGGTCAAATCAGTTGCGGAATACCGTTTTCTCAGGCATGACGGAACGCTGGCATGGGTACTGGGCAATGCTGTGCCGGAAATCGTCGATGGGGAAGTGAAAGGATATATTGGAACAATAACTGATATAACGGAAGTAATTACGGTGCAGAATGAGCTCGAAAAATACCGCACCCAGCTTGAACAGCTTGTTCATGAAAGGACCCGCGAGCTTGAGTCTGCAAATGAGAAGCTGAAATTTACCAACATTGAGATTGACCATCAGCACCAGGAGCTTCAAAAGGCATATGACGAGCTGAGAGACACACAGGACAAGCTTGTCCAATCTGAAAAGATGGCTGCTCTCGGGGTACTTTCGGCAGGTATAGCACACGAGATAAACAATCCGCTGAATTTCATCAATGGAGGCATTCATGGATTGGAAGAGAGCGTCAATCGGTTCGACAGTGAGCTATGTGTTGAAATACAGCCGCTGATCAACTCTATCCAGACAGGAGTTGACAGGGCTGCAGAGATAGTAAAGAGCCTTAACCTTTACAGCAGGGCAAACGATCTTCCGGGCTCTGAATGTAATATTCATTCAATTTTAGACAACTGTCTGGTGATGCTCCATAATGCAACCAAATATGTCATCGAGATTCAGAAGGAGTATTGCGCAAAACCCCTGGTTGTGTTTGGAAATGAAGGTCGCCTGCACCAGGTTTTCCTTAATGTGCTTACAAATGCGATTCATGCTATTAACGATGTGGGTACTATCAGGATTGAAACAAACATTAAAAACTCTGTATGCCAGATTAGTATTTCTGATAACGGATGCGGCATAAGCCAGGAGAACCTGTCAAGGCTTACCGACCCCTTCTTCACCACCAAGGACCCGGGTAAAGGTACCGGGCTTGGACTATCCATCACTTCCAAGATTATAAAAGACTATAACGGCACAATAATATTCAAATCCAAAGTGGGGAAAGGCACTAAGGTAACCATCACACTCCCTCTCCATGAGAAACTGTGATGTGCAGTGTTCTGTTACAGTACTGCCCTCCTATTTTATCTCGGGATTGCCTCCGGCAGACTCAATTTTATCCTTCAGAAGGGATAATTTTTGCTCCTTATCTAACGAATATGTTTTTGATTCTCTGACTACGTAATCAAGCAATATAAATGACTTTTCGTAGAATAAAAGGCTTTCTGAGGATTTACCCCGGGCACTAAGAAGCTCCCCCTGAGCAAAAAACAACTCTGAGAGAATCTCAAGGTGACCATTGGTGTAATGGTGCTCTCTCAATACTCTTTCAGTCAGTTTCTCTTTTGGTATCATGTTAAAAAACGAGGCATCTTCCTTCAGGAAACTGTTAAATGCATTATCAATAGATCGGGATGCCACCTCGTACTCTCCCTTTTTTATCATACCAAGGATGGCGGCAATAAGATCTCCCATCATCTCAATCATTCTGAGTAAATAATCCTTCTGAAAAGCCATGACGGATAGGTTTTCCCCGAATATCGGAAAAAATTCAGCAGCAACAAACTTTATCAGATTGCAGAACACTAAATTGTAAGAGCCCATGGTTTTCAGTTTTCAATCTTGCACTTTAAACATTTTACTAACTTTATATTCTGCTTTTACCAGGCAAAACAGCACAAACAAAACAAACTCAATGAAAACATTTCAAAGCGATATCTCAGGCAAGGATTTTCCGGTTTCAGAGAAAGTATCCGGAAAGACAATAAGACACTCTGTCCTGAAACAAATACAAAAAGATCATCCCGGATTTTCGCACAGCAGTTTTATGGCTCTGGATGAACTGAATTATTACAGGGAGAAATATATGAGCGAATTTCTGTCGAAGGAAATTGGGGAGCTTTCAGAACTGGATAACAGGGTGCTCTCTTCGATGAAGAATAACGAAACCATTACTGACAAGCTTGATGGAGAAGAAGAAAGAGCAGCAACTTTAGGCGCCAGAGTAGCCGACAAAGTAGCATCTTTTGGCGGTAGCTGGAAGTTTATTATTATGTTCGGATTATTTATCCTGGTATGGATAATTGCCAATGTGGTTTTGCTTGTCAACAGAGGATTTGATCCTTACCCTTTTATACTTCTTAACCTCATTCTATCATGCATTGCATCAATACAGGCCCCGGTAATAATGATGAGCCAGAACAGGCAGGAAGAAAAAGACAGGGAGAGAGCAAAGAAAGACTACATGATCAATCTGAAAGCTGAGCTTGAGATAAGAAACATGCGGGAGGAGATAGATCATTTCATCATGGGTCAGCAGCAGGAACTTATTGAGCTGCAGGAAGTGCAGATAGAAATGATGAACGACATACTCAAACATGTTGAAAAGAAAGCAGACAAATAGCAGAAATAAGCATATCTGAGTTCTATCTTTAAATACTTATCGGATTATGAATACCAAAATTGCCTATTGCGGTCTGGCATGTGATGGCTGTCCGATATACCTGGCAACACAGGAACAGGACATAACCAAAAAACATGCAATCAGGGAGTCTGTAGCACAACAGCTGTTCGAGTATTACAAAATAATGGTACAGCCAGAAGACGTAAACGACTGTTTTGGCTGTCAGGCCAATGCCACAAAGATGTTCACAGGCTGCTCCGACTGCTCAATAAGAGCATGCGCTATAAGCAGGAAGGTGGATAGCTGTGCCGTATGCGTTGAATATCCTTGCGACAGGCTCACTGATCACTTCTCAAAATACCCCGGGGCAAAAGTCAGGCTTGACGAAATCAGGGAAGAGACAGGCCTGCTTTGAGTTAAGACAGGATCAGAGCTCAGGATTCAGGGATTTGAACTCTTTCATAATGCGAGGTAAGACGTTGAGAATTTCATTTTCCAGATTGGGAGTAAAAATACTCTTGCCGACATTTTGCTTAAGCTCCTGGACTGACCAGAATCTGCCGTCATCCAACTCATCCCTGTTGATTGTGATAGTATCAGAATAATCGGTAGTGATGAAGCAAAAAACATACTCTCTTTCAATATCCGATTCCCAGATGTAATTTGCGATCATAGAAGCTTTAAAATGCCGGAGTCCTATCTCTTCTGAAGATTCCCGCTGCAGGGCTGTCTCCACCGTCTCGCCAAATGAGATATGACCACCCACCGCAGTATCCCATTTTCCGGGCTGAATTTTGTTCATGGGTCGTTTTTGAAGAAACAGTTCTCCTTTACTGTTGAAAACATGCAGATGTACAACAGGATGCAGGCAGCTCTTGTCGGAATGACAGACGCTTCTTGGTGCTTTGCCAATAACCTCTCCCTTTTCATTCAGCAAAGGGAGCCACTCTTCCTCGCTTTGTTTCCTGTTTGCGAGACGGGTTTTTATAAACTCAAACACAAACCAGATTCCAAAGAGGATATAGAGAAATACTCCGCTGATAAATACCCATGCCTCTTTACTCATGAACCATGTTGAATAAAATACAAGGGCTGTGTATGCCGTGAACAGCCAGAACATGCTTTTAAGGTTGTTCTTTAGAAGCATCTGCTGCTGATTGTTCAGCTCAATACCCTTCATATATCTTTTTGACATATTAAGCAGGATATTGCCGGGAGTAAATGCCGAAATTCCAAGGAAGGCGCACATCACCACGCCCAGAAGTGACGGTTTGAGCTTGAAGAATATATCGTTTTCAAGCACAAGAGATACCACGCCAAGCACTACAATCAGCATAGTATCAAGCAGAATGAATTTATCAAACCGTCCATCCCTGATGCGATAATAAGCCAGTTCAATTATCCCGAGCCCAACGGCAACCAGCAATCCGGTCTTCGTCCCCCAGAGATCATCAGCGATTATATAGACAAACAGGGGTATAAATCCCGGCAGAAGCTGAAGTAATAATTTTCTTTGGTTCATCTAAAGTTCAGTGGTAATTGTCTGCCTCTCTTTCCATGCCTTTATCCATTTTGGTATGGCATCAAAAAGAATAATGAAGACACAAATGACAATAATAATTGTGAGTGTCATATTTATTATACCGGCAACCCTTGTCTGTGCAGCAAGTGCCTGAGGCAGGTAAATATTTATTACATTTTCAAATCCGGCAGTAAGTGTTGTTATGCCTACAAACAACATCGGGACAATTGTAATCCAGGCATATTTTATTTTTCCGCGGTTTATAATGAACGATGTTCCAACAACAAGAGCAATTGTTGCCAGAAGCTGGTTTGCACTGCCAAACATTGGCCATATTGTGGATACTGTCCCTGAGTAAATAAAATATGCCCATGCAAAGACAACGATACCGCTTGCCAGCAAGTTTCCCGGTAACCAGTTAGTGCGCCCAAAAGGTTTGTAAACCTTTCCAAGAGCTTCCTGGAGCACAAACCGTGCGATACGTGTTCCAGCATCAATCGTTGTTAATATAAACAATGCTTCAAACATTATGGCAAAGTGATACCAGTATGACATCAGTCCGGCCATACCCGGGATGGATGAGAATATTTGCGCCATACCCACTGCAAGTGAGACAGCTCCACCTGTGCGGCCGATGATCTTCTCTCCCACTTCATCTGACAATACCTGAATATTTGAATCATTAAAGCCCATTGCCTGAAGCTGTGGTAACAGATGCTGGAATTTTTCAGGAGAGACGTTGATCATAAAATAGTCTTTTGGCAGAAGGCTTGCTGCTGCTACCAGTGCCAGTATGCTGACAAGTCCCTCTATCAGCATTGAACCAACGGCAATGAACTTAATATCTTTTTCATTCATCAGCATTTTTGGCGTTGTTCCTGAGCTTACCAGTGAGTGGAACCCGGAGACGGCACCGCAGGCTATTGTGATGAACAGGTACGGGAACAGGGTCCCGGGTATAATTGGGCCTCCTCCTTTCGTAAAGGGTGTGAAAGCAGGCATTTTAAGATTGGGTGCTACCACAATAATACCGATGGCAAGCATAGCTACAACGGTGATCTTCATTATTGAACTCAGGTAATCGCGTGGGGCCAGTAAAAGCCATACCGGCAGAACTGAGGCAAGAAACCCGTATAATGCAAGAAGAATAGTAAGTGAATGGTGATTGAATGTGAACCACGACGCTATGGGTGACTGTGGTATATACCGTCCGTAAACAACGGCAAGGATAAGCATTATTACACCGAAAATAGTTGCTTCAACAGTCTTTCCCTTCCTTACCTTTGTTATCCACATACCCATAGTGAGTGCAATTGGTATGGTGGCAGCAATGGTAAAGGTACCCCATGAGCTCTCGGAAAGTGAGTTAACAACCACCAGGCCCAGCCCGGCAAGAGCAACAATTATTATTATTATAACTGCCACCGATGTTGTAACGCCACTGAGTTTACTTATCTCGGTGCGCGCTATTTCAGCAATTGATTTTCCATCATGGCGGATAGAGGCTGTCAGAAGCACAAGATCGTGCACCGCACCTGCCATAACAGCACCTATAAGCATCCACATGAATCCGGGAAAATAGCCAAACTGAACTGCCAGCACCGGTCCGACAAGAGGCCCTGCACCTGCAATAGCAGCAAAATGATGTCCGAAGAGAATCCACTTATTGGTGGGGTAATAGTTCTGCCCATCATATAAGCGGTTTGCAGGAGTAACTCTCGATGGATCCAGGGTTAACACCTTTGCACATATAAAGCTAAAGTAAAAACGATAAGCCAGTGCGAAAATCACCAACGCACTTATTACAAGGTACATTGCATTCATAAAGCAAGCTGTTTAGAAAACATAAATATGAGACATCGAATTTAATGATTCCTTCCAATAATCGACCTGACAATTGCTTTTTTGAAATTACCGGCTAAGCAGGGATCAGCAATAGCATCCAGAATACCATGTCGACTTTTTATATTACACTGAATAACAAATATCTTTGTGCAGATGAAACATGTTTGCGGTTCAAGTGGATTTACAAACGGATCAGGAACTAAATACAACGGTCCGGCAACAATAATTTCTTCACAGGAGAACGACAATCTTACTTTGATGTCTGAATAATAAAAAGTAAGTATCATGAAAAATTCAAATCTGCCAAAATTAATTACATCAAAGAGAAAGTTTTGGATTGTCTACCATGTTGGAATGTTGCTTTTCAGTATGATTATTGCAATGATAATGAAGTACAGGCAACTGGGAAATCCCATCGATCCTACTGTTGCAGTACCCTTGTTCGTTGTCTTTTTCTCATCAGTAAACATTGGTTATCTGGCAATTTATATTGTAAAAAAATCGGAAAAGCTTGATCACAAGCAGCTGTCCAGAAGGTTTTTACCAATATTAATTGGCTTTTATATCAGTGCCTTTCTTATTGCCGACATTGCTGTAACCCTTGGAGTGTTTGGCTGGTATCTCTTCAAAGGACTGAGCTTCTCAGATTTTTTCAGCAACCTCTTTAAGAACGAACTTAGCTTTGCCAACAGGCAGTTTATTGTATGGCTGATGATCTGTACAATAGTATTTTTCTTTAACCTGTGGACCATATCTGTAAGAAGGGAGAAGGCTCTTGCTGAAGAAAACCTCAAATACAGGTATAACACATTAAAATCCCAGCTAAATCCTCACTTTCTTTTCAACAGCCTTAATACTCTTTCAGAGATAGTCTATATCGACGCTAAGAAAGCCGATAATTATATCCAGAAGCTATCCGGTGTTTACAGGTACATTCTCGAAAACGAGGAGGTGGATTTTGTTCCTCTTACAGACGAGTTACGTTTCGTGGAGGAGTACTTTGCCCTTCAGAAGGAAAGGGACAATGGAAAGATATCGTTGAAAATAGATGTTCAAAATCCTCATCTGTACAGGATAATTCCGGTGTCACTGCAGCTTCTGACAGAAAATGCGTTGAAACACAACTCAATGTCGGAGGAAAATCCGCTTAATATTAATATCTTCAGCAAAGAAGATACTATTGTTGTTTCCAACGTCCTCCAGAGGAAAAATATTGCAGAAAGTGCAACACATACCGGGTTATCAAACCTTCAGGAGAGAGTAAAACTGATTATGGGCAGGGAACTTGTTGTGGCAGAAGAAAACAAACAGTTTATTGTAAAAATACCAGTTATAAGAATCTGAAAATGAAAGTTCTTATTGTTGAAGATGAGAGACCGGCTTCACAAAAGCTTATCCGGTTGCTTGAGGAGATCGAGCCGGGAATTATAATCCTTGACGTGGTGAGCTCAATAGCGGGAGCAATAAACTGGCTGGAAATCAACAGGCAACCTGATCTGATATTCATGGATATCCAGCTGGAGGATGGCATCTGCTTTGAAATTTTTGAAAAGTGCAGCATCAAAACACCGGTAATATTTACAACCGCATATGATGAATATCCTCTTAAGGCCTTTAAGGTAAACAGTGTTGATTACCTGTTAAAGCCTGTTGTCCTTGATGAACTCAGGAATGCAATAAATAAATTCAGGGAGGTTCACGATCTTAAAGCGGATAATGGTAAAATAGAATCAATATTAAGCCAGCTTCAGCCCAAAAAGAAGGAAAGGTTTCTTGTAAGAATAGGCGAACATTACAGATCGATACCGGTGTCGGATATCAATTGTTTCTTTATAAAGGGGAAATGCAGCTTCATGAATGTAAATGAGGGGAGAATATATGCAATAGACTACTCTCTGGATAAAACAGAACAAATGATTGATGAGGGAATGTTCTTCAGGGTTAACCGTAACATAATTGTTAACTTTGCATCTATCCGCGATATTATTGCTTATTCTTCCAACAGGCTTAAGATCATTCTGGATAACTGGAAAGAGGAAGATGAGATAATTGTCAGCCGTGAACGTGTTAATGAGTTCAAGAAGTGGATTGACAGATAAATAAAAGCTATGACTGACAATATTTTTGAAGGTGAAAAATTCGAAAGGGCTGATTTCAGAACCAGCCCTTTGGAGAAGGGTGAATATGAGGAGTGCAAATTCATTGAATGTGATTTTTCAGACTCCGACCTTTCCGATATCAAATTCATTGATTGTGAATTCTCAGGTTGTAATCTCAGCCTGGTCAAAATGACCGGAACACTTCTCATTGATGCCCGGTTTAAGGGCTGCAAGATGTTGGGACTTCATTTTGAGGACTGCAATGAATCCGGACTTTCTGCATCATTTGATAACTGCAATTTAAGCCACTCTTCTTTTTTCAAACGCAGTCTCAAAAAGAGCTCTTTTAAAAACTCAAAACTGGAAGAAACAGACTTCTCTGAAGCTATCCTTACCGGATCTGTATTTGACAATTGCGATCTTACCAGAGCTCTCTTCCTGGATACTAACCTTGAAAAGGTTGATTTCCGCACCTCAGTAAATTATTCTATTGACCCTGAAAAAAATCATATCAGAAATGCAAAATTCTCGCTTCATGGCATAAAAGGACTATTGGAGAAGTATAACATAGATATTGAGGGTTAGGAATTAAATGCAGGAAGGATATAAAAAAGAGAGGCCGCGGTAGTGAAAGAGAATTATTTATGAATTTTAAAGTATTGCTATGAAAGTTTTATTGATTAATGGTAGCCCAAACAAGAACGGTTGTACAAACTATGCTCTTCTCGAGGCTGAAAAAGAGCTGAATAAAGCAAATATTGAAACCAGCATAATTCATATAGGCAATAAACCTATCAGAGGTTGTACAGCCTGTAAAAAGTGTTACACGGAGAGAAACAAATGTGTATTTAATGATGATATTGTAAATGAGATTATTGACATGTCTTTTCACTATGATGGCCTGATAATTGGCTCTCCGGTATATTATGCCTCTGCCAATGGATCTCTTGTTGCTGCACTTGACCGTATCTTTTATGCCGGGAACGGGTTTTCACATAAGCCCGGCGCCTGCATCGTCTCGGCGCGCAGGGCAGGCACAACATCAACCATTGACCAGTTGAATAAATACTTCCTGATCTCCAATATGCCCGTAGTTCCTTCCCAGTACTGGACAATGGTTCACGGCAACAACCCCGATGAGGTGAAACAGGACCTTGAGGGACTTCAGATAGTGAGAACGATGGCCAGGAATATGGTATGGATGCTAAAGTGTATTGAGGCAGGTAAAGAAAAAGGAATTCAGGCTCCTTCCCCTGAAGAGAGAGTAAGGACAAACTTTATAAGGTAAGGCATTGAAATTCTGATTTAAACGCAATTTAGTTCAGGCGAACCCATCCTCCCATTCAACACAGATTATATATCTGGGTCACTATTTTAAATTAAATTTACCTGCGATAAATAACTGCACCTAAATGAATAATGATATTAACATAGTCATTGGATTTCTGACTGAGGACCTATGGCCTGATGTAAAACGTATATATGAGTCAGGCATTAAAACAAAGAATGCCACATTTGAGACCAGCGCACCAGAGTGGGACAGCTGGAACAGGGCACACCGAGGTGATTGCCGTCTGGCAGCATCAGTGAATGACAGGGTAGTTGGCTGGGCCGCACTCTCTGGCGTGTCAGGCAGATGCGTCTATTCCGGTGTGGCTGAGGTAAGCATTTATGTCGATCCCGGTTTCACAGGAAAGGGAGTGGGTAGTATACTCATGGAAGAGCTTATCAGAGAATCAGAAACCAAGGGGATCTGGACTTTACAAGCCGGCATTTTCCCGGAGAACATTGCCAGTCTAAAGTTGCATGGCAAACATGGGTTCCGGACAGTGGGGATAAGGGAACGGCTGGGAAAGCTTGACAACAAATGGAGGGATGTTGTCTTAATGGAAAGAAGAAGCAGTATTGCAGGAATTGACTGATGTGATCATTCCTGCAATAACTGCTTCAGATAAATTCCTAAAATGTTAAACTAAAGACAAAGAATATATCTTTTGCTTCAGGGTTAAGAATAAATGCTGCTGAAACAGGTAGTGAAGTACTCTCCGAAAGCTTCAGTTCGCGTGAAGCTTTGCATCCCAGGTTTACAACAGCAGCTTTATCGGCATAGTATCCTTTGGCAACAGTTCCACCCAGAAAATAAGAAAGGGTATTCTCACCCAGTGTATGTTCATAGCCTAATTCAAAGTAAGTTGAATAGCAGTTCTTATTATTCTCATTCCGGTCATTACCATAAAAGAAGGTTGCCACAGTAACTGAAAGAGGAAAATTATCTGTTCCGTTGAAGGTAATCTGTCCTTCAAGGGAGTGTGGTGTTACTATGGTGTCTTTATCTGAGTACTGAAAATAATCACTGAACGACATATCAGTCTCATCTTCATTATAATAATCACTTACAGTAAAAGTAAAGGCTCCTAAATCATACGAGAGGTAGAGATCTGCTTCTGCATAAGGATTCGAGAGTGCATACGAGCCCCATGCTCCAAGGGTGAAATTCTTATAAGTCACAGAGGCATAAGGCTGTATATTGGCATGCAGATCAAGAGGCAGTCCTCTCCAGATATAACGGCTGACAAGGTCAGCATTAAAGCTGAAGGACAACGCAGGAACAGAATCATCTTCAGGTTGCAGTGGAGTTGGGGCAGAAGCTTTTGTTGTTCCCGGAAACTGAAACAATGCCACCAGGCACAAGATGAGTAGTATTGACTTTTTCATCACGATTCTGTATTAATTTTCATTTAAACCTGAAATATAAATTACTGAATATTTGCTATTCGTAAAGCCACTGTCTCTGCTGCTCCTGAACCCAGAAACACAGTAAGTCCTTTCTTCATCTCAGCTGCAATAATAGGAAGATTGCTAAGTTGAATTGAGTCTTCTTTTATTCCCAGCTTGGCAGTATTTGATTTAATGATACTTTTTGACATTAAATCACCAACCATTGGCGCTAAAATATTATATATTTTCTGCGCATATTCATTTGTGTATGCATTCATTTTTCACTTCCATTAAATGATTCCAATAATTCAGTCTGATATACTGCAGCCAGGGCAATCAGAAGGTATCCTACATTCCATCCAAGGTCAATCAGATTACCGCTTTCATATTTGCCCATCCAGTCGAGATAAGCATAAAGCAGATCTCCCACTGTAAAAAGCATAAATCCAAAGGCAAGATATTTCCATGGCTTAGAGATGGTACCCCTGCCGAACAAATGTGTTATGTACATTAGCAGGACAGCTGGTATCACGATAAACAGATCAGCCACAGGATAGAAAATGTAAAAGAACTTAACAAGACCTGATGATTCAGGATCTCTGAAAATTGGAATCAGTAAAAAATAGAATACTACTGAAAGTAAAATCAAAACAAGTGGTGCAACACAACAATACAATTTTGTATGACCCATAGGTAATCCACTCTTAAGGTACCCTGTAAACATCATTAACAGCCCTACAACAATTGGAATGTATCCTATAGCCCAGATATAGTCAGCAATCGTCGGGAAGGCAACATCCATATCAACTATCTCGAATACTTCCAGAACTCCGTAGGTTATCTCAGCAATAAAATAGAGGGCAATACCCGTATGAATCATTAACCATGAAGTCTTTGTAAAATCCCATTCCTGAAACTTCTTTACTGTCTTTACCAGACAAAAAACACAAATTCCGGAACAGATCACAGGCAATAAATCACTTACATACAGCAACATCTTGTCTCCTCCCGGACGGGTAAGGTAAAAAACAAGATTAATAAACGTCAGAATACATAAAAATATCCAGAGTCTTTTTGACTTTTTCATAAGACTACCTCCTTTTTAATTTTATTAGATAAATACTGCAAAAACAGATTTTCTATTAAACAGACATGATTAAAACAAATTTAAAAAAAAGATTGGTAATAAGCCATACGTCTTTTGGCTATTTTCATTAGTCCTCTTTTTTAGAATTTCAGTATATTTAGGCAAGCATTTAATTGAACAGCCTATTGATTCAAACTATACATGAGAAAAGTTTTCTTCTTAATCTTCCTGCTCATCAGCGCCTTTGCTGCAGAGGGTTATTCTCAATACAATGACGATGTGGACTTCATTGTCATTGAGTATAGTTTTGGAAGCAGAGCTCCGGCCCAGGTATGTTTTGACGGCACAAAAAAATACCTTGAAAGCATAAGCACTGCTGCTGACAGTGCAGGGGTAAAAAATTTTCTAAGGGAGAATATCCACAGGATAATTGCCAATGGCGACAGAGGTCTTTTTGAGCAGCTCTTCAGTAACGAGAATTATTACGAAGAGTCATTAACGTTTTTGAAATGGATCGGTGTTGATGTAAACAAACCTTACTATTTTCTTAAGGGTATTTTCAATTTTGCCGACACGTATTATGTCTCCGGCGACAACAGCTTTGACTATTATGGCTGGGGCAGTCTCACACCCATGTACCCGCTTGATTATCTATATTTTAAAAAATATCGTTGTTTCCCGTATATCGACAACAGAAGTATCTTCTCATATAATGTTGAAGTGTCAAATTACCTTCATTTTGTAAAGGAATTCAATGCGGTTCATTCTGCATCATTCAATGAAATGAAATCAAATCTTATTTCATCTTACAAAAAGGAAATTGAAAGGACCGATTTCAGAAACCGTACCGTTGAAAATGATAATAGCGGAAGCTATAAGGAGACAATCATAAGAAGTATGAAGAAGGGGAATAATATTATATGCTCCTTAAGGCAATCGAGCTACCTGAATCTCTTCCCCGACGACCGTACGGATGATGTAATGATAACATATTACACTAACAGCCTGATAAATAAAAAGGCTACAAGAAAGAAGACCACGAGGGATAACTTTAAAACATCAACCACCGATTTTATTGAGGTTGAATATGATGAAAACCTTCTCCCAAAACAAATCGCTTCAACAAGGAATTACTACGACAGCCAGAGCTCTTTCAATGACATTTTTTATGGGTTTGACTGCTGGGGTTACAACCTCAGTTATGAAAACGGGCTTATCAACGGCACTTCTTATATCTATGGATATATAAACAATCAGAATGTCTATTTCACTGTAGAATACAAAGAAAACGCCAGGGTGGAAGGATCAGAGGTTTTTTATAACCCGGATGGTACAAAAAACGAGCAGCTGAATTACTGTGCACAAGCCAGGGCTGCATTTATTAAAGCAACCGAAGCACTGGCTAAAGCAGGGGTTAACAGGAAGCCGGCCGCAATTCTATTCAAGGAAGGATTTGCAATGGCCGATAAAATAACCAACGAGCTAATACCTCTGTACAACGCCAGAGGAATTTACAAGGATAAGAAGTCCGCCAGTGCCTACCCTTCTCTCCTTCCACCAAGAGGTTTTATGGAAGAGTGTGTTAAAAAAGGCTACATAGCAAGCTGGTAAGCCGGATAACCGTAAATTTGGATAGAAAACGGTTTTTTATAAATTATTTATTCTGAAGTAATGATAACGACACTTGGTGAAGCATTGCTCCCGACACCACTGAGCTATTCAATTGATGACAGGTTAAAGATCCCCGCATCGATTAAGTTCATCCCGGGAGAAAAGCGTGATGGTGATCTCATGTTTGAGCTGGCCGGCCCGCGGTCACATTTGTTCTTCGATCCGGCAACCACAAAAGTAGGAATAGTAACATGCGGTGGCTTATGCCCTGGCCTGAACAATGTTATACGCTCGCTCTTCCTTGAACTATACTTCATTTATGGGGTAAAGGAGGTAACAGGATTCAGATATGGATATAAAGGACTTGACCCGGCAAATGAAATAGAACCTATTCAACTAACGCCAAACAGGATAAAAAACATTCATCAACAGGGAGGAACAATTCTTGGTACATCCAGGGGACCTGTAAACATTACTGCCGCCGTAGATAACCTTATTAAGCTCGGCATCAACATCCTGTTTACCATTGGTGGTGATGGTACACAGAAAGGAGGATTTGAACTTTTTAAAGAAGCACAGCGAAAGGACTATCCGCTTGCAGTGGTAGGCATTCCAAAGACAATAGATAATGACGTACCCTTTGTAACCCGAACATTTGGTTATCTGACTGCTGTTGAGGAGTCCTGCAAGGTAATAGGAAACGCTCATGTTGAAGCATCAAGTGTTGAAAACGGTATAAGCATAGTTAAACTGATGGGGCGAAACGCCGGATTCATTGCAGTTGGAGCAACGGTTGCCAACCAGGATGTGAACTTTGTGCTGATACCTGAGGTGCCATTTTCGCTTTATGGAGAGACTGGCTTCCTTTCCTCGCTGAAGAAAAGAATTTTGGATCGCAGGCATGCTGTTATTGTGGTTGCCGAAGGCGCCGGTCAGGACCTGCTTTCGCAGGGTGAGAAACAACACGATGCATCAGGAAATATAATACTGAACGACATCGGTACATTTTTGAAAATGCAGATTGAGAAATACTTCAGGGAGGAAGAGATTCCTGTCACAATCAGATATTTTGACCCCAGTTATTCAATACGCAGCTGCCCTGCCAATGCTGAAGATTCAATACTGTGTGACCTTTTTGCACGTAATGCTGTTCATGCCGGCATGGCTGGGAAAACAGGACTTGTGATAGGTTACCTTCACGACACCTTCATACATATTCCGATTGAGATGTTGCCGAAAAAAACTAAAAACATTGACCTTTCGGGTTGGGAATGGAGGGCTGCTTTGGCTGCTACCGGACAACAGGAAAGATTCAGATAATTAAGGTCAATACCCGGTTTTGTTCATTGAAAGTTCATAAAAATGCTTTTTTATTTGCGTGGTAATTAGTAAATTAGTGTGATATCGTTTACACCTAAGCTGGTTGATCACCATGAAAGGGAAAACAGAAAGCAATCCACAGCTGAACATTTACCTGGTCCCTCTCGTAAATGTTATAAACATGAAGCATGCGCTGGTAGATTTATCCCATAAAATAGACTGGACTTCGATAGAAAAGGAGTTCATGGTTTACTATTCCGGGACCGGTCGTCCGGCTGTACCGGTAAGAAAGATCATAGGATCAATTCTTCTGAAAAGGATATATAATTTATCAGATGAAGCCTTTATTGCCAGATGGATAGAAAATCCATACTGGCAATATTTTTGCGGAGAGACCTATTTCCAGTTTACAAAACCATTTGACCACAGCGAATTCGGACACTTTCGTAAACGGGTAGGCAGAGAAGGCATCGAGAAACTTGCCACTCTCTTTTCTGACATCTTTGAGAAAGAGAGTCTCAATATCAGACATGGGCGAAAACTGACGCCGGAACAATTACTGATGGAACAACATGTGCAGGTTAAATCCTTATGGCTGATGAAGGTTGTGGGGCATGCCCACAACCTCAAATCCATACTTATTAAAAAGTAGCATAAGAAATTTATGTCCTGACATTGGGAGGCTTTTGCTATCTGTTCGCCTCTCGCAGGAAATCTTCCAGTCCTGCAACCACATGATCAACAATTTTGTCAAGGAATCTGTCGTCCATCAGTTTCATCTCATCTTCAGGATTGGACATGAATGCAACCTCAAGCAGTGCATTAACAAACTCGGTAGGACTGTTAAGGGCAAAATTGAATGACCCGGTGTTACCATTTTCAGATAATCCGCATTTGAGAAGCTCTTTGTACATACAAGCCGATAATGGTCTGAAGCCAATATATTTATAATATGTACTGGTCCCCTTCACAGCAAGAGGGTCAGAGTTGCCTATAGAATTGTTGTGGATACTTAGTAATATATCGGGATTTTGTGGAACAAGTGAAATCCAACGGTCAATGGTGTAAATCTCCGAGTCATCTGATCGCGTCAGTATCACTTTTGTACCTCTCTTCTCAAGCGCCTTTTTCAGCTTCATCACTATCTGCAGGTTAACATTTTTCTCCAGTAAACCGGTCGAGCCCCATGCGCCATCAGAAGAGCCACCGTGACCCGCATCCAGGGCAATGGTAAGATCGGATAATTTTAGCTTCTCTGGCTGATGCTTAACCTTAACAATCAGATACCGGTTTTCATAATAAACTGAATAGCCCCATGCCTGTTTGTGATTCAGCTCAATAATTACTCTCAACACATCGTGAGATAACTGACGATAATAGACATTCTTCACTTCTTTTGCTGAGTTGAGCTGGGTGATCCAGTTGGTGTTGGATGTCACTCCATAGATATCAAGCTCTATTCTTGAGGGATTGATCTCAAGGTTTGAAGTATATGGAACCCGTTCAGGGATGTACATTCTGACATAATCAAAGTCATCCTTTCCGGAAATCATAAAGCTGCTGCTTAGTATTGGTGTAGGAACAATATATCCTTCAGGAAGTAGCGCAATGTTAGCTTTGTTTATCCAACCAACTTCACCATCAGCAAGCTGTATACGATCCATGTCTCCGGTCCTTCCTGTAACCTTTACCACAACCGCGGTATCGAGATAACCGAACTTGGCTCCTCCAAGGCGATCAGTGCCAAGTCCCATATATATGGCGGGCATCTTTCCTATCGTGCGGGCAAACCTGTTGAATTCACGGCTGTTGATGCTTAAAAGCGATTTGCTCGTTGCTGATATTCTGGTCCCTTCTGAATTGGCCATTTCAGCTTCCACGCCTGAAAGTACCAAGGTATCCGTGGCAGCTATCCTGTATTGCCCCTGGTAAATACCAGATATACCTCCAGTAACACTGTCTGGCAGCTCAAAGAGTCTTTTGCCGGCAACTTTAACTATGTTACCCGGTTGTGCTTTCACTTTAACATTAACCACATCACCGGTAACCAGACACTGATCCTGGTCGGGTATCAGCCGCACATAATCAATGGCAAAGTCGGTTGTTGTCTTTTCAGGTGGAGTGACTTTGCATTCAACCCATATTGTCTTTGTGGCAGTGCCATATTTTGAGTTTTCTGATACAAGGTCCACCCTGTTAAGACCTGGTTTGTATTCAAGGAAAGCAGCAAAAGCACCAGACGGATAAACCTTTATTTCACTGTCGTTTATTCTGAGAACGCTGCCAGGCTGGGTAGAACCGCTGTAGCGCAGCTTCAGCCCCTGGATCCTTGCTGTATCCCCTTCCGTATCCACCAGTCTGATGTAGTTACCCTGTGAAAATGAGAACAACGGAACAAAAAGAAGTGCCGCCAACAATACTAATCTGCTTTTTCTATCAGTTCTTTTCATATTGAACAATTTGATATACAACAACCAATAATAAATATCACTCATGTAAAACAAGCTGTCAAATTAACTAAATCACATGTACGAATTTAAAAGTATGTGTGAAATATTGTTAATCACGGTGCAGGCAATCCGGATTGCCTGTCTTGATATTTTTAATGTTTTTGCATATTTTTTTACTTTTTGTGCATTAAATCAATATTTTTGCTGTCATTTTACAACTATTTTATATAAACAACAATTGCTATGAACAATCAACTTCAGGAAATTGCTGAGAGACTGCGGGGTCTGCGTGAGTTAATGAATGTATCTGACGAAGAGATGGCACAGGTATGTCATGTATCAGTCGGGGAATACTCCGGCTATGAAAGCGGTGAAAATGATATTCCGGTCAGCGCTCTGCAGAATATTTCCAGGAAGTATAATATAGAGCTTACTGCACTTCTTTTTGGAGCGGAGCCACATATGAAAGCTTTTTACCTCACCCGAGCAGGGCAGGGCACAGCCATGGAACGGACCAGAGCATACAAATACCAGTCGCTTGCTGCAGGTTTTGTTGGTCGTAAGGCGGACCCGTTTATTGTCACTGTTGAACCCGCTGCTGAAAATACAACAATGCATCTTAACAGTCATAACGGGCATGAATTCAACTATGTCCTTGAAGGCAGCATGCTGTTAAGCATTGACGGGCATGAGCTGACACTTCACAAGGGAGACAGTATCTACTTTGACTCTACACGTCCACACGGGATGAAGGCGCTGAATGGTAAGACAGTTAAGTTTCTTGCCATCATTTTCTGAAACATTTTCACATACAACCATGAACTAACATGATAGAAAAATATCTTAAGCAGACCGCATTCAGGGATTTTGAAGATTTTAAAGCAAATTATGAGTTGATCGTTCCAAAGAATTTCAACTTTGCTTACGACATTGTTGATGGATGGGCTGAGATAAATCCGGATAAAAGAGCACTGCTTTGGACCAACGATAAAGGAGACTCACGTTCCTATACCTTTAGTGATATTAAGGAGATATCTGATCGTACGGCAGGTTATTTTTTTTCATTGGGTATAAGGAAGGGCGACATGGTAATGGCGATCCTCAAGCGCAGGGCTGAGTTCTGGTTTACAATCATCGCTCTTCATAAGATAGGTGCTGTTATCATCCCTGCCACACACCTGCTCACTAAAAAGGATATTGTTTACAGAAACAATGCCGCCGGCATCAAGGCAATCATTTGTGACGGAGATGAACTCATCATAAGGAATATTAATGATTCATTGCCTGAATCGCCTACTGTCAAAAATGTTATTTCGATAGGACCCAATGTGCCTGACGACTGGGAAGATTTTCATAAGGGTATTGCCAGTGCCGTTCCCTTTAAAAGACCATCTGAACCCACAAAGAACAGCGACCCGCTGATAGTCAGTTTCACCTCAGGCACCACGGGAGATCCAAAGATGGTGATGCTCGACAGCGTTTATCCTCTGGCGCATATAATAACCGCCAGTTACTGGCACAATCTCAGGGAAGATAGCATCCATCTCACCATTGCCGACACCGGATGGCTTAAAGCCGTATGGGGCAAGCTCTACGGACAGTGGATTGCAGGAGCTACTGTCTTTGTCTATGATCATGATAAGTTCTCCCCGGCCGATATGCTTGCCATGCTGTCAAAGCATAAGGTCACATCACTGTGTGCACCTCCCACTATATTTCGCTTTCTCATCCGCGAAGATTTCTCCAAATACGATCTCTCCAGCCTTGAATGGTGTACCATTGCCGGTGAAGCGCTTAACCCGGCCGTCTATGAGCAGTTCTACAAGCTTACAGGCATAAAGCTGAGGGAAGGCTATGGCCAAAGCGAAACAACCGTTGTTGTTGTCACCTCACCATGGACAGAGCCTAAGCCTGGTTCAATGGGTCTCCCGAGCCCTCAGTTTGATGTTGATCTGCTTACCCCTGACGGCCGCTCTGCAGAGGCAGGTGAACAGGGTCAGATAGTAATTCGTTATGGTAAAAAATACCCGGTAGGTCTCTTTAAAGGTTATTATAGGAACCATAAACTCACCAATGAGGCCATGAAAAATGGTATTTATTATACCGGCGACCTGGCATGGAAAGATGAAGATGGATATTTCTGGTTTGTAGGCAGGGCTGACGATGTGATAAAAAGTTCGGGTTACCGTATCGGCCCATTTGAAGTGGAAAGTGCACTGATGACCCATCCGGCAGTAGTCGAATGTGCTATAACAGGAGTGCCTGACGAGATCCGCGGCCAGGTGGTGAAAGCAACAGTGATTCTTGCCCGCGAATATAAAGATAAAGCCGGAGAGGCACTGGTAAGAGAACTGCAGGATCATGTAAAACAGGTAACCGCACCTTATAAATACCCACGTATAATTGAATTCGTGGATGAACTGCCAAAAACAATCAGCGGGAAAATACGCAGGGTTGAAATACGACAGCGCGACACAAAATAGAGTCGCCCCTCAGATAAAGGCAGACAATTTCTTTTTCCTTTTCCTGAAATGATTTTAATACTTTTGGGCAGGAAAAAAGAAATATAATATGCCTGATTTTTCAAGCTGCAATATTAATATTGTATCTGTCCACCATGTGGGCAACAAAACCAATGAAGAAGAGCTGGTGATTTCAAAATCACCCCTGGAACTCTCTGATGTGAGACTCAGGCAGATAATGACAAAGTTCTTTACTCAGCCTTTCACAGGAAACGAGTATTATAACTTCACATTTTCAAATGAAGACTTTCATCTCAACCCGATATATAACTTTGCAATTCAGATCTTTGATGACCAGGCAAGTTTTCATCAGAATTCGGTAAACATTGCAAAACACCTGTTTGAGGTATCTGTACATCCACAGATTAAATCCGGAGATCTTTTCGTTGTATACTTCACTCAAATACAGATTGGAGCAGAAACCACCGAAGCAATAGGCATCTTTAAGTCAGAAAATAAACATCCGTTCCTTAAGGTAACCGCTATATCTGATGACTTTCAGCTCAACTGCCATGATGGTATCAATGTCGACAAAATGGACAAAGGGTGCCTGATTCTGAATCAGAAAAGAGATCATGGTTTCAAAATAAGTATAGTTGATAAATCGAACAAATCTGTTGAGGCACAGTACTGGAGGGATGACTTTCTCCAGCTCAGACCATGCAGCGATGACTTCCACTTCACAAAAGACTTCATGTCTATAACAAAGAACTTCGTTACAAAGTTCCTCCCAGAAGATTTAGGCAAAGACAGGGCTGAGCAAATTGACCTTTTAAACCGTTCGGCTGAATACTTTAAGACCCAGGAACAATTCAATATCAATGAGTTCGAAAACTCAGTGCTGCAGGATAAAGTTATCATTGAATCGTTCAGAGCGTTTGATGAAAGCTTCAGGGAGGAGAAAAATATCAATGTGCCGGACATCTTTGGCATTAATCCTTCGGCAGTTAAGAAACAGGTGAAAGTATTTAAGAGTGTACTGAAACTTGACAGGAATTTCCATATATATATACATGGGAACAGGGAGCTTATTGAGAGAGGTGTTGATGAAAACGGAAGAAAGTACTACAAAATATTTTACGATAACGAAGAATAAATATCTTTACTCTCCTTCAAACAAATTGAGCAGGTATGAAACTCTGGGATTTTATCTATGACCATCTGGCCGACAGGCAAAAAGTCTTTCTTATTGTGGTAATTAATACCGAAGGCAGCAGTCCGGGCAGAGTTGGATTTAAAATGGCAGTGGCTGAAGGCGGTGATTTTTCCGGCTCTATCGGAGGGGGAATAATGGAGTTCAATATGGTTGAGCTGGCCCGAAAGATGTTCAGAGAGAATCAGTTCCAGACTATCCTGAGACGCCAGGTACATACTCCTGAGTCAGAGCACGATAAATCGGGCATGATCTGTTCCGGTGAGCAGACACAGGTTTTCATCCCTTTGTCAGCTGCAGATTTTGAGACTCTTAAACAGTTGCGCCAGAGTATAAGCAATGGTGAAAATGGCATAATAACCATTTCAGACAATGGATTATCCTTTGCCGGGAACTTTTCTCAGGAAAAGCAGATAATATCAACGTTCGAAGACAAGGATAAATGGAAATACTCAGAGCAGATAGGTTTTGCCGATACCGTTTATATTTTCGGGGCAGGCCACATTAGTGTTCCTCTGAGCCAGATCCTGAGAATGCTCAATTTCCGCGTTGCCGTCTTTGATGACCGAACAGATCTATCTACTTTTAACGCCAACTCATATGCGCATAAGAAAGAGGTCATAGACTATAAGAATGCCGCCAGCTGGGTACCGGAAGGTAATAACAGCTATGTTGCCATAATGACCTTCGGACATAGGTCAGATGGCACCGTACTGCGCCAGATGCTCCCAAAGAAACTGAAGTACCTTGGGATGATAGGCAGTAAAAGTAAAGTTGGCGTTCTCTTTGATACTCTCCGCCAGGAAGGGTTTTCTGATGAAAGCCTTGCAAGGGTGAACTCTCCTATCGGCCTGATAAATGGCAACCAGACACCGGAAGAAATTGCAGTAAGTATTGCTGCCAAGATAATTCAGGTGAGAAACAGTTGAAGATTAAAAGATAAAAGATAAAAGTAAAAAGATAAAGGAGCTTTCTGAACACTTTTATCTTTCGCCTTTTGTCTTTTATCTTTGTTTGTTATCTTAGCCCAATGGTAACCTTTATACTAAATAATAAGCTAGTCTCTACAGATCAACCATCAGGAAGCTCATTGCTTGATTACATAAGGTATGAAGCAGGGCTTCCCGGCACTAAAATAGGTTGCCGTGAAGGGGACTGCGGCGCATGCACCGTTCTGGCAGGGACCCTTACAGGTGGCGTGGTGAGATACAAGAGCGTTGTTTCATGCCTCACTCCGCTGGCTAATGCCAATGGCAAACACATAGTCACCATTGAAGGCATTAACACCGGTAAACTGTCACCTGTACAACAGGCTTTCCTTGATAATGCCGCCACACAGTGTGGTTTTTGCACCCCGGGTTTCA
>Ga0209098_1000751_pt1 | contig 34007 bp, 28 predicted proteins | sample AD_JPNHW1_MetaG_FD_184429 | JGI IMG/M metagenome (GOLD analysis project Ga0209098, IMG submission 184429) | Active sludge microbial communities of municipal wastewater-treating anaerobic digesters from Japan - AD_JPNHW1_MetaG (SPAdes) (version 2) | ecosystem: Engineered > Bioreactor > Anaerobic...
CATGATGCAGAAGAGATTTGGGAAACCCAAATTAGAGTAGCCAAACAACTTCTCGAAAAACTTAAGATTAAGCCTGACCGAATTGCCGCAATAGGTATAGCAAACCAGCGCGAAACGACTGTTGTGTGGGATCGTGAAACAGGTCGACCAATTCACAATGCCATTGTTTGGCAGGATCGAAGAACAGCAGAAACCTGTGAATGGCTTCGAGAGAAAGGACTCGAAACTTACATTAAACAAACCACGGGTCTTGTTATCGATTCATACTTCTCTGCAACTAAGCTACATTGGATACTTAAAAATGTACCTGGCGCAGAAAAACTAGCACAACAAGGACGTTTAGCTTTTGGAACAATCGATTCATGGTTGCTTTGGAAACTAACCGGAGGTAAAGTTCATGCAACTGACTCTTCTAATGCTTCACGAACAATGCTGCTAAATATTTCAACTCTAAAATGGGATGAGAAACTTTTAAAAGCGCTGAATATTCCAAAAAGCATACTTCCTGAGGTCCTTCCTTCATCTGGGCTATTTGGATATACCTCGAGCAATCTTTTTGATGGTTGCAAAATTCCAATTACAGGAATTGCTGGGGATCAGCAATCGGCGCTATTTGGGCAAAAATGCTTTGATCCGGGGGATGCAAAAAACACCTATGGAACAGGTTGTTTCATGCTGATGAATACAGGCAAGAAACCTGTAAACTCAAAATCAGGTTTGCTTACAACTGTTGCATGGCAAATTGGGGATGAGGTTACATTTGCCCTCGAAGGCAGCATATTTATAGCAGGTGCCGCCGTTAAGTGGTTACGCGATGGACTGAAAATAATTAAAAGTGCAGCTGAAACCGAGGAAATTGCCACATCTATTCCCGATAGTCAAGGAGTTTATGTTGTTCCAGCATTCACTGGCCTTGGTGCACCTTACTGGGATATGTACGCACGTGGGGCCATTCTTGGTTTGACACAAGGAGTTACTGACAAGCATATTGTTCGTGCAACCTTAGAATCTTTGGCTTATCAAACCCGCGATATCATTGGTTTAATGGAGGTCGATTCTGGAATAAAACTTAAAAGCCTTAAAGCAGATGGTGGTGCATCAGCAAATAATTTCTTAATGCAATTTCAATCTGACATTCTAAACTCTGATGTTGTTTGTCCGCCTTACCCAGAGGCAACAGCCCTTGGTGTAGCATTATTAGCTGGCGTTGCGATTGGTTTTTATCAATCAAACGATCTAATTTCAACATTACCTGGAAGTAAAATATATAACCCAAAGATGGGAGCCGCTCAAAGCGAAAAGCTTTACCACTACTGGCTAAAAGCAGTTGAAAAAGCGAAAGGATGGGCGGAGTGAAAAAGAAAATGAATAGTTGATAATGAAAAATGTATAATGTAAATCATTTAAAACTCCAACACTCCATTATTCAATAGCCTACCTGAAGAGTTCATATTAAATTAGGTTTCTTTAACCTTCATTCATCTTTATAAGTAATTGTATTTACTATATTTGTCACCTTAAAATAAAGATATTTCTAATGAAAAGGTTTTCAATTTGGGTTTTTGTGATACTATCTGCACTTATTCTTGGGGGCTGCGGTAAATCTGAGGATATAGCCATTCACGGAATGAAAAATTTTAAGGTTCGTGGTGTTCAAAATGGTCATATTCTAATAAACCTTAATTTAAATATTGAAAACCCGAATAATCGCACAATAACTATTTCAAAGATTCATTTCAAGGCTTGGCTAAAAAACAGAGAGCTTGGAACCTTGAATAATTCAAAAAAAATAGTACTAAAACCTAATTCTACTGAGGATTATGAAATTCCTGTTGAAATTACCCTTAGAACTCAAGCTGATATTTTTAAACTGATGAATCTTAAGGGCGATATTCTCGATCAGCTTACTATTGAAGGTTATATAAAAGGCCGTTCGATGTGCTTCTCTAAAAAGGTTAAAATTGAAAAACAACCTTTTAACGAACTTGTTAAATTTTACAAAGGGAAACTAGGAAACACCGATACTACTAATATTAATATTGAAGTTCAACAAAAGGATAGTTTAACTGTTAACGACACTTTACAAACAAAAGATTTAACTGTACAACATGATACATTGAAGGTTGAGTAATGTTTGTTTTCGATTTTCAAGTTTATACTATCTAATGATTTTTCGTTTCAAACTTCTTTTTCTACCTTTGCTAAGCATTTTAAAAATGTGCGTTGAATGAGAAAACTCCTGATTTTACTGATATTATTCACTACTTCATATTATACATTTGGTCAGGATAAATCCACATCCCGTGGAGATGATATTCTTGTACAGATTCGTAAAAGCAACCCAAATCAAGGTAAAGTTACAATTATCCAAGATCCACAAATCGAAAGGGTTTTTAATCAAGATATTCTAATTAATGCCCGACAACCCGGCATGAATGGTTATCGGATAAGAATTTACTTCGATTTAGGTCAAAAATCGCGCAAGCAATCAGAGGATGTTTCCAATGAATTTATGCAAAACTACCCGGGCATTGCAGTCTACCGTTCTTACGTAAGCCCTTATTACAAAGTATCGGTTGGCGATTTTCGAACCCGCGATAATGCTCTTAAACTTTATTACCAGCTTCTCAAGGACTACCCCAAAGCGTTTATAGTCCCTGAGTGGGTTAATTTTCCACCACTAGAATAGCAAAAATGCAAAGAATAGTAAATATTCGGACGCTGAAAGCCAACTCAAAGAAAATCCGCAAGGATAGAATCGAGAACCTTTCTCCGACCGGATCGGCTAAACTTTTCTTGCAGCTGAACATTTTTCAAATTACTTGTGTTTCTTTTTCACCAACCACCATCAACATTAAACGAAAATGAGCGAGCAGATTAAACACGAATGCGGTATTGCGTTGATCCGACTTTTAAAACCCTTAGAGTACTATCAGGTCAAATACGGATCGTGGCGATACGGCCTGCATAAACTCTATCTACTAATGGAAAAACAGCACAACCGTGGTCAGGATGGTGCTGGATTAGCAAGTATTAAGTTTGAGATTCAACCCGGTAAAAAATATATAGATAGAGAACGTTCAAACACACCAACTTCAATTCGCGATATTTTCGACGTTGTAAACAAGCCTTTTAAAAAATACGAATCAAAGCCTGAATTGCTGGATGATCCTGCATGGGCAAGAGAGAATTTACCTTTTGCAGCCGAACTTTACCTTGGTCACTTGAGGTATGGTACCTTTGGCAACCATAGTATCGACTACGTTCACCCAGTAATGAGGGAAAATAACTGGAAGTCGAGAACTCTTGTTCTTGCCGGTAACTTTAACATGACTAACGTTGATGAGCTTTTTAAAAAGCTTGTCGATCTTGGTCAGCATCCAAAGGATTACTCAGATACCGTTACAGTACTCGAAAAAATTGGCCATTTCCTCGATGAGGAAAACCAACAGCTATTTCGCCAGTACAAAAACGATGGATTTACCAATAGAGAAATTAGCGACTTAATAGCCAATAGTATCAACATTAAAAAGATACTTCAGGATTCGACCAAGGACTATGATGGAGGATACGCAATTGCCGGAATGCTTGGGCACGGTGACTCATTTGTATTCCGCGACCCATGGGGAATCCGACCCGCTTACTATTTTGCAAACGATGAAATAGTAGTGGTTGCTTCGGAGCGTCCGGTTATTCAAACGGTTATGAATGCCCCAATAGCAGATGTGCATGAAGTTAAACCGGGATACGCTTTAATCATTAAAAAGGATGGTACGATTAGCCATGATGAGATTAGAATCCCTCAAACACGAAAATCGTGCTCGTTTGAACGAATCTACTTCTCACGCGGTACCGATAGAGATATTTATCTTGAACGGAAAAAACTTGGAGAGCTGCTAACTCCAGCCATTCTTAAGTCTGTTGATTACGATTACACAAACACCGTTTTCTCGTTTATTCCAAACACTGCTGAAACAGCATTTTATGGAATGATTAAAGGTGTTGAGGATTACATGAAGCGTGAGAAGAAAAGGATGATCCTTGAAAAAGGGTCATCGTTAAGCGAAAAGGATATTGATGAAATTATTGCAATACGTGCTAGGGTTGAAAAAATTGCAGTTAAGGATATCAAACTAAGAACTTTTATCACACAGGATAAAGGGCGAAACGATTTGGTTGGGCACGTTTATGATGTTACCTATGGCATTGTTAAAGATGATGTAGATAATCTAGTTGTTATTGACGACTCCATTGTGCGTGGGACAACTCTTAGGGAAAGTATTCTTAAAATCCTCGATAGGTTGAAACCCAAAATGATTGTTGTCGTTTCATCATCCCCACAAATCCGCTACCCCGATTGCTATGGAATTGATATGGCAAAACTCGGCGATTTTGTTGCCTTTAGAGCAGCAATTGAATTACTTAAGGAAACTGGACAAGAGGGAATAATAAACTCGGTCTATAAGAATTGTAAATCGCAACAAAATCTACCAAAAGAAGAAATGATCAACTACGTAAAGGATATTTACCGCCCGTTTACCGATGATCAAATTTCAGATAAAATTGCCCAAATCCTTACCCCAACGGGAATGAAAGCCAAGGTTAAAATTGTTTTCCAAACCATAGAAAACCTTCATCAGGCTTGTCCGAACGATTTGGGCGATTGGTACTTTACAGGAAACTATCCAACTCCTGGCGGTAACAGGGTTGTAAATACATCGTTTATTAACTATATCGAAGGTAGAAATCAGAGAGCGTACTAGGACTCTTTTTCCCTCTTCGTATGCTGATATTTCTCCTTAATACGCTTAAAGAAGCTAGTGATGTGCCGTTCAACCTTATGCGCATAGATATCAGAAATGGTAATCATTATACCCGTTTCCTCAACATCACCAAAGAAGGGATTGATTACTGTTCCAAACACTTTCATTGAAGGGCTAAGATTCATGTAAGAGTTGATTAGTGGTGGTATCTTTTCGCCAAGCTCCCTAATCTCATGAGAGAGTATTTTGTAATCCTCCTTATACGAATCGCCATGGAATATTTTAGCAAGCTTTTGACGATCCATTTCAACCTCCATTGGGTAGATTGGAGTAACTAGTCCTTCGTTATCCTTAAAGTACTTTTCGAAAAAATAAAGCAAAAGGTTACGTGCATCGGCATTGTAGCTATTATACATAGTAACCTTTCCAAAAAAGTATTTGATATTGGGATTTTTCACGATCAACGCTCCTAACCCATCCCAAAGGTTATCCAGTGCATAAATTCCCTTTCCTAGCCTAAAAATCGATTGGTATTTTGGTTGAACAAATGAACGGCCAAGTTCAATCATGTACGGCATATACTCCATCTGGAATTTTTCGGAAAAGTTAAAAAGATGCTTTGTTGATAGATTTATCTCCTCCCCTTTGGTTGGATCAACACTGTGAAATCGGTAACCACCAACTATCTCTTTATCCTTTGGATCCCAAACAATCAGCTGCTTGTAGCAATTTGTACAGGTATCGTATTCATCAATATCAACACTTAACCCAGTACCTCCACCTGCTGAACGAAAAGTAAACTCGCGTAAACGACCAACCTCACGCATAAGGTTTGGAGAATCTTGTGCAGTGAAAATATACAACTCATTACCAGCATTGTTTGTATGACGGACAAACCGTTCTGGGGTTAATTCAGCTTCAAGAAGCTTTTTATCGACGTGTTCTATGATCTGTTCCATGAACAAAAATTTTTCAAAAGTAATACTTATTCACGCTTGTTGTTCATGAAATTTTACCTATTGGATGGTGCCCATTTCATACACCCTTTCTTTCACCCACGAGGCCCATTCAATAGGGGTTTTTGAACTATCAAAATTATCGTATGGGATAGGTTTCCCAATTCTTATAGTAATACTCTTGCCCTTCTGCTTAAACATCTCATCTACAAGATATAGCATTTCTAAGTTAGCTTTTACACCCAAAAAGCCTCGGAGCCTTGAAAGGTTATAAAAGAAGTTTGAATTCCTCCCGCTAAAATAAACCGGCACGATATCTCGCTTATGCTTCACCGCTTTAGAGATAAAACTCTTTTTCCACTCTAAGTCTTTAATTCCTCCCTTTTGTTTGCGAGAACATAATCCGGCAGGAAAATACAAGATCTGTGTGCTTGAAGCATAAGCCTCCTCAAGCATTCGTGCATTCTGCGATGACTGTGCTCCATGCTTGTTTACTGGAATAAAAACGCTATGGAGTTGCTTTACATTCATCAATAAATCGTTCACTGGAAATTTTACCTCGGGGTATTTCTGTCCAAGAAGATGTATTAGAATCATCCCATCCAACCCGCCGAGCGGATGGTTAGATGCGAAAAGATAACGTCCATTTGAATCAATATTTTCAATACCGTCAACGGTATAGGTTACCTCCATGAACCGGAGCGCCTCATCAATAAGTTCAACCCCTTGCTTATGACCTTTGAGCGCAAGGAACTCATTCATTTCATCCTGATGGATGATTCGTTTTAGGTATCGAATGATAAATCGGGGAAGGGATTTAAGCAAGCGTGGACTTTTCCCAGCAATTACCTTTTCAACATCAATAAATTTTTCGGTTGGTTGCACAAATTCACAGAATTAGTCGATGGCAAATATATAAAAAGATGGTGCATCAGCGCATTATTTTTGCGACCATACACATATCGAAGAATTTACCTCGTGCAAAAAAATAGTCATGCATTGTACCCTCGCTTGAATACCCGTTTTTCTCAAGAACTCTTAGCGATGCTTTATTATCCGGATGAACCAAACCGTATATTCGATGCAATTTTAGCTCCTCAAATCCATATAGGGTAATGATTTCAACAATAGAACTTGCAAAACCTCTGCCCCAGAACTCTTTAAGCAATCCATAACCAATCTCTGCCCGTTTATTCTCTAAATCAATCTCGAAAAGTCCACCATACCCAAATGGCTTGCCAGATCTTAAACTATAGAATGCCCACCAGATAGCCGTTTTATCATCCATCGATTTTAGAAATTTCGAAAGTAAGAGTTCGGCTTCGCTTATATTTTTAAAGGGTGATCTAGGTACAAATGCTAAATTATCGATACTTGAATTGAAATTAAATATCAATGATGTATCGTTTTCGTTAAGCAACCGATAATCAAATTTTGTGGGCATATTATCAGTTTCAGGTTATTAAACAAATACCTATTAAGGATTTTGCTGCTTTACCCGATCAACCCCTGTAGCAAAATATTTAGTGTTCCCTCTCCAGAAAAAAGACATAAAGCGTTTCTTGTAATGAAGATTTACACGCTCCCCAGTTAAGGCAACCTCCTCGAGCTCCTTTATCAACTCCTTATTCCCTCTTTCAACCGAAAAATCAAATGATTCTGCAATAGGGCTTGCCCCCTTAAGTGCACCAAACGTCTCGAGGTTGAGTTTTCCCTCGTATGTTTTGAATATAACTCCTTTTTGGCTAATGCGAACGATTTTACCCGCCATTACTCCCTTCTCGTAAGTTCCCCAATAAAGAATGGCTAAGAATCCAATAAAAATTATAAGGATTATTATCAATAAACGTTTTACTATTTTCATATAAATTCGGTTTTGTAGTAGCAAATTTACCAATTTAATCGACTTCAACTGTAATTTAAAGTTAACTTCCGACCTATAATCTTCTGAAAAAATTCATTGCATAGCAATTAGGGAATTTCTATCTTACAACAAATTTACGGCAATGAAACTATTTTTATTTTTAACACCCCGATTGCTAGCACTTCTAATTGCAATCTTTTTAGAAGTATTCGCTTTTGATATATTTGATGTGATAATACCCTTTGAGAAAAAATTTGGTATTTTCATGATTCATTCAATTCCCTCCTTGTTTCTGTTAACTGCAACTCTTATTTCATGGAAGAATTCATTGCTTGGGATAATTACCTTTTCGATTCTTCTGGTTGCTTTTTCATTATATTTTAATACCCTATATGACACTACTCTATTCTTGGTAATCTCAGTACCATTAATGATTATAGCATTCCTATATACACTTGATTACTTTGTAAGAAAGTATGTGTAAATCATCCCAATAATAGTTTATAAGTACTATGAAGAAAATAATTAAAAGAACCCTTCTAGGGATAGGTATTTTAATCGTTTTAGTAGTTGTTCTTTTTGTTTGGTACGGAATAAAAGCCAAATCCGAAACAAAAATGATGAACCCGTCTGAAACAGGCCTGATGACGGATAGTATTTATTCAATTAAAGATTCCTTTGTAAACCTTTATTTGATAAAAAGTGGGAATAACTTTGTTGCTATTGATGCTGGGAATAGCGTTGAAGCAGTAATTCAAGGTTTAAATACGTTGAAGTTTTGCCCTAATAATGTAGTAGCTATACTTCTAACCCATACCGATGGCGATCATATTGCAGCATTAAAACTTTTCCCAAAAGCCACAGTTTACATTTCGAAAGAGGAGGAGAAAATGATAAATGGCCAAGTTGCAAGATTCTTATTTTTCGGGAATAGCTTAAATGGAAGGGCTTATACAACACTTGAGGATAATCAGGAATTTAATATCTTAAATCTAAAGGTTAAAGGGATTTTAGTACCAGGTCATACCGTTGGCTCAATATGCTATGTAGTAAATGATAAATACCTTTTTACTGGTGATGCGTTAAGCCTTAAAAATGGTAAAGCAGATAGATTTAACCAATTCTTTAATATGGATTCCGAAATGGCTGCCAAATCAATGGAGAAGTTAACTAACCTGCCAAATGTAAAATACATATTCACGGCTCATCATGGATACACAAATGATTATAATACAAATTTTAAATAACATTTAATAATCACCACTATGAATACTTTTGAACAAGAATCTGTACAAACCAACAACGATTCAAAAATCGAACTAACAACTGATTCATTATATAGTCTTGATACAATCTGGCGTTGGGCTAGCTTTTTCTCAATACTTGGATTTATTGGAATTGCTTTTCTAATATTTGCTGGGTTGTTAATGGGTGTTGTTTTTTCTGCCATTGATAATGGAGCATTGGGTGCATCCTTCAAATTTATCATAATGTTCGTTTACATAGTTTTAGGAGCAGTTTACTTTTACCCAGTACTTCTTCTTTTCCGATTCTCAAACTGGACAAAAAAAGCATTACGGAATAAAAGCAGTCTCGATTTAAGCATTGCACTAAAAAATCTGAAAGCTCACTTCCAGTACGTGGGAATAATGACGATCGTTGTATTTGGTATCTACATTGTTCTTATAATCGGCTTTGTTGTTTTTAAAACAATAATGTAGGGAATCTAGCTAAAAAGATCACGCTGAAGACCAATACAACAAAGTGCTTTAAAACATCTTGCGTTTGCGTATTTTTTTTACACAATCGCTTCTTTTTTATCTAATAATAGCATAACTTATTGCTTTATTGATGAATGCCTTAGCTTTTGATATTTATTAAAAAAGATAAGCGATTATGTCACTACAAAAAAAATTATTACTACTAGTAATACTTCCAGTATTTATATGTACTACAATTGCTGTAATTGTTGCATCTGTTAAGATCAAAGCACAGGGAGAAAAGGGGCTTGAAGAAAAAAGTAATGCTATTTTATCTGTAGAAATAAAAAGTTTTCTGGAACTTCACCAACAAGGGATTGAACTTGAACAGGAGTTGGACAACTCAACAACGCTTAACGCAGATAAATCAGATGGAGCCTATCAATTTAGGATTTCTTCACTTAGCCCAAAAAACAAGAAGCACCTTTCTACTAGCGAAGAGGCTGTTTTTGTAAAAAGATTTGAAAATGGCGAATATAATCAAATCAACTATATTAACAAGAATACCAACTCGTTATGGGTTATGCGGCCGGTTTATATGGACGAGTCTAAAGGTTGTTTGGATTGTCACAGAAAAACATCTGGTAACAGTAATGAAACCTTAAGCAATAAATCCGGAAAAGATTTTCAGGGGATGTTTATGGTAATATCTCCTATGAAGCCAGTTCAAAATCAAGTTAATTCAGCAATTTTTCAAATCAGTTTTTTTGGTTTCATTATTACACTATTTGTGGTTTTTATTGGCTATTTTATTATAAAGAAAATTATCACCGTATTTAGACAGATTATTGAAGTTAGTCAAAAAGTATCAGAAGGAGACTTACAACAAACTGTTGAGGTAAAAACCAATGACGAATTAGAAGAGCTTGGCTTGTATATTAATAGCATGATCAACTCTCTTAATAAAGTATTACTTGGGGTTCGCGAAGCAGCTAACGAACTTACGCGTTCAACCAAGGAACTATCAAATACCTCCCAGATACTATCACAGGGGTCGCAGGAGCAAGCCGTTCAATTCGAAAAAATAACGAACTCGGTACAGCAAACTACACAAAATGCGATGAAAGCAAATGACTTTATAAACAAATCGGTAGCAAACGCCGACAAAGCAGGTGTGGGAATGAATGATGCCATTAACGCAATGGATAAAATTGAAAATAGTTCTACTCGAATAAATGAAGCGATTAAAATAATTACCGATATCTCATTTCAAACTAATCTTCTTGCACTTAATGCTGCTGTTGAAGCTGCACGAGCAGGTGATTACGGCAGAGGCTTTGCAGTTGTTGCTTCGGAGGTAAAAAAGCTTTCCGAAAGAAGTTCTGTTTCAGCCGAAGAAATCAATAGAGTTGCGGGAGAAAGCATGATTCAAGTTGTTGAGGGTCAAAAAATCTCAAAAGATGCTGGACTAAAAATAAAGGAAATAATTCATGCTATTTCATTAATAGCCCACTCTGTTCAGGAAATTTCAGCAGCAGCACAAGAGCAATCATCTATGATGCAGTATAACTCAAAAATTACTAACTCAAACGCAACTGCAGCAAAGCATTTAGCCGAATCAGCATCAACTCTCAACGAGCGTGCAAACCAGTTAATGGAAATTGTTGAGCACTTTAAACTTGATGAGGAAAAATAAGAGTATGGCTTAATATTGGATCATCTATATATCCTATAAATTAGAAATCTATATTACCTTAGCGCAAACCGCTGAGGTATTTTTTATAAAATGAATGAGACTACGAAATATGAAGATGTAGATGCATTCTACGACTCGATAAGTAAGAAATATACCGAATCAATTAAACGCTGCGTTCCACAGTATAATGAGATGCTTTACTCCCTTTTCGATTATCTAAAACCCGATTTCCAACCAAAGGAAATACTTGAATTGGGATGTGGAACTGGTAATTTAACTCAACTAATTATACTTAAATACCCAAACGCAAAAGTTACAGCAATTGACATTTCTGAAGAGTGCATAAATGAATGTAAATCGAGGATTCCCTCTCAAAATATTGAATACCTAAAATCTGACTTTAAGGAGTTACATCTTCCGAAAAACAAATTCGATCTTGTGGTCTCTAGTATATCAATACATCATATAGACAATAAAGCAAAAGAAGAATTGTTTCGAAAACTTTTTATTGCCCAAACCTCAAATGGTATTTTCTCCTTCTGCGATCAGTTCAGAGGAAAGACAGAGTATATATACCAAAAACATATTGAAAAATGGAAAGCCTTTGCTCATGAGCAAGGTGCAAGCACCGATGAATGGGAGATGTGGATGAAGCATCAACAGGATCACGACTACCATGCAACATTATTGAATCATACTAAATGGTTAAAAGATGCCGGTTATAATGTTGTTGATTGCACTAGACGATTTCTACTGTGGACTACAATTTATGCTGAGAAATAAACCTTATTATATCACTTGTATCAAATTCTAAATTTGATTTAAAATGACTACAAATAGAATAATCGTTTTTGCTATATCAATCATCTTTTTAGGTGGTTGCGGCAATTCAAAGCAATCCTCAACACAAATTAACAAAGATGAACAGGCAAAAAAGGTTGTGATTGCAGCCCAACATGCTTGGCGTGGGTATATGCAATACGCAAAGGGGTTTGATGCCTTAAAACCAATAAGTAAACAGGGCGAAAACTGGTATAGCTCATCATTACAGATGACCCCAATTGATGCATTCGATACTTTTACACTGATGGGTTTGAAGACTGAAGCGGGTGAAGCAAAAGAACTAATCTTCTCAAACCTCAACTTCAATATTGATATGGAGGTCCAGCTCTTCGAAATAAATATTCGCTTACTTGGCGGATTGCTCTCGGCTTATGAACTCGATGGTGATAAACGTTTTCTTATCCTTGCCGAAGACCTTTGTAAAAGGTTGCTCCCCGCATTCAAAACCAAAACGGGAATGCCCTATCGCTATGTCAACCTAAAAACGGGAGCGCTAAGGGACTCATTAAACAATCCCGCTGAAATTGGAACCTGCCTTTTAGAGTTCTGCCGATTAACCCAATTAACCGGCGATTCAACCTACCATAAAACTGCAATGAAAGCAGTTATGGAAATTTACAAAAGGCGCAGTAGCATTGACCTTGTTGGCACAATTATAAATGTAACCAATGGTGAGTGGGTTAAACCCGAATGTCAGATTGGAGCAAGGCTAGATTCTTACTTCGAATATTTATATAAAAATTGGTTACTTACAGGCGATAAAACCTGTTTTGAAGCTTGGGAAACCCACCGCAAAGCAATTGAAAAGTTCATGATTACCGATACACCAAATGGTACTTTCCTTACACGCGTTGATATGAACACCGGTAAAGAAACACGCTCTTACTATGGAGCCTTGGATGCTTTCTACGCAGGACTCCTAGCCCTTTCAGGAGATGTTACTAATGCTCAAAGGATACAAAAAGGAAACTACTATATGTGGACCAGATTCAATATTGAACCCGAAGTTTTTGATTTTAAAAAGGATTCCATTTTATACCCCAGCTACCCATTACGTCCTGAGAATATTGAAAGCTGCTTCTACCTTTACCGAAAAACACATGATGAACAGTACCTAGCAATGGGGAAACGGATGATTGATGATATAATCGATAAATGCAAAACTGAGGCTGGTTTTGCAGCAGTTAAGAATGTTACGACTTTAGAATTGGACGATTCTATGGAAAGCTTCTTCTTTGCTGAAACGTTAAAGTATGCCTACCTCCTATTTGCACTTGAAAGCAAACTCGACTTAAGCAAATTTGTATTTAACACGGAGTCGCACCCTTTAAGAATTTCTAGATAAAATAGGGATTATTTTATCTACCATTCAACAATATTATTCCGGAGTGCAAACTTTATCATTTCAACAGTGCTTTTAAAGTTGTACTTCTGCATAATATTGTTTTTGTGTGTTTTTATGGTAAATACACTAAGACTAAGTTTTTCGGCAATCTCTTTATTTGTATAGCCTTCAACGTACAACTTTAGGATTTCCTTTTCACGAGAAGTAAGCTGATGCTTTTTTGCTACATCACTAACGTTAGAACTTTTAATGTTGTTTACAAAGCTCTTCATAACAATTTTTGAAATAGAAGGACTGTAAAACTCCTCTCCATTTATTATTGTTCTTATTGCTTCAAGTAGAATCTCAGTTGTAGAATCCTGTTTAGGAAGATAACCTTTTGCTCCAGCCTGAATAGCACTTACAATATATTCTTCGTTATTGAACATCGATAAAATAAGCACTTTAACGCTTGGATAGAGTTTTGTAATCCGTTCTGTAAGTTCAATGCCCGACATATTTGGCATAGATAGATCGGCAATCACTATTTCTGGTAGAGTACATTTGATGAAATCTAAAGCTTCCTTCCCACTACTAACCGAGCCAACCAACTCAATATCCTTCTCATCAGTTAGTATTCTAAGTATCCCATCACGCACTATCTGATGATCATCAACAATAAGTACTTTAGCCCTTTTCATATTTCAGTTTTTTCGAACTACGCAAACAATTTAGGAACTTTAAGTCTGATAGTAGTACCCATCAAAGGTTCAGTTTCAATATCGATTGTTCCATTTAGTAGATGAGCCCTTTCTTTCATATTATAAATCCCATTGCATGATCCACAGAAATTATCGTCGTAAACAAACCCCTTCCCATCGTCTTCAACCACAAGGATAATGTTATCCTTACTTCCAATTAGCTGAATTTGAATTCTTGAAGCACTCGAGTGTTTAACGGCATTGTTTAGCGCTTCCTGCGCTATTCTGTAAATGTAAAACTTAACCTTAGGATCATGTACTGAATATTCACCATCAGCCGAAAACTCAATCTCTATCTTTGATGATTTTTGAACTGAGTTGCAAAGGTTTTTTAGAGCAACATCCAACCCTGATTCATTCAAAATGTTTGGAGCAAGGTTATTTGAAATCTGGCGAACCTCGTCAATTGTTTTAAGAAAACTTGATTTAACCTCTTCAATTGTTGCTCTTGTTTCTTCAGGATTCTGCTTACTGGTACTTTCAAGCTGCAGCTTAATTGCAATAAGCTTTTGACCAAGACCATCATGCAGTTCTCTTGAAAACCTTTGTCTTTCAAGTTCTTGTCCATCGTAAAGTGCGGTCATCCTTTTTGAACGTTCTTCCTTTAGCTGCTCTGCCATGGTATTGAAAGCATTGTAAAGCAATCCTATCTCATCGCTAGATTTAGGTTTTAGGTTCACCTCCAGATCACCTTCCCCAATCTTTAAAGCAACATTTTTTAGCTTAACAATCGGTTTTGTAATGGTTTTCGAGATGATATGAGCAATAGAGAAAAGAAATACACAGATTACAATAGATATAAAAACAATATCATTTCTAAGTGAAACAATCGGGATCATCGCTTCGCTGTAATCTATCTCTGCAATTATAGCCCAATTAATACCTGAAACATTAATCCTGTCGTATGAACTTAGGCATGCAACAGTTCTGTAATCATCAATTAGAGAAGAGCCAACCTTATCTTTGAAGGCATTGGTTGCACTAATTGTTTTGACAAAAGTGTTTAAAACAGAGTTTGGAATAAATCTTGAATTACTTCTCATTAGGAAATCGTCCCCAACTAAATAAACCTCTCCGGATTGCCCTAAGCCATTCTCTGGGCTATCTTCTAGCATTATGCTATTAATATCTTTTATTGATATTTGTAGAGCAAGTACACAAACCTTTTGATTTGATATTCCGCTTATTTGTTTACCAATAAAGCATTGGGATTCGGAATCAACTATTGATCGTTTTTTAAAATCAACAATGGTTGGTTCATTAGAAATTCTACTTTTAAGCCAAAGTTCAATAAGCTGTTGAGCTACCTCAAAATCATTCTTCAAAGGAACGACCCTTGATCCTTGAAACTTGTAAATAGATAAATCTGTAGAGTCTCTTCCAATAATTAGATACATGTTATCAAACCCAAAAATGCTATAATCCAATTCTTTATTAGAAAAACTGGACGATTGGCCTTGATTACTTGTTGTAATTTCTGAAGAAATTCGTTTGACATAATCGTTTTCGGAAATTAACTTCAAATTATTGAACCGCTCATTAAAGAAAAATTCGATTTGCCCTTTCTTAATAACGCGAATTGATGTTAGCTGATCGAGTGTGCGTTTGAGTAACGCATCTTTAGCATTCAGATAGGAATAAATACCAATTGTAGACAAAGAGGATAACCCAACAATAAAGAAGAGTATCATTAACCTACGATTTATCGATTTTTTAAACATCAATTAGGTTTGAATTAATCAAAGTAAAGAAAATATCCACTAATTATAAAAAATAAAGGCTCGTGTTTCAGAGCCTTTATCAATTAAAAAACCTTAAAAATTATAAAGCACCCTCATCGTAAGCTTTCTCACCATGTAGGGAATTATCTAACCCAGCAAGTTCAACCTCTTCGGGAACACGTACTGGAGTAATAAGATTTATAATAACTAGCATTAAATAAGTAAATCCAAATGCGTAAACTGATGCAGCCACGACAGCGATGATTTGCTTAAGCAAGAAACTACCTGAACCAAATATGGCACCATTAGCACCTGCAGCGTTTACAGCTTTTGATGCGAAGACACCAAGTAGAATTGTTCCTAAAACACCACCTATCCCATGAACACCCCAAACGTCAAGTGCATCATCCCATTTCATTCTGGTTTTAAACTGAACAGCGTAATAGCAAACCAATCCAGCCACAGTTCCAATAATTGGCGAAGCCCATAAAGGAATAAAACCTGCACATGGAGTAATGGTAGCCAAACCAGCAATTGAACCGGTGAGTAACCCTACAAATTTAGGTTTCCTTTCTTTTGCCCATTCAACTAAAAGCCAAGCTATAGTCGCAAATGAAGCAGCAATATCGGTATTTAGGAAAGCTAATGAGGTTACATTATCAACTTGAACCTCGCTTCCAGCATTAAAACCATACCAACCAAACCATAGCAAACCGCTACCTATTGCAACCAAAGGAATACTATTAGGGGTTGAGTTTTTATCAACACGAGCCCCAACATAAAATACTGAAGCCAATGCTGCAAATCCGGCTGTAGCATGTACTACAATACCCCCAGCAAAGTCGATTACGCCCCAATGTGCAAGTAAACCACCACCCCAAATCATATGAACGAATGGATAGTAAACTAGTATCTGCCATACTGTTAGGAAAATAAAGTACGCTTTAAAAGACACCCTGTTTACAAAAGCTCCGGTAATAAGAGCAGGGGTAATAATAGCAAACATCATTTGGTAGGCAATGAACACGAATTCAGGAATTTTACCATTACCCGACCAAAGGGTATCCATACCTATTCCAGATAGGAAAGCCTTATCAAAGTTTCCAATAATACCTCCCGCGCCACCACTAAAACATAGAGAGTAGCCAAAAAATACCCAAAGAACTGTTGTCCATCCAAGCGATACGAAGCTTTGGATCATAATTGCTAAAATATTACGCTTTGTTGCTAAACCACCATAGAACATTGCAAGCGCTGGCGTCATAAGCATTACAAGGCTAGTTGCAAGCAACATAAACCCTGTAGAACCAGTTTCAAGAACTGAGGTTTGTAATAGAATTGTACTTAACATATATTGTTAGGATTAGTTATTAGAATGAAATGCCAAAAACAAGAAAAATACTCTCTGCTTCAGGGTTTGTAATCAATGAAGCCTGAACGGGAATTGAGTATTTATCGCTAATTTGTATTGATTTTAATGCTTTGATTCCTAGGTTTATTACCCCAGATGTTTTATTTCCATAAAAACCAACTTCACCTCTATCTTTATTAGGCTTATCTATTGCTGCTCCTAGAAAAGCGTTAAAGTCTACTCCTTTAATGTTCTTTTTATAACCTACCTCAATGTACTTGGTCATGAAAATATTGCCAGTGCTTCCATCTTTGTTGATTCTATGAGCATCGTTGCCGTAGAAACTCATTGCAAAAAGAAAAGTGAAAGGGATTTTATCTGTCCCCAAAAAGTTTATCGATCCTTCAAAAATATGGCAGGTGCTATCCTTATCGTAATTAAAATACCGATTCCTTTCCTTGGTTTTGTAATAACCCGGGAAGAAATAATCAGTTAAAGTAAAACTGATCATTTTATGAGTATAGGATAAGTAGAGATCAACCTCTTGGTTTGAGGTCTCTGAAAAAGTGTAGGCACTCCATGCGCCCGCAGTAAAAGTATTCGCAGAATCCTTGCTAATTAGATTATACTCAATCCAAGGTTGGATACTTGGGCTATTACCACCAAGGTCGACACCTCTCCAAATATAACGACTCATAAGATCTGCTCCCAACTGAACTGGAGAGCTACTCTGCGAAAAAAGGCTTATCGAAATGATAAAAAACAAAAAAACAAATGCGGTTTTTCTAAAAATACTGTGCATAAAAAATGGTTTAGGGTTAGCACAGCAAAAGTATTTGAGAGCTTTTGTGCTCGCAATAGAACTTTGAATGAAAGATTACTAATACTTAGTAGTAGGGACAAATAAAAAACGCCTCTGTAGCTAAACTACAAAGGCGCTAATTAAACGTAAGCTAAACATTTATTTGTATTTCCTTTTCATAAACCAAATATCATTCATATTTATGGCCAAATTAAACTGATAGTACCTCTCCCTAAACAGATCTTCAGAATAATATCCCTTTTGCCCTGTTTCAAAGGAAAGACATATACTTGAGAACTGATTCTTAATAGGAATTACAACTCCAGCAGTAATTCCATACCCATAAAGATTTACGTTATTGATATTTAAGTATGATTTATCCACATGGAATCCTACTTGGTAGGACATACGTTGGAAGATGTTTTTCCCTAGCTGCTTATTTGGGGAGTACTCAAACCCAGTCGCCCACTTATAGCTGTCGGTCAAATCTAAATTATTATTGCTCACATTACTCCATTTCTGTAAAGTAAAATCTGTTGCAATTGTAGTTTTTTCAGTTGAAACTGATAGCCCAATTCCCAAATAGGCAGGTATCCTAAAGTTATAGGTATCACTCAAATCCTCTTCTTCAGAGGTAGCTTCTGATGATCTTTCAACGTTTTTCGAAAATCTCATTTTAGTTTTTACTCCTCCAATCAATCCCACTTTATAGAAATATTTCTTATTTATTGAGTTGGAGTATTGGTAACCAAAATCAAAGTAAAAATGTGATTTTGGGACAAACTTTTCAGTAACCGACCAGGAACTGCTTAGTGAACTGTAGGTGTATTCTTCGGTTTTAGTAATTGACCCAAATAAAACAGATGCATTTACCCCAATTGAATTATGTTTATTCAGTAAATATGATCCTCCAAAGTAAATTTTATTTAACCCGCCTTCACCTGTTGATAGAATATCAAATTTATCTGTTGTCCCCTCAACCCACTTGGTTGTATTAATTTTGTAGCCAACACTGCTATATGGCATAATACCAGCACTAAACGCAACCCTTGGTGAAAGTCTAAACCCAATCGCAATTTTGTTGACATTTCCACTCACCACATTGTATTCGCTTTGTTTGGACTCAAGGTACGATTTGTAACCATTTAGATTTATATCGAATAAAAAGAATAGGCTGTCGATGCCCCTATACGAAGCAGGGTTGAACTGATTAATATATCCGCTTGAATTCAAGGCAATCCCAACTCCCCCCATACCCGATGTTCTCCCACCAATTGATGTTTCTATATTCCCAAGACCAAAATAAGTATAAGGTGAATTGTTACTCGTTTGAGGATAGGCAAGAGAATAGGAACAAATTAATAATATAAGTAATACAAATCTATTAGTTCTAGTCATAGTAAAGGAGGTAAAGTTTTAAATAAGTCCTATAATTCGATAACTTTTGATCGTTAATAATAACATGGTCAAAGCTATAATCATAATTTTCAGGAAGAAGAAGTAATCCATTATAGGGGGTATTCGTTTTAATCTGGTTTTTAATAAAACTTGTAATTTCCCACGTATAGCATATGTTATCGCGGTATATATAATCAATATAAAGCGAACCATCCTGAATAGTGGCGCCATCCTCATCAGTAAAATATCCAATCAAATCGTTGAACTTATTAGTTAAATAAAGATTTAATGAACTAGGTAAGTAGTTTATTCCCATTAAATTTGAGGGTTGGATAACAAGCTCTGCTTTAATTACATCAAAGGATCTATTTTGCTCTCTAAGGTTTTTAATAGTTGGGAAATCAATTCTTGTTACAAGCCCAATACCTGCTTGTACAATTGAACAGTTATTTAATTTCGATGAAGGTATTGGTGTTTTAGATATGTTCTCAATTATAGTACCGCTTCTATCCGATGTGATTTCATTAAATTGACGACTTGGAAGCGTAGGAATAAAATTAACGTTATATACCTTATCAGATCCTTCATAATGGTAGTACAAGCTGATTCTTGTGGAATCGAGAGTGTACCCTAAAATTGACTCCCCATTGCTACACCTTAAAACAATTCCTTTAAAGTAGTTATAAAATCCTCCCAGTTCTTCAAATGCACTAGTACTTGATTTTAATTTTCTCATAAAATCAAGTCCCAGCTCATCTTCTAGCTTTATTCGAATTAATTGCTTCTTGTTAGGTTTTGGCTTAAACGAATACTCTCCCAATGAAGTTGGTTCGAAATCAAAATGAGAATTATTATATAAGTAAGTATCATTCTTATTAAATAAAATGTCTTGAGTAACCCTATTTGCCTGAATTGTATACGTTGATGTTGTGTCGCCATAGTAGTATCCCGATGGCTTTAGTAATAATACTATTGAATCGTAAAGTGCGTATTCATTTAACTCTGAAACCTGATTCCTAAGTATTATATAGCTTTGGCTATTTATTTTCCCAACAATATTCTTTTTGTCAATAAACTTTCCTACCAACGCTAAACTCTTATTGGAAGTTTTAATGGTGTCGTGTACAAAGGTAGATGTGCTAACAGTAAACGTATCCACGTATACAATACTCGTTTTTGAATCGACAAAACTTGATCCTAACGTCTGATCTTCGCTCTGACATGAAGCCAGAAGTAAAAGAAGAGTAATTGCTATGAGTCCTAAACCGATTCTTCCCATTTAATTTCGCTTTTATTTAACGGTCAAAAGAAGGGTTGATCACGCTAAATCAAAAAAGGAATCGATTAAGTCAACAATTTTATCGACTAAAAGTCAAATAATACATTAATTATCTGTGCCAGAAAGTAATTTGAACTAAAACGGATATCTATCTCATTGGTATATAAAAAAGGGTCCTTTGTCGACTATCTTTCTTCATTGCATAAGGTGATCTCTACATTTACAAATAAAATTTTACAACATTTTAATTCAAATGAATATGAGAAAACTTGCGTTGAGATTACTATCTGCTTCTTATTTACTACTTATACTAGTTGCAGTAACATCGTGTAATAATGATGATGAAACTGATTTAGTTGGAAACTGGGTAGATTGTAAATTTTCCTTCGAAGGAAGAGGTCGCAGTAACGCTGTATCTTTCGTTATCGATTCAAAGGCTTATATAGTTGGAGGTTATGATGGCGAAGAAAGAGAATACTTGAAAGATGCCTGGTCTTTTAACCCCGAAAATAAACAGTGGACATTAATAGATAGTTTACCCAATGCGTGCATTGGAAGAATTAATGCTGTTGGATTCTCAATAAATGGAAAAGGTTACTATGGTTTAGGTTTTGATGGTAATAAAAAGCTAAAAGATTTTTGGGAATATGATCCTACTACCAATAAATGGACTCAACTTAATGATTTTACAGGAACTGCTCGTTATGGTTCTACCGCATTCTCAATTGGGAACAAAGGATACATTGTAGGCGGATATGATGGCACCCACCTTAAAGATTTATGGGAATACGATCCAACTTCAGATAGTTGGACAAAAAAGAGTAGCCTGCCAGGAAACAAGAGAAAATTTGCTTCTGCTTTTGTTATTGATGAAAAAGCATATGTTTTTGGAGGAATAAACAATGGGGAAATCGTTGAAGATTTCTATGCTTACGACCCAACCACTGATGCTTGGGAAGAAAAACGCGATATTGCTGATAATTCAAGCGATAGCTATGACGACGATTATGTTTCGATCGCACGTGAAAATGCTGCAACATTTGTAATCAATGGCCTTGGTTATGTTGCCACCGGGGAGATTGTAAGCGGATTAATATCTAAAGTTTGGGAATATGATCCTTCAACTGATTTATGGAAAGAGAAAACCGGTTTCGAAGGAAGTTCAAGAATTTGCGGAGTTGGTTTAACGTTAAATGATAAAGGTTACGTTCTTTTAGGCAAATCAAGCTCATATTATTATGATGATATATGGGAGTTTCAACCTTTTGCAACATATGACGATCAAGATTAATTTTTAAAGCAATCAGTTGTTATGCATTTTATTTAAGGTTAGTGATTGTTTATAAACTCTTCGGCTTTGGCTGAAGAGTTTTTTTATTTTCTACCCCTGAATACCTATAAAATACCTTTAGAATCAGTTATCCAGAATTTACGTGGTTTGGTCTATAAAATTATGAGTTAAATCTATTTCGCTTGAATAGATATTTACTTGATACCAAATTTGTTTAAAATTTTAAAAGTATGAGTAAATATTTAGTAATAGGTTTTTGCGCTGTAATTCTGTTCTTGAATGGTTTTTCTAAAACTACTAATGCACAAGAAGCAAAAAAAGAATGGGACCTAAACCAATGCCTAAACTATGCATTAGAGCATAATATACAAGTGAGCAAAAAGAAGCTTGCTGTTGAAAGTTCAAGCACTGATTATTTTAAAACAAAATCAGAACGACTTCCTTCATTAAACGCTTCGTTATCCGAATCTCTGACCAATTCTAAGAACATTGCTTCAAGTTCAAAGGATGCATGGACCTTGGCTAATTCAACTTCTGCTTCATTAAGCTCAAGTATGACAATATACGATGGAGGTTCGTTATCAAACAGAATTTCAGCTTCTTCGCTAGACATTGATATGGCAAATCTTGATGTTGAAACTACCAAGAATAACATCGCACTATCTATTACTCAAGCATATCTCAACGTTCTATATGCTAAGGAGTCGGTTGACTATGCAAATGAGGTTGTCATTTCTTCGCAAAAGCAAGTTGAAAGAGCCAAAGAACTACTCAAGGCCGGTTCGATAGCAAAATTTGATCTAGTTCAACTTGAAGCACAATATGCTAGCGACACATACTCATTAGTAGTTGCAAAAAACACGCTTACATCGGATATCACAAATCTAAAGCAACTACTTGAAATTTCTGTTACCGATACCTTTAATATAAAATTCCCTGAGGTTGATTATAAAGGTGATTATTTGATTCTTCCAACGATAAACGATGCATTCAACACCTCCATTTCAATAATGCCTGAAATTAAAAGTAGCGAAATTAATAGAGACGTAGCGAGTATAAATGTAAAAGTGGCACAAGCAGGTTATGCACCTACATTGAGCTTAAGTGCAAACTACTCTTCCGACTTCTCAAGTTTGAGTAGTAATAGCTTTAGCTCCCAACTATCAAATAACCAAATACAAAGGGTTGGACTATCATTAAGCATTCCAATTTTTAATAGATTTTCTACTAAAACCACAGTTCAGAAATCGAAAATTAACCTTCAAGAAGCAGAGCTTACACTACTTGAAACAAGGAAAAACTTGCTTCAAACAGTTGAAACTGTTTATCAGAATACTGTTGCAGGGAAAAGTCGTTACGATGCAGCTATAGCTCAGCATTCAAGCGCAAAGGAGAGCTATAAAATATCGGAAGAGCAGTTTAACCTTGGAATGTTAAACTCCGTTGACCTTCTTAAAGCAAAAAACACGCTTTTAAGTGCGCAAAAAGAGCTTGTACAATCAAAATATACGGCGATTCTAAACCGTAAAATACTCGACTTCTATATGGGTAAACCAATCACACTTTAGAAAATTAAAACAATAGAAAAATTAATAGTCATGAAAAAGAAAAAAACAATAATACTAGCCTTAATCATAGGGATTATAGCAATAGTAATGCTTGTACTATTTACGGGTGGAACAAAAGAAATTGTTAAACTTGAAACCATCAGCGTAAAAAGGGGTGATATAGTAAATACAGTCACTGCAACAGGAAAGGTTGAGCCTATTGATCAGGTGAACGTTGGAACGCAGGTTTCTGGGGTTATCGATAAAATTTATGTAACCTATAATTCTACGGTAAAAAAGGGTCAACTTTTAGCCGAACTTGATAAGTCAACATTAAGATCTCAGGTATTACAATCTAAGGCAAGCCTTGCCTCGGCTCAGAATGAGCTTACCTACAGAGAACAAAACTATAATAGAATTAAAAAACTTTATGAGGGTTCTCTGGTTAGCGAAACCGATTTCGAGGAAGCACAGTATCAATATAATAATGCTAAAACTAGTGTTGATAAGCTTAAATCTAACCTCGAACAGGTTGAAGTAAACTTATCATACGCAATGATTTACTCCCCAATTGATGGGGTTATATTGAATTGTGCTGTAAAGGAAGGTCAAACTGTTGCAGCTAGTTTTAGCACACCTACTCTTTTCTCAATTGCAAAGGACCTCACAAAAATGCAGGTTGAAGCAAATGTTGATGAGGCTGATATAGGACAAGTAAAGGTTGATCAACGAGTTAACTTTACAGTAGATGCATATCCTAGTGATACTTTTACAGGCAAGGTTACCCAGATACGTTTGGAACCCACAACAACTTCTAACGTTGTTACTTACACTGTAATCATCGAAGCTCCAAACAATGATCTAAAATTAATGCCAGGGTTGACTGCAAGCATCGAAATAATAATAAAAGAAGCCAAAAATGTGCTTCTAGTAACACCAAAAGCACTGCAATTTGAACCTACCGAAGAGCTTGCCAAAACTTACAAAATTGAGCAATTCCCAAGCCCAGAAGGGGTAAAACACGATGGTACCCCTACTGATATAGGTGTACAAACTAATAATCCAAATGGAATGACCGGAATGACAGATAATCCTGAACAAACTGGGAAAAAGCCAAGCAATATGAAAATTCTTTGGGTTCTCAAAGGGAAAACCATTAAGCCCCTAATGGTTCAAACAGGGCTTGAGGATGGTGCGTTAGTTGAAATTTTGAAAGGAATAAACGAAGGGGATAGTGCAATTACCGCTGTAAAAAAGGTTCAGGCTGTAAAGAGTTCATCAACGCAGAGTGGAAGTCCATTTATGCCAAAACCTCCACAACGGACTCGAACTACAAAAAAATCATCGTAACCGTTAATGTCTAAGTCAAAATGGAAGAGACAATTATCAAAATAGAGAATTTGAAACGTGACTTTGCCGTTGGAAGCGAAACCGTAAGGGCATTAAGGGGAATATCGTTCGAATTGAAAAAGGGGGAGTTTTTAACAATCATGGGAGCAAGCGGCTCGGGAAAATCAACTCTTCTAAATATTCTTGGATGTTTAGACAAACCAACCGCAGGGAACTACTACCTCGATGGAGTGAGCATGTCAAGTCTATCGAAAAATGATCTTGCAAGATTGCGAAATCAAAAAATAGGATTTGTATTCCAATCATTTAACCTTTTGCCTCGTACATCAGCACTTGAGAATGTTGAGTTACCTCTTTTATACAATTCAAAGGTTTTATCAAAGGAAAGGAAGGAGCGGGCAATTGCTGCACTTGAGGCGGTCGATCTAATTGATAGGATTGATCATACCCCAAATCAGCTATCTGGGGGACAACAGCAACGCGTTGCTATTGCACGTGCGTTAGTAAACGACCCTGTAATGCTTTTAGCCGATGAAGCCACAGGTAACCTCGACTCAAAAACCTCATATGATGTAATGGACCTCTTTCAATCATTAAATCAACGAGGAAAAACAATAGTTTTTGTTACCCATGAGCCTGATATCGCATCGTTAAGTAAACGGACAATTACCTTAAGAGATGGTCATATTATTAAAGATGCTCCTATTGAGAATCAAAAAACAGCTAAATGGTTTTTAGAGAATTTACCCGTAAACGGGGATTAACAAAAAGTATATGAATACAGTTAACTTAACAAAGATAGCCCTGATGGCGATGGTTCGGAATAAAATGAGAACTCTTCTAACCATGCTCGGTATTATTATTGGTGTAGCTTCGGTTATCGCAATGTTAGCCATTGGTCAGGGTTCGAAAAAGAGCATCCAAACTGAGCTGTCAAGCATGGGAACGAACATGATCTTTGTACGACCCAACAGCGATATGCAGGGTGGTGTTCGGATGGACTTTGGAAGTATGCAGTCCCTTAAAATTACTGATGCAAAATTAATTGAAAAATTATGTCCAAATGTAGCTCACGTTTCTCCTTTGGTTAGTAGCAGCGGACAGGCAATCAGTGGTGGTAAAAACTGGCCAACTTCAATTCAAGGAGTAAGTGCATCATTTCTTGATATACGTAATTTATCGGTAAAAGATGGGGTGATGTTTTCTGATCAAGATGTGGCAAAAGCAAATAAAGTTTGTCTTATAGGAAAAACCGTTGTAACAAATCTTTTCCCCGATGGCTCCTCTCCTATTGGAAAAACAATTCGGTTTAAAGGAATTCCTTTTATGGTAATTGGAGTTCTAAGCGAGAAAGGTCAAAACAATTTTGGTCAAGATCAGGATGATATTATAATTGCACCTTACACAACCATTCAAAAAAGGGTATTAGCCATTACCCATGTTCAGAGCATATATGCTTCGTCCACCAATGAAACAACTTCACCTCAGGCTATTGCTGAAATAACAACGGTTCTTCGGTCTTCCCATAAGTTGAAAGACATTGATGATGATGACTTTGAAGTACGTTCTCAGGCAGAAATGATTAAAACTTTTAGTTCGGTTACCGATATGCTTACAGCATTATTGGCCTCTGTAGCCGCAATTTCGCTGTTTGTTGGTGGGATTGGCATTATGAATATCATGTTTGTTTCGGTAACAGAACGAACCCGTGAAATTGGCCTTAGAATGGCAATTGGCGGTAAAGAAGTTGATATCATGTTTCAATTCTTACTTGAAGCAGTAATCATAAGTCTTATAGGAGGTATAATTGGTATTTTCTTAGGAATTGCAGCGTCATTCATTGTTTCAACACTATTAAACTGGCCAACATCAATAACAATGATGTCTATTGTGATTTCATTTATAGTTTGTGTAGTTACAGGTGTGTTCTTTGGATGGTATCCTGCACGAAAAGCTTCATACCTCGATCCTATTGAAGCGTTACGTTACGAGTAATTATTTTACTAACTTTATAAAAGTTAAAAACCATGAAAAACATTAATCTATTAATCCTAGCTTTGTTCTTAGGGGTTGTTGGGGTTAAAGCGCAAATGCACGAACCTCCTAAGTTTGACCCAAAAGAAATGGCGTCCCGAACCGTAAATGAGCTTAGCGAAAAAATTAAAATAAGCGCTACTGTTCAAGATTCATTAAAGAACACTTTCATAAATTTCTTTGAGGAGATGGATAAGGGGCGAAAATCGGGAGAGCGTCCAGATATGATGAAAATGGAAGGGAAACGTGATGCTAAGGTAAAGAAATTCCTTACTGACGAGCAATATAAAGTTTATCAAAACTTTATGGAAGAGAAGAGGAAAAGCCATAGAGGTGGTCCAGGTGATGATGAAAATATGAGGCACGATCCGCCAGAAAAAAAATAATATCTTCGTTTTTTAAGAATCGAATAGCAATGAGAAGTTTAAGTCCTAAATCAAAAGTATTTGCCAATATAGCCCTTCACACGCTAGTGTGGGGCTTTTGGTTTGCAGCACCTTTTCTTTTTTCGTTCAACGATCCTCAGCGTAACGAACCTCCAAAGAATCCAAATTTTTACTTTTTTATTTGGATTCCAATGCTTTTCTCATTAATGCTATTCTACCTTAACTACTTTCTCCTAATTGAGAAATTACTTTTCAATAAAAAGATACTATGGTTTTTAGGAGTAAATTTAGTTTTGATTATTGCATTTGCTTATTTCTCCGATTTTATTAGAGATTTATTCATTACTCCAGATCCAAATTTTATTAACAAAAATCACTTTGGTAACAACCCTAATCTAACTGAAAATTTTAGGCAAAAACCTCCTAAAGAATTCTTATTTGGTCTACGTAATCTTACTTTTTTCTTTATAGTAAGTATTAGTGTTGCTATTCGAACTACCAGTCGATGGCTAATTACAGAAAATCAACGCAAAAATCTTGAGAATGAGAACCTGAAATCGGAGCTGAGTAACCTTAAAATGCAGCTAAACCCCCATTTCTTTTTCAATACGCTCAATAATATCTATTCTTTAATTAAAACATCACCTGATAAAGCGCAGGAATCGGTTCATGGACTTGCAAAACTGATGCGTTATCATCTTTACGAAACAAACGAGGAATTAGTACCCCTTTCAGGAGAAGTAGAGTTTCTTAAGAACTATATTGCCTTAATGAAAATAAGGGTGACTTCAAATGTAACAATTGAAACTGAATATAATATTGAAAATCCCACAACACTTATAGCTCCTTTACTTTTTATTCCATTGGTCGAAAACTCCTTTAAACATGGCGTTAGCCCTGTAGAAGAGTCAACCATTAAACTTACAATGGTTGAACAAAACAAGATTCTATCCTTTGAAATAGTAAATACCAATTTCCCTCAAAAAACGAACGGTTTAAACGAATCGGGTATAGGGCTCGATAACATCATTAAAAGGCTTGCTCTTATTTATCCCGAAAAACATAATTTTGTAAAAGGGTACAAGAATAACCATTTCTTCATTAAAGTAGTCATCCAGCTATGAGAAAGATTAGATGCTTAATTGTTGATGATGAACCCCTAGCACTCGATCTGATTGAGGACTATGTGCTAAAAACCCCATTCCTTGAATTGGTTAAAAAGTTCAGCTCACCATTTCAGGCTATAGAAGCTATTCAGACCGATAATATAGATCTTATTTTCTTAGATATACAGATGCCCGGTTTAACCGGAATCGATTTTTCGAAACTGATTCAGCATGGACCAAAGGTAATTTTTACAACAGCCTACAGCCAGTATGCACTCGAAGGTTTTAAGGTTGATGCGCTTGATTACCTTGTAAAACCGTTTAGCTATCAAGAATTCCTTAAAGCAGCAAACAAAGCGTTAACCTGGTTTAACCTTGTTGAACAAGGTGTAGGAAAATCAGTAGTAGAGGAGCCTGAGAACAAGTCCATCTTTGTAAAATCGGAATATAAACTAATAAAGGTTGAACTATGTAATATCCTATATATTGAAGGATTAAAGGATTACGTAAAAATATACCTTAAGGATCAGAATAAACCAATCCTTTCATTGATGAGCTTAAAAACCCTTGAGGAAAAACTACCCTCGAATCAATTCATGAGAGTTCATCGGTCGTTTATTGTAAACCTCGAACAAATAGTGAAGATAGAAAGAAATAGAATTGTATTTGGCTCAGTTTATATCCCAATAGCGGATAGCTATAAGGATCAATTTCAGGATTTCTTGAACAAAAAGTTTCTAGGTTAATGGTTCTGGTTTGCAGGAATATTCTTTGCTTTCGCTTAGATTGGTTGCTCGAATTGAGCCAATATCAAACTCAACATAAAAGGTTGAGCCAACCCCAACTTTCGATATTACTGATATTTCGCCTCCCATAAGTTTAACCAGCCCTTGGCTTAAGGCCAAACCTAATCCAGTTCCACCATATAGCTTTGACTTGGGTTGTGCTGCTTGCCAAAATCTCATAAAAATGATCTGCTGTTGCTCCTCTGATATTCCAATTCCAGTATCCTTTACTGAGAAAATAAGCTTAGAATCTTTAACATAGAAACCAACCTCAATAAGCCCTTTCTCAGTAAACTTAATTGCATTCCCAATAAGATTAGTAAGAATCTGTTTCAATCTATATTTATCTAAATTAATGAAGATTGGCTCTCCATAACTATTAAAAACCAGTTCTACTCCCTTGTTTTTTAATTGCTCAGCTTTACTTTCGAAAGATCCAGAAAGTTCGTCCATAAACGAATCGACTCCAAAAATGTCGTAATGAAGAACAAGTTGGTCGGCTTCAATCTTAGAATAATCGAGAATGTCGTTGATCAATCGCATCAAATCATTTGAGCAATTCCTAATAATTTTCCGATAACTTTCTATTGTCGCTTCGGACGGGTTTGTATTGCAAAGCAATTCAGAAAAACCAAGGATTCCGTTTAGGGGTGTCCTAATTTCATGTGACATATTCGCCATAAAAGCCGACTTAAGCCTATCCGACTCTTCCGCTTTTTCCTTTAGCTGCTCAAGAGATTTTTTCTGCGACATGTATGAAGATATCAGATCGCCAATTTTTACAAACTCAATCCCGTATTTTTTTAACTCTTCGACTTTCCTAAAATCGTCAGTTTCTAAAGCATTTTCAACGATTTTGAGTGGCCTGTTAATCCATCTAGAAGTAACAACAATCAACGAGATAAATACAACCACTGCCAACAGGTAGAATAGACTTATCAGCTCAACGGAAAATTTATCGTACTGATGGAGAAAATCCATCCTTTTGTCAACATGAATATACTTTACAACTTTAGAGTCATAGAATTTTAAGGGGATATTAACTCGAATAATGTGTTGATCACTTGCCTCAATAAACTGGTTTGTATCGTTAATAAAAGCAATTCTTGTTCCTGTAATTGCAGATAAATTCTGCAGATAATCCCGGTCTAATAATCTACCTATAAATAAATATCCTCTTGGAGTAGTTATTCTTTGGGGATCATTGGAGGGGTGAACGGATGCACCATATACCTCTAAAATACCCATGGGAGTATCCTGATAAAAATTAATGAATTTTGACTTTTTAAGTGAATCTAAAATGTTATAAACAAAAGAACTATTTCTAATCTTTACAATACTATCATTCCCATGGATGTAAAATATATTTTTGGAAGAATCAAAAATCCAGATAACATCTACATCATAGGTTGAAAGAATTGGATCAATATTAAGCTTAGCCCAACTCATGTCCCTATGTTCAATAGAACTTACCATATCATCCCAAAAAGTATAGTCAAAAACGACCTGGTGTAACTGTTTTGATTCAAGGGAGAGGGCAATTGATACACTATTCTCTAATTGCTTCTGATTTGACTGAGTAAAGATATTTTTCTTCTTGTCATTTAATTGATACGCAACGTAAAGCATGCCCATAAAAAAGAGCAGAACAAGAAGCAAAAAGAGTGAAATTATGTTTTGAGTTTTACTACGTATCATCACAAAATCACCTTAAATAATCTTGCTATAATACGAATAACTTTACATCAAAAAATAATTAGTGGGGCTTTTTTAAAAACGTTTTTTATTAATACTAAAAAATGATTGATTAAATAGTTTGAGAAAAACCGTAAACTATTATACCTCAATTAAGAATATAAAAGCAATATTTATTCTAGTACAGGAAATATCTTTAGAAGATTCTTAGGTTAAACCCAAAGTGGTTCGGTAAAAACAATACTTTTGGATTTTAGAAGGGTTTAGCAACTCTACATATGAACCAAAGAAAAGCTAACATTATGGCTAAAGCCATAAATTTCTCTACGCTAAACCTCTTTGTTCCATATCGATTTGGTTTATTGTCGTTAGCGCGTTCTTTTTGGTATTAATCGAAAATTTCTACGGTAAATTAGTGAAGGGGGCTACTTATGAAGCCTTGCTTGGATGAATATTCAATTACTAATGAGTTAGTTGAATTGCAATATTCGTAAAAGATATTTACTATAACCAAACCAGCAAAATCAACCCCTCCATGTTGTATTACCTTTTTTATTAGAGCTTAATTATTTCAACTCTTCTATTTTTTGATCGTCCTTCTTCGGTTCTATTATCTCCAATCGGTTTTTCTTGACCCCACCCTTTTGACTGTAGTCGAGACCTATCAATTCCACTACTAATTAGAAAATCTAATATAGTCTTTGCTCGAGCAACTGATAACGTTTTATTTTCATCAGGCGTTCCTGTATTATCTGTATGTCCTTCGATACTAATTTTTAACGTTGGGTTGCTATTTAGTAAACTATAGATTTGTTTTACTATATCCATTGATTCCTGCTTAATGGTAGCCTTCCCTGTATCAAAAAGAATGTTTAAAGCAATGAAACCATCCTTGTTCAAAGCATCAAACATTTCATTCGCTTGTATAACCTGAACCATCGCCTGCCTTTCAACAATATATAAGTGATATTCAGTTTCTGATGCTTCAACCTTAATCCAAGTTTCATTACCGCTTTTAACAACTTTTGCTGAAATAAAACTATATGAGTTTCCCTTCTCTACAACAATCCCAACAATTTTGGCTCCGCTAATCTGCTTAATAGCATTTTCAAAGTTTCTTAAAATTTGTATTATTGATAGTTCTTGAGCTCCTTCATTTAGGGTATAGTTAATTTCATAGTACTTCCCCTCTACATTTTCCATTTTACATTCACTGGATGTTGAATTCTCAAGTGGAAAACTATAAGAATCGAACTCTCGAGTTTCGCAAGAACTTATGTAAAAACCGTTCATACGGTTAAACATTGGATAGTCTTTACAAGACTCTTCATCTTCATTTTGCGCATAAATACTAGCATTAAATGAGAATGCAATAAACAATGCCAATGTGGTTTTAAAAAAATTCATACTATTGATTTTTAATTTATTAATAAAATGGTTTTCCTGTTTTTAAGCGAATAGCCAAAAAGAATGATAAAATTATCAATATTTATGCCTTTTCCTACCAATTTAATGTCGATTTTATTTTGTTTCGCATAATTTGTTATTATGGCTGATTTTCATTTTTAATTTTTTCATTATACATTATCTTTGCCCGCTGATAATAAACGATGATAATTCAATGCATTATGGAATACAATTTCAATGAGATAGAGAGAAAATGGCAGGAATACTGGAAGAAAAGTAAAACTTACAAAGTTGACATTGACCATTCACGACCAAAATACTATGTGCTCGACATGTTCCCTTACCCATCAGGAGCAGGGCTTCATGTTGGACATCCGCTGGGATATATTGCATCAGATATTTATACCCGTTACAAACGACTACAAGGTTTTAACGTTCTACACCCAATGGGTTACGATGCTTTTGGGTTACCCGCCGAGCAGTATGCAATTCAAACAGGTCAACATCCAGCTATTACAACCGATAATAACATCAAAAGGTATCGTGAACAACTCGATAAGATTGGTTTTAGCTACGATTGGGCCCGCGAGGTTCGCACCTGCGATCCTAAATACTACCACTGGACTCAGTGGGCATTTCTCCAGATGTTCAAGCATTGGTACAATAATGCTACCCTAAAAGCAGAACCAATTGAAGCGTTAATTGCAGAGTTCGAAAAGAATGGTAACACTAAGGTTAATGCAGCATCGAGTGATGTGAAAACCTTTACTGCTGACGAATGGAAGACTATGAATGAGCGTGAACAGCAAGAAACTTTACTTGCTTACCGCTTGGCTTACCTTGCCGATGTTATGGTTAACTGGTGTCCTGCACTAGGAACTGTTCTTGCAAACGATGAGGTTAAAGAAGGTTTCTCGGTTCGTGGAGGCCACCCAGTTGAGCAGCGCAAAATGAGGCAATGGTGCTTACGAATCTCTGCTTACGCTAAAAGGCTTTTAGATGATCTTGAAAATATTGATTGGACAGATTCTTTAAAAGAAATTCAACGTAACTGGATTGGTCGCTCCGAAGGTGCCGAGGTATATTTTAAAATTGATGGATCAGAAAGAAAAATATTGATTTTCACCACCCGCCCTGATACAATCTATGGTGCAACTTTTATGGTTCTTGCTCCAGAAAGTGAATTGGTTAACGAACTGACAACCGCTGAGTATCGCGAAGCGGTTGACAACTACTTAACTGAAGTTAAGCGTAAAACTGAGCGTGAGAGAATGGCTGAGGCTAAAAAAGTAACCGGTCAATTTACGGGCAGCTACGCTATTAACCCATTCACCAATGAGCGAATTCCAATTTGGATCAGCGAATATGTTCTTGCAGGTTATGGTACAGGAGCAATTATGGCTGTTCCAGCGCACGACAGCCGTGACTTCCTTTTTGCAAAAACCTTTAACCTATCAATTATTCAAACGGTAACAAAACCGGGTGAAGAAGCTACTGATCCAGCTCAATGGATTGAGTCTTATGATGCAAAAGAAGGTGTTGTTATCAATAGTGGAATTATAAATGGTTTGGATGTAAAAGGGGCGATAAGCAAGATAAATGACGTAATTGAATCCCGAGGAATTGGTAAACGTAAGATAAACTATCGTCTACGTGATGCCATATTCAGCCGTCAACGTTACTGGGGAGAGCCTTTCCCAATTTTCTATAAGGATGGTATTGCCTACCCTATCGATGAAAATAAACTACCTTTAGAACTGCCTGAAATTGATGCTTTCCTTCCTACTGAAAAGGGTGAGCCACCTCTTGGTCGTGCTAAAAACTGGCAGACTGCTGATGGTTACCACTTTGAACTAAGCACCATGCCTGGATTTGCTGGATCATCAGCATACTACTTGCGCTATATGGATCCTCATAACGATAAGGGATTAGTATCTAAAGAGGCCAA
>Ga0209098_1000752_pt1 | contig 33993 bp, 28 predicted proteins | sample AD_JPNHW1_MetaG_FD_184429 | JGI IMG/M metagenome (GOLD analysis project Ga0209098, IMG submission 184429) | Active sludge microbial communities of municipal wastewater-treating anaerobic digesters from Japan - AD_JPNHW1_MetaG (SPAdes) (version 2) | ecosystem: Engineered > Bioreactor > Anaerobic...
GGCCGCAACATCTACGCCGCCATCCGGGCCGGGGCCGAGCGTTCCCCCCACCTCATGCCCGTCCTGGCGGAGCTGTCGGCCGCCGCGAAGGCGCTGGCTACGCCTTCCGCCGGAAGAGGTCCAGGGAGCCCAGGATCGCGCCCGCGACGATGAGCCCCATCGCCGCGATGGCGACGTTGGACAGGTGCCGCCCGCCCAGCACCACGAGATTGAGGGTCGAGAGGAGGGGCGTGAGGTAGGCGAGAGCGCCGATCACCCGAGGATCCCCCCGCTTCATGGCGGCGTCCCAGGTGTAGAAGGCCGCGCCCATGGGGCCGAGCCCGAGGAGCAGGAGGAAGAGCCAGTCCATGGGGGAGACGACGAGAGGAATGGACGAGAAGCCGAGCCGGCGGTCGATCCAGCAGAAGCCGAGCGACAGGAGGCCCGACAGGAGGCAGAACCCTCCGACCGCGCCCGTGGAGAACGGAGGGACCCGCTTGATCAGCAGGGAGAAGCTGGACCAGACGAAGGCCGCCGCGACGGCGAGCAGGTAGCCGGGCAGGGCCGCCATCTCCAGGCTGAAGCGTCCTCCGGAAAGCACGAGCCCCGCCCCCGCCAGCCCGGCCAGGGCGCCCAGGACATGATGGACGCTGAGGTGGGTCCTGGGCAGGTAGACGGGCGTGAGCACCACGATCAGGAGGGGCCAGAGGTACTGGAGCAGGTTGACCTCCACCGGCGGCGCCAGCCGGACCGCCACGAAGAGGAGGGCGTGGTAGCCGAAGATCCCGCCGATCCCCAGCGCCAGGGTCGGGAGAGGCACCTTCCAGTCCCGCACCCGCACGAGGCCGACCAGCCCGCCCACGACGAGGGCGATCCCCACCGAGAAGAAGGGAGGAAGGTGGCTCACCCGCCAGATCAGGACCGTCAGCGTGCTCCAGATGAGGACGGACAGGAGCGAGAGGATCAGCGCGGGCATGGACAAACTATACAGACCCGCGGGAGGCCCGGCACAGGGGATCGGGGCCGGGCTTGACGAAAGGCCGCGAGGAATGTTAACCATTACATCATTGATATGGTTAACACAAAGCCCAGCCCCGACGCGCGCGACCTCGAGATCCTGGAGGCCCTGCGGAACGCTCCGGCCCCCGTATCGGGACAGGCGCTCGCGGACCGGCTGGGGATCAGCCGGGTGGCGCTCTGGAAGCGCATCGAGCGGCTGAAGGGCTTCGCCTACCGGATCGAAGGGGAAAGCCGCGGCTACCACCTGGTGGAAGAGGACGTGGTGGTGCCCTCGGTCTTCCCGGACGATGCGGCCGTGGTCTACCGCCCCGAGACGTCCTCGACCATGGACGAGGCCTGGCGGCTGGCCGAGGCCGGAGCCCCGGCGGGCACCCTGGTGGTCGCCGACCGCCAGAACGCCGGACGGGGACGGCAGGGCAGCCCGTGGCGCAGCCCGGGTGGCGGTCTCTACCTGACCCTCGTCCTTCGGCCCACCCTGCCGGGCAGCCACGCCGCGTGCCTGGCCCTCGAAGGAGCCTGCGCCCTGCTGGACTGGCTCGACGCCGAGTGCGGTTGCCGCCTGGATTTCCACTGGCCCAACGACCTGATGGCCGGAGACCGCAAGGTGGGTGGCCTGCTCGTGGAAACGGCCGGCGCCATCGAGGCGCCCCGGTTCCATCTCCTGGGCCTCGGCGTCTACCTGCGGGCGGTGGACCTTCCCGACCGCCCCATCTCCAGCCTCGCCGAGCTGATCTCCCATCCACCGCTGCGGCGGGACCTCGCGAACGCCTTCAGGAGCCACATGTGCGCATGGGGGGAGGCGCCGGTGCTCGCACCGGCGGCCTGGGCGGGGCGCTGCGCGCAGCTGGGCCGGTCCGTGGTCCTCGAGGACTGGCTGGGGCGGACCGCCACCGGCACCGTCCGGGGCCTGGACGAACGCGGTGGCCTCATCCTGGGGGATCCGCGCACCGGGATCCAGCGCACGTTTCTTCCGGCGGAGACCCGCAGGATCCGCCTCGACCAAGGAAAGGACTCATGACTCCCAAGCCGCTCTTCCGCCTGGTGCTCTCCGCCCTCTTCGCGGCCCTCGTCGCCGTGGGGTCCTACATCGCCATCCCCTTCGTGCCGGTGCCCCTGGTCCTCGCGAACTTCTTCGCCCTGCTGTCGGGACTCATGCTCGGCCCGGTCTGGGGCGGAGTCTCGGTGTTCATCTACCTGGCGCTCGGAGCCCTCGGCTTCCCGGTCTTCTCCGGCGGCAGCGGCGGGATCGGGCACTTCGCCTCGCCCACGGGCGGGTTCCTGCTGGGCTACCTGCTGTCCGCGGTCGCGGCGGGCCTCGTCGCCCACGGTCCCGCCGGAATCAAGCCGAAACCCGGGCTTCTCCGTCTCGCGCTGGCGGGCCTGCTGGCCGAGATCGTGCTCTACGCCGTGGGTCTGCCCTGGCTCCAGGCCGCCCTCCCGGGCAAGTACGCCACCCTGGGGGCCGCCTTCCTGTTCATGGCCCCCATCATGTTCGGCGACCTGGTCAAGGTGGCCGCCGCCGCCGTCCTCGCCCGCGGCCTCCTCCCACTGCTGAAATGAGGCTCGAGGTCCAGGGGCTCGGAAGGCGCTTCGAGAGCGGCCGCTGGGGCCTGCGCGGCGTGGAGCTCGTCCTGGAAGGCGCGGGCCTCACGGTCGTGTCGGGCCACAACGGCAGCGGCAAGACCCTCCTCGCCCGCCATCTCCTGGGGCTGGAGCGCCCGGACGAGGGCAGGATCCTGCTCGACGGCGCGGACCTCCGGCACGACCTGCGCGCGGCCAGGCGCCGCATCGCCTTCGTCTTCCAGGAACCGGAGCACCAGATCCTGGGCATGACCGTGGACGAGGACGTGGCCTGGACGCCCTCCCGGCTGGGGTGGCCCCGGGACCGGATCCAGGAGAGCCGCCGGCGGGCGCTCCAGCTGACCGGACTGGAAGGCCGGGGCCAGGAGCTCGCGGCCTTCCTCTCGGGCGGGGAGAAGCGGCGCCTGGCCATCGCCTCCGTGCTGGCCGCCGAACCCGAGATGATCATCCTGGACGAGCCGTTCAACGACCTCGACTGGCCCGGCGTCAAGATCCTCCTGTCCATCCTCCTCGACCTGCGCCGGCGGGGCATCGCCCTCCTGGTGATCACCCACGACCTGGAGAAGTGCCTGGCCCACGCGGATCGCCTGGTGGTGATGCAGGAGGGACGGATCGCCGCGGACGGCGCCGTCGCCGAGCTGTGGGAGCGGCTGCCGGAGCTCGGCATGCGCCGGCCCGGTCCCCGCTCCGGAAGCCTGGCGGGCATGTCATGGCTGGACTGAGCGCGCGGCTGTTCCGCTACGCGGCGGTCCCCACGCGGCCCCGCCGGTTCGGGCCGCGCCTGCTCGCGTACCTCGCCGCGAGCCTCGCCGCGTGGATCTGCCCTCCCTGGGGGGCCCTGGCCGCCCTGGCCACGGTGATGAGCCTCGGCCGGCGCATCCGCTGGTCCGCCTGGTTCGCGTCCCTCGGCTGGCTGTGGCTGTTCGTGTGCGCGCCCCTGGTCCTGGCACTGTTTTCCGGCAAGGCCGCGCTTCCGTCGGTGGCGCCCGCCGCCTGGCGCAGCCTCACCTTCCTGTCCCTCCTCGCCGCCTCCCAGTGGCTGAGCGCGACTTCCACGGTATTCGAGATCCGGGCAGCCCTCGACATCCTCTTCCGAGTCCTGGGGAGGCGTGCGGCCAGTTCCCTGAGCCTGGCCGGCGCCCTGACGATCTGCTTCATCCCCTGGGTGATCGAGCAGATCGACGCCGCGCGCCAGGCGGGCGAGCTGCGGGGCGTCTCTTCCGGGCGTCCCTGGTCGGCCCTGCGCGCCCTGTCGGTCCCGGTCTTCGTCCGCATGATCGAGAAGGCGCGCCACACGGCGGAAGCCTTGGAACTGCGCGGCTGAGCGCTACCAGGGATCCTGGACTCCCCTGCCCGCCTGGGCGTGTGTCAGCGCTCTCAGGCCGATATCCCGCCGGAGCTGCATGCCCGGCCATGCCACGTCCCGCAGCGCCGCATCCACGCGCGACCGGGCGGCCTCCAGGCTGGGAGCCAGGGCGGCGAGGTTCAGGACGCGCCCCCCGTTCGTCACCCACCGGCCCTCCACCCGGCGGGTCCCCGCGTGGATGACCGTCGCGTCCGGGGTGCCCAGGCGGATGGGGACGCCCTTCTTCGGCGTCCCGGGATAGCCCTCCGCGGCCAGCACCACGGTGAGGGCGCAGCCCGGATGTAGCCTCACGCCCGTGCGGCGCATCCGTCCCTCGGCCACCTCCAGGAGGAGCTCCGGCAGGTCCTCGTCCAGGAGCTGCATCAGCACCTGGGTCTCCGGATCCCCGAACCGCACGTTGTATTCCAGGAGCCTGGGCCCCCGGGCCGTCCACATGACGCCCAGGAAGAAGACCCCGCGCGCCTCGAGGCCATCCCGGCGGCAGCCCTGGATCGTGGGCGCCACGAGATCCTTGACCAGGCGGTCGAGGTCTTCCGGGCGCAGGAAGGGGATGGGACCGAAGGCGCCCATGCCGCCCGTATTGGGGCCTCCGTCTCCTTCGAGGAGCCGCTTGTGGTCCTGGCAGGGGGGCAGCACGACGTACGAGGCGTGGTCCGCGTCCACGTCCACCAGCACGTGGAGGGAGAGCTCCATGCCCACCAGGGGCTCCTCCAGCACGACCTTCCGGGAGGCCTCCCCGAACTGGCCGTCCAAGAAGGCCCGCAGGGTCGCGAGGGCCTCGGGCTCGCTCTCCGCCAGCACGACGCCCTTGCCGGCGGCCAGCCCGTCGGCCTTGAGCACCACCGGGTAGCCGTGCTGCCAGGAGCGGATGATCGCCTCCCCTTCCGCGTAGTCGGTCACGGTGTAGTCGGCGGCGCAGGGGATGCCGTGCCGGGCCATGAACGCCTTGGAGAAGGCCTTGGAGCCCTCCAGGCGCGCCGTGGCCGCGTCGTGGCCGAAGACGGGGATGCCCGCCTCCCGCAGGGGATCCGCCACGCCCGCCACCAGGGCCGCCTCGGGGCCCACGACCACCAGGTCCGGACGGTTCGACCGGCACCATCCCACGATTGCCTCCACGTCCTCCGCCCCGTACGGCAGGCATTGCCCCAGCTCCCCGATGGCGTCGCTCCCAGGGGCGGCGAACAGGTCCACGGGCTTCGCGCCGGACTTGAGCTTCAAGGCGATCGCGTGCTCGCGGCCACCGGAACCGATGACGAGAATCTTCATGGCGTCTCCCGTTTCCAGTATCCGGGAGGGCGGAAGCGAGGTCCACCCCTTGGCCGCGGAGGACGGAATGCCGCCGGGGAGGCATAGTAGACTATCCAGTCTCGTGTCCTTGGCAACGAGGTGTCCATCCCTGGATCGCCTCCTTGACTTCCTCCGGAGCCGGATTGCAGCCCCCAGCCCAGAATCCACCCCCGGCGACCCCTCGCGTGAAAGGCCTGGTGTCCGTCATCCTTCCCGTCTTCAGGCGGCCCGAGCTGCTCCACCAGGCCCTGCGGAGCGTCCTCGACCAGACCTATCCCCAGGTCGAGATCATCGTCGTCGATGATGCGTCCGGGGAAGCCTACGTGAGCCAGTACGAGCTTCCGCCGCAGGCCAGGTTCATCCAGCTCCCGGTGAACGGCGGCCCGGCGGCCGCCCGGAACGCCGGGATCGCCGCGGCGAGGGGCGAGTTCATCGCATTCCTGGATTCCGACGACATCTGGCTTCCCGAGAAGCTGGCCCGGCAGGTGGCCGTCCTGGACGCCATGCCCGGCATGGGCTTGACCCACTGCCGGTTCGAGCGGGTGGACGGCGACCTGAACGTGCTCCCGGAGCGCAGGCGCGCCCCCGGGGCGGGGGACGATGATTTCGTGACGCTGCTCTACAGGAACATCATCCAGACGCCTTCCACCGTGCTGCTGCGAAGCGAGCTGGTGCAGGGCGGGGAGGGCTTCGATCCCTCGCTCCGTTACGCGGAGGACCGGGACCTGTGGCTTCGCCTGGCCCTGGAGCACCGGTTCCACGCCTGCGGCGATCTCCTGGTCCGCTACCGCGTCCACCCGGAACAGTTGACGGACGGGAGCCGCAGGCTCGGGAACCTCGAGGTGGAGGCGCGGCTCGCTGAGAAGTGGCTCGGCTGGGTCGAGGCGCATGCCCCGCGGTTCCGGAACGACGCGCGGAAGGCCGCCTGCCGGGCCCTCCGGCTGCTGGCGAAGGCGCTTTCCGAGGAGCGAGCGGACCCCGCGGAGGCCCGTGGCCTGCTGCTGAAGGCGATGCGCATCTACCCGTGGGATCACCGGGTGCCCCTCAAGCTGCTGGCGCTGGCATGGCGGAGCCCAGGCTCAAGGAGCCGGGCCGGACGCCGGGGCAGCACTACAGGTACCTGACGATCTCCGACAGGGCCTTCCGCTGCTTGGCGCTCTTCTTCACGTAGTCGGGCTTGGGGTAGCCCAGGGGCGTGATGGCGAAGACCTCCTGCCCGGGCGTGAGCGCCAGGGCCTCCCGCAGGAGCGCGGGATCGAAGTTGGCGATCCAGCAGGTGGAGACCCCCTCGTGGTCCGCCGCGAGGATCATGTGGTCCATGGCGATGGTGAGATCCGTCTCCAGGGCGCAGTAGCCATCGTAATCCCGGACCCAGGCCTCGGCCTTGTTCCCGGCCACGGCCAGCACCTGCGGCGCGCCGGAGAGCCAGGCGCGGCCATAGCACCGGCGGACCTTCTCCAGGCCCTCAGGGGACTGCACGACGAGGAACTCCCAGGGCTGGCGGTTGGCGGCGGAGGGAGCCAGGCGGCCCGCCTCCAGGATCCGCTCCAGGGTCGCCCGGTCCACGGGCCTGTCCGGATCGTAGTTGCGGATGCTCTCGCGATGCGCGATCTGTTCCAGCACGTTCATGGCGGTTCCTCCTGTCCTCACCTCGCCATGGCCAGCACTTCCCGCACCCTGGCGGCGTCGAGGTTCTTCTTCTCCCCCATGGGAATCATCCCGCGGCCCTCCAGGCGCGCCACGATCTCCTCGAAGTGCTCGGAGCCCACGGAGTAGTCGGAAAGGTGGGTGGGACAGCCCATCTTCTCGAAGAAGGCGCGGGTGGAGATGATGGCCTGCTCGATCCGGCCAGCCTCGCTGCCCTCCCGCAGGTCCCACACCCGCTCGGCGTACTGGAGCAGCTTCTCCCGCTTGGAGTCCCGCTGCACCCACAGCAGGTTCGGCAGGAGGATGGCGAGGGTCTGCCCATGGTCCAGGCCGTGGAAGGCGGTGAGCTCGTGGCCGATCTGGTGCGTCGCCCAGTCCTGGGGCACGCCGCAGCCGATGAGGCCGTTCAGGGCCATGGTGGCGCACCACACGAAGCTGGAGCGGGCGTCGTAGTCCATGGGGTTGGCCAGGGTCCTGGGGCCGTCCTCGAGCAGGGTGCGGAGGATGGCTTCGGAGAATCGGTCCTGGAGCGGGGCCTTGGAGGGAACCGTCACGTACTGCTCGACCACGTGCACGAAGGCGTCCACGACGCCGTTGGCCACCTGCCGCGGGGGCAGGCTGTAGGTGGTCTCGGGGTCCACGATGGAGAACTTCGGGAAGAGCAGCGGGCTGCTGAAGGACAGCTTCTCGCGGGTCATCTTCCGGCTCACCACGGCTCCGGAGTTCATCTCCGACCCCGTGGCGGGCAGCGTGAGCACCGTCCCGTACGGCACGGCGTCCTTCACGGGCATATGCCGGGAAAGGAGCGTCCAGGGATCCCCCTCGAACCTCGCGGCGGCCGAGATGAACTTGGTCCCGTCCAGGACGGACCCTCCCCCCACCGCCAGCAGGAAGTCGATGTTTTCGCGCTGGACCACCTCCACGGCGCGCATCAAGGTCTCGAACAGGGGATTGGCCTCGATGCCGCCGAACTCGAGGACCTCGGAGTCGATGAGGGACCTGTGGACCTGGTCGTAGACGCCGTTCGCCTTGATGCTGCCGCCGCCGTAGGTCATGAGTACCTTGGCGCCCTTCGGGACTTCGCGGGAAAGGGAAGAGATCTGCCCGGCTCCGAACAGGAGGCGGACCGGGTTGTAGAAAGTGAAGTTGAACACGGGGATCTCCTGGCAGGGGAACATTATGAGCCTAGGATCATCCGTTGGCCAGGACGGGAAGCCCACGCCGATGGACCGGCCTACTTGCAGGCCAGCCAGCTCCCGCCTGCCCGGACCTCCGCCGCCAGGTTCACGCCCAGCGGGCCCAGATCGTCGGCCCCCTCCATGGCCTCCTTCAGCAGGGCCGAGGCCCGCGGCACTTCCTCGGGGGGGGCTTCCACCAGCAGCTCGTCATGGACCTGCAGGAGCAGGCTGGACCTCAGCCCTTCCGCCTTCAGCGCCCGGTGCAGGCGCACCATGGCGCGCCGCATGAGGTCGGCGGCCGTGCCCTGGACCACGGTGTTCACGGCCTCCCTCAGCCCCATGGCCTTCAGGCCCGGGTTGCGGGACTCCAGTTCGGGGATGCGCCGGATCCGTCCCCAGGCCGTGCGCACCAGCCCGTCCTTGACGGCCTGGGCCTTGGTGCCCTCGATCCATTCCGCCACCTTCGGCATGCGTTCGAAATAGCGTTCGATGAAGCCCTTGGCTTCGCCGAAGGAGATGCCCAGGTTCGCCGCGAGGGCGTAGGCCCCCTGCCCGTAGAGCAGTCCGAAGTTCACGGCCTTCGCGGCGCTGCGCTGGTCGGCGGTCACCTCCGCCATGGATACGCCCATGACCTCGGAGGCCGTGCGCCGGTGGATGTCCTCGCCGCTCTCGAAGGCTCCCAGCAGCACGGGGTCCCGGGCCAGGGCCGCCACCACGCGCAGCTCGATCTGGCTGTAGTCCGCGTCCAGGAGCGTCCAGCCGGGCTCCGGCAGGAAGGCGCCCCGGATGACGCGGCCCTCCTCGGTGCGGACGGGGATGTTCTGGAGGTTGGGCTCGCTGGAAGCCAGCCGTCCCGTCGCCACCGCGGCCTGGTGCAGGCGCGTGTGGAGGCGGCCCGTCACCGGGTTCACCATGAGCGGAAGCGCCTCCACGTAGGTTCCCAGCAGCTTCTGCATCTGGCGGTGGGCCAGGAGCCGGGCGGCGATCTCCCCGTCCGGCCGCTTGGCGAGCTCCGAGAGCACCTCCTCGTCCGTGGCCGGGGCCTTGGTCTTATCCGTGCGCTTGATGACGGGCAGTCCCAGCTTGTCGTAGAGGATCTTCCCCAGCTGCGCCGGGCTGTTCAGGTTGAACGCCTCGCCCGCCAGTTCCAGGACCCGGGCCTCGGCGGCGTCCCGCTTCCCGCGGAAGTCCCTGGCGATGGCCGCCAGCGCCTCCACGTCCAGCCGGACGCCGGCCAGCTCCAGGTCGGCCAGGACCTCCACCAGGGGCAGGTCCACCTCCTCGTAGAGCCTCCGCAGGTCCGGCTCCGCCAGCTTCGGCCTCAGCCTGCGGCAGAGCTGGAGGGCCAGGTCCGCATCCTCGGCGGCGTACTGCACGGCCGTCTCGAACGCGGCCTCGTCGAAGCGCTTCTGGGCCTTCCCCTTGCCCACCACCTCCTCGAAGGCGATGGGCTTGATGTCGAGGTGGCGGGCGCTCAGGTCGTCCAGGTTGTGCCGGAGGCCGGACTCCACGAGGAAGCTCAGCACCATGCTGTCGTCCGCCAGACCCCGCACCTCGAGGCCGTGGCGCTTCAGCACCTGCAGGTCGTACTTCAGGTTCTGCCCCGCCTTCTTCACGGTGGGGTCGGCAAAGAGGGGGCCCAGCACGCGGCAGGCCGCGGCAAAGGGGATGTTGCGCGGGTCCAGGTAGGGCGCGAGCTGCCCGAAGAAGGCCCCGGCTTCGCCCTTCAGGTCCAGCAGGGTCTCGGGCAGTCCCGGATCCTCCAGCAGCCCGGGCAGGGCCCCGGCGAGGTCCATCCCGGAGGGCTTGAGGTGGGCCAGAGGCACGTAGACGCCGTCGTTCGGCTGCCAGGCAAGGCTCAGGCCCACGAGATGGCCCCGCGTGGGATCCAGGCTCGTGGTCTCGGTGTCCAGGCCGAAATACCCCGCCTTCCGGCATTCGCGGACGGCCTCCTCCAGGTCCTCCACGGAGGCCGCGGCCCGGTAGGTCCTGGATCCCGGGGCGCCCGCCGCCGACGAGGCCGCCGTGAATTCCTTGACGAGGCTCTCGAAGCCCAGCTTCCGGAAGGCGTCCCTGGCCTGGACTGGATCCACGCCGGGATAGGCGAGCTGGTCCAGGCCGACCGGAAGCGTCAGGTCCGTCACCACGGTCACGAGGCGCTTCACCAGGGTCAGCCGGTCCAGGGCCGCTTCCAGCCCGTCCCGGTGCGCCTTGCGCTTGAGGTCGCCCCGGTGGGCCAGGATCCCGTCCAGGCTCCCGTACTGTTCCACGAGATCCCGGGCGCCCTTCTCCCCGATGCCCTCCACGCCCTTGACGTTGTCGCTGGCGTCCCCCATGAGGGTCAGCACGTCCACCACCTGTCCAGGCGCGACCCCGAAGCGCTCCTTGACGCCCGCCTCGTCGATCCAGATCTCCCCGTCGCGATTGTTCAGCACCTGGATCTTCAGGTTGTCGTCGACGAGCTGGAGCAGGTCCTTGTCCGGGCTCACGATGACCGAGGCCAGGCCCCGGGCCGCCGCCTGACGCGCCAGGGTGCCCATGACATCGTCGGCCTCGAAGCCTGCCAGCTCCACGATGGGGATGTTCAGGGCCTGCACCAGGTCCCGGATGAGGGGGATCTGCGGGCGCAGGTCCTCGGGCATCTCGGCCCGGTTGGCCTTGTACTCAGGGTAGATCTCGTGCCGGAAAGTGGGCTCGGGACGGTCGAACACGCAGGCCAGATGCGTCGGCCGGTGCTGGTTCACCAGCGCCAGCAGCATCCTGGCCATGGTCAGCGCCGCGCCGTTCTTGAGCCGCATGTTGGCGTAGTACGCCCGAAAGATGAGGGCGAACGCGTCGATGAGATAAAGGCGATCTTCAGCCATGGATCACCTCGACATTCAACGGCGAGGTCTCGCGTATCCGCGCAGCGGATACCGAGAAGATGAGGGCGAACGCATCGATGAGATAAAGGCGGTCTTCAGCCATGGATCACCTCGACATTCAACGGCAAGGTCTCGCGTATCCGCGCAGCGGATACCGAGAAGATGAGGGCGAACGCGTCGATGAGATAAAGGCGGTCTTCGGTCATCGGTCAAGTCTGACAGGAGTCGCCCGCGGGCGAGCCGTTCAGCGCACGCCGTAGAGCCGGCGCACCGCCGCCTCGTAGAGCGCCGCGGGCACGATCCGGTGCGCCACCTGGGCCCAGAAGGAATCCGCCCCGACGATGAGGCGGCGGGGAGGCCGGCGAGCGTCGAGGGCCTTCGCGATGCGCCCGGCGCAGTCTTCCGCGCTCAGGCCGTGCTCGTGGGCGAACTGCTCGCGCTGGCTCCGGTAGCGCTCCACGATGGCCTCATAGCGGGTTCCCTTCACGCGCTCGGGCAGGTCGCCCCAGGCCTGCTGGAGGGTCCGGCGGAACTCGGTCTGGATGGCCCCCGGCTCCACGACGGTCACCTTGATCCGGGGGCCCACCTCCATCCGCAGGGTCTCGGCCAGCGCCACCACCGCGAATTTCGAGGCGTTGTAGGCGCCCGACATGGGAATGCAGAGCCGGCCCAGCACGGACGACACGTGGATGATCCGGCCTTCTCCCGGGGCGGCGTGGGCGCGGATCATGGGCAGGAAGGCGTTGGTCACGGCCTGCAGCCCGATGACGTTGGTCTCCAGCTGGGCGCGCAGCTCCTCGGTCCGGAGCACTTCCAGGGGCCCCATCTGTCCATAGCCCGCGTTGTTGATCAGCCCCACCAGGCGGAGGTCCGAGCAGGCCCTGGCCGCCGCGGAGATGCTCGCCGCGTCCGTCACGTCCAGTTCGAGCTTCCTCAGGTCCGGCCCGTCCGGAAGGTCCGCGAGCGCCGAGACCTTCCGCGCGGTGGCCGCCACGGACCAACCGGCGGCCCTGCAGGCGGCCACGAGGGCACGCCCCACCCCCGTCGAGCACCCGGTGATGAGCACCCAGCGTCCCTGTTCCGTCCTCGGAGCCTCCTGCGGCGTCGTCCCCATGCATCGACCTCGCGACAACTTACCACGTTCAAACGAAGGCCAGCAGTCCGGCGAGGTAGAAGACCGCCTCCACGGTGGGCTCCAGCCTGCGCTGGCCGATGGAGAACCGCTCGTGGAAAAGCCAGAGATAGAACAGCGGATAGGTCGAGCAGGCCGTGAGCACCAGGGCGGCCAGCCAGGGGGACCGGGCGTTCGCGTAGGGGATGAACCAGAGATTGACGCCCAGGGCCAGGGCCAGGACGGCCGTGAGCACGATCTTCGCGACCTTGCGCCCCAGGACGATGGGCAGGGTCTCCTTGCCGAGGACCTGGTCGTTCTGCATGTCCAGGATGTTGTGGATCGTGGAACGCGCGAAGACCAGCGCGCATACCAGCAGGATCCCCGCCCAGGCGCGGCCGTTCCAGGTCCAGTGGTGGTGCCACAAGGGGACGACCACGGCGATGGTGGCCAGGGCGAAGGCCACCAGCAGGTCCTTGGAGGCGGGAATGGCCTGGAGCCGGAGACGCCGGGAGCCCAGCCGCAGGCCGCGCTTGTAGGTCAGCCCCAGGATGGAGGCCACGACGATCGTCAGGAAGGTCCCGGGCCCGAGGGCGGCGGAAAGTACGGCCGCCCCGACGAGGCAGGCCAGCGCCACGCCGACCAGCTGCACCTTGTTGCGCTCCAGGAACCGGGCCCGCGCCGGCACCTTGACCCCCAGGCCCAGGGGATCCAGGTAGGGGTTCAGCAGGTACATCGCCATGACGTAGGCCCCCGTGAGCAGCGGGTACTCCCAGGAGACGGGCAGGCCGAGCCAGCGGTGGACGCCGAAGGTCATGACCGCGGCTCCCAGCGCCAGGTTCAGCGGCGACCCGAAGGCCGCCCGCAGGAACCGGGTGAACCGGCTGGGCCCCCGCCCCAGCCCTTCGAGGGTCTCCACGACTTCGTCCACGAGCCAGGTGGGCGTGGAGGCTCCCGCAAGGATCCCTACGGTGCCTTCTTCCGGAATGATCGAAGTGTCCAGCTCGGACGCGACCTCGACGAACTGGATGGGCTTGCCGTACTGGTGGACCAGCTCTGCCAGGTGCTTGGTGTTGCTGGAATTCTTCCCGCCGACGACGATCACGTAGTCCACGCCCCTGGCCAGCTCCCGGGCCTCCTCCTGGCGGGTCCAGGTATCGTTGCAGATCGTGTTCTCCACGATGATGTCCCCGGCCCGCGCCCGGAGATAGGCCGTGATCTCGTTGAAGTCGTTCAGGGTGAACGTGGTCTGGGCCACGACCAGGACTTTCCGCAGCTGTTCGTCCGAAAGGGTCCTGGCCTCTTCCATGCTGGCGACGATGGCCGCCCCGTGCTCGGCGTAGCTCTGGTGGGCCATGCTCTCGGCATGCCCGTGGGTCCCGAGGATCACCGTGAAATAGCCCTTGGGGCTGTACTTCTTGATCCGCCCGTGGACCTTGGCCACCTCGGGACAGGTGGCGTTGACGATCGCGAGCTCTCCCTTGCGCTGCCGCTCCTTCAGGAGCCGGAGGTCCTGGATGGGGATGCCGTGCGCCCGGATCACCACGGTACCGCCCTCCGCGTCCCCGGGGGCGCTGACGACGCGGACGCCGCGCCTGCCGATCAGCTCCAGGGCCTGGGGGTTGTGGATGAGCGGCCCCAGGGTCTGCACCTTCCCCGGGTTCCGGGCGGAGGCCTCCAGGACGGCATCCATGGCGCGACGGACCCCCCAGCAGAATCCGGCCGTCCTGGCGACGATGATCTTCAAAGGCTCACCTCATACCTGACCAAAATAGTCAATAAATCAGCATAGCATGCAAAAAGACTGTACCCGGACTCACGTTTCCAAGTACCTTGAACCATCCGGACCCTGAAAGGCCTGCCGTCGATGGTTCCCGCCCCGCTCCTGCCCGTCACCCTCACCTGCAACACGGACCTGCGATTCATCGACCTGATCCAGGTCGTGGGCTCGGAGCTGCTCAAGCACATGAACTTCACCCACGAGGACGGGGAGCGGCTCTGGCTGGCGATCCAGGAAGGGATCGCCAACGCCATGCGCCACGGGAACAAGCTGGACCGGAAGAAACCCTTGAAGGTGACCTTCATCCCCTCCGTCTCGACCCTGGAGATCCGCATCGAGGACCAGGGGCACGGGTTCGACATCGACTCGGTCCCCGATCCCAACCTGCCCGAGAACCTGCTCAAGCCCTTCGGCCGGGGCGTCCACTTCATGAAGCAGGTGATGGACACGATCGTGCTCGAGCGCCACCGGACGGGCAGTGTCCTGGTGCTCACCAAGCGCCGGAAGCGCGAGGACTCCGTCGAGGCCGAATCAGTTTGCTAGATAGGTGAACCAGAACCGCACGCCCAGGGTCTGGCCTTCGAAGCCGTCCGGGAGCCTGGGCAGCGGATCCGACCGCTTCACGGCCAGCAGCGCGCCCTGGTCGATGGTGGGGTTGCCGCTCGGGATCTCCACCCGGATGGCGTCCAGGGATCCATCCCGCTTGATCCTGAAGTAGATCTGCACCCTGCCCTGGGCCGAGGAGAGCCTGGTCCAGTTGCCGGTGATCCGGTTCTGTACCTGCTGGAGATACCAGATGAACGGGAAGTCGCTGTCGATGTCCCCGATCATCCCCGTGCCCCCGGACACGCCGTTGGTGGCCTTCATCCCGGGGAATCCGGACCCGATCCCGACGCCCTGGCCGTTGCCGCTGCCCGCGGCCCCGGGAACGAGCCCCGAGACCGGATTCGGGCTCTTGGCCGCCACGGGCGCCTTGCCGATGCTCGTCAAGTCCGGGTTGGTGCCCTTGAGGGCCTTCGTGGGCCTGCTGCCGAAGGCGTTCGGCGTGGCCGACCCCGCCTTCTCGGGGGTCTTCGGGGCGACTTCCTCCACGCGGCGGTGCCGCTCCCCCTCCTCGCCCTTCTCGGTGGCCGAGGAGCCGCCCGCGGGGCCTCCGCCTCCCATGGCCGGCAGGGACACCCAGGTCGTCTTCGTGGTCTCGACCGGCGCTCCCGACTTGGGCGAGTAGAGCACGACGGCCAGCACGAGACCGTGGAAGCAGAGACTCGCGACCAACCCCAGGGGCCACCCGACGATCCGGATCTGGGAACGCTCGTGCAGCAGCTGGTAGAGTTCCTGGCTCACGGATGGGTCTCGTCCGGCGTGAGGGGAACGCCCTGCGTGACGAAGCCCACCTGGGTGAACCCGGCCTCCCGGATGGCGTCCACCACGTCGATGACCCGGCCGTAGGGGATGTTCTGGTCGGCCCGGACCATGACGGGGCGCTTGCGCCCGGCAACCGCCTGTTCGCGCAGCAGCTTCTTGAGCATGCCCTCTTCCACGTAGCGCTTCTCGTACTGGAGCCGGCCGTCCCTGGCCAGGGAGACGGTGATGGCCTCGCTTTCCAGGCTCTTGCCCGTCCTGCTCTCGGGCAGGCTCACGTCCACGCCGGTGGTCAGCATGGGGGCCGCCACCATGAAGATGATCAGCAGCACCAGCATGACGTCGATGAGGGGCGTCATGTTGATGTCAGCCATCTGTCCGTGCTTGCTGCCAGGGGTGAACGACATCGGCGGTTCCTCGTGTCTCCTCCAGTCTACTACCACCAGCCAGTTCCCCCGGTAAGCCTGGCGGCCGGAAGGCGCAAAGCGGGCCTGGAGCGCGGCATCGGCCTGCGCTACAGTCGAACGGTGCTGCACCGACTCGTCTACGCGGATTGGGATGATCCCCCCGAGTGCATGGCGTTCGAAGCGCCGTACGAGGAGGTTCTGACCCGGATCCAGGCCCTGCTCCCGGGCATCCTGGACGGGAAGGCGGCGGCCCTGGCGGCGCCCGCGGAGATGCCGGCACGCTACTGGGACGACTGCGTCAGCCTCTACCTGCTCGCCCCGGCGCTGGTCAACGTGGCGCTGAACTACAAGGTCTGCGTGGAGCAGGGACTGCCCCTGCACCCCACCTACTACTTCGAGGTCGGGGAGACCTCCCGGTTCAAGGCCCGCTATCCGGACCACATGATCACGCACACCAACGAGTTCTTCCAGGCCTCCATCGAGACGGCCCGGGCGATCTACGCGCTGAGGCCGGACGCCCCGGCGCGCCTGGGCGCCTTCATCGAGTCCCTGCCCGAGATCATCTCCGGCTTCATCTACACCAGCACCAAGGACAAGTACACCTGGCGGGCCTCGAACCCCTCGAAGATCCAGGACCTCGCCGACTACATCCGCAAGCACGTCGCCCCCGCTCTCATCGTCGGCGCCGCCCACGGCTCCATCCTCTCGGGGCTGGTCCTCTCGAACATCCTGGACGTGCCCGTCTATTTCATCCGCTTCTCCATGTTCAAGCGGAACGACACCGCGCCCATCATCGCCCCCAGCGACACGACCTACCTGGATCCCTACCGGGCGGGGCCGGTCCTGCTCTTCGACGAGGATGTCGCCAAGGGGACGACCCTCACCAAGTTCGCCGAGACCCTTAAGCCGTTCTTCGAGGAGTCCTACACCGCGAGCGTCCTGCGCCACGCCCTGTCGCCCTGCATGCCCGACTTCATCGGACGGTCCTGGCACGATTAAAAATATTATTCATATATCGCGCGGCCGGCAAATTCGCATGTTCCATGCGAAAGCTTGCAACAACGCATCCAGTCCCAATCCAGGACGAAATCATCTCTCCATCTCGAGATGGATCATCCTTCCTTTTCCTTTATTTTTGGTTCCTGATTGATATTATATTCTCATACCAATCAGGAGCGATTCTTGGATATAGAATGCTGGCTGTTTCTGCTCGTAGTTTTCCTGGGCATCGGGGCATGGCTGTTCGTGAGGCTCGTCTGGTGGATGTTCACCTGCGGCCGCATGAAGCGCTCGATCCAGGAATTGCAGGAGGACTTGCGGAAGCTCCGCAGGAAGGTGGAGAGCCTGGATTCCGCCGTGGCGAAACTCCAGCGCGACTCCGGTCGCCGGGCTTCGGCAGCATCGTCGAGACCAGACGTTTCCGGCGACGACGCCCTGACCGAAGCGAGAGAGGCGGAGCCGCTTCCCGTTGTTCGGGCCTCCGTTCCCACGGCGCCCCCCCCGGAGACGAGCCTTCACGAACTCCCTCAGGAGGCGGATCTCCTGCCGAAACCGGCGCCCTGGGCTGCCTCTTTCCAGGTGCCCGAGAAGCTCCCCGAACCGGAAAGCCCCGCCATCGAGCTCCCTCCATGCCAGCCGCCCGCGGTCACGGCTGTCCCTGCTGAACCCCCACTCCTCGAACCCGGCCCCGCCCCGGTCCAGACCCAGGAACCCCCGGCCCAATCCTGTTCTTCCACCGGCAAGAAGAAGCCTTCCACGCCTTCCAGGCCCTTCGATTGGGAATCCCTCGTGGGGGTGAAGCTCTTCAGCTGGGTGGCCGGCATCGCCCTCCTGGTGGCGGCCGTGACTTTCCTGAAATACAGCATCTCCCAGGGCTGGCTCACGACTTCCGTGCGGATGGCGCTGGGACTGGTCACGGGAACCGGCTTGCTGGCGTTCTGCGAGTCGAAGCGGGCCAGGAAATACGGCATCACGGCTCATTCCCTGACAGCGGCTGGCATCGCCATCCTCTTTTCGACCTTCTTCGCGAGTCATGTGCTCTGGCACCTGGTGCCGGCCTGGGGCGCCTTCCTGTGCATGGCGCTGGTGACGGCGGTGGCCGTGGGACTGGCCATCCGGCGGGATTCCATCTTCATCGCCCTGCTCGGACTCCTGGGAGCCTTCGCCACACCGGTCCTCCTGAGCCAGAACCAGGACAATCCGGTCGGGCTCTTCGGCTACCTGGCCCTCCTGAACGTGGGCCTGGCCTGGGTCGGCTACCGCAGGCGCTGGCCAGTACTCAAGGCCTTGAGCATCCTGTTCACAGTGCTCTACCAGTTCGGCTGGATCGTGAAGTTCCTGAACGAATCCAAGCTGGGCATCGGACTGGGCATCTTCCTGTTGTTCCCCATCATGGCCTTCGGCTCCCTGCTCCTGCGGGAACGCCGGGCCGGGGAGCGCCCGGAAGACATCCACCCCCTGTTCCGCCGCAGCACCCTGCTCGCCGGCCTTCCGCCCCTGGTCTTCGCGTTCCACATGGCCACGACCCCGGCCTACGGACAGCACTACTGCATGATGTTCGGCTTCCTGGCGCTGGTGGCGGCCGGGTTCGGGGCGGTCGCCCTGTTCCATGGGCCCGAATGGCTCCACAGCCTGGGTGCCCTTTCGACCCTCCTGGTCTGGGCGGGATGGCTGTCCGCCAGCTACGTACCGGCGGCATGGCCCGCCGTGCTCCTGTTCGCGGCCCTCTTCATGGCCATCTACCTTGCGGTTCCCCTGCTCCAGGAGAAGCTGAAGAAGCCTCCCTTCGTGGAGCTCGGACGCCTCGCCCAGTATGCCGCGCCCCTGCTGCTCGTGGTGTTCCCCTCGCTTGCGGCCATGGAGAGCGCCACGGCCACTCCCTGGCTCCTCTTCGGGGTCCTGCTCCTGCTGGGACTCGTGCTGGCCGCATTCGCCGTCCGGCAGCGGGAGGGTCTGATCCACTACTTCACCTGCTGCTTCGTCATCGCCACCGAAGTGATTTGGACGAGCCGGCATTTCACGCCCGGACGAAGCTGGCAAGCCGTGTGCGTGTACGGCGCATTCAGCCTCTTCATGCTGGGGGTGCCCTGGTACGCCAAGTACCGGAACCGGACCCTGGGTTGCGGAAGCGACATCCTCACCTTGCTCCTGGCCCTGCCTCCCCTTGTCTTCGCCGCCTTCGCGCTGACCGGGCACGCGTACGGGCAGCAGCCCGTGCTCCTCTTCGGGTTCCTGGCGGCCGTGGTGGCCTGGCTGGCGGCTGTGTCCCTCCACCACGGGCCTCGGTGGCTCCACACGATCAGTGGTGTCTTCACCCTGCTGATCTGGGCCGGCTGGCTATGGAACTGCTACAGCGAGCGTGTCTGGCCAAAGACCTTGGGACTGCTGGCGCTCTTCGTGGGCATCTTCCTGATCGTGGGAGCTGTTGAGGAAAAGCGGGCGGAAAAGCGGGCCGAGGAGCGGGATCCCTCGTCCGAATGGGCGGTCTTCACCGCGCCCCTGCTGCTCTTCGCCGCCCCATTCCTGGTGCTCGCCGAACCCAGGACAGCTTCTCCGGGCCTGCTCTTCGGCGTCCTGCTCGGGCTCGTGGCGGGCCTTTCCGCCTATGCCGTCCGCTTCGAGAAGGGTTTCATCCATTTCACGGCCTGTTTCTTCGTTCTCGTCGCCGAAGCACTGTGGTCCCTGCTGCACTTGTCTTCCAGTACGCTCATGGCGGCGCTTGCCATCTATGGCTGCTACGGCCTCTTCTACCTGGGGGTGCCGGTCTACGCCCGCAGCAAGGGCAAGCTGCTCCGCCCGCTCGGCAGCGGCGCCATCCTGGCCTTCGCCAGCCTCGCGCTGCTCTTCTTCCTGGCGCTGGGCGACGTGGCGGCGGTGAGCCTCTGGCCCCTGGCCATCCTGGTCGGGATCCTGAATCTTGGGCTGCTCTACGAAGCCAGCCAGGGATTCCGCCCCGGGCTCTGCATGGCGGGCATGATCCTGAGCTGGATCCTGCTCGGATGCTGGTGGTTCCACGCGCCCATCGGAGGAATGCTCGTGCCGGCGCTGGCGGTCCTGGGGGCCTTCGGAGTCCTGGTGGTGGGAGGCAGCCTCTGGCTCCGGAATCGCCGGGCCTCGGACGGGCAGTCGGCCCCGTTCGCCGAACCCGAGATGTTCCTGGGCCTCGCGGGCCATGTGTTCCTCCTGGCCGTGGTCGTGCAGCCGGGGCTCTCCCTTCCGCCTTGGCCCTGGCTGGGCGTGCTCCTGGTGATGGCGCTGGCGCTCGGGACGGCCGCCCTCTACATCCGTCGGGGCGCGCTCCAGCTGGGATCCGTCGTGGCGACTCTCCTCGTGTTGATCACCTGGGCGGGATCGCTGCCGGCGGCCTCCCCCTGGAGCGGGCTGGCGATCTGGCCCCCGGTCTTCTTCGCCGCCCTCGGCCTGGCCTGGGACGAGCTGGCGAAGCGGCGCAAGGCGCAACACGAGCTCTTCCCGCTCTCCGCGGGAATCGGCATCCATCTGGCCCAGCTCGCCCTGGTGGTCCTGGACAGGAGGGCCCCGGGGACGACCCACGGCTGGCTGGTCCTGGCTCACGGGATCCTGGGCCTGCTGCTGCTGGCCCTGGCTTGGCGCCGGCGACAACACGGGTGGGCCCTCGCCCTTGCCGGTGCCATGGGCGTCGTCCTGGCCGCCTGGAGCTACGTCCACATGACTCCGGCGGACCCCTCGGACTGGATGCGGGAGTTGGCCCTGGCAACGCCCTTCTACGCGCTGCTCCTCGGCTACCCCCTCCTGCTGGGGGCGAGAGCCCGCCGTGCCCGCGAGCCGTTCATCGCCGCCCTGATCGGCAGCGGGGTGTTCTTCCTGGCGGGATGGCAGGCCTTGGAGGCTGGAGGCTTCAAGCACGTCATCGGGGCCCTGCCGGTCTTCCAGGCCCTGCTGCTGGTCCCTCATCTCGCGCGGCTTCTTCGGCTGGAACCTGATGGGGAACGGGACCTGGGCCGCCTGGCCACCCTGGCGGGCGGCATCCTGGCCTTCATCACCGTGGCGATCCCCCTTCAGCTCGACAAGGAATGGATCACCCTCGGCTGGGCGCTCCAGGGCGCCGCCCTCGCCTGGCTCCATACCCGCGTGCCCCACAAGGGCCTGCTGGCCTGGACCCTCGGGCTGCTGGCCATCGTCTTCGCAAGGCTCGTCCTCAATCCGGCCGTTTTCGCCTACCACTCCAGGACCGGAATGCCGGTGCTGAACTGGTACCTCTACACTTATCTCGCGTCCGCGGCCTGCTTCTTCACGGCGGCCTGGATCCTGAGGAAGGTGGAGGATCGTCCCGGGAACCTGCCGAAGCTTTCTGCCCTGCTGTCCGGCGGGGGCGCCGTGCTGGTCTTCCTGCTCCTGAACATCGAGATCGCCGATGCGTTCAGCCGCGGCGAGGTCCTGACCTTCAACCTCTTCCACGGATCCCTGGCCCAGCAGCTAAGCTACACCATCGGATGGGCCGTCTACGCCATCGGGCTGCTGGTGGCCGGGATCGCCGCCAGGAGCCGATTCACGCGCGTGGCGGCCATCATCATGCTCGCGCTCACCGTGGGCAAGGCGTTCCTGCTGGACCTCCGGCAACTCTCGGGGCTCTACCGGGTGGCTTCCTTCGTGGGACTGGCCGTCAGCCTGGCCTTGGTGGCGGTGATGCTCCAGAAGTTCGCACTCCGGAAGACCGAGGTGGAAGCATGAGAATCCGGCAAACGGTTCTGCCTTTCATCGTGTCCTCGGTCGTCCTCCTTGCGTCGGAACCCGTCTTCCGATTCCAGCGCGAGATCCGCCCTTCCGGGCCCGGTCCCCAGCGCCTGGAACCGGACTTGATCTTCCTGGGGGGTGCGTCGCCCGGTTTCCGGGACCTCCGGATCCAGAGCTCGGACGGCCGTGAAGTGCCCTACGTCATCATCCCCCCGGCCATGTCGGAGGCCTCCTGGCTTCCCGGCCGGCTGCTGCCCCTGCCGGCCACGAAGACGAGCAGCGGCCTCGAACTGGATCTCGGGAAGGCCGTCCGGACTTCGAGGCTGCGGCTGGAAGGCCTGCCCGCCCCTTTCCTGAAGCGTTTCCGGCTGGAAGCCAGCGGAGACCGCGCGCGCTGGACGGAACTGGTGGGAGAGGGCAGCCTCTTCGATCTTCCGGAAGACGGACTGAAGCTCCTCCACGTGGATCTCCTGGAAGGGGAGTACCGCTACCTGCGCCTGGTCTGGGACGACGCCTCCAGCGGCCGGATCGCCCTGCCGCGCGGTGTCTTCGTCCAGGTCCGGGAACCTGGAGCGGCTCCTCCTTTGGTGAACCTCGTCTTCCAGCGGACTTCCAGCGAACCGGGCATCAGCCGCTTCACCCTGCGCTTGCCCGGACTCCATCTGCCCATCACCGCCCTGCGTCTCGTGGTGGGCGGCAGCGGCCCTCTGATGCGGGACGCCCGGATCATGGAGGGTCGGCTCGAGGCCGGGGGACTCTCCCCCCGGGACCTGGGACAAACCCAGCTCCGGCGGACGGAACGGCTGGGGGTCACCGCCTCCGACCTGCGCATTCCCATGGAAACACCTGAGGGTTCGGAACTGGAACTCCGGGTGGAGGACGGCTGCAATCCGCCCTTCGACCTGCAGGCGGTGGTGGCGGAACTGCAGCCTCAGCCGTGGATCTATTTCGAGTCGGACGGAAGGCCCGCCCTGGCCCGCTATGGGAATACCCGGATCGAGGCCCCGCGCTACGATCTGGAAGCCCTCAAGGACCAGATCAAGCCCGGCAGGACCCGCCCCGCCCAGTGGGGATCCCTCGCGGCTCCCGTGGCCGCTTCCCAAGGCAAGGCCCTTCAGGATCCAGGGCCCGGCGCGAACCTTGATTCTGCCGGGTTCCAGGTGCGGCGCCCCATTCCCGATTCGGAGCCCGGCCTGGCGGCACTCGTATTGGACGCTCCCGTCCTGGCCGCCAGCCCGCTCCTTCAGGACCTCAGGATCCTGGACGGGCAGGGGCGACAGATCCCCTATCTGCTGGAGCAGCGGGACGGCCCGTTGACCGTCCCGCTGGCATGGCCGAAGCGGCAGGCCAGGGAGCGAGCCAGCGCCTACGTCCTGGACTTGAACCAGCGGGGTCTCGCGGAGGGTCGCGTGGTCCTGGAGACCAGGACGCATGTCTTCAGGCGCAGGGTGCAGTTGCGGGAAGAAGGGAGCCCGGAGCAGGAAGGCCGCATTCTTTCGGATGCCCAGTGGAGCCACGACCAGCCGGACACGGATCCGCCCTTGCTGGTCCTCGGCTTTTCCAAGGTCGAAGGAAGCCGGGTGGTCGTCACGGTCGACGAGGGAGACAACCAGGCCTTGCCGGTCGCGCGGGCCACGCTGCTGCTGCCGGGCTGGCGCCTGCGCTTCTTCCACCCGGGACGGGACCTGACGCTCTGCTACGGTCGCGACCTGGAGAGTCCCCAGTATGACCTGGCCCTCCTGTCCGATCGTCTCCGGGCCGCGCCCGCCCTCGAGTTGGAAATGTCCGGCGCGGCCCTCTCCCCCCCGCCGGCGGCCAGGACGGGAAGGTCCATGGGGGGCACACGCCTCTTCTGGGGCGTCCTGGCGGGCGTCGTGGTCGCGCTGTTCGTGATGCTCGCGATCCTGCTCCGAAAGCCGGAGGAAGGACAGCAGGACGGCAGCGGAGGCGACCCCTAAGGCCCCGATCTCCGCGCGCCGAGGAGCGCAGATGCGGCTGCTACACTACCGGGCATGGACGCCCTGAAGGCCCAGAATCCCTCGCCCCTCATCCGCCGCGCCGAACCGCGCGACGCGGAGGTCCTTTCGGCCATCGCAGTTCGTTCCGAGGCCCACTGGGGCTACGACGACGCATTCATGGAGACCTTCCGAAGGCTCTACAGGATCACGGAGGGGTTCATCGCACGGAACCAGGTCTTCCTGGTCGAAGCCGACGGGGCCGTGCACGGCTTCTACGCGCTCTCGGGCAGCGAACTCGAATACCTCTACCTGGAGCCCGCCGAGATCGGAAAGGGCCTCGGGCGCCTGCTGTGGGACCACATGCTCGCGGTCTGCCGGTCGATGGGGATCCGGGAGATCCACCTGGTCTGCGGGCCCCAGCCGAAGGCGTTCTATCTCAGGATGGGCGCGGAGGAGGCCGGAGAGGCCGATTCCCTGGTGACCCCAGGACGCAAGGTCTCCCGGCTGACCTGCCGCATTCCGCAAGGACCCCGCCCTTGATCCGTCTCATCGTCAGCGAGAAGCCCAGCATGGGCCGCGCCATCGCGGCGGCCCTCGGCATCCAGGGTTCGGGCCGGAGCTTCCTCCAGGGAGAGGGCCTCGTCGTGACCTGGTGCGTGGGACACCTGGTGGAGGCCGTGGGACCCGAGTCGTACGATCCGGCTCTCAAGCAGTGGCGCCTGGACACGGTGCCCTTCTTCCCGGAGCACTTCCGCTACGCGCCCATCGAAGCCACCCGGGAGCAGTACGACACGGTGGCCAGGCTCATGAACCGGGAGGACGTCGGCGAGGTCGTGAACGCCACGGACGCGGGGCGGGAGGGCGAACTCATCTTCGACCTGGTCTACCGCCTCTCGGGCTGCGCCAAGCCGGTGCTGCGCTTCTGGACCTCCAGCCTCACGGACGACGCCATCCGGGCGGCCTATGGGCAGATGAAGCCCGGCGAAGTCTACACGGGCCTGCGGGACGCCGCCCGCAGCCGCCAGGAGGCGGACTGGCTCGTGGGCATCAACTGCACCCGGGCCCAGACCCTCGTCATGCGGCGGGCGGGCGGGGACGGCGTCTATTCCGTCGGGCGGGTCCAGACCCCAACCCTGGCCCTCCTGGTGAACCGGGAACTGGAGATCAACAACTTCGTGCCGAAGGACTTCTGGACCCTCTGGGCGGTGTTCCAGGCGGAAGCGGGCTCCTACAAGGGCAAGTGGTTCCGGAAGGTCGAGGGCAAGGACCAGGACCGCTTCGAGACCGAGCAGGCCGCCAGGGACCTCGCGGCAAGGCTCGCGGGGCTGCCCGGCAAGGTCGCCTCCGTCACGGCCAGGACCGAGAAGAAGAAGCCGGAACTCCTCTACGACCTCACGGCCCTGCAGAAGGAGGCCAACAAGCGCTTCGGCTTCACGGCGGAGCACACCCTCGACGTGGCCCAGGACCTCTACGAAGCCAAGCTCATCAGCTATCCCCGCACCAACTCCCGCTGCCTGACGGAGGCGGACGCCCAGAAGGCGGCCGGCTGGATCAAGGCCATCGCCCAGGGCCAGCTCGCCGAGTTGCAGCCCTTCGTCGAGGATCTGCGGAAGCGCTGGCCCGTGAAGCTGGACAAGCGCTTCGTGAACGACAAGGAGGTGGAGGACCACTCGGCCCTTGTGCCGACGGAGAACCCCGCCCGCAACCTCCAAGGCGACCGGCTGAAAATCTACGAGCTGATCGCCCGGCGCTTCCTGGCCGCCCATTTCCCCGACCGCATCGAGGGGAAGACGACGATCATCACGAAGATCGAGAAGGAGTCCTTCAAGACCACCGGCACCGTCGTGAAGGAACTGGGCTGGTCCGCCGTGGACCCGCCCCACAGCCGCCCGAAGAAGGAGAGCAAGCCGAAGGAGGAAGGCGCCGAGGGCGAGGAGCCGGAGGAGGAGGAAGACACCGGGACCCTGCCGGCCGTGCGCAAGGACGAGCCCGTCGAGACCCGGGAGCTCCAGGCCAGGAGCGGCAAGACCACGCCGCCCAAGCGCATGAGCGAGGCGGACCTGCTGGGGGCCATGCAGAGCGCGGGCAAGGAGCTGGACGACGAGGAGCTGAAGGGCGCCATGAAGGACTGCGGCCTGGGCACCCCCGCCACCCGTGCCAACATCATCGAGACGTTGCTGAAGCGGAGCTACGCCGAGCGGAAGCGGAACATCCTCCAGCCTACGGCCAAGGGCATCGAGCTGATCCAGTCCATCCAGGCGGAGACCCTGAAGAGCCCGCAGATGACCGGCGAGTGGGAGGCCCGCCTGGAGCGGATGCGTCGCGGGGAAGCCCCCAGGGGCGAGTTCATGGAGAGCATCCAGGCCTTCGTGACGGAGCTGGTTTCCCGCATCAAGCAGCAGGCCCCCCAGGGCGCCAAGCGCGTCTTCGGCCCCGCGGTGGGGACGTGCCCCAGATGCGGCGCCAGCCTGCACCTGCGGGACTGGCAGGGCCGGAACTACGTGACCTGCGCGGGAGCCGAGTGCAAGGTCTCCTTCGATACGGATCCGGAAGGCAAGCCCCTGGAGACCTGCCGTTTCTGCCAGGGCCCCGTCCGCACGACCCGGAACGGCGGGAAGATCTGCCTCGCCTGCGAGCGCTGGCAGACGGAACCGGACCTCGCCGCCCCGGAACCGGCGCCCTGCCCCACGTGCGGGAAGCCCATGCGCGTGATCCCCTCCACCCGCAGGGGCCAGTGGTTCCATCGCTGCATGGACTGCGGGACGATCCTCCCGGTCGGTGCGAAGACGCCATAGGATCACGGGATTTACCGAATATCGGATAGGATGCATCATCGTCCCAATCCTTCCGTCGCGGGAACCCATCATGGCCAAGATCGACAAGTATCTCGAAAGCATGGTCAGCCGCGGCGCGCCCATCCTGCGCCTGGACCCGGGGGACGTCCCGATCCTGGAAGTCCCGGGAGGCCACCGGCTGCCCCTCAGCGGCGCCGAGCTCCTGGGCAGCGTGCTCGACGGCCTCACCCGGGAGATCCTCCCGGAGGGACTCCACACCTCGTACCTCCGCGGCGAGCGGGTCAACTTCGAATACGGCTTCGGCCAGGAGATCTTCCAGGTCCTGGCCTGCAAGACGAGCCTGGGGACGCGCGTCGTGGTGGGCCGGGGCAGCTCCGGTTCCGGCGGGACCGCCCCGGCCGCACCGGCGGCGCTGGCCAGGTCGCAGAAGCTCGGCGCGCTCGTGTCCACGCTGATCTCGGCCGGCGGGTCGGACATCTACCTCAACGCGGACGAACCGCCGATCATGCGGCTGGACGGCCGCCTGCAGGTCCTCGAACAGGTGTCCGCGATCCCCGCCAAGGACCTGGAGGACCTGGTCAGGCCCATCACGCCTCCGAAGAACCTGGAAGCCTACCAGGCCGGGAACGACACGGAATTCGCGCTCGACGACGCCGCGCTGATGTGCCGGATGCGCATCAGCCTGTTCCACGACGCCTCGGGCCCCTCCGTCTCCGTGCGCGTGATCCCGAAGGCCATCCCCGACGCCGACACGCTCGGGCTCAACGACACGGTGAGACGCCTGGCCCACCTCAGCCAGGGCCTCGTGCTCCTGACCGGCGCCATGGGCTCGGGGAAGAGCACCACCCTGGCGTGCCTGCTGGAGATCGCCAACCGGTCCAGGCAGGACTTCATCGTCACCATCCAGGACTCCCTGGAGTTCGAGTTCTCCAAGGGCACCTGCCTGCTGCGGCAGCAGGAAGTCGGCCGGGACGCCGCCCGCCAGAGGCAGGCCATCCGGTCGGCGCTCCGCCAGGCGCCGGACATCCTCGCCCTGGGGGATCTCAGGGATCCGGAGGCCCTGGAACTTGCTCTCCAGGCCGCCCATTCGGGCCGCGCCGTGTTCACCACCCTGCCGACCACCTCGCTGCTGGACACCTTCTACGTCCTCGTCGGCGCCTTCCCGCCCAACCGGCAGGCCTACATCCGCAGCCTCCTGGCGAACTGCCTCAAGGCGGTGGTCGGGCACACCCTCCTGCGGCGGTCGAACGGAGGCCGGGTGGCGGCCCTGGAAACCCTCTTCGTGAACCCGGCCATCGCGGATCTCGTACGCGCGGGGAAGTTCGAGCAGATCCCGGCCGCGATGAAGGCCGGACGCTACGGCCAGCAGAGCCACAACGAGGCCCTCGTCCACTTGATCCTCTCCCGCAAGGTGGAGCCCATGGAGGCCTACCTGCGCTGCCATGACCGAGAGAGCTTCATCGCCGCGTGCAAGAAGGCCGACATCGACTTCGACCCCAGGGCCCGCCAGGTGACCGAGGCATGACCCTTGCGATTTATCTGTCAATCCATAGGGTTACGGAATCAATCGCCAGGCGGCCTTGACAAATGTCGGCCGTCTTTCCAGAGTGAAACGATCAGGAGTTCCTTCGTGCGTTCCAACCTCGTCAACCGTTCCTATTGGTGGTTTAGTCACCGACGGGCGAGGTCTGTGAGGCGCAGAGACTAGCAAGAAGCGAATCACGATCCCGGGCCCGTCGGTTTTTCGACGGGCCCTTTTCCTGTTTGCACGGAATTTCCAGGAGACATGCGCGATGGACCATCAAACCTTCGAAAGGCTGGCCGGGGAGTACAACGTCATCCCCCTGTCCCGCACGCTCGCCGCCGACACCCTGACCCCCGTGGCCATCTACCTGGCCGTCCGCAGGGCCGGGGAGCGCGGCTTCCTGCTCGAGAGCATCGAAGGCGGCCGCCACCTCGCCCGCTACAGCATCCTCGGACTGAACCCCAGGGAGCGGATCGTGGCCCGGGAAGGCCGTGTCACGGCCTGCCGGGGAGATGCCGTCCTCCAGGCCAGCGACAACCTTCCTGGACTGCTCAAGGCTCGCCTGGCCACCTTCAGGCCCTACGCGTCCCCGGATCTCCCTCGTTTCGGCGGAGGCTACGTGGGCCACCTGGGCTACGCCTGCGCGGCGGCCGCGGAGCGGGTGCCAGTCAGGCGCGATCCCTTCGGCCTGCCGGACGCCTCCCTCGAGCGCTTCGACGACCTGGTCGTGTTCGACCACGTCGAGAGCCGGGTCGTCCTCATCGCCAACGCCGTGATCGCGGAGCACCCCGACCCCCGGGCGGCCTACCGCGACGCCTCCGCCCGCCTGGAGAACCTGGCGAGGATCGTCCGCTCCGCCGGCGCGGACGCCCCGGGCCACGCCGAAGGCGCCCTGCCCGAGCCGCCGGAAGCGGTGCGGGAGATGTTCCTGGAGGGCGTGATGCGAGCCAAGCGCCACATCCAGGACGGGGACATCTTCCAGGTGGTGCTCTCCATCCAGGAACGGATCCCCTTCGAGGGCGACCCCTTCGACGTCTACCGCCTCCTCCGGATGTCCAACCCCTCCCCCTACCACTTCTTCCTGGAGCAGGACGACGCGGCCATCCTGGGCGCCTCCCCCGAGATGCTCGCGCGGGTGGAGGGCCGGCGGCTGGAGGTGAGGCCCATCGCGGGCACGCGGTCCAGGGGGGCCACGCCCGCCCAGGACCAGGCCCTGCGCGAGGAACTCCTCTCCGACCCTAAGGAGGGCGCGGAGCACGTGATGCTCGTGGACCTGGGACGGAACGACGTCGGCCGCGTCTGCGCCTATGGGTCTGTCCAGGTGGCCGCCTTCCGGACGGTCGAACACTACAGCCACGTGATGCACCTGGTGAGCAGCGTCACCGGCAGGCTGAAGGAGGAGATGCACCCCGTGGACGCCTTCTTCGCCGCCTTCCCGGCGGGCACGGTCAGCGGCGCACCCAAGATCCGCGCCATGGAGATCATCCACGACCTGGAACCCTGCGGCCGGGGCGTCTACAGCGGCGCCGTCGGCTACTTCGACTACCGGGGCAACACGGACACCTGCATCGCCATCCGGTCGACGGTCATCAAGGACGGCGTCGCCCAGGTCCAGGCCGGCGCGGGCATCGTCGCCGATTCCATCCCCGAACGGGAATTCGACGAGTGCCGCGCCAAGATGGCGCCCCTCAAGGCCGCCCTGGCTGCGGCGAAAGGAGCTTGACATGATCCTCGTCATCGACAACTACGACTCGTTCACCTACAACCTGGTGCAGCTCCTGGGGACGCTCCACGAGCGCGTCGAGGTGCGCCGGAACGACGCCGTCACCGCCGCCGGCGTCCTGGCCCTCGATCCTGACTACCTGTTCCTCTCCCCGGGGCCGGGCACCCCCGACCAGGCCGGGAACCTCCTGGACATCGCCCGGGTGTGCGGGCCCCGGATCCCGACCCTGGGCGTCTGCCTGGGCCACCAGACCCTCGGCCAGGCCTTCGGGGCGCGCGTGGTGCACGCGCCCTCCCTGGTGCACGGCAAGGCGAGCCCGGTCCACCACACCGGCCATCCCCTCTTCAAGGGCCTGCCCAGCCCCTTCGAGGCGGGCCGCTACCACAGCCTCGTGGTGGAGGGAGAGACGCTGCCCCCCGAACTCGAGGCCATCGCCCACGCCGCGGACGGTGAGCTGATGGCCATGGTCCACGCGGTCCATCCCGTCGTGGGCGTCCAGTTCCATCCAGAATCGATGCTGACCCCGCAGGGCGTCCAGGTCGTCCGCAACTTCCTCCGCATCCACCGGAGCAGGGAGGTGGCGGCATGACTACCGAAGCCCTGTTCCGCGCCGTCCAGGGCGAGCCCGTCGAACGCGAGCACGCCGCCCGCCTCCTGCGCACCTTCGCGGAAGGCCAGTCTTCCACGGAGCTGCTGGCCGCCTTCCTCACGGCGCTCCACATCCGCGGGGAGAGCGCAGGAGCCCTCCTCGGCTTCGTGGAAGTTCTCAGGGAGCACATGATCCCCATCGACCTGGGCGGCATCCCCGCCATCGACCTGTGCGGGACGGGGGGCGACGGCCAGCACACCGTGAACCTCTCCACCGCCGCGGCGTTCGTGGTGGCGGCGGCGGGGGTGCCCGTCGCCAAGCACGGGAACCACGGCGTCTCCAGCCGGACGGGCAGCGCCGACGTGCTCGAGGCGCTGGGCGTCCCCTACAAGCTGGGGCCCGCCCATGTCGCGGACATGGTGCGCCGTCTCGACCTGGGGTTCATCTACGCCCCCGCCTACCACCCCCTCTTCGCGAGGATCGGTCCCGTCCGCCGCCTTCTGGGCTTCCGCACCGCCTTCAACCTCCTCGGCCCCCTCTGCAACCCGGCGGGCGTGAGCCGCCAGGTCATCGGCGTCCCCAGCTCGGCGGCCCTGCAAGTCGTCTCGGAAGTCGTGGCGGAGCTGGGCATGGAGCGGGCGATGGTGCTGCACACGCCGGGCCCCTACGACGAGGCGAGCCTCACCGCCGCCGCCCAGGCCATCCTCGTCGAGCGGGGCCGGAGGCAGGCGCTGGAACTTCCCCCGGAGGCGTTCGGAGCGGAGCCCATCGAGCCCGCCACCCTCGTCGGCTCCGACGCGGAGGGCAACGCCCGCCGGATCACAGCCATCTTCCAGGGAGAACGGGGACCTCTCGCCGACGCCGTCTGCGCGAACGCCGCCTGCACCTTCTTCGTGGCCGGCCGGGCGGGCGACTTACGCGAAGGCTTCGAACTGGCGAGGGCCACCCTGGAGCAGGGCCTGGCCTTGAAAAAGCTCCGCGACGCCCAGGCGTTCGTGCCCCAGGAGGCCTCCCATGTCCTGGCTGTCTGAACACTACGCCACCCGGAGGCTGGCGGCCGAACGACGGAGCGCGCTCCTCCCCGAGCGGGAGCTGCGCGCCCGCGCCTCCCGCCAGGCCCCGCCCATCCCCTTCGCGGCGGCCCTGGCCCGGGGGAAGGCCCCGGCGGTCATTGCGGAGATCAAGTTCCGGTCGCCGTCCGAGGGCGAGCTGCGCAACCGGCGGGACGCGGCGTTCGTGGCCCGTTCCTACGAGCTCAACGGTGCCGCGGCGCTGTCGGTGCTCATCGACGAGACCCACTTCTCGGGGCGCCTGGACTATCTCGCGGAGGCGCGCATGGCGACCGGCCTGCCCGTGCTCGCCAAGGGCTTCCTGGTGGATCGGCGCGAGATCCTGGAGGCCCGGCTGGCCCGCGCGGACGCGGTGCTGCTCATCGCGGCCTGCCTCGCGCGCGCCGAACTTGCCGAGATGCACGCCCTCGCGCGGGAACTGGGCATGGACGCCCTCGTGGAACTCCACGGCGAGGAGGATTTCCGCAAGATCGAGGGCTTGCCCCTGGAGCTGGTCGGCGTCAACCACCGGAACCTCGACACCCTGGCGCTGGACATGGACCTCTCCCGGCGCCTGGCTCCCCGCCTGCCCGCGGGAGTGGCGAAGGTGGCCGAGAGCGGCATCTCCACCCCGGCCGACCTGCACCGGATGGCGGGGCTGGGCTTCGACGCCGTCCTGGTGGGCACTCGCTTCATGAAGCGGCCCGATCCCGGCGCGGCCCTGAACGAACTCCTGGGAGCCGCCTCGTGATCCCCGTCAAGATCTGCGGGCTCACCCGCGCGGAGGACGCCCGCCTGGCCTGGGCTGCCGGGGCCTCGGCCCTCGGGTTCGTCTTCCATCCGGCCAGCCCCCGGGCCGTCACGGCCCGCCGCGTGCGGGAGATCCGCCGCGAACTCCCCCCCGAGGCCTTCTGCATCGGCGTCTTCGTGGACGTCGAGCCCGCGAGGATCAACGCCGCCGCCGAGGAGGCGGGCCTGGACGCGGTCCAGCTCCACGGCCGGGAGACGCCGGAGGCCTGCGCGGCCGTCAGCCTCCCGGTCATCAAGGCCCTCCGCGCCGAGGACGCCGACCGGCTCCATGACTACCCGGCCGCCGCCTTCCTCCTGGACGCCGCCCACCCCACCCTGGCGGGCGGGACGGGCCTGCGCGCCGACTGGCGCCTGGCCCTGCGGATCGCCAGGAAGTGCCGCCTGATCCTCGCGGGCGGACTGGATCCCCGGAACATCCTCGAGGCCGCCCGCCTCGTCGGCCCGGCCGGGCTCGACGTGTGCAGCGGGGTCGAGGCAGCACCGGGCCTCAAGGATCCGCAACTTCTGCAACTGCTCCTGTCACGCACAACCAAGAAAGGAAAGCGGCCATGCCTGCTCCCACACTGACCCTCCCCGCCCTGCCCGAACCCGAGGAGGCCTTCGTCTCCTCCGAGGAACGGGGCTATTTCGGGCCCTACGGCGGCCAGTTCGTGCCGGAGACGCTGCGTCCCGCCCTGCTCGAGCTGGAGGCGGCCTACCGGGACGCCCGCGAGGATCCCGCCTTCCAGCGCGAGTTCCACGAGGCCCTGTCCACCTTCACCTGCCGGCCCACCCCGCTCTACCATGCCCGCCGCCTGTCGGAGCACGTGGGCGCCCAGGTCCACCTGAAGCGGGAGGACCTGAACCACACCGGCGCCCACAAGATCAACAACACCCTGGGACAGATCCTCCTGGCCCGGCGCATGGGCAAGCGCCGGGTCATCGCCGAGACCGGGGCCGGCCAGCACGGGGTGGCCACCGCGGCGGCCGCCGCCCGCCTCGGGATGCGCTGCGAGGTCCACATGGGCGAGGAGGACATCCGCCGCCAGCGCGTGAACGTGCAGCGCATGGAACTCATGGGCGCCAGGGTCATCCCCGCCACCTGCGGCACGCGCACCCTCAAGGACGCCACCAGCGAGGCCATCCGCGACTGGGTCGCCCACGTCTCCGATACCTACTACCTCATCGGCAGCGTGGTGGGCCCCCATCCCTACCCGGTCATGGTCCGGGACTTCCAGTCCCTCATCGGACAGGAGACGAAGCGGCAGTGCCGGGAAGCCTTCGGACGCCTGCCCGCGGCCGTGGCCGCCTGCGTGGGGGGAGGCTCCAACGCCATGGGCATGTTCCACGCCTTCGTAGCGGACGAGGAGGTGACGCTCGTCGGCGTGGAAGCGGCGGGAGAAGGCCTGGAGGGGCGGCACGCGGCGACCCTCGCCCGGGGGCTGCCCGGCGTGCTGCACGGCGCCATGAGCTACCTGCTCCAGGACGCCCACGGCCAGGTCCAGGAGGCCCACAGCGTCTCCGCGGGCCTCGACTACCCGGGCGTGGGTCCGGAGCACGCCTACCTCAAGGACACCGGGCGCGTCCGCTACGAGAGCGCCACGGACGAGGAGGCCCTGGAGATGTACGGGCTCCTTTCGCGCCTGGAGGGCATCGTCCCGGCGTTCGAGAGCGCCCACGCCCTGGCCTGGGTCGTGCGGAACCGCGGCACCTTCGAGCGGGGGGCCCACCTCGTCGTCTGCCTCTCGGGCCGGGGCGACAAGGACCTCGACGAATACAACCTGCGCACGGGAAAGAGGTGAATCCATGTCGTTGCACGAGCTGCTCAAGGAACGCACGGCCTCGGGACGAAAGCTCCTGGTGCCCTACCTGTGCGCGGGCTTCCCGCCGGAAGCCGACACCCTGCGCCTCCTGGAGGCCCTGGAGGAGGGTGGCGCGGACGTCATCGAGCTGGGGATCCCCTTCTCGGATCCGCTGCTGGATGGTCCCGTCATCCAGGCGGCCTCGCAGCGGGCGCTGGCCGGAGGCATGACCCTCTCCAGGGCCCTCGGCATCGCCCGGACGTTCACTGCCCACCACCGGACGCCCCTGGTGGTCATGTCCAGCTTCAACCCCCTGCTGCGGATGGGTCCCGAAGTCTTCGCCCGCCGAGCCCGCGAGGCGGGGATCGCGGGCTGCATCATCCCGGACCTGCCTCCGGAGGCGCAGTACCTCCTGCCCGGCGCGCCGCCCCTGGTCCAGCTCGCGGCCCCGAACACTCCGGAGGAACGC
>Ga0209098_1000757_pt1 | contig 33900 bp, 35 predicted proteins | sample AD_JPNHW1_MetaG_FD_184429 | JGI IMG/M metagenome (GOLD analysis project Ga0209098, IMG submission 184429) | Active sludge microbial communities of municipal wastewater-treating anaerobic digesters from Japan - AD_JPNHW1_MetaG (SPAdes) (version 2) | ecosystem: Engineered > Bioreactor > Anaerobic...
CCGGGCATTTTTCGAGCGCCACTATGCAAAGTATCCACAGACCCATAGTGACAATACGTTCACGAACATGGTCTGCTGGAACCATTTTGCCGAATACCAGTATGCGTACGTGAACGGAAACGTCATTCTTGCAAGTACGATTGCCGGGGTGACCCGGTTCCGCCCGCCTATCGGCCCCCGTGACCCTGCAATTACAAAGGCGCTTATCCGGCTGGCGCTGGATATAAGTGACGATACCCCGATCGTTCTCATCGATCCTGCAACTGCGCAGTGGATGCGGGAACTCGATCCCACCCTTACCCTTGTCCCGGACAGGAACCATTTTGAATATGTATACCGCGCTTTAGACCTTGCAGAGCTCCCGGGAAAGAATTACCTTAAGATCCGCAGCCAAATCAACAAATTCCGGAAAAACTGTCAGCACACGGTTGAGCCTATTGCGCCCACTAACGGTGAAGAGATAATGGAATTTCTGGTGAAATGGTGCGAGTGGAAGGGATGCGAGAACGATCTCGTGCTCGCCCACGAGAAGGAGGCGGTTTTTTACGCAATCGAGCATTTTGCCGAACTTTCCCTGCGTGGCTTATTAATCAGGGTCAGCGGGAAGATTGGCGCCATCTCTCTCTTTGAGCGCCTCAATGCAGATACGGCGCTCGTCCATTTTGAGAAAGGATTACCGGACTGCGAAGGGATCTACAAGGCAATCAACGCGGAGACTGCCGCATTTCTGGCAGGAGAAGTAGAGTATATCAACCGGGAGAGCGATCTGGGCGTCGGTGGTCTCCGCGAAGCAAAGATGCGATATCACCCGCACCATATGGTTGAGGTCTGGTCATTAAGGCGATAAACCCGGGTGCATAAGCATTTTCTGCAGTTTTACCGGGTATTCAACCCCTCTTTAAGGGATCATAACCGTTTTTGGAACCACAGGACGTGACCATTACCCTGTAGGATCGCATTGAAGCACTCTACATGAGGATCTGAACATATTTCCGAAAGAAGTGTTTCAGCGATTATGCTGCACTTACGATCATTCCCAAAACCATGGATCAAAAACGAAAAATGATCTGTGATTCAGATGGTGATAGGCAGGCCAAGCGTCCCGACAATTCCTGAAAAAATGATCTTTATTGCAATAGCTGCGACCAGCATGCCCAGCACTCTTCCCATGATATCCGTGACGACGGTTCCGAGAAGATTCTGGATGCCTGCAGAGAAGTACAGAATTATCCAGGTCGCCGCAAGGCAGAGGGAGATCGCAATAAACGGGATGAGAATGCCATAATCCTTTGAGAGAAGCATCACGGTCGTGATCGCGCCGGGACCGCAGAGGATAGGCGTGCCAATCACAACACCGGCTGCTGTCGGGGACTGGCCTTTGGATTTACAGAGATCCAGACCCAGTGCCATCTGCATACCCAGAAGGAACAACAGGATACCTCCCGCGATCTGGAATGTAGAGAGCGTGAGGCCAAGGATACTGAAAATTGCGGTATTGAAGATGAGGAAAATATACATCAGCACACCGGCAACAGCCACTGCTATGAACGCCTGCTTGTGGATCTCTACCGAGGACTCCCCTTTGGTCATATCGGCAAAGATTGGTACGGATAAGATCGGGTCGAGAATCACAAAGAGCGCCGCAAACGCATAGATTATACCTGAAACGAGGTCCGCCATATCAATATTTCAAATCATGTGCGGTTCTGACGGATAAATTCGCGGGATTTGTATTGATGGTTCAGGACTTTTTAAGATGTGTGGCAGGGTTCATAAAAGGAAATAGAGGCTCAGGATAGCGAGCGTAGAGACAGCCCCTGCCCCGGATACCAGCCTCATTTGTGTCTCGGTGACGAGGATCCATGAAGCGATACAGAAGAACAGGTAGGGGATAAGTGTAGTAATCACGGAGATGCTTGCCAGCTGGTCGAAATGGTTGGAGAAAAAAAGGAGCCCTGCACCAATACCGCATCCAACGATCAGCGCGTATGACGGTGTGCCCTGTGTACCCAGATCGCGAAGCAGGGGAATACCTGACCGTGCTGACAGATTCTGGAGGATTCTTGATGTCCCGACAATGTACGCGTTGATTGCCGACAGCATGGCGACGATGCCGATACAGGCTACAATAACGCCGGCATCTGCTGTGACAAGTGCAGCAGCTGTTGCGACCGGTGCAGGTGACGCGGCGAGAACGTCAACGCCAACACTCCCGACCAGCGCGACATTGAGGAGGAGATAGACCGAAACCACGATTGCCATGACGAAGATCAGGGATTTCCTGATAAGCCGGGGGTCGGTCGTCTCCTCGACGGGGATAGCGCTGATCTCAAAACCGGTAAACGGCCAGTAAACAATAATAATCGTCGCAAACAGGCCGACAGTAGTGAGCGGGGCAGCGGGAACGAAGTTCTCCGGCCTGATAAAGGGGAGAAGAAGGAATGCAATCATGATCAGCGGGATAATCTTGATGAAGGTGAGAATGGTTTCGGTCTTTCCAGAAAGGGAGATGCCGATAATGTTGATGCAGCAGAACCCGGCGATTATCCCGATCTCGATAAGAAGTACATGCGTGAGCCCGAAGTAGCCCATATATTGCCCGATCCCGGCGGCAATGGTTGAAATCCCGAAGATGGATGAGATGAGGTACAGCACGATCAGGGGCACTGCCGCCTTCCTGCCAAAGACGGACTCAAAGAGTGAGTAAAAACTTCCTGAATCTGTGAACCGGGCAGCGACTGAGGCAAGGGAGAGAAGGACGCAGGATGCAGAGATGGCAACGATCAGCCATGCGCACAGCGACCAGACGCCGGAAAGCCGTGCGGCAATACCCGGGACGACAAAAATACCGGAACCGATGGTTCCCCCGACACCGAGGCACACCAGCTCGACGAGCCCGAGAGATTTCCTGTAAAAAGAGGTCCCTGCCATGGTGCTTTACCTCGTCTGGATGCGATAGGGAGTGCCTGTTTTTTCAGGTGGAACGTTTCCGGTGGGTGTATATCATTTTCTCCCGTCGATCTGTTTGTATCATTCATAATATATAATATCCGGTAGTTTCCATCATCCGTTATAGTGGGCGTCTTTTGGGCTGACGATATCCGCCCGGGCGGCCCTGTTCGGAGAGTCACCATGGCAGGAACAAAAAAAGTATCCGGATCTGTCGGATCAAAAGCGGGAAAACAGGTTGTACGCCCGGCAAAATCGCCGTCACAAGTAAAGAGAGCAGCACCGAAAAAAACGGTTGTACTGGCAAAAACAACTATGATGAAAAAAGGGGATACTGCACCCGTAAAGAAAACAAGCTCGTCCCCAAAAGGAACAGCCGCCGGGAAAAGGGCCATAAAAAAATCCCCGAAAAAGCAAATCCCCGTATACAAAATGAAGCGGTACAAGTGCCGGCTTTGCGGCTATGTCTACTCACCACTCCGTGGGGAACCCCACAACGGAATTCCGGCGGGAACCCCCTTTGAAGACCTTCCCGAAGATTATGTCTGTCCGGTCTGTGGGTACGAGGGTCGGGGCAAAATCGGCAAATGGGGTTTTGACGAGTGGGTGCCCACCCGGTACATCTGTTCGATCTGCGGGTATGTATATGACGAAAAACGTGGAGAACCTCACCGGGGCATAAAGCCCGGGACAAAGTTTGAGGATCTTCCCGATGATTATACGTGTCCTGTCTGTGCACAGGACCCGAAGATCGATGTCCAGTTTGGAAAAGTGTTAAAACAGGGGTTCGAGCCTCTCGATGTCTGATTGGATGTAATCAAGGACTCTTGTAATCTCTTTTTTGCTTTAGTTGTTATTCCCCTCGGTCATTTTAGAGAGAAAATGGCGTGACTTAATACCTTATACATCCATGCTGAATGTGCATACATTAAACTGATGATTTAATCTGCTGAGGGGACGGGGGTGTCAGATGCACAAAAGTCAGGATCCGGTGATGCAGCAGAAGCGTGAGGTGCTTGCCCGGTTTCTTGGCGTGGATAAATCTGCGCTCCGCATCTCGAACGGTCAGCTGTATGGCTTTAAGGCTTTTTTTTACGGCAATGACGAAGCATACCTTGTGCTCACAGATGTGGAGGCGACGCAGGCCGCAGAGAATGCGGTGCAGGAAAAACTCTGGTTAATTTCCCTTGAGTCACTTTTTGCCTATTTTGATATCGATGCCTATCCTGCAGACCTGCTGGGTAAAGTCAAGACAAAGGAGATCCGACAGGCAAACGAGGAGATCAAAAAACTGATCTACCATACGTGCGGGATGGAACCTTTAAGGAAACGGATGCTCTCGTATGGCAACCGGAAGAACCTGCTCGCCGATTACGACCAGACCGAGTACGTGCAGGATGGGTTCTGTATCTACCGGCTGTACTGACCGGTCCGGTAATTCCAGATTCGATCCCTTTTCTCAAATTCCAGTAATCCTCTCTTTTACGCGTGTCACAATCCTGCCCTCATAAAAGATCTCCCGATCTCTTGTGTTCGAAAAAGCGATCAAATTATTTCATTATAAATTAAAAAGGTTTAATTTAAAATAATTTTATAATCTATAATGGATACCAAGTCTGAAGAAAAAGATTGAGGCACAATCAACGTGTGAATGGAAGATATGCTACGGGATTTTATTAAAACAAATTCTCTCTGGGTATACATCATCATTGCAACCACATTTCTTGCGGTACTGGTTGCAATTTTTTGTCTGTCCCATGGTTTTAATGATTTTTTCCCCTATTTTTTCCTAGTCCCGATGCTCCTTGTGATTTATGCATTCCCCAGAAAAGGGGTAATATCGACGGTCGTTATGGGCTGGATTTACATTATCCTGGTATATGTATTTGGAACATTTTCTGTCCGGGTTATCGCAGTTCACACCGCATGGTTTTTTTATCTATATCTCTCTTGGAATCGTGCTGACGTCCTTTGTTGAAAGTTCGAGGAATAATAAAGAACAGCTCGAACGGTTAAAAAAGGAAGCATTCCAGCAGATTGAGCAAAATATGGAACAGTTTGCGATACTCAACGACCAGATCCGGAACCCTCTCCAGGCAATCATGCTAAACATTGAAACCGTTGATGCAGACACAAAGGAGCTCGTCGCACAACAGGTGCAGATAATCGAAAAAATTCTCAACACACGTGATGAGAAGTATTTAGAATCGGAAAAGGTAAGGGAATTTTTACGAAAACATTATGGTTTCAGGTAAACGAATTTTTCATTTCTCTCACGGGTGTTTGTCTGGTTTTACCCCTGATTTTTTGTTACCGTCGATCTCCGCACCTGTTGGATCAGGTACACTAAAGTCAGCAGCTTTCGCACCTCCCGTTTTCCGCCAGGCCACGCAATAAATATACCCCCCGACAGTTTATTCACTATAATGAGCCATCGGCCCCGTTTATTTTCCTCCCCTCAGGAAGCCCTTGTGACCGTGCTGTTTTGTATGACGGTATGCATTCTCATTCCTGGGGTCTGTGCCGCCGATGAATACTATACCGGTTATCTGGGGGATGTTATCGACCTGCATGGCTACTCCTACGGGGGCGGCGATCAGATCTACCTGTTTATGACCGGCCCGGGGCTTCCCGCCAACGGTGTGACCCTCACGGATGTATCCCAGCGCGCCGACCAGGGTGAATTTACCGTCGTACCTCTTGACCGCAACCAGCATTGGTCGATGAAATGGGATACTTCGAGGATCTGGAATGAGATCGATCCGGGGACTTATACGGTCTACATCACCACACAAGCCGTCGATAAATCACACCTTGGGGGGAGCAACAGTTACCAGACGCTCTCCGTTTATCTCAAAGATGCCGGTTCTATTGCGGTAGCCGACCGTACGTCGTACTCCCTGAATCTTAACGACGAGGGTTCTACTATGACTGTGACAACCGCCCCGGTGCAATCCCCCTTGACCGTAACACCGACGGCTACCTTCACACCCCCTATGGAAACAACCACGCTCATACCTGTTGTTTTTACCAGTGCTGTCCCAACAACCACTACTAAAACTGCAGTACAGCCAATAACCGTCATCATTGCAGTACTGGGTGCCGGTCTGCTCATCTACCGGATGACGTCCCGTTAACGGTCGGGGCTCTTTTTTCACTCAACTCGAAAAGACTTTTTTTCATACGTGGGTTTTATGCCAGATAGTGTGAATCAGTGTATGATGGGATATGGACGTTACGGCAATGCTTGAGACAGCGCATCATCATGCCAGGATTGGACGATACGACGATGCTATTACCGAATACGATAAGATTCTTGCAGCAGATCCCGCAAATACGACAGCGCTTGAACAAAAGGGAGAAGTCTTCTACTCCCTTGGCCGGCATGAGGATGCCCTTGCCTGCTATGATCAGGCCCTCAAAATAAATCCGCACCTCATGACGAGTTGGTACCAGAAGGGGTACACGCTGCGCAAGATTGGAAGGTTCGATGAAGCACTCGCCTGTTTCGAGCGTGCACTTGCTCTCGACCCGGACTACACGCTTGCACTTACAAACAAAGGCTATGCGTTAAATGCGCTCGGGAGATATGAGGATGCCATCACCTGCTTCGATCATATTCTCGAAGCGGGCCAGAATAATATTCGGGCTATGACCGCAAAAGGGATCGCACTATTGGGCCTCGGCAGGAACGATGAAGCACTTGCCGCATTTGACCTGGCGATCAGTCTCAACCCGATCAACTCCTTTGTCTGGCAGCACCGGGCCGAGGCCCAGCGCCGGTTGGGGCGCAGTGCAGATGCAGAAGAGAGTTGCCGGCACGTGTTTGGGATATAATGGTGCTGAAGCGGGCAGCTGGAAACCTGCAGATAATAATAAAAAATCTCTTTTGATATGCCCTGAAGCACAAAAAAAAATTTAGATTAATTTAAAGATTGGGTGGCTTTCAGATTTGCACTCGATCCCGAGCTGGCGGGTTGCCTCAAGGACAGTGATATCCGTGTAGGCCTGTGCGGTGATCATTGCTTCGACGTTTTCAATCGGACCGTACATAATCAGATCGGCACCAAGTGTGCTTGCAATCATGTTGCAGCCGATATCGGGTGCTGACCATGCTGCCTGCCGGATGCCATCCATGCCACCGACATAGTGGTGGGACATCTGTTCGAGCAGGGCGTCCTTGCCCTTGTATCCTGCTGCGAGGACTGAGGGGGTCTTGCTCGTACCTTTCCAGCGCTTGAGCCAGGTCCAGGAAACCGTCATGTTGTGGTATGCACCACCAGTCGGGTACCCGTGGATGGCTTTGCAGGCGAGGATCTCACGGTAGGAACCACCGGAGCCAAGGCCGAGCGGGGTTGCCGCTGTATCCAGGATCGGGCGCTTGATACCGCAGTACTCTGCGATCTCGAGCATACCCTTGGTCTGTCCTGCAACGCCGCCTTCGGTGAGCACTTTCTCACGGCCGGCAACAGATGGGTCAGCAGGGTTGAAAGCAAGCACAATCGCAGCGTCTACATCGCTGTTCTTTAATGCTTCGATGCTTTCGGGCAGGATCGAACCGTTGATTGAGTTGTAGATTGCACGGTTTGCAAGCCCGACCTCAGTCACGTACTCGCACGCGTGGGCGAGCGCCTTCGGAACCGATGAGTCCATCAGGAATGCAGTCTTGTTGTCGATACTGTCGAACCAGCTGAAATAGCTCTCGAATGCTTCCCCATATTCCGCGATGATCTGGATGAAATGCGGAATTCCGGTTAAATCAGAGAGTTCCTGACAGCGGTTCCAGAGTGCTTCTGCTTTTACCTTGTCAATCTTCCCGGTCTTGTCGTCAAGCACGCACTCGTGCTTGTTGTAGAAGATTGAAGCACCCAATACGGTCGGGTATTCGCCGGGCTGTCCACCAATCTTGGTGCCGTTGAAGTCCCAGACACTCTGTTCTTTTTCAAACTTGAACATGTTTTTACACCTCCATTACACCAATGCCATCAATTTCTGGAGCATGAACAGCAGCATGACGAATACGACTATGCCTGCAACGAGGCCGTACAGTATGCCGATATCCCGTCCGATCTTTCTCCCAACACGCTGTGCGATTTCAGCATCCGCGAACTCGATTTTCTTCTCGATCTTGTCGAGTCTCTTCTCGATTTCGAGGAACTGGGGGTTTGCCCCTGCTGCTGCAACTTCAGCACCGCCGGCAGCTTCTTTGACTTCGACGACGATGGGGTCGGCGGCAAAGGCACCGGGGTCTTTGGCCTTGAGTTCGTTGATCTTGGCCTTGATGGCGTTCAGGTCCTCGGACTCCATGATATTGACGACGGTGATCTGCTCCTGGAAGCGCTTGATCGCCGCATCATTGAGATTCTCAATGAAGGGGATAGCGCCTTCAGCGCCGACAATCCTGCCGTCTTTCACGCCGCCTTTGTGGAGCGCGACCATGGACTGTCCTGAAAGGTGGCCCTTGACTTCGGTACCACAGAGGAGCATGAACCTGATGTTGGGGTTGGCGATGTAGTTGGCGATGACCTTTTCAAGACCGAGGTTTTCGGTCTTACAGGACCCGCACAATGCTGCGCCTGCTGCACAGATTCCTTCTTCATCGAGGTGGGAACCCATGGTGATAACAGCTACGCAGCTGTTTGCATCTCCTGAGTGGAAGTCTCCCTTTACAAGGGGCCATCCACTTGCCGGTGATTTCTTATCTGCCATTTGTCTTCACCTCAAATCAGTAATGCTGGCACCACGATCAGGATCACAGCAATAAGCAGTCCCGCAACAAATGAAACGATTCCGTTTGATTCTCCAGCGGAGTCGAGTTTGTTGGTACGTGCAAGGATCTGTGACTTGTAGCGGATGTTCTCAACTATGTTGTCGATTGCAACCATCCTGACTGGTCCTGCAGTTTTTGCTTCTTCTGCCATCTCACTTCACCCCATCCACATGAATCCGAGCAGGGCAAACGAGATGATCAGGCCGATCATCAGTCCTTCGATCTTCCCTGCATAGACACCAGCGGCAAACTTGTCGCGGTATCCGATGTCCGTCACCATCTTTTCGATGACCTTGATGCGTGCGGTGATGATTGCCATCTCGCCGGAGATTGGGCGTACTTCTCCGCCAACTTCTTCAGCGCCACCGGCAGCTTCTTTGACTTCGACGACGATGGGGTCGGCGGCAAAGGCGCCGGGGTCTTTGGCCTTGAGTTCGTTGATCTTGGCCTTGATGGCGGCGAGATCCTCGGACTCCATGATATTGACAACAGTGATCTGCTCCTGGAAGCGCTTGATCGCCGCATCATTGAGATTCTCAATGAAGGGGATAGCGCCTTCAGCGCCGACAATCCTGCCGTCTTTCACGCCGCCTTTGTGGAGCGCGACCATGGACTGTCCTGAAAGGTGGCCCTTGACTTCGGTACCACAGAGGAGCATGAACCTGATGTTGGGGTTGGCGATGTAGTTGGCGATGACCTTTTCAAGACCGAGGTTTTCGGTCTTACAGGACCCGCACAGCGCTGCGCCTGCCGCACAGATGCCTTCTTCATCGAGGTGGGAACCCATGGTGATAACAGCTACGCAGCTGTTTGCATCTCCTGAGTGGAAGTCTCCCTTTACAAGGGGCCATCCACTTGCCGGTGATTTCTTGTCCACCATATCAGCTCACCTTGATCAACTGGAATGCAATGACTCCTGCAATGAGTAGTCCGATAGTCAGCCCATACCAGAAGGCGTTGATGCTGCCACCGATCGCGAGGGTCTTCTCACGGCCGGGGAAGGATGCAACATAGTTTCCTTCTCCTGAGAGCATGTTGACCAGGTCGTCTGCCGATGCTTCGAGAATGGTAACCTTGTCAGCTACGGGTGAGAGTGATTCGCCTGCGCTTGTGACAATACCTACCATGGGGTCTGCGACCAGTCCGAATTCCGGGAGAACAATGACGTATGCCATAGTTAGTGTCCCTCCACGTCAGGAATCGGCTTTGAGTCGAGCCATGCGGCTGCATCGCGCTTCGAGAGCACGATGTATTCATTGTAGGTGTATACCCAGCCAATCAGTGCAATGATGAGCGAGATGATGGCTGATGCAGCGTTGATGAGGGCAAACGACATGACGGATGCTACGATCATGCTTAAGAATCCGCACTCTGCGGTGAGCATGAGCATCCTGTCCTGTTTCCAGCCTGGTCCCAGGCACGCGTTGAACGGGTGCTGGACTGCGATTGCACCGAGCAGGAAAGCTACGGCCGTAAGTCCGCCGCCAATGAATGAAACCTGGTAACTGGGCAGGGTGAGCGCACCGAACAGGGTAACCGTTCCGCTGGAAAGGCCAGTGAACGTGAAGCTGCCGGTGATAAGGACAGCAAAGCCCATCAGGGTGAGTGCCCCGACAATGGAAAGTTCAGTGAGCGACTGGATCATTACCGGGATCTTCATGTTGAGGACGTCGTTTGCGAGGTACCCAAGAATGAGCCCGATGACTGCTGCGAGAACGAGCGCTACGATGGGTGCTGCAATGCCGAACTTGGTTGCAAGGAGCATTGCGATGACACCGGAACCGAATGCGATCATACCTGCTGATGGTACACCAGTACCGATACCGTAACTGCACAGCACCTTGATGGTGTTGCTCCCCCAGATGAGGGCTGCAACTACTGCAAGGCCGCCGAAGAACGAGAACATCGCGGTGTTGGTGTATACATTGAGATAGGAGAGGTAGAGGCACACGATAGTGCAGACGAGTCCTGCAATCATGATCTTCGGGTGCGGGACCCCTCCTTCAATTACTTCAACTTTAACGGTCATTTCAACACCTCAGATCGTGACGATCAGGATCGCCGCAAGACCGCAGAGCGCTGATGCGACCGCGGATGCAACAATTGCCCGTGGCCAGCGCTTGAACTTGGGGTCGTGCGGGCCCTCGATTGTTCCTGTGATGTTGTAGGCAGTCAGCACCGCGTTCACGAGGAACAGGCCGATAGCAAAGATACCTGCGACGGAGATTGCAATCGGGAGTGCCTGTGCTGCGGTTACACCCATCATGGTCGGGAGTGTTGCCTTGTAGAGGTCGAGAAGCTCGATATAGATGAGCGTTCCGCCGGCTCCACCGAGAACACCGCCGATAACACCGCCAACAAACGAAATGAACGGAAGACCGTGGCCTTCGGTACCCTGCGACTTGTATTCAGGCTGGGAGTCCCCGGTGATCGGGTCCTTTAATACCTTGCCTGAAGCTGCGGGAATACCCATGCCAAAGACGTAGACGAAGTTCACCATCATACAGGTGATGGCCATCATCAGTCCGCCGCCGACTCCACCAGTGATAACGGCAATGACGAGTCCCTGTTCTGCGGCCCATGCGCCGCCAAAGAGACCGGCAAGACCTGCACCGGCTGCAAGCATCGCGACACCGGTTGCGATACCGGGTGCCTGACCCATTGCTGCGGGTGCACCACCGACTGGTACAAAGTGAACGCCGAATCCAATCATGACACCGCCAATGACCACGCCGATCAGGGCCATAAGGCCGAGTGTCGGAGAGACCACGTAGGCGATCGCGAGAAGGATGATGAGCAGAACCACACCGACAGCCATTGCGGCGGGGTTCATTATCGAGCCTGCTGCCGGCTTTGCTGCAATTGCGGTCATGGTGCTGCCTCCTTAGCAGGTGCTGTGTAGGGTCCGTAGTTCTTGCGAGCCCAGACTTCGATGTACCGGTCAATGATCGTGAAGATCAGGATAACCAAGATACCGACGATGATCGCTCCCCAGCCGGCACCGATATTCTCGAAGAGAATGGTACGCCAGAGTTCAAGGAAAACGATCAGGCCGAAACAGAGACCTGATGCGGGTCCGCCGAACTTTGCGGTGAAGAACCCGTTGTCGATTGAGTTGCGCTCTCCGGCTTCAGCATACCGGACGATGTTGCCTGATGCTGAGATCGGGACTCCTGCACCGAACTTCTGGTTCTGGTACTGGCGTTCCTTGCCGTAGTACGGGTTTCCTGTTGCCGACCCGGCTGCTCCGAGAGCGATTCCCCATATGAACGCGAGCAGCGGCAGCGGGAACGGGTGTCCCAGTGCGGCGTTGATCAGGTAACAGATGGTGACAGTACAGAAAATTGCTACAAAGGCATGAGCCATGGCAACCGTTGTCATGGACTTTAAGATGTCCACGTAAACCGGCTGGCCGAACTTGGAAAGACTTGCGGTTCTGCCCAGGTATGCGGTTGTCGCATAGACGCCCTGAACGAAGACTGCAAGAATTGAGCCCAGGATGATCGCAAGGACTGCGTTGATCTGCATAGCCAAAAAGGCCCATGCAAGTCCTGCGCCCAGAGCACACCAAAGCCCGTATGCCGGGGGTTCGCCTGCAACCGCCTTGTTGAAGATACGGTGCACGAAACCCATCTGCGGAGCGAGCTGAACCTGTGAGTTCGGGTCTCCCTGCGACCCGATGTTGGATTCAGTATCTTCCGCGGAACCGGCTACGGTGGCAAGAGCTCCTGCCAATGCAGTAATTCCAATGCCAAATACAATTTGTTCCATTTAGCCTCCTCCCTGCGTGCTAATGCACGAGAGTATTCAAAATGCAATGCCACGCACATCGAGTTAAAACTCTTTGTGGTTAGTGTAAAATTAGTGAGATCTTGATTAAAAGGTTTCGAAACTATATTTGGAAAAACGGGGTATTTAAAGCCCGAATTATTAAACTGGGGCTCATAATGGATTATTTCTCATGTGGGGTTGTGTTAATGAAAGACCGGTTGTTTTGGGGGCAAGCGGTCTTGTGCTGTCCGAGGTGGGTCGGCGGGTGAAGAATCAGTTCTCTCTATAAAAACAGTCCGGCACCCGGTGGGAAGGGGAGTCCCTCCCCCTCCATGTCTGCAAAACGGCCCCTGCCACTATATACCATAAGATCCCTACTATTTTCCATGGCAAACCTCTCCCACTTCATGATCCCGGCCGACGACGTCAACCGGGCACGGCGCTTCTACACCGCACTTCTCGGCTGGAAGATAGAACCGACAAAACCTTCTCCCGATTCCATGGGAATCGCGGCGATGCAGTACCACGACATCACGACCGGGCCGGTCGAACCCGGGGCGCTCAGCTCCGGCGGGCTGTACAAACGGCACCAGAATGAGCCAATCCTCGATTTCGTCCAGGTGGAGGATATCGACGCCGCGGTCTCTATGGTGGAGGGACTGGGCGGGAAGATCATGCAGCCCATCACCGCGATCCCGGGCGTGGGAATGACCGCGATGATCCTCGACACCGAAGGAAACCTCATCGGCCTCTGGACACCGGCTGGTGCGTGAGCCGTGGGCCCCCTCCTTCCCGATGAGCGTGCCGAATCGATCTGGTTAAGTGGGAATATACCCCACCACAACACTATGAAAACAACGTCACGTGCACTCATGTGTGTGCTTGTTCTCGGCCTGTTCCTGCTCAGTGCCGGGTGCACACAACATCCATCTGACGTAACATCCTCACCTGCGATAAGTACGGGCACCATCCCGCAGGCGAGCTACACCTCCAATGAGACACTCGTCGCCTTTGTCGACAGCGCAGCCGCCTATGTAAAGGCCAACGGGAAGGAAAAAGCCCTTGCAGAATTCAACAACCCGAACGGCTCGTTTGTGAAAGGCGAACTCTACATCTACTCCTACGACTTCAACGGCACGACCCTCGCCCACCCCATCAGCCCCGAGGCCGTCGGGAAAAAGCGTGAAGGTGCAAACGGTGTCTTTGTCACGGAGATGGGAAAAATCGTCAGGAACGGGACCGGGTTTTATCCGCTCGTCTACGTCAACCCCGCCCACAACAAGACCCTTGAAACCAAACTGGGGTATGGGGTAAAGATCGACGATACCTGGTGGCTTGGCTCCGGGATATACACCGGGCCCGTTGAACCTGCCGTCGCATCGTCTCCAAATGCGCCTTCAACCTCGCAGGAGATCAAGGACTTTGTCGACAATGCCGCAGCCTACGCACAGAAGAACGGGAAGGCCGCCGCCCTCACTGCATTCTCCAACAAATCCGGCCCGTTTGTTGTCGGCGACGTCTACATCTACACGCTTGACTATGCCGGCCGTGACCTTGCCCTGCCCTACCAGCCGCAGTTGGTCGGCACCAGTTTCTATGACCTGCAGGACAACGCCGGCAGGTATTACACCCGGACCGAGATAGCGCTCGCGAAAAGCGGCGGCGGCTATGTCCTGTACCAGTACCCGGACCCGTCCGATAATTTCACGGTGAAATACAAGATCAGCTACGTGCGCCCGGTCGATGACACGTACTGGATCGGGGCTGGAGTCTATACAAGCGAGGACCGGCTGGTCGACCAGGAACTCCGACAGTTTGTTGCCGATGCAAAGACCTATGCGTTAGCCAATGGCAAAGAAAAAGCCCTTGCCGAATTCAACAATAAAAACGGCTCGTTTATCAGGGACGATCTCTACATCTTTGCCGACGATTACAACGGCACGGTGCTTGCATGGCCGTACCTCCCCGACGAGATCGGCATAAACCGGTTAAACGCCACCGATGCCGTGGGGAATCACCATTTCCAGGCTCTTCTATCAGGCGCACGGAACGGGACGGGAATGGTTGAATACTATACGGAGAATCCGGCCACGAACACTACCCAGCTCAAGATCAGTTACGTGACAGATGTCGACGGTACCTGGATGCTCGGTGCCGGACGATACATGGAACCCGGCCCGGTCATCCTTCGGAAATAACTGACGGGGATCCCTGCATCAGGGAAAATTACCCCGGAAAAATCGTTTTTTTTAAGGGCGGGTATGCCCTCTTTTAAAAAGGTGGGTGGCGACTTAAAGCACATCCACGGCCGGGCTCTCCCCTTCCTCGGCATAGTCCGGGTGGAGCTCCACTTTTACCACGAGGGCAAGTATAAGGATCACGATACCCAGCACGAGCGAGAGGAGAAATGCGAAATCGAACCCGGCGGAGAGCACCTGTATCTGGATATCGGCCGGGGATTTCATCGTTACCTCGTAGTTCCTGGCGATCCGGATGACCCCCTCTATGAGGAGCAGGTTGAAGATCGCGATCCCGATCGTGAGGGGGGCGGTCCTTTCAAGGCTGGTCAGGCTCGATATCATCCCCGCCTTTGTCTTTGAAACCGCCGTCATGATCATGGTCGTCGCCGGGGTGACGATCAGGCCCAGCCCGAAGCCGATCAGGGCGAGACTTCCGACCACAAAGCCCGTGGAGGTATAGACATGCAGCTGGGTCATCAGGAAGTAACCGACGATCAGGGGGATACAGGCGAAGATGCAGAGCCGGCGCGCCCCCACCCGGTTGAAGGTCACGCCCGCGATGAGTCCCGCGACCATCATCGCAAACGAGAGGGAGGTCATGATCAGCCCGGCAGTTGACGTGTCGTAGCTGTGGACGTATTCCAGGTAGAATGGCAGGAGGTAGTTAATTCCGGAGAAACTGAGGAAGACGAGGCAGAGGAGCAGGTTAGCCAGGAAAAAGTTCCGGTTCCTGAACAACCGGAGGTCGAGAAGCGGATCGGCAACCCCAAGTTCCTGCCGGACGAACCATGCAAGGGTTACGACCGCAAGAACGGCTGTGCACAGAATAAGGGGGGATGTCCAGCCCATGGACTCTCCTTCCGAGACCACAAAGACGAGCGACGCAAGGCCGACAAACGCGAGCCCGGCACCCAGCCTGTCAAACCCACCGGGGCCTGGCACCGGCTGCGACGCCGGGATGACCTTTGCCCCGAGGAGGATCGCGAAGATCCCGACCGGCACGTTGATGAAGAAGATCCAGTGCCAGGAAAGGTACTGGGTCAGGATACCGCCGATGGTCGGACCGATTGCCGTGCCAAGCGCGGCAAAGAGCATGATGATGCTCATCGCCTTTCCTTTCTGCTCCGCGGGGATGTAGGTGCTGATCATGGCAGCGGCAACCGACATGATCATCGCCCCGCCCACGGCCTGGAACATCCGGGACAGCACGAGCGAGGGGAACCCTGCGACAAACTCGGGAAGGATCCCGCAGAAGAGCGATCCGAGCGTGAAGATGGCAAAGCCGGAAAGGAAGATCTTCTTGTACCCGATCGTATCCGAGATTTTACCGAAGACGAGCAGGCAGCCCACCATTACGAGCAGGTAGGATGTCGCAACCCAGCTCACGGTGGTTGTCGAGATATTGAACGATTCGGAGATTGCCGGGAGTGCGATGTTGACAATCGTGCCGTCAAGGCTTGCCATGAATGTTGCAAGCGAGATGGAGAGGATGAGGAGGCCAAAGCCCTTCTTGTTCCTGCCGCTGTCCGGAGTTTCCATTTGTTGGAGTTGTCGATGATGATAGATGAGGGTTGCGGATGGGAGCAAAAAAGCCGGCCCGGCCCCGCCGGTGCGTTCTTCGTGTCCTGGTCGCGAAAATACCGGCGTAAACCTCCCGGAATCCCCGCATCAGAAGAAAGCGTATATCCCGGCGTAAAGAGAACAACAGTATGTGGCACACACCACAAACAACGAAAAGGAAGTGATAACTACGTCAAAGAAGAATAACAAGGCAGCAGCCGCGAAGAATGCGTCGGCCGACAAGTCATCTGCCAGCAAGAACTCCAGCGCAAAGAGCGTATAAAACCCCCCTCATATTTTTTATTTTTTTTATCTTGGTGGAAGCCCTTTCCTGAATACTATTGTACAGCACAGTGGAACGGAGGGGACAGTGCTTGTCCTCCCGAACAGCCCTTTGCTGCATTCGCGATGATGTTGTATTACCTTCTGAAGAATCATCGCTCCATGGGGGATACCCACGCGGCGTGGGCGGAGGCATAACAATGCCGCAACCCTAAAAGAGTGTCTTTAAAAAAAAACGTCTTACCGGAATTTTAACGGCTTCTACCGCATCGCGTTCTTTCGCATCAGCGTCATGACACCGGGCTTTGCAGCCTTTTTGGGCGCCTGCTGGGATGGCAATCCGAATCCGCCCATCTCCATCGGTGGAGCATCAAACATCTCTTTATTGAGCCGGTTCCCGATCTCATCGAAGATCCGTGTGTAGGCAATGCAGTGCGGGTCGACGCCCTCGATCCTCCCCGGAGTCGGTGCCATCGCGTTGTAGGGACACCCGCCCCGGCAGTATTTGATATGTTTGCAGTTCCCACAGGCCGTATCCACGTAGTCTTTAAACGAAAGCATCAGTTTTCCCGCCGGCGACGCCATCAACGTTTCAAGGGACGGGTGGTCTGCCACGTTTCCCATCACGTACTCCGGCATCCCCACGAACCGGTAGCAGGGATAGATGCTCCCGTCGGGCCCGATGGCAAACGTGCTCCCCATGCAGTCCACATACGTGCAGACGCTCCCCCGCCGGGTGAACACGCACCGGCAGAGATCGTTGATGTTCATCACGTCGATCTCTCCCATGTGATCGAGCGCCTTGTCGAGCAGGTATACCAGCAGGTCACCATATTCCGCCGGCTCTAACGCCCATTCCTTCGGGTTTTCGGAGCGCAGCGATGGAAGGGCAGGGTGCAGTTTCAGGGTAAACCCTTTTTCAAGGAAGAACCGGAAGATCTCCTCACGGGCCTTCACCGATTTGTTCGTGAACGTACAGATGAACCGCACATCGAGGCCGTGCGCTTTTGCGATCTCGTACCCCTTCATCGTTTTCTGGTAGTACCCGTCTCCCCGCTGCGAATCCGTGATCGCCTCAGGGCCGTCAATACTCGACCCGATGGGCACATGGTATGCCGCAAGGACATCTGCAATCTCCGGCGTCATCCGCCAGAGGTTCGTCTGCATCGCAAACTCCGGGTGCATACGGGCAAGCCCATCCGAGAGCATTGGCAGCACCTTCCGGTAAAAGTCCGCCCCCGCCAGGAGCGGTTCCCCGCCGTGGAACGTGAAGGTGACCCGGTCTCTCGGGAACTCTTTGAGCCATTCCACAATCTCGCCGACGGTCTCCGGTTTCATGACGGGCGATCCCTCCTCTGAACTCCAGCAGTATTTACACTTCGAAGGACAGCCCAGCGTCGGGATGATCATTACGTGGAACGGGTTTTTCATTACGATTTTTTCCTTTCGTCAGAGTATAAGGGTTTTCATACGTATCTGCCCCTGCGGTGCACCCGGTGAAAAGCTCGGGAAAAAATGAGGATTATTCGGCACACAAAAAAACCCGGTTCATCCGGGGCATCAGAGCAGTTTTGTCTCTTCCACCGGTTTTGGAACCTTCACGACCAGCACCCGGAACACCGAAGTACTCTCGTTTGTCCATCGGTGGGGAACCCGTGCCGGGCTCTCGACCAGCATATCTTTTCCTGCGGTCTGCTTTTCGTTGCCAATCTCAACGATGCCCGTCCCCTCCAGCACATAGAAGAAGACATCAACCGGGGTAATATGTTTTTTTAAGGATTCACCCGGCTGGAGCGTGATGACAACCGCCATCGCGTGCGGGGAATCATAGATCTTTCGTGCATCCACGTGGTGCGGGTTTGGGCCCGATACTACTTTTAAAACATCCGTGATCTTCATGAGAATGTCCTCCCTTCAGGTACATACCTCCTGCGGGCAGCGGGTAAATAATATTATCGCGGCTCCTTACGGGATTAGTAAGGATTGACGGAACAATTCGCCAGCCCGGGTATGATCCACCTGTTCAGGATACCCATATACGGCAGGTCTTTTCGTTTGATGAAATAGCGGTATTTTGGCGGGGCTGACGTTTTCTCGCCATCGACCCGTTCGATCCTGAGGACAATAGAGAGATGCCGTCAGAAGGTCACAAATTCAAAGACTGCGCAGGAACCCGAAAACGGTAGTACACTAAATAGCGTGTCAGGCAAAACCGGTCGCAGATCTCCTGAACGGTAACCCGTCGTGCATATGCACCGGATTCCTGCACGAACTGTCCCGGTAGTTCCATAATCCACGAATATTTGCTCGTTGTTCATCCGGGTTAATTTTCTGCTCTTTATGTGAGGCTGAAACGGTGATATCAGTTTTCGACCTGTCTAATCAGGTTCTCCATGACCACATCGACCGCCTTCCAGGTCGGTGAATCAGCATGGCGAAGAATAAATGGCCGCCCCTCATCGCCCGCTTTCATCATCTCCGGATCAAGAGGAATAGCACCCAGGAATGGAACCTTCATGTCTTCGGCAGCCTTTTTCCCGCCGCCTGTGCTGAACAGGTCAATTGTTCCGCCGCAGTGGGGGCAGACCATCCCGCTCATGTTCTCGATGATCCCGATCACCGGCAGTTCCAGTTTCTCAATGAATTTTATTGCCTTGGTTGCATCCATGACCGCAACATCCTGCGGGGTGGTAACGATAACCGCCCCCCGGACATTCGGGGCCAGCTGGGCAATCGTAAGCGCTTCGTCCCCGGTGCCGGGCGGCAGGTCGACAACAAGATAATCGAGGGCGCCCCAGCTCACTTCAGCGAGGAACTGCTGGATTGCACCCATTTTCATGGGACCGCGCCAGACCACCGGCGTGCTTGTATCCGATAGCAGGAATGCCATTGACATGACCGCAAGGTTACCGGTCACATGTACGGGTTCAATCGAGTTTGCAAGGACAGCCGGTTTCTGGTCTTCGATCCCGAGCATCTTTGGGATGTTCGGGCCGTGGAAATCGAGATCGAGAAGGCCGACCTTTTTCCCGTGGTTCGCAAGAGCGAACGCAAGGTTTACCGAGACGGTGGATTTCCCTACTCCTCCTTTCCCGCTCAGGACGAGGATGACGTGCTGGACATCGATCTTTGCTTTCGGTGGAAGCCCTTTTGGGGCGCTGTGCGGCTGTGCCGACGCACACGTGCTACAGTTCTCAGAACAGGCCTGTTCTTTCTTTGCTTGGTTTGTGGTCATGGTATCGGTATCTCCGGATTTTTTTTAATTACTGGTGCAGTTCAGTCATGTTTTTCATCATCAGTCATCTGACGAAGGACTTCGGCAGTAGGACCCATCTGGACGATCTTCCCGCCCCGCATAAATGCGAGCCGGTCACAGATGTCCCGCACGAAATCCATGTCGTGGGAAACCACGATGAAGGTCTCGTCCATCTCATCGCGTGCGTTTAAGATCGAATGTTTTACGTCCTGCTTGGTGATCGGGTCCATCGTACCGGTCGGCTCGTCGAGGATCACGATCCGGGGCTCCCGTATCAGCACCTGCGCAAGTGCCACCCGGTGCCGTTCCCCGTCGGATAATTCTCCCGGGAACCGGTCCAGGATCGATTTTGCTTTCTCAAGGGAAAACCCTGCCATCATGAGCGTTGCGACGGCTTTTCGGAGTGCGAGTTCCTTTGGGAATTCGAGTCCTATGGAATCGGTAAGATTATCGAGGACTGTCCGGTGGGGAAACAGGTCGTATTCCTGGTGAAGGAGGCCGATGTACTCCTTTGCCCGTCCCCGCTCGTCAATACCGGGTTTGGTCATATCCACCCAGTCATCCCCGATAAGGATGTTCATCTCCCCGCTCGTCGGTTCAATGATACCGGCGATAATCTGGGACAACGTGGTTTTCCCCGCCCCGCTCTTCCCGATAATGCCGAAAATTTCTTTTTTGGCGACATCGAACGTGACGGAATTTACTGCCCGCACAACACCCCGGTCAACCGAAACATAGCGTTTGGTTACATCCCGCGCAGAAAGGATCTTTTCTCCAAGTTTCGCGGGAGCTGATTCTGCAATTTCCTGGTAATCCTTCACAAACGAATGGATCACGTCCTTTGGCGAGCCCATTGCGGCGATCTCACCGTTCACGAGCAGCATCGCACGGTCCGCCATATCTTCGATCACCTGCGAGAAATGCGAGGTCACCACCATGCCCATGGTATTCCGCTGTGCCGCTTCGATGAGCATGGCATGCACCAGCCGGGCGGTCTCCGGATCGAGGGTCCCGGTCGGTTCGTCAGCAAAGAGCATCGCCGGGTTCTTTGCCAGCTGCCGGGCAAGGACCACTCTCTGTTTCTCCCCGCCGGAGAGGTCCCGGGCGATATGCATCATACGGTGGGATAGTCTCACCTGATCGATGAGATCAGCGGCCCGGTTGATCGCCTGTTCCTGAGGGTACCGGATGTCATCGAGTGCATGCAGCACGTTCTCTATCACCCGGTCATCGCCGTAGAGTGCAAATGTGCGCTGGAACATGATCGCGGTCCGGTTCATGACCCGGGACTTCATCCCGTCGCTTTTCTCGTCCCAGAGGTCAACATCCACCGCGACGAGTTCGCCGCCGCATTCCGGGCACCGGCCACCGGCCCGGCTCTGCATGTCCATGTATGTGCAGTGGTTGCAGGCAGCCATGTGGTAGACAATCGAGCCTTGTGTGGGCGGCTGCTCAACGCCCCGGAGAAGGTGCATCAGGACACTTTTTCCCGCCCCGCTCCGCCCGATGACCCCCATGATCTCCCCTTCCGGGATCTCAAACGACACGTTGTTCAGGACCCGCGTATCATCGAAGTCCATGCAGAGGTTGTGAACACTGATGAATGGTTGTGGCATCATCTCATCACCTCAAATACGGGTTATTCCTTAACAGTCTCATTCTGGATCCCGGTTTTTCTGGTCTCAACCTTTTGTGTGCAGTCTTCAGTACCTTGACTGCAGGGCCCAAGTCCCCGCCCGATTACCCGCCCCCGTTTCAGCGGCCCGGTCCCGTCATAGTTCGGCATGGAAAATCCTCGTGATCTCTCTGTTGGAATTATTACACATATGAGCATAAAGATTTAAGGATCAAGCACAAAAAAGAAATTGCGCGGGAGGGAGGTTCGCACGTGCATCTCCCGGTCGCCACCATGGTGCCGGCACGCCGGTATTCACTCTTCCGCCATACTCTCGTATCGTAGAGATACTTATTTTGAACCGGGTGCGCCGACAACGATTTTGAGAGCTCCGGTAATTTCCGGGAGGATCTCGGCCGGGAAACCCATCACCATTTCATCATCGGCAATTCCGGAGAACTTCCTCGATCCGTCACACCCGAGCGAGAAGTTGGCCTGCCCGGTCAGGTAGGTCTGGGCGGTCACATCGGCACAAACGGACTGGATGCCGGAGAACTCTGCATGCACCCTCCCGCCGAGCCTGAAAAGTACACTCTGGGCGAGCTTGAGCATATTGCGGGGTGTCGTCACGATCAGGATAACCTGTGGGGTAAATGGTGTCTTTTCAAGCGGGGCATACAACGTTGCATACGTCTCGCCGGCACCAAGATGAGGGACCTTGTCGATAGTCCGTTTGCAGGCAGCGGCACTGTCATATTTTCCCAGTTTGAAGTAAAATTCGCCGGTCTTAAGCGTCGGTGTTATCTCCCTCAGCCCCAGTGACCATGCTCCACCGTTGCATTCGTGCTTTCCTGAAGGTGCAAAAAATATCTTGCCCTCGCTCCGGGCCAGGTTCACCATCGAACAGTGCCGGATGGTCTTATCAAGTTCCTCCATCCCGGCCGGGATATCCTCTTTTGAGGATGCAAATCTGAGGGCTACCGGGGAGCCTTTCAGGCCCAGTACTTTCTTTAAGGTTTCTGCAGCCTCACCATAATTTACGGGTATTTTCATCGGTTCGTTACTCATAATCGTTACCTCGTAATCCTCATATTGGGAGGGGGTAATTACCCATATGAGCGAAAACATAAAAAGATGACGGTACTGTCAAAAAAAAGTGTCCGGGAAAAAAGGTTATATTGTTTTACCGGGGGCACTTCGGGCACCGGCCTTCCGCCGCTTTCCGGCAACCGGCGATCTCGATCCCTTTCCCGTTAACCAGTGCATCGGCAATCTTGCGACGGGCCTCGTGAAGGTCCCGCCATGCAGTCTTGCGGGATACCCCGAGTTTTTCTGCAGCCTCTTCCTGCTCCAGACCTTCCAGGTCGATGAGCCGAATCAGTTCGATCTCATCGGGCAGCAGTGAAATCCCGGCGCCTTTCTCCTCCGGACAGCAGCAGGGCTTATAGCAGCGCGATTCTGACGTACTGGTGATGGTGCGTCGGAGCCGGGGCCTTCCCCGGCGGGGGCATTCCTGCGTGTCCGTGATCCCGTCTGGTTCCATAATTATAGACCGTTAATTATTCATTGCTGCCGGGATTTAACATTATTACGGAAAACCCTCCGGAGATTCTTTATCCCCACAGGGGAGATCTGCCTTTGCACCGTTTTTTCCCGAACCAGGTAGCGCCTGATGATCCGCCGGTATGGCTGGTCAACTTTAAAGTTTTCAATCCGTACAACAGTATATTTGCCGGGTACGGACGGGTTATCGTGGAGCCGTCGTAAAAAACCGGCGATGGCGTGAGCAGAGGATTTGTCAAGGGACATCCTGGTACGGAACTCCTGCACGGTGGTCCAGTGCTCGGCGTTTTCGCATTCGCTCATGAACCGTTCCAGGAGTTCCGGGAAAAAAAGTGGTGCACCTTTCATAAAATCCGATTCCCTGTCATTTTTTTAATTACCTGGCACGTTAGGAATCTGTTTTTCCCTACCGGTCACCTGTGAATCCTGCTTACCGGGCCGTCTTTTGTGTCCACAAAAACGTAAAAGGCATCCCTGGTATGATGAATGGGCGTGCAGATCGCATCCGGGCTGCATTCACAGGCGTCATTTTTCAGCCGGCAGGAACGAACAGGTAGCTTGTCTGGTTCTGGCATGATAGTGGCTTACGGAAATGATCCGATGATATAGTACACATATGCGCAAAAATACTTAAAGCCCGATCACCTGGCATTTCTGTCAGGTTCAGGGCCGGATGATTTTTCCGTTAAACCGGTAGCAGCCTTCCGGTACATGGATCATAAAGAGCACACCACTCCCATACTCCCCGCATTCCGTGATCGAAATCCCGGTGATCGACAGGATCTCACGGGTTAAAAACAACCCGAGACCGGTATTTTTTCCGAATCCTTTCTCAAAGATCCTGTCTTTATCCTTTGAAAGGACACCGACGCCGTCGTCCTTGTACATGAGGGCAAGGCCGTCATCCTGTTTCTCGCAGGTGATTACAATATGCCGGACATGTTCGCCATGACGGAGCGAGTTGTCAATCAGGTTCTCAAACACTTTTAAAAGAAGCGGGTCGGCATACACTTCGAGATCGCCGGTTGAAACCGAGATCTGCACGCTGGTTTGTTCGAGCGACGGCAAAATGTGGGACATCAGCTCTGCCACGTTCTGCCACAGCGGGGTATTGACCCCTATATCCTCATATGTTTTGGTAAATTCGATCTGGCGCAGAATGTTGTTTGTTACGATCTCTTCCTTATCAATGGTTTCTTCAAGACCGGGGTCCTGCACCGTCATCTTCGTGAGTTCAATATACATGAGCAGTGCAGTCAGCTGGTTCTTGATATCGTGCCGTGTGATACTCGAGAGCAGGTTTAATTTTTTGTTCGCGACAAGAAATGCCTTCTGCGATGCATCGAGCTGTCCGTTCACATCTTTTAATTCACGGTTCTGCACACGCACCTGGTCATGGTACTTCGTCATCTTTTCCACAACCGTCCCGACAACACCTGCTACGATACCAAGCATTATGGCCCGGGTTAATGCATCGAAGGGAAATGTTCCGGCTGCGAGCCAGCTCACGGCAATATGAAGTCCCCCGAAGAAGAGGGCGATTCCTATGGCCTTTCGGCCGTACCAGAGGCCGGCCACAACCACGATCAGATAATAGAAATGCGTGTACACGACGTTGATACCGTACAGGTAATGCACGATGCCTTCAAGAAAAATGCCAACGAGGATAAGAAGGACAAACAGGGGGAGTTTTAACGTGTCAGGGACATAATACCATGACTCTTCCGAATTGTTATCGTTCAATACATCCTCTCCTCGGAAATTGCCTTACATTTATGGGACATATGCGCTATTTATGTTTCGCGCAACCTGCATAAGGTCCATTCAAGGGTAGTAACTCCCTTGTCCGGACTGTGCCTGTACACGGACCTTTCCTGCACGAGATACCTCCTGATGATCCGGCAGGGCGGGATCGTATCCCGGATTTTTTAATCCCTGTCACTTTGTACCGGCAGGCAGCAAAAGCCCCGTTGTGGGTCCTTGCGAAGGAGTCCGGAAATTGCCAGGCCTCTCGGGCAGTCGGGGTTCAAAACAGGTTCAAAGTTTCTGGACGGTTACCCGGCGTTTCGTGTATCCCTTTCCATCATATACTGCTCAAGGCAGATCAGGGATCAGAAGAGAACCGGCCATCACTCTCACCGTTACGTGCCGGTTATTTATTGTAAAAAAGGGATGATGTTAGTGACAGCGTGGACCATGCCCGCAGGGATGGTGTGCGTTTTTTGTATCCTCTTCGGAATGGCAGCAGCAGGTATTGCCGAATTTTAAGGGAGACGTGCAGGCATCCCGGTGGCTGACTCCTTCTTCATGTACTTCATGTTTCTCACCGCATGCGCAGGTGTGCTCATCGATGCATCCCCGCTGGACTGCGGCTGATTTTTTAGTGTTGGTTGTTGGTTCTGGCATTGTATCGCTCTGTAGTTGTTTTGTTATAATTACTCATATGCGCATAAATCATTTAAACTGTTGCACCCTGACAGTGTGGGTGCAGGTGGCGGCCGAAGAATACCCGGTCCGGGGGATCTCTAAAAAAAACACCGAAGAGAAAAGTCTAATGCCGTCTCCTGCGTGATATCTTTCCATGACATCCCGGTTTTCCCTTTCAGTTCTGGTCGATAACACGACCCTTATCGATCAGTATTTCATCGGAGAACCTGGTCTTTCGTTCCTGATTGAAACAGAGGGCCGGCGGATCCTTTTTGACACCGGGTATTCAGATGTTTTCCTCAGGAATGCAAAGAAGATGGGGTTCGGGATGCTCGACCTTGACTATATTGTACTTTCCCACGGGCACCTGGACCATACGTGGGGTCTCGTTCATCTCATCCGGCATTTTACGGAAGCAGCAATACAGTCCTTACCCTACAATAACCCCGTGCTCATCGCCCATCCCTGGTGTTTTTATCCAAAACCAAACCCCCCGCTTCCAAACATCGGCACGCTTCTTTCAGAAGATGAGGCACGGCGCCAGTTTCCCTGTAGTCTATCCTCAAAACCGCTCTGGCTTACCCCAAACCTTGTGTTCCTTGGCGAAATCCCCCGGAGGTTCGGGTTTGAACAGACCGACCCGGGCAAGCGCAGGATCGTGATGCCTGACGGAAAAGTCGAACCGGACCAGCTCCTTGACGATTCTGCACTTGCCTGCCGTACTCCAGAAGGACTCATCATAATCACCGGATGTTCCCATGCAGGAATCTGCAATATTATAGAATATGCACGGGAAGTCTGCGGGGAACAACGGATACTTGATATCATCGGCGGGTTCCACCTGCTCAAACCATCGCCGGAACAAATGAAGGGCACCTGTGCCTATCTCCGTGATCTCGCGCCGAAGACGGTACATACCTGCCATTGCACATCGTTGTCGTCTAAAATAATTCTTGCAGAGTTTTGTCCGATCCTGGAAACCGGCGTGGGAACGAAGATCGAATGGTAGGGGTCAAAAGCCCCGCCGTCTTCAATCAGCCGAATCTTATTTCCTGTTATCTTCCGGGACCACCGTTACGCCATCGCCGGTACCCCATCCGTCCACGTCTCTATCCCGGTCAGGATCGCGTCATCCGTGTAGGATGTTACCGTCACCTGGCCGCGTGAGAAATTCACGTAATACAGCTCACTGTTTGGATGGTGGCACTTCAGCGAGACAGCATACGTGTCCGCCGCCTCGTTCCGTGCCACGGCCCCGCCATGAGCCGTGATGTTTGCAGCATGGGACTGCACCGCGGAGATCCCGGCCTTGTATCCTTCAAGCGTATCGTAGCTTTCCGATGTCGTGCCCCGCTGTTTGCCATTGCTGTCAAGGTACACGAATTTTGCCGTGTAACTCTCCTTGATCTTCTCGATGGGCGGGTGGTTTGCGCCCGTGTTCATATATGATACACACCCGAACGGATTGTTCAGGATGACGGACTCTATGATCGCATCGAATGCGTCAACGTCCGGGAACGGATTCGCAAACCTGCGGATCGCGCTCTTGATTGCACTGTTGTGCATGAAATCTGCCATGGTGTTACCTCCTTTCTTTCATCCTTTTTCCACGGGCGCCCTTGGATATACAAAAAAGGATGTATGAGGATATATGCCTGCAAACAGGATCTCATCCGGGGCTGGTGCAGGCCCGGTTTCATCAACCGGGCAGGGGGAGATGCACTTTTGTTGAATGGCACGTAAATTCAGGGTAAATTCCGGATTAAATTCAGATTCACCCGGATGTAACAATTTACCGTGGCATTATAAGGGGTGTTCCTGCACGTGCATGGTCTTCATTCGGTATAAAAAACCGGGAGATAGTATCACGGGTCGAGGGGTGATGGCAATCCGGTTGTGCCCTCTAACGGACAACATGAGGATGGTTCCCGGGGGCCTGTTGTTTTTCCCTCAAAATTTTTACCGGAATGCAGAGGGGAGGGTAAAAGGACTTGAGGTACCCTGAGGTCATGTCACCCGTGGATCATGGGAGTCCCCCATGGGGGTATCCTCTGAAACAAGGCATACCCTGTCATGGGGTATCCTCCCCTTTCTACCTCGGCAACCAACGTTTCCTGTGGAACATATGACGTAAAGCGCTGCACTCATCCGGTTACAAAGTACGGGATACCCCCTGAGGCAGTATGTCTCCTGGTATGAGACACCCTGCCGTACCCCCCTCGTGGATTATGAGGTACCCTTCCGGGGGGTATGGCACAGGAAGGCAGGAACCCCTGCGGCTCACCTCTTGGATCAAAGGGTAACCTGTTCAGTCTACGGCTGATATGTTCCTATCAGGGAGAATTACAAAAAAAGAAAAAAAATTGGGTTGGGGACGATGTGCTTACCTTGCGGGGATGATCAGTGAGCGCTCGCCAGCGGGCATAAACTCGCGGATTGCACCCTTTGCGAACTCGCGGCGTGGTTCTGAGAAGTCGAACTTGAGCGACGGGTCGGCAAACGTGATCTTCATGAGCGGGGACAGGGTCCAGGCATCCTGGCGTCCATAGTGGGCGGCAGCGGCAATAGCGGCGTACTCTCCCTGGTGTCCGACGTTCATTGCGTAGTTCGGGTAGTTCGGGCCACGGAGTTCTCCGATACAGCCTTCGTCTGGCCGGATGGACATACAGTTCGCGGAACCGCACTGGTCCTGCAGGTCGTAGCCGAAGAAGCCGAGACGTGACCAGCCTTCCTTGTGCAGGAGCATCGACATGTACCAGCCGTTCAGACCTGCATTGGAGTTTGCCGTTGCAAGTGACGCGGAGATACCTGATGCTGCTGCAAGGACGGACGCACGCTGGGAACCGCCGAAGTGGTCCTCGAGAGTGGTCGGGTACTGCTCGTACTGCTCCATACCGTAGAGCGTGACTTCGGATGCAATGTCGCTGACTGCTTCCTGGGTCGCCTTTGCCTTTCCGAGACCGCCGTGGTTCTTCTTGACGTAGTCAAGACCGTAGTAGCAGTAGTCGTCGAGGATGTTGTCGGTGTATGCAGCGGTTGCATACTGGGTGAATCCGACACCGCCGGACATGTAAGATCCGAGCCAGATCTGGTCGAAGAGCATGGTACCTGCACCGACGACTTCAAGGGATGCCTTGACGGGGTCGTTCGGGTACTTGCGGTCTGCCTGGATCATGTCGGCGAAGTGTCCGAACTTGATGCCACCTGGCTCGTTCGGGCCACGTGCACGGCGGGCGGGCAGAATGTCTGCCATCTGGATGACACCAGCGTGCTTTGCTGCGAATGCGAGGTCGGCGACTGCTGCCTCACCGGCGCACATCTTGTACGCACCGATAAAGGACATACCGATCTGCATTGCAGACCACCGGGAGGTCGTTCCACCATCGCAGGTCCTGCTGACGGTTGTCGGGATGTGGACTGCCTGCCACATGGACTTGCCGACCGCGGCCTTGAGGGCGGCTGCCTGCTTTGCCGGGAAGAGCTTGTCGAGGTTTAAGACGAACTGGGGCTCGAGGTCGTCTGCCATCTCGTCATCGCCAGTGAAGACTTTGACGTAGCAGTCGTCGACGAGTGCCGGGTGGGTCTCGACCATGTGTTCCTGAACGACGGCTGCGCCGGGCATTGCGTGGTTGAGGACGTGGAGGTACTCGTTGATGGTTTCAGGAGTAACTTCCTTACCGAGACGCTTCTGCAGGGTGCCGTGGGCGAGGTCGAGGCCGACGATGATCGTCCGGCGGATGTCGTCCCACATCTGCTGCATTGCAGCGTTGTTGACAAAGTGAAGGTCATCGCCCTCGACAAAGACGCCGGTTCCGCTGACCTCGTAGGTCATCAGCTGGCGCTGACCGAGCGGGATACCACCACAGTGGCAGCGCTTGGGGTCATACATCGAGATGCCGCGTTCCATCGCGACTTTCTGGCCTTCCTTTAAGAACTCCATCTTTCTTGGAGACTGCTCGAGACCTTTGCGGGCGAACACGGTTGAGGTTGCCTGTGGGTCTTCTGCAAATTTCTCCTTCATTGCCTTCAGGAAGAGCTTCTGGGTTCTTTCGATTTTTGCCTTTGCCATAATTATGCCTCCTTTGGCATGAATCCGTACTTTACACGCAGTGCGTGGATGCGCTGGATGTATTCAACGTATTCTGCGTCGTCGCGGAAGCCAGTTCCGACGAGTGAGTGGTACATGGTGGTGTGCGCCTTGAGCCACTTCTCGTCCATTGCCTTTCCAACCTTGACTTCTGAGTCGAGGGGAACGCCGACCTGGTCCTTGACGTACTTGATTATGCCGCTCTTCTTGTCGAGAATTGAGCGCTGGAGCATATCGAACATTAATCCGTTCTCGTCGAGACGGAGGGAGTGTCCGTGCACTGTACAGCCACGTACACCGGTCCTGGCCGGGTCGAAGAGTTCGGTGTTGACGAGATCCTTTGCATACTTCTCGAGGTCTCTCTCACGGCATTCGATGATCTGACGGCCGGAAAGGGTACCCGGGTCAATGCCACGGAATCTGTACATCTCAAGCCAGGATCTCTGGTACGGCTGGCAGGGTGCATTGTACATCGAGTCAGCAAACTGGATGTAACGGACACGGTCGCCGGCCTTTGCGCCGTCGGTCGGGGTTACGAGCTTGCGGATCGGGCAGGCGGGTTCCTGCTGCTCGGACAGGGGCGGGTGTACACTCTTGTAGGCTGAGCCGGGTGCACGGTGTCCCATGATGAGGATAAGGTCCTTATCCGTTACATCGCGAATCTTTTCCAGCTTGTGGTTGGGGTCGAGCTGCTTGCGCCTGTTGTCGGCGATTGCAGTCTGGCCTGGACAATACTGGGGTTTGTATGCCATTGTTTAATCACTCCAAAGTTTCCTTCTTTTTCACGATTCTCATGACAGACGAAATGACTTCCGCCATTTTCTCACGCGTTGGGGTCTGACCCCGGGTTACGCCGCTTACGATCGCCATGACCGTACCTTTCGTACGGATCCGGTCGGCCGGGGGCATCACTACGGCAGTCTTCACGCCCTCTTTTGCGAGATCCTCATAATCAATCGGGGACTGGGAAACGACAATCGCCTTCACGTCACAGGCCTCAAGAATATATCGGACCTTGTGCACCACATGGGATCGGACGTTCCCATGGTGAAGAATGGCGACCTTGTGTTTCTCAATCTGCGCGATTTCCTTGTCGGTAAGCCCAAAGTAGGCGCCGATAACGCCGCCGGCAATATTGGGGGCGTCCGGGGGGACACCGCTGCCGGCGTTCAGTACAAGGGTACTGATGCTGTATTCGACGCCCTGCTGTCGCAGTCCCGAGGTGATGTCGCACACCGGTTTTGTTACGTGGCGGCGTCCCGGGGACATTCCGACCACGATAACGTCCGGGTACCGGCATTCGGAGATGGTGCCACGCTGGGCTATTCCGCCTCCTTTACCCATGCCCATCGCCTCGCGGCAGTCAACAACCTGGGTTACTCGTCCTATCGGCATGTTATTTTATTCCCTGAATGATGACCGGTCCTGAATGGCTTTTTGGATCGGCTAATCCGAGGATATCTTTGTCCGCGTTCGGGCCGTACTTTGCGTAATCTACAAGGGACGGGGAAGTCTTCATAAACTTTCCTTCCTGAACGCGACAGGTAAATTCGGTGATGATTTCATCACACGCAGCTTGCAGTGCGGGGATGACGTCGCGGGTTTCCAGTTCGAGCAGAATGGTTCCTACATGAACCTGCAGTTCAATCTCTTCGGTTCCGACCTGGATCTTCTGCCTCATGGTATGAGGATTGCAGATCCCTTTCGCCGGTCCGTAGGGTACGGTAGAGGGAAGGCGCGGGCCATTTAAGACCATGCGCCGTATTCCCCCTGCCTTCAGCAGATTATTGAGGAGCCGCTCCACTGTCTCCGGATTGAGCAGCCGCTCAGTTACAACCCTGCATTGCGGGAACGTGGCTTCTGTCATTTACATCCGGTGGGTTTAGATACCCTTTGCTACGGTCTGCATCGGCTTCTTGAATGCTTCGATCTGACCGAATGTGTCCTGGTAGACCTTTGATGTGGCCTCGGGGCCGAACATCTGGGTGCCTGCATCCAGTGCACATGCTGCGACGATACAGGGCATACCGACACCGGCTGCGTGACGGGTAACGACGTGGTTACCGTTGAATCCGCCGGGGCCGCCGCCACCGTAGATCGAGTGGCTGAAGAACGAGAACCCGACTGCGACACCCATTGTGCGACCGAAGTCGGAGCCTGGGAGGCCGGTCTCGTGCTCGAGCAAGTCGTTGAAGTAGAGCAGGGTTGCGGAAACTGCCTGTGCAAACCGTCCTGCACCGCAGTTGACCATGGTCGCTGCGAGGGTGCCTGCGGATGCGTAGGCGTTCCACATCATCGGGTCCTTGGTCTCGTAGAAGATGTAGCCGCTCTTGCCCTTCTTGCCTGCCTTGATGACCTTGTCTTCAATAGCACGCTCGACAAGGCTCTGCACGACAGTACCGACAGTGCCGGTCTTGCCGTTCTTCTTGACGAGGTCGTAGACGATGTTGTTGGCGTTTAAGCCCTGGTATGCGTAGAGAAGGAGCTGTGCACGCTCGAACGGGCCGATTGCTGCGCCCATCTCGAATTCTCCTGCCTGTTCAAAGGTAGCGGAGAGTGCTGCACCCTGCATTGCATTCCGGTGGGTCATCATGACCGCGTGGTTGGCCGGGATGTTACGGAGTGCATAGCCGAGGCCTTCGTTGTTCTGCGGGATGGACAGGATCGAGACGACATTGCCGCCCTGCATGTCCATTGTCTGCGGGTAGGTTCCCCAGACTGCAGCCTTGACGTAAGAACCGTCGAACATGCCAACCTTGTACTGGTCGATCAGCGCGTAGGTGGTTGCTGCTGCAACGGATGTAGATGTTGCATCGTAGGTTGCTGCTGCTTTTATACGTGCAGATGGAACTTCGACAAGGAGCATCTTGCCGCCGGCGACCTTGGTGATCTTGGTGTCGTCGCCTTCGGCAACCTGAACCATGTCCTTGATCTTGGCTGCGAGTGCATCGCAGTCCTTGACACAGCTGCAGCTCATGCTGCGGCCGAGAATCTGGTTGGACTTGCCTCCCATCTTTCCGGTCTTGAGTGCGTCCTCAATTCCACCGAGGTTGACTGCCACGGTCCTCTTGGTGAGGTCGATGAGCTCGAGGGACCCCTTGTTGACCAGAGGGCTGATCTTGTCAATGGTGACGTTGCTCTTTAAGAGCTTACCCTCATCATCGTAGAGGTCGATTGCATCTTTGTATTTTGCCATGTAATTTCCTCCAAATTGACTTTTAACTGCTGTACCGTACGAGAACTGAACGCTGGTTGTGACTAACAGAACACTGGTAATAACTGAACGTCGCTATTGCACGTCCCCTAGATCGGGACATTGATTAATTCCCAATTTCCCCTTATAAGCATTCCGATTTTATCTCGGAACTCTCCTTTATAGAAATTTGAAAATATTACAGAAAATTGAAGCAATGTTCAAATATTACATAAATCTGCCCTTTTATTGTTATACGGGGTGTGACAATATTTTAAAAAAGTACCACAAAATTGCACACTATATTTGAAAATCGTTTACTTTCCTGTGCGCTCTTTTATAAAAAATATTGGGTTGTGACAGGGTCTTGTGAGGGATCCTTGACAAGATATTACTGTTTTTCCTTGAGCGGGCTTGGCCCGAGTTCTTTCACGGTATCAACGACGTCTGATACGACTTTTGCCCATTTTGCACCTTCCGATGCAGAGACAAACGTCATCCGGAACCGGCGGTCGTCAAGGCCAATGCTCTTCATGAGCCTTTTTACCATGAACATTCTCTTTGCCGACTTGAAGTTGCCTTCAAGGTAGTGGCAGTCTCCAAAGTGACACCCGGAGATAAGGACTCCATCCGCCCCGTCGGCAAATGCCTTGAGGACAAACAGGGAGTCGAAACGACCGGTGCACATTACACGGATAATCCTGATGTCCGGGGGGTACTGGATACGGCCCCCACCGGCAAGGTCGGCTCCTGCGTAGGAACACCAGTTGCAGACCATACCAAGGATCTTAGGTTTCCACTCGTCAGCCATTTACTGCTCACCTCCGAGCAGGAACGCATCGATCTGAGCAACAATCTGCGGGGTTGCAAAGTGGTTCATCCAGATAGCTCCGCCGGGGCAGAACCCTCCGCAGGTACCACAGCCTTTGCACTTCGCTTCCGTGACCTGCATGACCATACGGCCGTCCTTCTCAACGAGAGCAAGGGCGGTGTAGGGGCAGAGGTTCACGCACATACCGCAGCCGGCACACTTCTCTTCAATACAGGTGGCGAAGTACGGCTCGAGTTCGACTTCCCCCTTGTGGATCGGGATGCTGGCCGCTGATGCTGCACCTTCGGCAGACGCTACCGTGTCAGGGATATCCTTCGGTCCCTGGCAGACACCTGCGAGGAATACACCGGCAGTG